>ERZ838839.4-NODE-4-length-328327-cov-31.453825_pt1 | contig 328327 bp, 304 predicted proteins | sample MGYA00519909_ERZ838839 | MGnify/ENA primary metagenome ERZ838839 (study PRJEB31850, sample SAMEA3708843) | human gut metagenome | biome: human gut; feature: human-associated habitat; material: faeces | place: China | collected 2014 ...
GCGTGCATCGGTGCGCATGTTTGTCCGTCGCATTTCTCGCCTGCTGGTGCTCTACGCCGTCTTGATCGGTGCTGTGGTGCTGGGCTTTATGAAGATTCCGAGCGCCTTCATGCCGGGCGAAGACCAGGGCGTGCTGCTGATGATGCTGCAGACGCCGGCCTCCGCAACGGCCGAGCGTACGGACGTTGTGGTGGACCGCTTCCAGAGAGTCATTCGCGAGGCAGAGAAAAAGGACGTCGAACACGTGTTTACTGTGCGCGGCTACTCCTTTGCCGGTACGGGTCAGAACAACTCCATGGGCTTTATTAAGCTCAAGGACTGGTCCGAGCGCAAGGATGAATCGTCCTCGGCCAATGCCGTGATGATGCGCTCTCTCGGTATGCTCTTTTCGCCGGCCTTCAAGGACGCGCAGGGGTATGTGTTCCAGTTGCCTGCCGTTCCGGAACTGGGCGTGGCCGACGGTTTTGACTTCTTCCTGCAGGATCGTTCCGGTCAGGGGCATGATCGCCTGATGCAGGTCATGAACGAGTTCCTTGCCAAGGCCAACGCAGACCCGCGTCTGCGTCAGGTTCGCCATAACGGCATGCCCGACGCGCCGATGGTTCAGCTGAATGTGGACTACGAAAAGGCCCGTACGCTGGGGGTGTCCGAATCGCAAATCAATACGACGCTTAATGCTGCCTTCGGTTCGTCCTATGTCAATGACTTTATGGATCAGGGACGCCTGAAGAAGGTGTACGTGCAGGGTATTCCGGATTCTCGCGGTGAAGAGGCCGATCTTGCCAAGTGGCATGTCAAGAGCTCGATCAGCGGGCAGATGGTCCCCTTCTCGTCGTTTGTGACGACGAGCTGGACATCGGGTTCTCCGCGTCTGGACCGCTTTAACGCCATTGACGCCGTCAATATTCAAGGCAGTCCGGCTCCCGGCGTTTCTTCCGGTGAAGCCATGCAGGCCATCGAAGAGATTCTGCAGCAAATGCCGCACGGCTACTCCATCGAATGGAACGGCGTGTCGTATCAGGAACGTGTTGCCGGCAGCAATGCCGCTCCCTTGTATGCCCTTTCGGTGCTTGTGGTGTTCCTGGCTCTGGCGGCTCTGTACGAATCCTGGACGATTCCGATTGCCGTGATTCTGGTGGTGCCCACCGGCGTAGTCGGCGCTCTGGGCTTGACCTGGATTTGCGGCAAGGAAAACGACGTGTACTTCCAAGTGGGCTTGTTGACGACGGTCGGTTTGGTGTCCAAGAACGCCATTCTGATTGTGGAATTTGCCCGCGATCTGCATGATCAGGGACAGGAATTGCTTGCTTCCGTGGTTGAGGCTGTCCGGTTGCGTCTTCGCCCGATTTTGATGACGTCTCTGGCTTTCGGTCTGGGCGTGTTGCCTCTGGCCATGGCCTCGGGCGCCGGCGCCGGTGCACAGTCGGCCATTGGTGTGGCTGTTTTGGGCGGTATGATCACGGGAACGTTCCTATGCATCTTCTTTGTGCCTGCGTTCTTCGTGTTGGTGACCCGCATTTTCTCGGGAAAGAAATCCCAACCGGTTGTCGCCGCCGAACCGAAGGCCGTGGAGTCTCAGGAATAAAAAATGAGGAAACAAATGCGTAAAACCTTATGTCTTTTGCCTCTGGCTTCGGCCTTGCTGCTTTCGGGCTGCATTTCCTTGGCTCCCGAGTACGAGCGTCCCGAGGCTCCTGTCGAGCAGGTTTGGCCGCAGGATGAGGCAACGAAAAACGCGGCGCTTCTGACCGAAGGGCTGCAGAAGTGGAGTGACTTCTTTACCGATGAACGTCTCACCAAGCTCATTGAACTTGGTCTGCAAAACAACCGCAGTCTGCGTTCGGCGTTCTATTCGGTTGAGCAGGCTCGCGCACAGTACAACGTAAGCCGTGCGGATCTGTTGCCGTCGGTGGCGGTGCAGGCCGAAGAGACGGCCGGCCGTACGCCTGCTTCAACGACCAGTACGGGGGTTGATGTCACGTCGCACACCTACTCGGCCAGTGCTGCGATGGCATCCTACGAGCTTGATTTGTTCGGACGCATCCGCAATCTGAACGAACAGGCGCTGCAGGCCTACTTCCAGACGCAGGCGGCGCAGCGCACGGCGCAGATGACGGTGATCACCGAAATCGCTCAGACCTGGTTGTCTCTTGGCGCCAGCAAGGATTTGCTCAAGCTCGCACAGGAGACCTACGACAGCCAGTCCGAGAGTCTGAAGTTAATCCAGCAGAGCTACGAGCTCGGCGCTTCGAGCATGCTTGAGGTGCAGCAGGCCATGCAGACGGTGGCAACGGCCAAGGCCGCCGCCGTCCAGGCCTCCCGCTCGGTCGCACAGTACCGCAATGCACTGGCGACGCTTGTGGGCACCAAAGTGCCGGCAGAGCTTGAGCCCGAAGGTCTGAAGATGGACATCACCAAGCCGCAGGTGTCGGTGGCATCCAACATCCCGAGCGAAGTGTTGCTCGCTCGTCCCGATATCGCGTCGGCCGAAGCGGTTTTGCGTTCGGCCAACGCCAATATCGGCGTGGCTCGCGCCGCATTCTTCCCGAGCATTACGCTCACGGGATCGGCCGGATCCATTTCGGGAGAACTCAACGAGCTCTTTAACGGCGGTACGCATACGTGGAGCTTTGTGCCCAATATCACGCTGCCGATTTTCACGGGCGGCGCGAACATTGCCAATCTGCGTGCGGCTGAGGCCTATCAGAAGAAGTCGATTGCCGACTACGAACTCGCCATTCAGACGGCGTTCCAGGAAGTGGCCGATGCACTGGCGACCGAAGGCACGGTTGCCGACGAACTTTTGGCGCAGCAGCAGTTGGCGGCTGCAACGGCCGAAACGCTTCGCTTGAGCGAAGAGCGTTACAAGAACGGTGCAGACAGCTATCTTGAAGTGCTCGACAGCCAGCGCTCGAACTTCTCGGCGCAGCAGGCAGTGATCAGTGCACAGCTGTCGCGTGCCGCCAGTCTCGTGACGCTCTACAAAGTGTTGGGCGGAGGTTCGCAGCTTGAGGAACCGGCCGAAACGACTCAGACGGCGGACGCGAAATGACCGTGTTGACGTCTGGAGCGGCGGGCAATCTGCGCGAGCAGATTCTGTCCGCCGCAGCTTCGTGTTTCCGCGAGCGCGGCATCAAAGCCACGAAGATGCAGGAGATTGCCAAACGCGCCGGCATCAGCGTGGGAAACTTCTACAACTATTTTGAAAACAAAGACGCCATCATTGACGAATTTGCACAGCGGGAAGTTGCTCGCCTTGCTCGCGAAATCGATGAAATTGTCAACGGCCGCGTTTCGCTGGAGGAGCAGAGGCGACAGTTTCGCGAGTCTCTGCGCAAACAGTTGGCAGTACAGCGCGCTCGTGTCAAAATTGAGATCCTCGAAGAGGCGTCCAGAAACAGCTCCATGGGTGAGATCGTCAAACGTTCGGATGCCCAGGTTCGGGAGTTGATCAAGAAAATGCACCGCAGCCGGTCTTCAGCGGATGTTTCCGATGAAGAAATCGAGGTGATGGTGGAAATGGATATGGCTCTTGTTGACGGTATGGCATTTCGTTTGATTGCGCATCCGGAACTCGATATCGAACGCATGATCAACGCCATTGTGAAAACCGTTATCCGCTGATTCGCTAAACTGCACGCTGATGGCTCTCTTCTGAGAGAAACTGCTTGGTTTCTTTGATGAAAAGCACCGGTATCTCAAAAATATCGGTGCTTTTCTCTGTGCCTGTGTGCCGGAAACCGATGCTGCTGAGAAAATCAACCCTTGCGGGCTTTGCGTGCACCATTGATGTGCCCAAAGCTATTCGACTGATTTAACACGGAAAAATCTCATACCTATGACTGAGACAACCGCAAATAAAAAGACGCCGATCTACAAGGTGCTGTACTTTCAGGTGATTTGCGCGATTCTGATCGGCGTTTTGCTCGGTCATTTCGCTCCGCATATCGGCGAAATGATGAAGCCTTTTGGTGACGGCTTCATTAAGTTGATCAAGATGATCATTGCTCCGGTGATCTTCTGTACCGTCGTCACCGGCATTGCCGGCATGGAAGACATGAAGAAGGTGGGCAAGACGGGCGGTCTCGCTTTGCTTTACTTTGAAATTGTCTCGACGATCGCTCTGATCGTGGGTCTTTTTATTGTCAACGTTGTGCAACCCGGCGTGGGCATGCACGTTGATCCGGCTTCCTTGGACAGCAAGTCGGTTGAAGCCTATACCAAGCCCGGCCAGATGCAGGGCACGGTGGATTTCCTGCTGCACATCATTCCTTCGACCGTCGTGGGCGCCTTTGCCGAGGGTGAGATTCTGCAGGTGCTCTTCTTCTCGCTGCTTTTCGGTTTCGCGCTGCACAAGATGGGCGGACGCAATACGCTTGTTTTTGAAATCATCGACAAATCTTCGCGTGTGCTCTTCCAGATCGTTGGCATGATCATGCGCGTGGCTCCTCTGGGTGCGTTCGGTGCCATGGCCTTTACGATCGGTAAATACGGTCTCGATTCGCTCATTCCGCTTGCCGAACTCATGGGGACGTTCTATCTCACCTGCCTGCTCTTCATTTTTGTAGTGCTGGGCCTGATCTGCCGCTGGCACGGTTTTTCCATTTTGCACTACATCATGTACATCAAGGAAGAACTCCTGATTGTGCTTGGCACAAGTTCTTCGGAATCGGTCTTGCCGCGCATGATGGACAAGATGGAAAAGGCAGGCGTGACAAAGTCGGTGGTTGGGCTGGTGATTCCGACGGGCTACTCCTTTAACCTGGACGGCACGGCGATCTATCTGACGATGGCCGCCGTCTTTATTGCGCAGGCCTGCGACGTGCAGATGACGCTTGTGCAGCAGCTCACACTTCTGGCTGTGCTGTTGCTCACCAGCAAGGGCGCCGCAGGTGTCACCGGCTCGGGATTTATCGTGCTGGCAGCCACGCTCTCTGCCGTGGGCCACGTGCCGGTGGCCGGTCTTGCTCTGATTCTCGGTATCGACCGCTTCATGTCGGAGGCGCGTGCCATCACCAACATGATCGGCAACGGTATTGCCTGCATCGTGGTCGGTCACTGGTTGAAGGAAGTCGATAACGATGCTCTGAAAAAGACGTTGGGGTCTTCGGTATCCAAAGAAATCAAGCATGCCGAAGATAATGTACGCGATGATCCGGAAACGATCGGTGTGCCTGCCGACATGCACGAGCGTGCCGAGCATCTCGATGAGACGCACTATGGAAAGGAACACCCGACTTCCAAGTAGTCTCTGACGAAAAAAGTCATTTCACGCAAAAGGGCCGCCGCTTTGTCAGCGGCTTTTTTGCATCTTGAAGTTCAGCAAGACGATTGTGTGTGAACGGCCTTCATGCGTGTACGTGCGGGTCACCCGATTGGGCGTGACGACGGTATAGCCGCTTTGCTCGAAAAAGGTCCGCGCGGTAAGAGAGGCGTAGACGGTAAACGTGGAAACGGAGCGCTCAATAGCGGCTTCCGCTTGTGCGAGAAGTGCGGACCCGATGCCTTCCCCTTGCCGGTGAGCTGCGACAAAAAGGCGGTCGATAAGGTCGGTTTGAGGTTTGCAGTCGACAAAACCCGTAAGCGATCCGTTGTCGTCAATGGCCACAAACGCGGCTTTGCCGGTGAAGGAGTCGAGCCACATGGCGGGCGTTACGTCTTCTTCGCGCAGCCAGGCGGCGACTTCTTCTTCGGAATAGTCGCGGCGGTTGACGGTTTTGACGGTGTGGCGGAAAAGCGCGAGCGTGGGCTCGGCGTCGGCAGGCAGAAACGGGCGAATAAGCATGGATTGAAACGCAAACGGCAGCGAGGAGACGCTGCCGTTTTGCGGAATCACTAGGAGAAGATTATTACTTCAGACGAACCGGAATGAAGATGCGGCCGTCGCGGCGCTGCACCAACACACGCAGGTTCTTGTTCTTTTCGAGAACACGCGCCAGGTCGTCGGTCTTCTTGATCTTAACGCCGTTGACGTTGACGATGATGTCGCCTTCACGGATGCCGGCCTTGCGGGCGGCGCCCGTCGATTCGGTGACGAGCAGACCTTCGGTTTCGGCCTTGGCTTTTTCCTCATCGTTGAGAGGACGCACTGTTACGCCGAGCTTATTGGCGGCAGCAGTCTTGGAAGCGTTCGACGAAGCGCTTTCGTTGGGAGCTTCCTCAACTTTGACGTCAAGCGTCATGTCCTTGTTGTTGCGAATGATGGAAAGTTTGGCGATCGAGCCCGGTGCCATACTGCCGATGATGACCGGCATGTCGACGCTGTCGTCAATGGCCCTGCCGTTAACGGCCGTAATGATGTCACCTTCCTGCAGACCGGCTTTTGCAGCAGGACCGTCTTTTTCAACCTGGCTCACGATAGCGCCCTTGGGCGTCTTCATGCCGAAACTTTCCGCAAGATCCTGCGTGACGCTCTGGATCACCACGCCGATACGGCCGCGTGTGACCTTGCCGTTTTTCACGAGTTGATCCTTGATCTGCATGGCCAGGTTGCTCGGAATGGCAAACGACAGGCCCATGAAGCCGCCGGAGGTAGAGAAGATCTGGGAGTTGATGCCTACGACTTCGCCCTTCATGTTAAAGAGCGGACCGCCGGAGTTGCCCGGATTGACGGCCACGTCGGTCTGGATGAAGGGAACGTACTGATCGCTCGGCAGCTTGCGGCTCTTGGCGGACACAATGCCGGAAGTGACCGTGTTGTCCAGACCGAAGGGACTGCCGATGGCGGCCACCCATTCACCGACCTTGAGTTCATCGCTGTTGCCCATCGTGAGGTAGGGCAGATCCTTGGCGTCGATCTTAACGACGGCAATGTCGGTCTTGGCGTCAGACCCGAGCACCTTGCCCGTGAATTCGCGGTTGTCGGTCAGACGCACCTTGATTTCGTCGGCGCCGTCAACAACGTGGTGGTTGGTGAGAATCAGACCGTCGGCGCTGATGATGAAGCCCGAACCCGTGCCGCGGCGTTCAGGTTCCTGACGGGGACCGCCGCCAAAGGGGAAGGGAAAGCCAAAGCGGCGGAAGATTTCCGCGTGGCGTTCGTCAAAGCCGAACGGATCGGCGCCTTCGACGACGCGGGCTTCGCGCACGGTGGAAATGTTCACGACGCCCTTGCCGTATTTTTCAACGAGCTGAACAAAGTCGGGCAGCTGAGTCGTGGCGACGGTTGTCTGCGGAGCCAGGCCGCTGGCAACGGCGGGCGTCGCGGACAGGAGAGCGCCGGAAAAAGCAATGGCGGCAGCGGCAATCACTGCGGCAGGCTTGAGCGTTTTGGTGAACATTTTCTTTTATTACTCCGGTATCGAATGTCGGGCGCGCGAATCAATCCAAGGGCTATGCGACGCGCTCTGTCGGCACTCGTATGTTAAGTTGCGGCAAACAATAAAGGAAAAAGGCGTCGATGAATGTGGGGAACTGTGGCCGTCGGGTTAAATTTGTAACAAGGCACGCACAGCACCATGAATCGTTCACAGTTTGGCTGCTTGATTGGCGGCCGGACACAGCGGAATGCGAACCAAGAACTGGGCGCCGAATCCTTCGGGCTCGCCGTCGTGCGGCGGACGAACAAAGCCGTCGTTGATCGTAATGGTGCCGTTGTGCATTTGCACGATGCGGCTGACAATGGCAAGCCCTAAACCGGTGCCGGACACTTTGGTGCCGAGCGCGCGATAAAAGCGCTCGAAGACGCGGGTTCGTTCTTCGGGAGCGATGCCCGGACCGTTGTCGGTCACCGTAATAACGGCATGACAATCGCCGTCGTCCCGCACGGCGACTTCAATGCGTCCTCCTTCAGGGGTATAACGAATGGCGTTGTCCGTAAGGTTGGTGATCATCAGCCCAATGGCGTCCTTCATGCCGAGCATGGTGACGTCGGTGCAGTTGTGCGTGAGCGTGATGCCTTTGGCTTCGGCCGACACGGAGAGCTCTTCGACCGAGGCTTGCGCCACGGCCGCCAGATTGAACTCGCTCATGGGCTTGTCGTGGGCATCCGGATCAAGTCGGGCGATGGTAAGAAGCTGCTGCACGAGGCGGGTGGCGCGCGCTACGCCTTCCTGCAGGCGCGAAGCGTATTTGGCGCGCGTTTCCGGATCCTTGGCGCGGGACAAAAGCTGCGCCTGAAGCTTGATGGCCGCCAGAGGCGTGCGCAGTTCGTGAGCGGCGTCAGACGCAAAACGCTGCTGGGCGCTTAACGAATCGCCTAAGCGTCTCATCAGCGAATTGATGGCATCAACGAGGCTCTTTAATTCGTAGGGCAACCCTTCGGTGTCGATCGGCGTCATGCTCGATGGCGAGCGTTTGGCCACGGCACGTGCCGTGCGGTTTAATGGCTGAAGCGCCTGCACGATTACAAACCAGATGGCAATCGCCAAAAAGGGAATCAAAATGAACATCGGCTGAACGATGTTCATGGCTGAAGAAACGGCCAGACGGTCGCGCACGTCCATGGGCTGCGCCACCTGCACAATTTTTGTGCCGACAGTGGCGGTGAACTGTCGCCATTCGGTGCCGGCCTCGTCCTTGATGTCGCTGAAACCCACGCTTTCGGCCAAAGGCAACGCATCCGTGCGGCGCGACAGGTAGACGCGGTTGGTGGAGGCGTCATAAATCTGCACCAGAAAGCGCATCTCGGGTGACTGTCCGACAAGAATCGTATGTTTGATGTCGTTGTCACCGCGCTCAATCAGCTCGAGCGCGGTGTGCCGGAGCTGTTCGTCAAAGAGTCCCGATAATTCCGAGCGCGTGGAGTGATAGGTGGCCCAAGAGGCCACAAGTCCCGCGACAATGAGCGCCGAAACGAGCGTGAACACGATTCGGCTGCGAATGCTGGCGGCCATGCGAAACTAGGTCTCAAGCAGGTAGCCCACGCCGCGCACGGTCTTGATGGCGCTGTCCGAAAGCTTCTTGCGCAGGTGGTGGATATGCACTTCGATCGTGTTGGAGCCCACGGCCGAATCCCAGTCGTAGAGCTTTTCTTCGAGCTGACCGCGGGAGAGCACGACGCCCGCGCGATCGGCCAGGGCAACGAGAAGGGCGTATTCCTTGGACGAGAGCAGCACCGGTTCGCCGTTGTAGAACACTTCGCGGGTTTCGGGCTTGATGAGAAGTTTGCCGCGTTCGATCGTGGGCTCACTGCGGCCTGCCGAACGGCGCAGCAACGCGCGAATGCGCGCGGAGAGCTCATCGAGGTCAAACGGCTTGATGAGGTAGTCGTCTGCGCCGGCGTCAAGACCCTTGACGCGGTCGGACACGGTGTCTCGGGCCGTCGTCACCAGCACCGGCGTGTGGATGCGGCGCGAACGTACTTCCTGCAGCACGCTGATGCCGTCTTTGCCGGGAAGGCCCAAATCCAGAATGACAAGAGAAAACGGAGTGGTGCGCAGTGCGATCAGAGCGGAATTGCCGTCCTGCACCCAGTCGACGGCATAGCCTTCGGCTTTGAGCCCGTCGACGACACCTTCGCCGATCATTTGATCGTCTTCAACCAGAAGGATTCGCATCGTTGGTTACTTTCGTGTCAAACGCCCGTGCGGCGGCGCCTTTTCTTGGACGCAAAAACACCCCGCACCGGCGGTAAAAATGAAGTTGCCCAATAATAACGCGAAAGCTGTCCGGTTCGCCCGTCAAATTTTGTCTTATACGACAAAACGTTCCATGTGAAACATCAAACTGCAGGCGTGGGAACGATGCGGAAAAAACGGGGGAAAACGCTTGAGTGACCGACAGATCGAAGACCGGCGCGATCGCGGGTAAAAGGCTTGTAATAAAATCGAAAAATTAGCGCCACAAAATACGACGTCACGTTCGTATTTACACTAGCCATGAGGGAGAGAAAAAGTGACTGAAAGCGACGCAGAAAAGATTCAACAACAAGCGAAGCAGCCGGAAGTTCCGACTCCTGACCAGAAACAAGAGATAAAGGCGGCAGCGGTAAAGACCGCCCCCGTCAAGAGCAGCCGCAAGACGGCGGCCAAGAAGACGACAAGCGCCGCGAAAAAGACGACCAAGGCCGTCAAGGAAGAGAAGGCGCCGGCCGCGGTCAACCTGGATTCCCCGTCTCTGTACACCAATCGCGAAATCAGCTGGATCGAATTCGATCGCAAGGTGCTTGAGACGGCCGAAGACCGCAAGGTGCCGCTCCTGGATCGCGTCAAGTTTCTGGCGATTTTCTTCAATAATCTTGACGAGTTCTACATGGTGCGCGTGATGAACCTGCAGCGTCAGGCGCGCAGCAACGTGCTGCCGACGGGGCCCGATAAGATGCCGCCCGCCAAGCAGCTCGTGGAAATCCGCCGCCGCGTGGGCGAACTTCTGGATGAAGCCGAAGAACTGTGGCTCAAGGATCTCAAGCCCGCTCTTGAAAAGAAGGACGTGCATTTCATCACGTACGACGAACTCACGGGCGTGCGTCGGCAGATGGTCGACAAGTACTTTGAGACCGAAATTCTGCCGGTCTTGACGCCTCAGGGTGTGGACGCCGGACGTCCCTTCCCGATGATTTCAAGCCGCAGCATCAACTTCGTGATTGAACTCCGAAGCACTGACCCAAGCGACGAGAAGTCCTACTTTGCGCGTCTCAAGAACCCGAACAACGTGCCGCGCTTCCTTTTCGTGCCCAAGGATCTGACGGGCGAAGAGACGATTGACTTTGCTTCCGGCGACGGCGACATCCTCATGATGGAGGATCTCGTTGCCAACCGCATGGGCATGCTCTTCCCCGGCTACAAGGTGAAGAACTACGGCATGTTCCGCGTCACCCGCAACACGGACGGCGAAATTGAAGAAGACGAAGCCGACGATCTGCTCGCGGCTGTGCGCGACTACGTCGAACAGCGCCGCTTCGGCTCCATCGTGCGTGTGGAACTGGCCCGCGGTATGCCGCTTGCGCTTCAGGACTTCCTGATCAGTCATCTGGACGTGCATCCGTCTCAGGTGGTGCGCCTGAAGATGCCGCTTGCCTTCAACGACTTCATGCGCTTGATGAAGATCGACAAGCCCGCGCTGAAGTACCCGCCTTTCCGTGCCAACACGCCCAAGCCCTTTGATCCGGAAGAAGATCTCTTTGCCGAAATCCGCGAACGCGATCTGATGGTGTTTCACCCGTACGACAGTTTCGGCTGTGTGCTGCGCTTCCTGCGTCAGGCGGCCGTGGATCCGGATGTCGTTGCCATCAAGCAGACGCTTTATCGCTGCGGTAGCGACTCGCCCGTCGTGCGTGCATTGCTGGAAGCACGTCGCCGCGGCAAGCAGGTGACGGCCGTGGTCGAACTCAAGGCGCGCTTTGACGAAGAGCAGAACATCAACTGGGCCGAAGAGCTTGAACGCGCAGGCGTCAATGTTGTCTACGGCTTTGCCGGTTTGAAGATCCACGCCAAGCTTTGCTTGGTTGTGCGCCGTGAACCCAAGGGCATGCGTCGCTATGCGCATATCGGTACGGGCAACTACAACGCGTCTTCGGCAAAGATCTACACCGACCTGGGGCTCTTTACTGCACGCGATGATATCTGTAGCGATGTGCAGGATCTCTTTAACGTGATGACCGGTTTCGGCGTGATCGACAATTACCGCCGTATCTTCGTTTCGCCCAATCATCTGCGCGCCAACATTACGCGCCTGATTCGGGAAGAGGCGGAAATTCATCGTGCCAAGGGCGGCGGCCGCATCATCATGAAGTGCAACCAGCTCGTGGACCAGGGCATCGTGCGCGAGCTCTATGAAGCAAGCCGCGCCGGCGTCAAGATCGAATGCGTGGTGCGCGGCATCTGCTCGCTGCGCCCCGGCATCAAGAACGTGTCCGAAACGATCAGCGTGCACTCGATTGTGGGCGAATTGCTCGAACACGCCCGCATCTACTACTTTGAGCACGGCGGCGAACCTGTCATGTACGTGGGCAGCGCTGACATGATGACGCGTAACTTGAACGGCCGCATCGAAGTGCTCACACCGGTGCTCGACAAAAAGCTCATGGACAATATCTTGAAGCAGATCGTCAATCCGCAGCTTGCCGACAACACGCATGCGTGGGAGCTCTTAAGCGATGGCAGCTACAAGAAGATCAAGCGCGAAGCGGGGGCCGTTGCGATGGATTCGCAAAGCCACATCAAGCGCGTGCTCAATCTCCTGAAGCGATAAGCCGACGCTGAAAGCGCCAAAAGAAACTCCCCGACGGAAATTTCGCCGGGGAGTTTTTTTAAGGAGGGCCCGTCGGAGACGGGGCCGAGGCAGCCGATTAACGGTCGTGACCGCGTTCGGCGTTGGAGTACTTCTTGTTGGTCTGTCCCTTGACCGGAACGGTGTCAAATGCGCAGATGCGCTTGCCGCTGGTGTAGGTATACAGATACGTATCCCAGACGGCGCCGGCCATCATGTACTTGGTCAGATCTTTCTGCGAGAAGCTGATCACCAGATCGGTCTTGCCGTCGCCGTTGACGTCTTTCTTTTCAAAAGCCTTCGGCTTGGCAAGATTGCTCATGACAACGGCGGCAACCGTGGAAGCGCGGCTCGGACCGGCAAAGGTCTTGTCCTTGTCGATCGTGGTGGCGTCCAGGAGCGTATCGGACAGAAGTGCAATCTTGACGTTGGCGTCGCTCTTGGGATCCAATTCTTTGGCAAGAACGACAATCTTGTGCGGTGCAATCGAAGCAAGGTTGCGATCAACGGCACCCTGGGCTTCCTGCATCTTCTGAACGTTGAAGTTGTGCAGGATGTCAAGCGCTTTCTGCTTGGAAACCTTCATGGCAGCCTTGGCTTGGGCATGAACGGCAGCGCGATCGCCCATCCAGCCGTCTTCGAGCGTCTTGATCATGTCCCGCGTGGGCATCTGATCGCCCCACTGATACTCAAGCACGTTGGCGTGATTGATAAACGGAGTGGATGCGAATTCGGCGTGGTAGCTAAAGCGCTTGTCCTGAGCGTTGAACTGCTCGGCGGTAGCTTCCTGCCAGGTCATGAAGTTGGCGTTGGCTGCCGGTTTGGCGAGCGGATATCCCGGCACGTAAGGCGTTTCGCACGGACGAGCGTAGGCGCGGAAGGCCGTGATGAATTCGGGATCCGGATCGAGCTCGAAGACGACCGATTCGTGAGAAGTCGGGCGGCACGTGCCGAAGCCGTTGTGGTGGTACCAGCCCGGATCGTCGCCGATGGTTTGTTCATGCAGTCGCAAAATAGCTTTGACGTCATTGACGCTGAATTTGCGATCAGGCGTGACGCTGTACGGGAACTGTTCCGGATCGGTAATCTTCTTGCCGGTGATGTAGTTCCAGGCCAGTTCGTTGCGGCTGCGGTTGTATTCGGCGGCGCGTCTTTCCGGTGGCTGAACGGCCAGACGATAGTTGAAGTCGTTGTAGACGCCGGCTTTGGCGGGCTTGTAGCGGCCGTTCTGAATCGAGCGCTCGATGAGGCCCGGGGCGACGATCACGTTCTTCGTGTCGGTGGCGTCCACTTTGCCGATCATGAAGTTGTTCGGGATGTAGACGATTTCATTGTCCTGAACGCGGCGCGCCACCCAGGTGTTGCCCTTGTGAATGGCGATCTGCCAGGCTTCGTTCTTATCGGCCACCGTGTAAGTGCGGCCTTCGGAGAAGTAGCCGTATTCGCCGAGCAGTTTGATGGCGATATCGATGGCTTCCTTAGCGGTGTGAGCGCGTTCGGCCATCAGACGGCGGATGCCGTAGCCGATGCCGCCGTCCTTGAGCTTCTGATCGTTGTCGTAGATGCCGGTGCAGGCGTTGGAAACGATAACGACGCCGGCGTCATTGACAAAACCGTCGGAGAAGGAGGAGCCGTTGGGGTCGAGCGTCTGAGACCAATAAAAGCCCAGCGTTTCGGGAACCTGAGGAATCTTGGCGGCCGTGGGTTCGTACGTGATCATTTCGCCAGCTTTGTGCTTGGCAGGCGGTACATAGTACTGAGGATTGAAAACGCGACCGCCGTTGTCTTCGTTGTGTCCGACGATGATGTGGCCCGTTGCGGAAACAGACTTGCCGACGATCACGGTGGAGCAAGCAAAGGCGTTGACGGAAACGGCTGCGACTGCGGCCGAGATGGCGCAGGCGAGAAGCGATTTGCGGAAGGTCATTTCTGAGTTCTCTCTCATTTGGAAATGAAAGTCGCCGCGTCGACCGGCGCGGCGCACAGGAAAATTATTCGCCCGAACTCGGTAAAACATGAGGAAAACTTCGTAGGGGATATCGTGTAGAAGAAAGAGAAATGTTTACGTTGTGGAATGTGTGAAGTGTATGAAAACAGTGACAAAGCGTTGTAGTTTCTCCGATGGGGAGAACTTGGTTTTTATAATTGAACGAACGGTTTTTCCTTGAATCCGAGGCCGCTATGCCCGATAACCTGCCGCAGCAAGTCGATGTTCAACTGCCGCCGGAGACCTCTTCCGTGGTGGTCGCCAAGGTGGTCTACGGCCTGCACGCTCTGTCGATCATCATCGGCGTCGTGACGGGCGGCTCGATTCTGGGCGCCTTTCTTTTCGGCTGGCCTTCGATCGTGGCGGTCATTCTCAACTACGTGATGCGATCCGACGCTAAGGGTACCTATGTGGAGAGCCACTTCTCCTGGCAGATTCGCACGTTCTGGTACGCCTTCGGCTTTGCCTGCCTGGTTGGATTCGTCGGATTCATTCTCTCCTTCATTTACGTGGGCCTGGCCATCTGGTTCATCGGCTTTTTCATCATGAGCATCTGGGTGGGCTACCGCATCATTCGCGGCGCAATTCGTTTGTGGAACGCCAAGCCGATCTGATCGCCCGAGGATTAATCCGCTCGTTCGACTCTCAGGGTAACCCCTGAAAAAGGCCGCTCTCAAAATTTAAATTTCTTTGCGCACAATGCGTGCGTCTTTCTACGCGCGCGCATCTGTGAGCAGTCCTTTGCGCGCACGAAAAATCCCTAGCTTGACCGAGCCGGCACGTCAAAAACGTGTTGGGCATTGTCGTTTGTGCTCGGCAAGCAGCAGGATATTTTTTGAACCTTAGGAGAATTCAATCGTGAAGATGACGATGAAGGCGGCTGCTGCCGCCGTGATGGCAGTTTGCGCCGCCTCCGCCGCTCATGCAGCTGGCTTCATGCTGACCGAACAGTCCGCCGGTGCTCTGGGCCGCGCTTACGCCGGTGTGGGTGTTGACGGTACCGATCTTTCCGGCGTTTACTACAACCCCGCTACCATGACCTTGCACCCGGGCACTCAGATTCAGGCTGGCTTTGTGGCCGTGGGCTTGGATCTGGCGTTTGAAGGTGTTGACAATCAAACTGGCACTAACCGTATTACGGAAAATGGCCAATACAATACCCAAGCAATTCCGCACGGCTATATTTCCCATCAGCTCAACGACAGCATGTGGGTCGGCCTTGCTATGACTGTTCCCTTCGGCATGGGTACCGAATATGACGACAACTGGGATTGGGGAAATCGCGGTATCTCTGCAGAAGTATTGACTTTTGATTTCAATCCGAATGTGGCATGGAAGGTTTCCGACAAGTTGAGTCTTGGCGCAGGTATGTCAATTCAATACGCATCTGCAGATTTGAAGATGCGCCAAGACTTTGCAGATATGGGGAGTGTTGACGGCGAAGTTGATGCTGACAGCATTGCCTGGGGCTTCAACATTGGCATGATGTGGTCCCCGTTAGAGAATTTGCGTTTTGGCCTGTCTTATCGCTCGAAGATTAACCACAACGCTGACGGCGACTTCACGTTCAGTAATGGTACAGGCATGGTCGGCCAAATGTTGCCTGGTTTGGGTAAGAATTTTGGTACCCCTTATGACGCAACAGCAACAATCTCCACCCCTGCTTGGGCAATGGCAACTGCGGCGTGGGATGTTAACGATCTGTTGAGCCTCTATGCTACCTTCCGTTGGACTGATTGGTCTTCTTTTGACACTCTTGACATTAAGTCGGATGCTTTAAATATCTCCATTCCTGACGGTCCCACTCTTTCCAACGGTGTCAAGACCGTTGAAAACCACTGGCAAGATACCTACCTTGTGTCTGTCGGTGCCGACCTTCGCTTCACTAACTGGTGGACGTTCCGTGCCGGTATCGGTTATGAAACCTCGCCAGTTGACGATCCTTCCTACCGAACAGCGATTATTCCTGATGCCGACCGTTGGTGGTTTGCACTTGGTTCTTCCTTCCAGGCAACCAAGAATATGCAGGTTGATGTGTCCGCCGCTTGGCTCCACGGCACAGGCGAACGTGACCTGTACACCGAAGAAGGTGGCAATGTTAAGGCTGGCCGCTTCGAAAACCTCGACGCCTACCTCTTCGGTGTTCAGCTGGTCTACAAGTTCTAATCTCACCTGATTCTGCCGTTATGCGGCAGACGTGAGAGAAGGCCCCGGACGGGGATCGAGCAATCGGTCAACGTGCGGGGCTTTGTTTTTGCGGAAAATTTTTTCATCTTGGCGGATAATGCGCGTGCTGTGATTTCGGGAATTCTGTGATGAACGTCTTTTTTCACCATCTCTCGCTGTGTGCACCATTGTTTCTGATGGTGTTTTTGGGCTGGGCACTTGTGAAAATCGGGATGTTCAGTCACAGCGTGACGAAGGCGCTCTCGCAGTTTGTCTTTAAGCTTCTGATGCCGGTGATGCTCTTTCATCTGATGAGCGACGGTTCCAACCGTCCGCCGGTGGATTGGAAGGTGCTGATAGCCTTCTTCGGGTCGTGTGTGGTGGTGTACATCATCGGCAACTTCCTGGGCGGCAAGCTCTTTAGTCAGGATTCCACGGGGCGCGTGATCACGGGCATGGGCGGTATTTTCGGCAACAATGTGCAGCTCGGTGTGCCGATCGTGCAGACGAGTCTCGGTACGGCCGCGATGCCGACGATTTCGCTTTTGATCATCTTCAACGTGCTGTTGCTGTGGACAAGCGCCACGGCCTGTGTGGAGTTCGGGCGCACGGGCGGCAAGATTGACTGGAAGAAGTTTCTGATTGCTCTCAAGAACATCTTCAAAAATCCGATTGTGCTGGGCATTTTGATCGGTACGGGGTGGAGTCTTACGGGGCTGCAGTTGCCCGAAGTGATCGACAAGAGCGCGGCGTTGGTGGCCACCGCCACGACGCCCTGCGCGTTGATTGTGGTGGGCATGGGGCTGGCCGAACACAGCTTTACGGCGGCTCTGCCTAAGGCAAGCGTCATCACAGCGCTCAAACTCGGCATCCAGCCGTTTCTGGTATGGGTGTTCTGCGTGCTGCTGGGGCTTGATTCGGTGCAGACCAACGCCGCAACGGTTTTGGCGTGTCTGCCCGTGGCCATCAACCTTTACATCATGGCTACGCAGTTTGAGAGTGAAGAGGGAGCGGCGAGCAACGCCATTTTTGTTTCGACATTTATTTCTGCGCTCACCGTCCCGTTGACGCTGACGCTGCTTGGAGTGGGTTATTGATATGGCGCTTGGCGCAACGGTTTGCAAAGCTTTTATTGACGTAAGCGACATTGATCGCGGCTACTACGAAAGCCGCTCGATCACGATCGCGCAGCATCCGTCGGAAACGCCGGCACGCATGATGGTGCGTTTGCTGGCCTGGCTGATGTTTGCCGGAGACAAGACGGAATTCGGGCGCGGTCTTTCTACGGAAGGGGAACCCGCGGTGTACGAAACGAACGACGCGGGCGACATCGCCCGTTGGATCGAAGTGGGGTGCCCCGACATCAAGACGCTGCGCAAGGCGGCCGGCAAGAGCGAGGACGTGGTGGTGCTTGCCTACGACGAAGCGCGCATCGAGCCCTGGTGGCAGTCCCGTAAGGGCGATATGTCCAAGATTGACAAATTGTCCGTGCGTTGGATTTCGGACGACGATCTGGAGAAACTTGCCGACATGGCCGGGCGCAATATGAAGTTTGCCGCAACGGTCCAAGACGGCGTGGTATGGCTTGCGGATGATTCCCACAACATCGAAATTGAGGTTAAGACGCTCATGCGCCGCGGAGAGCCGGTGTTCTGAGATTGCATTGTTTTCCTCCTCCATGAAGAACCCCCGACAAGATTTGTTCTCGCCGGGGTTTGTCATGTTGAGAGTGCCTTACACTCAGGCATTGCGCAAGCTGTCGGCCATTTGCCAGAAGACGGCTTCGAGTTCGGTGCGAAGCGCTTCGTCTTCGATGCTTTCCGCAAGGGCCTGCTGCATACAGCTGAACCAGAGATCGCGAAGCTCTGCCGTAATCTGAATGCGCTGATGGTTTTCGCGCAGGCACGGAAGGCCGTGCTTTTGCGCGTACAGCACGGGGCCGCCGAACCAGCCCGTCAGGTACTCGAGCATTCGGGCGCGGTAATGCGCCATGCCGTTGACGTAACGGCTACTCAGAGCCTCGTAGGCAGGGTTCGTGCGAAGAAGTTCAAGATACTTGTCGATGAGGGCGGTTAAGCCCGCCTCACCGCCGAGTCGTTCGTACAACGTCGTTTGCGACATAAAGCCTTCGAAGAATTGTGTCGAAAGGGCGTCAGGAAAAGGGGCGTCCTAGCGCAGAAACACGCCCCAGGTACCGATGATCATCACAGGCCAGGCGACGATGGGGGAAAAGAGCACGCGCAGGATTCGGTTTTCCGGCACGAAGCCGAAACCGTGCACCCAAGCTGCGCTCATCCCCATCAGGAGCACGACCAGAAAGCCGTGCGGCACGCTGGCGGAGTCTTCCGCCACCAGGCGCGGATAAAGAATGATCACGGCGGCAACCGCAACAGCCGCCAGAAGACTGACGGCACGCGCGAGTCCCCGCAGCACCTTATTCATCGGCCGCTTCCCGGTTGTCGAGCGTGGTGGAAACCACCACGGACAGGAGAATGGCCATGCCAAGACCGGTGAGCCAGTAGAAGTAAATCATGTGTTCCTCCGTTGAGGCCGGCGTCGTGCGGACGCCGACCTGCGTCAGGTTTTGCCTTAGTAAAGGTCGTGGTCGTTCTTGCGGATGTACTCGGCGTTCAACTTGCCGGACATCGTGCGGTAGGCCCAGCCCGTGTAGATCAGCACGAGAGGCAGCAGCAGGAGCGTCACGAAGAGCATCACTTCAAGCGTGAGCTGCGAGCTCGTGCAGTCCCAGATCGTGAGGCTCGAACGCGGATCGGTTGAGCTCGGCATGATGAACGGGAACATCGAGAGCAGCGGCGTGAGGATGATGCCCAGAAGCATCACGCTCGAGCACACGATGGCCATGCCGCCCTTCAGCTGCTTCGCGAAGAACACACCGCCCACGGCACCGAGCACGGCCAGAATCGGCACGAGCCAGAGAACCGGGTAGTTGGCGAAATTGGCAAACCAGGCACCCGTGGCAATGTCGACCGTCTTCAGAAGCGGGTTGGAGGGACCGGCCGGATCGAGACCGGCGCTCACCACCATGCCGTCGATGCCGAAGTACGTCCAGACGCCGCCGAGGACGAAGAGCGCAGCGGTGGCTATACCCGAAATCGTCGAGATGCTCATCGCGCGGCGCTGCAGATCGCCGTCGGTGCGCAGCACCAGGTAATTGGCGCCATGAAAGACGATCATCAGCAAAGAGACGACGCCGCACAGCAGACCGAACGGGTTGAGCAAGCCGAAGAAGCTGCCCGTGTAGAACGGACGCAGCGATTCGTCAAAGTGAAACGGCACGCCCTGAAGCAGATTGCCGAAAGCTACGCCGAAGATGATCGGGGGCACGGCAGAACCCACAAACAGAGCCCAGTCCCACGTGTTGCGCCAGCGCGTGCCGGCCATCTTGCCGCGGAAGTCAAAGCCAACCGGACGCAGGATCAGTGCGAGAAGCACGATGAGCATGGCCCAGTAAAAGCCCGAGAAGGCAGCGCCGTACAGAAGCGGCCAGGCCGCGAAGATGGCGCCGCCGCCCGTGAGCAGCCACACCTGGTTGCCGTCCCAGTGCGGGGCGACGGAGTTGATCATGCAGCGGCGGTCGGTGTCGTTCTTGCCGAGGAAGGGCAGCAGCGAACCCACGCCCATGTCCTGGCCGTCCATGATGGCAAAGCCCACGAGCAGCACACCGATGAAGAGCCACCAGATCAGACGCAAAATTTCATAATCGATCATTTTCAGAATCTCCTATGTCCGTCCATCAGGCCTTGCGCTCAAAGAAGTAGCGGCCGGTGCCCAGCGAGCTCGGACCGAGCTTGGCGTAACGGATCATGAGCCAGTACTCCACGATCAAGAGAGCCGTGTAAAGGATGGCAAAGCCGGCAAGCGAACCGATCAGGTCACCCGTCGAGAGGCTCGACACGGACAGATCGACCGGCAGAATTTCGTAAATGGTCCAGGGCTGTCGGCCGTATTCGGCCACAAACCAACCGGCTTCGCAGGCAATCCACGGAAGCGGCAGGGCGAGCAGACACATCCACAGCGTCTTGGTCTTCTGGGCGATCGTACCCTTGATGCTGTAGTAAGCAGCCAGACCGAAGATGAGAATCGCGGCAAGACCGCAGCCGACCATCAGGCGGAACATCCAGTACATCGGCGTGACGGCGGGCACCGTGGAGAGAGCCGCTTCGCGAATCTGCTGCGGGGTGGCCTGCGTAACGTCGTTGACGTACTTCTTGAGCAACAGGCCGTAGCCGAGGTCGCCCTTGACTTCATTGAACTGCTGGATCAGGGTGCGGTTTTCCTTGTCCTTGCGCAGAGCTTCCAGAAGGGACACGGCACGCTGACCGTTGATGATGCGCGCTTCGTTTTCTTCGACGAGCGGATTGATGCCCTTGATTTCTTCAGAAAGCGAACGGGTGCCCATCAGGCCGAAGAGCCAGGGGATGTCAACGCTCACGGTATTCTTGCGGGCTTCTTCATCGGGGATGGCAAAAAGCGAAAGCGGAGCCGGCGCTTCGTGCGTTTCCCACATGGCTTCCATGGCGGCAACCTTGGCAGGCTGATCCTGCGTGACGCGGTAGGCCGATTCGTCGCCCATGTGAAGGGTGAGAATCGTGGCAACGAGGCCGAAGACGGCGCCCAGACGCAGGCTACGCTTGGCAAAGCCGATGTCGCGGCCCTTGATGAGGTACCAGGCAGAGATCGCAACCACGAACATGGCGCCGGTCATGTAACCCGCGTTGATCGTGTGCATGAACTTGGCCTGTGCCCAGGGGCTCGTGGCGACTTCCCAGAAGTTCGTCATTTCCATGCGCATCGTTTCGAAATTGAACTCGGCGCCGGTCGGGTACATCATCCAGGCGTTGGCGATCAAAATCCACAGAGCCGAAAGGTTGGACCCCAGAGCCATGAGGAAGGTGACGGCGAGATGTCCGCCCTTGGAGAGGCGCTTCCAACCGAAGAAGAACAGACCGATGAAGGTCGATTCCAGGAAGAAGGCCATCAGACCTTCAATCGCGAGCGGGGCGCCGAAGATGTCGCCCACGTAGTGCGAGTAGTAAGCCCAGTTTGTGCCAAACTGGAATTCCATGGTGATGCCGGTCGCAACGCCCAGCGCGAAGTTGATGCCAAAGAGCTTGCCCCAGAAGCGGGTCATGTCTTTGTAGACTTCGCGGCCCGTCACGACGTAGCACGTCTCCATGATCACCAGCATGAACGACAGACCGAGCGTAAGCGGCACGAACAAGAAGTGATACATGGCCGTCAGCGCAAACTGCAGACGGGACAGATCAACAAGTTCAGAAGAAAACATAGAAAACGGCTCCGAGTTTCCCGTGCTCTGCGCCATAAAGGACGCGGTGCACAGGTTCAAGAGAAGGATTTTGGGGTGAAGAAATCGTCAGTTGCTGACGTCGGCAGTTCGATCCGCGCGCATCAGAATGCCGGAGGCGACATTCTCAGGAGTCTGTTCGATACGCTTGTCCGGTCCGAAAAAGAAGTACCAAAGCCCGAAAATGAAGGCCAGCTTGCAGCACAGGACCACGCCGATCTCAAGGAGAAGGCGCGGACGGGATTTGCCGGAAGTAGTCGCTTTGCTCATAGCGGGATGGGAACCTTTTTTGCAGGGAACAGTAGAAACTGCTTTTTGACGCCGTAAACGGACAACCTTACAGCGCAGATCTTATAGAGACAGACTGCAAAAAAGGTTCACAAACGCTTGCAAAAAAACTGAAATCGCGGAAAATGAGAGCCATGACTGTCAAATTTGACAGTTTTCCGATTTTTGTTTTTCGTGGTGCAGGGAAATGCCGGTTGCAGCTGAAATTGCCTCAATGCTTGACGCCTTGGATGCGCCGGCAATGCTTATTCGGCCCGACGACATGACGGTGGCTGCCGTAAACGATGCGTTTGCGCAAGCTTACGGTCGCTTTCGATTCGAAGGCAAAAGGTGTTGGGAAGCGCTGCACCGTGCAGGACCCTGTCCGAAATCCGGGCTGCCGTGTCCTCTGGCGCAGGCCGATAAGGTTGGCGTGAGCTGTGTGGAGCAGACGCTCTTTAGCAGCGCTCGCGTCACCGAGCTCGCGGTCACGATGCGGCCGGTTCGATCAGCCGACGGTAAGACGCTTTATTGGCTGGAAACGCTCAGATCCAAGACCGACGATGCCGAACCGTTTCGCCGCGGCACGGTGGGTGTAAGCCGGGCACATGCCGAGGTGATGCGTGCGCTGGAACGGCTTGCCTCTGAAGACGTTCCCTACCTGATTGTCGGAGAAGCCGGCGTCGGCAAGGAGCTCTATGCCCGTACCGTTCATGAAAACAGCGCCCGCGCTTCCCGTCCTTTCGTTGTGGTGGCGGGGTCCTGTTTGACCGGGACGGCCGCGCAGACGCTTTTGTGCGGCACGGAAAATGCCGCAGGACTGCTGGAGCGTGCCGACGGCGGCAGTCTTTTTGTCGATGATATTGAACGCGCCTCTCCCGTGGCGCTGGAAATACTCGAAGCAGTTCGCATCGGCGGCTGCACCTCTCGGCGCGACGGCACCCGATTGGAAGTGTCGGTTCGTTTGTCGGCAAGTGCGCGTCGTTTGCCGCAGGAGCATACGACGGAAAACAGCTTTTTGTCCGCTTTGGCCAGCCGCGAGGTATTTGTACCGCCGTTGCGCGAGCGCAAGGAGGACATTGCGCCGCTTGCCAAATTTTTCGTTGGCGGCATTGCGCCCGTTCATTCCCGCACGATCACCAACGAAGCCATCGAAATGCTGCAGCGATACGATTGGCCGGGCAATATGCGAGAGCTCAAAAATGTGCTCAGCGCAGCGGCGCAGGGGACGGATCGTACCGTGACGAGCGCCAACCTGACGTTGCCTGCGGCACACACTTCGGCTTTCCTCGGTGAAGACGAGGACATCGTGCCGCTTGCGGACATCAAAAATCGCTATCTCGTTTGGGCTGTAGAAACTTTCCGCGGCCCGCGAAGCGAGCTCGCTGCTAAGCTCGGCATATCGGAGCGCACGCTCTATCGGCTGCACGCGCAAAGCAAAAGTCGCACCTAATCGAGCGAATTCTTGGTGCCGATATGGACGCAATGGCACAATGCCTTGCTCGGAGACTCTGAAATCGATACGCGATGAGTGCTGTTTACGAAAAAGAAAAGCTCGCTTACCGACTGCTTGACGGTGAAACTGCCAAACGACTTGAGCGTCCGGGCGCGAGTTTGCGCTATTCCGTTTTGCCTTGTTCCGGCGAAAAGGCCGGTACGGTGATTTTTTTGCACGGCGTGGCAAGCAACGGCTCGCGCTGGGAAGAATTCATCGAGGGGACAAGTCTCAGGAAGGCATTTGACATTCTGCGCTGTGACCTGAGAGGGCACGCGGCAAGCGTTTCGAGCCGTCAGGCGCGCCTGGAAGATTGGTGCGGCGACGTCGAGGCGATTTTGCAGGCCGAAAACGTTGCAAAGGCCATTGTCGTCGGCCACAGCCTGGGCGCACAGGTGGCCGTGAACTTTGCGGCGCGTTATGCCGATCGTGTCTGCGGCGTCGTGCTTCTTGATCCTCTCATCAGCGAAGCGCTGACCCCGAAGGCGCTGCAGATGCGCGCCAAATTGCCGTATCTCAAAGTCATGGAACGGTTCTGTCGCTTGGGTAACGCGCTGGGCTTCAGTCGTCGCCTGCAGAATCAGGATCTGCGCGCAATGGATGCCAAGGCGCGCGAGAAGATCGCCGCCGGCGGCAAGGAACTCGAGGAATTCATCAAAGAGTACTCGTCGGCACGAGCCGATTTGAAGTACATCCACAGCGCGGTCTACCTGCATGATCTGATCGAAGTGGGCCGACCGACGCCTGCGCCCGAATCCATCACGGTACCGATGCTGGTAATCGGTGCCTCGGCAGGCACCTTTACCGACGCCCAGGCCATGCGCCAATGGGTCAATGCGCTCAAGGACGGCCAGATGGCCGTGGTCAAGTGCGCTCACTGGCCGCTTACCGAATGTCCTCGGGATGTGGCCGATGTGATTGAAGGATGGGTATTCAAACGCTTTGCGCCGCAGTCAGCGGCGCAAGCATCATCAAATTAAGGCGAGACGACCGGCGTCCAACCGGTCGGGCAGGCGCGGACCTGCGGATAAAATCCTTTTTCGGCTTCGCACCAGTAGAGGGTCTTGGGCGCTGCCGCCGCCTGTGCGGCGTTGGCGGCCGCCTCGGCGCGAAGAGCGCTGCGTTCGGCGCTTAATGCCGCCGAGTAGCCCGTCACGTAGGAAGGTGCGGCATAGGGCGTGTACGGATAGCGGAAGCGGTAGCTGACGTAGTCGTCGTACGGATCGTCGTAGAGCGAACTCAGCCCCCAAATCGTGGCGCCCGCGATGGCCGGAGCCCACAGCCAGCCGAAGTGATGATGGTGACGGCGCGGGGCGTGAAGCGGCGGGGGCGGAGGACGATGCCAGCCCGGGCCGCCGTGCGGAGGTCCCGGCGGACGGGCCTCAACGGCCGGAACAAAAGCCGTCGTCAGGGCCAGAGCGGCCGCTGCAGCAAAAGCAAGTGAACGAAGTGACATTTTTTGTTCCTTGTCGCAAAGCGAGACGTTGATAGTCGGAGAGCGCGGAGAATGAACCGTCGTTCAGGTTAGGAACAATGTAGCGCAAACACAACGAGCTGTCGCCTGACAGAAATGCTTTGTGACAGGTGTTTAACCTTCTTGTCGCACGGCAAAACAGAGTCAAGTGTCAATACAATACGTGCACGCCACTTTTGACGAAACATTGACAGGGAAAAATGAAGCAACTGCCGCAGGAAATCAGAAAAAACAGACTCAACTACCAACGTCAGATCGGTATGCTGCGCCTTTTCTTTTATGTCGCAACGGCCGGTTCGTTTGCCGCTGGCGCCTCCGACATGGTTGACAACGCCGTTGCAAGCGCCTTGGGTAACTTCGGCATTCTGCTGATTCTGTACCGTCTTTACGTATTAGGTCCGCTGCTGGTAGCGCGCAGCAGCCTGGGCAACGACCGATGGGTCGATGCCGAAGCGCAATGGGTCGAAGACAATTATCCGTGGCTTGATACGGTCGGCAAAGCGGGCTGGGGATTGCTGGTTGTCGGCGTAGTTTTGCAAATGTTTTTGGGAATTGCTTGAAACTGTCGCATTTTTGTGTAGAATGCGGGTTCTTCGCTGACAACGGCCGGCAGACCGGCAGCGAGGAACTTAAAGAACGGACGGGGTCAACCCGAAAAATTCAGTTCTTTGTCGTTGCGAAAGAAATTTCGCGTCAATTCGGCGGAAAAACTTGACAAAGTGATTTCCGGCCCGCATAATCTGCCATTCGCTACGGAGGGGTGCCCGAGTGGCTAAAGGGGGCAGACTGTAAATCTGTTGGCTTACGCCTACGATGGTTCGAATCCATCCCCCTCCACCAGCGCTGACTCTTAGGAGTCAGACAATAGTGAAATTGCAGTTGGGTAATGGCCGAATTGCAGTTGTAGCTAAGGCGGGTGTAGCTCAATGGTAGAGCAGAAGCCTTCCAAGCTTACGACGAGGGTTCGATTCCCTTCACCCGCTCCAAGTTTCCCAAGCGTGCCCGTGTGGCTCAGTGGTAGAGCACTCCCTTGGTAAGGGAGAGGTCATGCGTTCGATCCGCATCACGGGCACCAGAGATTCTTTTCATAACTGTTCTTGATTGGATACCCCCGGGTACATGCCCGGCTTTTGTTCAGGAGTTAAACCATGGCAAAGGGTAAGTTTGAACGTACCAAGCCCCATGTGAACGTGGGCACCATCGGTCACGTTGACCACGGCAAGACCACGCTGACGGCTGCCATCTGCACGGTTCTCGCTACGAAGTTCGGCGGCGAAGCCAAGGCATACGATCAGATTGACGCGGCTCCCGAAGAAAAGGCCCGCGGCATCACCATCAACACGGCTCACGTTGAGTACGAAACGGAACACCGTCACTACGCACACGTTGACTGTCCGGGGCACGCCGACTACGTGAAGAACATGATTACCGGTGCTGCCCAGATGGACGGCGCCATTCTGGTGGTTTCCGCCGCTGACGGTCCGATGCCCCAGACGCGCGAACACATTCTGCTCGCCCGTCAGGTTGGCGTTCCCTACATCATCGTCTACCTGAACAAGTGCGACATGGTTGACGATCCGGAACTGCTCGAACTCGTGGAAATGGAAGTTCGTGAACTTCTGAGCAACTACAACTTCCCGGGCGACGACATTCCGATCATCAAGGGTTCGGCCAAGCTGGCACTGGAAGGCGACAAGGGTGAACTCGGCGAACAGTCGATCATGAAGCTGGCCGAAACGCTCGACAGCTACATTCCGACGCCGGAACGCGCTCTTGACCAGCCGTTCCTGATGCCGATCGAAGACGTGTTCTCGATTTCCGGCCGCGGTACCGTGGTGACGGGTCGTGTTGAACGCGGCATCATCCACGTTGGCGACGAAATCGAAATCGTTGGCATTCGTCCGACGGCCAAGACGACCTGCACGGGCGTTGAAATGTTCCGCAAGCTGCTCGACCAGGGCGAAGCCGGCGACAACATCGGCGTTCTGCTGCGCGGTACGAAGCGTGAAGAAGTCGAACGCGGTCAGGTTCTGGCCAAGCCGGGTTCCATCACGCCGCACACGAAGTTCAGCGCAGAAGTGTACGTGCTGACGAAGGAAGAAGGCGGCCGTCACACGCCGTTCTTCAAGGGCTATCGTCCGCAGTTCTACTTCCGCACGACGGACGTGACCGGCACGATCGAGCTGCCCGAAGGCGTTGAAATGGTGATGCCTGGCGACAACATTTCGATGACGGTTCAGCTGATCTGCCCGATCGCCATGCAGGAAGGTCTGCGCTTCGCTATTCGTGAAGGCGGCCACACCGTCGGCGCCGGCGTCGTTGCCAAGATCATCGAGTAATATCGATTTTCTGAAAGGTTCATCGATTGGATGAACCTTCAGGACAGGGGTATAGCTCAATTGGCAGAGCGACGGTCTCCAAAACCGTAGGTTGAGGGTTCGATTCCTTCTGCCCCTGCCAACCTGACAGAAGCAAGAAGCCGCGATCATTGACCGCGGCTTTCTGTCTGTAAAAAACTGCGTAAATGGAAGCGCGGGAAAAGGCTCGGAAAACAAAAGAAGAGCGCCGCGCAACGGATATCAAAGAAATGGCTACTCAGAATGCACAGCCTCAGCAAGGCTCGGGCAACAAGGCTCTGGACGTGATTGTGATGACGCTTGCCGTCCTGATCGCTGCCGCCGGCCTCTTTGCTTTTACCTTTCTGACCGACCAGAGCACGGGCGTGCGCATCGGCGCGTTGCTCGGTGGTTTGGTTGTCGCCGTCATCGTGGCGGCCTTCTCGAGCACCGGCAAGCGCTTCATCGCCTTCTGCCGCGAATCTTGGGAAGAACTTCGTCGCGTTGTTTGGCCGACGCGCAAAGAAACGGTCAACACGACGGGCATCGTCATGGCTTTCGTGGTTGCCGTGGCCATCTACCTCTTCCTTGTCGACAAGCTTATCGAATGGGGTCTGTACGACGGGCTCCTGCAGTTGAGCTTCTGATCCGAACGAACCGCTTTTTAGCAGACAGCGCGCGCACTTGGGGCTCTGGATTCCCGATGTGCGCGTAAACGTTTGCACGGAGAATGAAATGAGTACCGAAACCGCTCAGGAAACGGGCGCGCAGAAGATGCGCTGGTATACGGTTCACGTCTACTCCTCGATGGAAAAGAGCGTGCAGCGCTCGATCATTGAACGCATCGGCCGCTCCGAACTCAAGGATCTTTTCGGCGAAGTGCTCCTGCCGATTGAAAAGGTCGAGGAAACCCGCAACGGCCGCAAGATCGAGACCGAACGCCGCATGTATCCCGGCTACGTCTTCGTTGAAATGGTCATGACCGAAGAGACGTGGCATTTGGTGAACTCCACGCCCCGCGTGATCGAGTTCCTCGGAAACAACCATCCGGTACCGCTGTCGGACGCCGAAATCGCCGCCATCAAGGACCGTATGTCCGTTGGTACCGAAAAGGCACGTCCGAAGATCATGTTCGAACCCGGCGAAATCGTCCGCATCAAGGAAGGCCCCTTCCAGGACTTCAATGGCCGCGTCGAAGAAATTCTTTACGACAAGAGCCGCCTGCGCTGCTTTGTGTCGATTTTCGGCCGCGAGACGAGCGTCGAACTCGCCTTCAACGAAGTCGAAAAGATCTGATTTTCCTACGGGGCGCGTTGATTTTAAAGAAATTTGCACATTTCAAATTTTTTTGGCATAATCGCGCCCTCGTTTCTTATTTTTACTGGGGAGCGCCCTCATTCGAAGGTGCGTTTGAACCCAGGGAGTTAATTTCAAATGGCTAAGAAAATCGTCGGCTTTATCAAGCTGCAGGTTCCTGCAGGCAAAGCCAATCCCTCGCCCCCAATCGGCCCGGCTCTCGGTCAGCGCGGCCTGAACATCATGGAATTCTGCAAGGCGTTTAACGCCAAGACCCAGGGTATGGAACCCGGTCTGCCGATTCCGTGCGTGATCACCGCTTACGCCGACAAGTCCTTCACGTTCGTGATGAAGACCCCGCCGGCTACGATCCTGATCAAGAAGGCCGCGAAGATCCAGAAGGGCTCCGCACGTCCGCACACGGACAAGGTCGGCAAGATCACCCGTGCTCAGGCCGAAGAAATCGCCAAGATGAAGGAGCCCGATCTGACGGCTGCTGATCTTGACGCTGCGGTTCGCACGATCGCTGGTTCCGCCCGTTCCATGGGCATCACGGTGGAGGGTCTGTAATAATGGCTAAGATTTCCAAGCGCCGCAAGGAACTCCTCGGCAAGTACGACCTCACCAAGCCCTTCGCTCTGAACGAAGCGCTTGACGCTGTGAAGGCCTGCGCCAACGCCAAGTTCGACGAATCCGTCGACGTGGCCATCCAGCTCGGCATCGACCCCCGCAAGTCTGACCAGGCTATCCGCGGCGCCGTCGTGATGCCGGAAGGCACGGGCAAGACCGTTCGCGTGGCTGTGTTCACGCAGGGTGCCAATGTTGAAGCCGCTAAGGCTGCCGGCGCCGACATCGTTGGTTTCGACGATCTCGCTGCCGAAGTCAAGGCCGGCAAGATGGACTTTGACGTTGTGATCGCTTCGCCGGACGCCATGCGTGTGGTCGGTCAGCTCGGTCAGATCCTTGGCCCGCGCGGCCTGATGCCGAACCCGAAGGTTGGCACTGTGACCCCGAACGTTGCCCAGGCTGTTAAGAACGCCAAGGCCGGTCAGGTCCAGTTCCGTGCCGACAAGGCCGGTATCATTCACGCCCCGGTCGGTCGCGTTTCCTTCGAAACCGAACGCCTCGTGACCAACATCAAGGCGCTCGTTGAGCAGCTCAACAAGCTCAAGCCCGCCAGCCAGAAGGGCATCTATCTGCGCAAGCTCTCCGTGAGCTCCACGATGGGTATCGGCGCTCGCGTCGACCTGTCCTCGCTCTAATCGGAAGCGCAGTCAATAAAAGAACACCTGAAGCCGAGGAGGCAACTCCCCGGCTTCAACTGAGGTCGTGAGGCCTCAAGGGCTTTGGGTGGCCTGTTTGAACAGGCCGCTGTCAAAGACCGCCGGAGGATGAGGGCAAGTCCCGACGCTTTAATTGTCTTGAGAGAAGAGAGCGCTTCGAATCAAGATGTCCGGCGCAGACGGTGAAACCTCAAAGAGAGATGTATGTTGTGTAAGGTTTTTGCACTGCACGTACTGCTCTCAGAAGGGTTTTCAACCGGTAGTTGAAGAACCGGTGCGTGTTGTCAAAAACGATGCGTACCTCTGAGTGGAGCCAGACCATGGGTCTTAATCGTCAAGACAAGGCGACTGTGATTGCAGAAATGAGCGAACTCGTTGCTCAGTCCTCTGCCATCATCATCGCTGAATACCGTGGGCTGACCGTTGAAGCAATCACCAAGCTTCGCGCCGATGCGCGCAAGCAGGGTGTGCAGTTGCGTGTGGTGAAGAACACGTTGGTTCGCCGCGCCGTTGCCGGCACGCCGTTTGAAGGGCTCTCCGACCAGTTCGTCGGACCGCTCATCTACAGCCTGTCCGCCGACCCGGTTGCTGCTGCCAAGGTTCTTGCTACGTTCGCCAAGACGAACGACAAGCTCATCATCAAGGGCGGTGCGATGGCCAACTACGTCATGGACGTGGCCGCTGTCGAACAGCTCGCCTCGATGCCGAGCCGCGAAGAGCTCCTGGCCAAGTTGATGGCCACCATGAACGAGCCGATCGCCAAGTTCGTCCGCACCCTCAACGAAGTGCCCGCACGCTTCGTTCGCACTGTGGCTGCTTACCGCGATGCCCAGGAGAAGGCTGCTGCCTAATCCGCTTTAAACAGAAATCAATTTTTAAACATTACACAACGTTACGGAGTCAAAAATGGCCCTGACCAATGAAGAAATCCTCGACGCGATCGCGTCCAAGACCGTTCTCGAAATCAGCGAACTCATCAAGATGATGGAAGAAAAGTTCGGCGTTTCCGCTGCTGCCGCCGCTGTGGCAGTTGCTCCGGCTGCTGGTGGCGCTGCTGCCCCGGCCGCTGAAGAAAAGTCCGAATTCGACGTCGTTCTCGCTGACGTTGGTTCCAACAAGATCGCCGTGATTAAGGCTGTTCGCGAAATCACCGGCCTCGGCCTCAAGGAAGCCAAGGACCTCGTCGAAGGCGCTCCCAAGGCTGTTAAGGAAGGCGCTGCCAAGGCTGAAGCTGAAGACCTCAAGAAGAAGCTCGAAGCTGCCGGCGCTAAGGTCGAACTCAAGTAATCTGAGTTTCAGACTTTCAAGCATCGCAAAGCCGCCTGCAACGGCGGCTTTGCCGACTGCGCTCCAAGCCCGATTTCGATATCGGAAGAGGGTTTGGGATTTTGAAGTGGATCTGGTAAAATCCCAGATCCAGCTCAAAGTCAAAGCCAGTGATCGAAATAATCAATAAGTCACCGTGACGGCCCCTAGCCGCACGGGCGCACGCATTCGTGCAGCCCGGGCGGCTTTTGGCGTCTTTAAAAAATGGCTGCGATTTTTCGAACCTCTTTGACCCCATAGCATATTTCCTCCCATCGCCTTGAACGGAGTCTTCATGTCGTACTCGTTCACTGAAAAGAAGCGTATTCGGAAGAGTTTTGCCACACGTCCGAGCGTCCTTGAAGTGCCCTCCTTGCTGGAAACGCAGCTTCGCAGCTACGAAGCCTTCCTGCAGGCCGATGTCAAGCCCGAAAGCCGCAAAAATGTCGGGTTGCAGTCGGCATTCACTTCCATTTTCCCGATCACCAGCCACAATGGCTACGCCCGCCTGAAGTTCCTGAGCTACAGACTCGAGCAGCCTGAATTCGATGTGGCCGAGTGCCAACTGCGCGGTCTGACCTATGCGTCCGCGCTGCGCGCTCGTATTCAGCTTGAAATTTTTGACCGCGACGCCGCCAAGCCCGGCACGGTCAAGGAAATCCGTGAAAACGAAGTCTACATGGGCGAAATTCCGCTCATGACCGAAAAGGCTTCCTTTATCGTCAACGGCTCCGAACGCGTTATAGTGAGCCAGCTGCATCGTTCGCCCGGTATCTTCTTCGAGCACGACAAGGGCAAGACCCACTCTTCGGGTAAGCTGCTCTTCAGCGCTCGCGTGATTCCCTACCGCGGCTCCTGGCTTGACTTTGAATTCGACCCGAAGGACATCGTCTACTTCCGTGTCGACCGCCGCCGCAAGATGCCCGGCACGATTCTGCTCAAGGCCATTGGTCTTACGCCCGAAGAAATTCTCGAGCGCTTCTATGACTTTGACACCTTCCGTCTGACTCAGAAGTCGGCTAGCCTGCACTTCACCCCGCAGCGTCTGCAGGGCGAAACGGCTCAGTTCGAAATCAAGGATAAGGAAGGCAATACGATTGTTGCCAAGGACAAGCGCATCACGGCTCGTCACGTCCGCCTGATGGAAAAGGCCGGCATCAAGGAAGTCGCCGTTCCGGATGACTTCCTGATCGGCCGCGTGCTCGCCAAGGCCATCTACAATCAGGAAACCGGCGAAAAAATCGCCGACGCCAACGACGAAATCACTGCAGATACGCTTGCCGTTCTGCGTGAGATGCACGTGCACAAGATCGAAACGCTCTTTACGAACGAACTCGATCGCGGCTCCTACATCTCCGACACGCTGCGTCTGGACGACGTACCCGACACCATGTCGGCCCGTATTGCCATCTATCGCATGATGCGTCCGGGTGAACCTCCCACGGAAGACGCCGTCGAAGGGCTCTTTAACCGCCTGTTCTTCGATCCCGAAGCTTACGATCTGTCCCGCGTCGGCCGCATGAAGGTCAACGCCCGCTTCGGCCGCGGCACGCCCGAAGGCTCGATGACGCTCACCAACGAAGACATCATCGACACGATGCAGGTCCTCGTGGCTCTGCGTAACGGCGCCGACGACGTGGTTCTCACCGACGCCGAAGGCAACAAGCGCACCGTGGAAATCCACGGCGTCGACGATATCGACCACTTGGGCAATCGTCGCGTGCGCTGCGTGGGCGAACTCACGGAAAATCAGTTCCGCTCCGGTCTCGTGCGCGTGGAACGCGCCGTTCGCGAACGTCTCGGCTCTGCCGAAAGCGACGGCCTTACCCCGCAGGATCTGATCAATTCCAAGCCCATTTCGGCTGCCATCCGCGAGTTCTTCGGTTCTTCGCAGCTGTCGCAGTTCATGGATCAGACCAACCCGCTGTCTGAAATCACGCACAAGCGTCGTATTTCGGCTCTCGGCCCGGGCGGTCTGACGCGCGAACGCGCCGGCTTTGAAGTGCGCGACGTGCACGCCACGCACTACGGCCGCGTCTGCCCGATTGAAACGCCTGAAGGTCCGAACATCGGTCTGATCAACTCTTTGGCTCTGTACGCCCGCCTTAACGACTACGGCTTCCTCGAAACGCCGTACCGCAAGGTGGAAAACGGCGTTGCTCTCAAGGGCAAGGAAAACATCCACTACCTGTCGGCCATCGAAGAAGGCAACTATGTGATTGCCCAGGCCAACGCCGAAATGGATGAAAACGGCAAGCTCATCGGCGAACTCGTGAGCGCCCGTGAAAACGGCGAATTCATCATGGCTTCGCCCGATCGCATTCAGTACATGGACGTGGCTCCTGCTCAGATCGTGTCCGTGGCTGCTTCGCTCATTCCGTTCTTGGAACACGACGACGCGAACCGCGCTTTGATGGGTTCGAACATGCAGCGTCAGGGCGTGCCTTGCCTGCGTCCGGAAAAGCCCGTTGTGGGTACCGGCGTGGAACGCACGGTGGCCGTTGACTCGAAGGCAACGGTGCAGGCCAAGCGCGGCGGCATGATCGAATACGTTGACGCCAACCGTATCGTGGTTCGTGTGAACGACGACGAAAGCGTGGCCGGTGAAGTCGGTGTGGACATCTACACGCTGCAGAAGTTCACCCGCTCCAATGGTTCGACGACGCTCAATCAGCGTCCGATCGTGAAGAAGGGCGACGTGATTGCCGCCGGCGACGTGCTCGCCGACGGTGCTTCGACCGATATGGGCGAACTCGCTCTCGGTCAGAACATGCTCATCGCCTTTATGCCGTGGAACGGCTACAACTACGAAGACTCGGTGCTGATTTCCGAGCGCGTGGTTGCCGATGACCGCTACACCTCGATTCACATCGAAGAACTTGATGTGGTGGCCCGCGACACCAAGCTCGGACCTGAAGATATCACTCGCGACATCTCGAACCTGTCCGAAAACCAGCTGAGCCGCCTCGACGACTCCGGCATCGTGTTTATCGGTGCGGAAGTTTCCGCCGGTGACGTGCTCGTCGGCAAGGTCACGCCCAAGGGCGAAACCCAGCTCACGCCGGAAGAAAAGCTTCTGCGCGTGATCTTCGGCGAAAAGGCAAGCGATGTTAAGGACACCAGCCTGCGCGTGCCTTCCGGCATGGCCGGCACCGTGATCGACGTTCAGGTCTTCACGCGTGAAGGCGTGGAAAAGGACAAGCGCGCTCGCTCGATTATCGACGAACAGCTCAAGCGCTACGAAAAAGACTTGAAGGACGCTCTTCGCATCGTTGAAGACGACGTCTTCTCCCGTCTGCGCCGCCAGTTGGTCGGCCGAGTGGCTTCGGGCGGTCCCGCCGGCATTCAGGCCGGTACGACGCTCACGTCTGATCAGCTGCACGCCATCACGGGCTATGACCTCTTCGAGATCCGCATGGAAAGCGAAGAAGATCAGAAGATCATCGATCTCGCCCGCAAGGTGGTCGACGACAAGCGCGAAGAAAACAAGGAACTCTTTGCCAGCAAGAGCGACAAGCTCAATCGCGGCGACGAGCTGCCTCCGGGCGTTCTGAAGATGGTCAAGGTGTTCATCGCCGAGAAGCGCCGTCTGCAGCCCGGCGACAAGATGTCCGGCCGTCACGGTAACAAGGGTGTGGTCTCCAAGATCTGCCCGATCGAAGACATGCCGTACATGGCCGACGGTCGTCCCGCCGACATCTGCCTGAACCCGCTCGGCGTGCCGTCCCGTATGAACATCGGTCAGATTCTCGAAGTGCACCTGGGCTGGGCCGCCAAGGGTATCGGCTGGCGTATTGCCGAAATGCTCAAGACCGAACAGGCCGCTCAGATCCGCGCCTTCCTGAACGAGGTGTACAACCGCACCGGCAAGAAGGAAGATCTCGACAGCCTCAACGACGAAGAGCTGATGGAATTGGCGAAGAACCTTTCCAACGGTATGCCCTTTGCAACGCCCGTGTTCGACGGCGCGAGCGAAGAACAGATCCGCATGATGCTCGACCTGGCCTTCCCGGATGAAGAAGCCAAGAAGCTGCAGCTCACGCCCGCCAAGACGCAGGCAACGCTCTACGACGGCCGCACGGGCGATGCATTCGACCGTCCGGTGACCGTGGGCTTCATGCACTTCCTGAAGCTGCACCACTTGGTCGACGACAAGATGCACGCTCGCTCGACCGGTCCGTACTCGCTCGTCACGCAGCAGCCTCTGGGCGGTAAGGCTCAGTTCGGCGGCCAGCGTTTCGGCGAAATGGAAGTCTGGGCTCTGGAAGCCTACGGCGCGAGCTACGTGCTGCAGGAAATGCTGACGGTGAAGTCCGACGACGTCAACGGCCGTACCAAGGTCTATGAAAATATCGTCGGCGGCGAACACAAGATCGATGCGGGCATGCCCGAATCGTTCAACGTGCTCGTCAAGGAAATCCGTTCGCTCGGCATTGACATTGATCTCGTGAAAAACGAGGAATCTTCGAAGGAATAAACCAGCATGAATCTGATTCGTGACATGTTCCGTCAGTCGATGGCTGACGAACACTTCGACGCCATTAAGATCGGCATCGCCTCTCCCGAGAAGATCCGTTCGTGGTCTTTCGGCGAGGTCAAGAAGCCGGAGACGATTAACTACCGTACCTTCAAGCCCGAACGCGACGGCCTGTTCTGCGCCAAGATCTTCGGGCCCATCAAGGACTACGAGTGCTTGTGCGGCAAGTACAAGCGCCTGAAGCACCGCGGCGTCGTCTGCGAAAAGTGCGGCGTTGAAGTGACGCTCTCCAAGGTGCGCCGCGAACGCATGGGCCACATCGAACTGGCCAGCCCCGTTGCGCACATCTGGTTCTTAAAGAGCCTGCCCTCCCGTATGGGTATGGTGCTCGACATTCCGCTGCGCGACATCGAACGCGTGCTTTATTTCGAAGCCTACTGCGTGGTCGACCCCGGCCTCACGCCGCTTGAACGCGGCCAGCTGCTCACGGAAGAGGAACTGATCCTCAAGACCGAAGAGTATGGCAATGACTTCAAGGCGATGATGGGTGCCGAGGCCATCCGCGAGCTTCTGCACAACATTGACATTGATCAGGAAGTCGCCAACCTGCGTCAGGAACTTTCGGGCACGACCTCGGAAGCCAAGATCAAGAAGTTTGCCAAGCGCCTGAAGGTGCTCGAAGGCTTCCAGCGCTCTGGCATCAAGCCCGAATGGATGATTCTGGAAGTGCTTCCGGTGCTTCCGCCCGACCTGCGTCCGCTGGTGCCGCTCGACGGCGGCCGCTTTGCGACCTCCGATCTGAACGATCTGTATCGCCGCGTCATCAACCGCAACAATCGTCTGAAGAAGCTCCTTGAACTCAAGGCGCCGGACATCATCGTGCGCAACGAAAAGCGCATGCTGCAGGAAGCTGTCGACAGTCTGCTCGACAACGGCCGTCGCGGCAAGGCGATGACCGGCCCGTCCAAGCGTCCGCTGAAGTCGCTCGCCGACATGATCAAGGGCAAGTCCGGCCGCTTCCGTCAGAACCTGCTCGGCAAGCGCGTCGACTACTCCGGCCGTTCCGTGATTACGGTGGGTCCGGAACTGCGTTTGCATCAGTGCGGTCTGCCCAAGCTGATGGCGCTGGAACTCTTCAAGCCCTTCATCTTCAATAAGCTCGAACAGCGCGGTCTGGCGACCACGATTAAGAGCGCCAAGAAGATGGTGGATAACCAGGAACCCGTCGTTTGGGACATCCTGGAAGAAGTGATTTACGAGCATCCCGTGATGCTCAACCGTGCACCGACCCTGCACCGTCTCGGCATTCAGGCCTTTGAGCCGAAGCTGATCGAAGGCAAGGCCATCCAGCTGCACCCGCTCGTTTGCGCGGCTTTCAACGCCGACTTCGACGGTGACCAGATGGCTGTGCACGTCCCGCTGTCGCTTGAAGCCCAGCTCGAAGCTCGTTGCTTGATGCTCTCGTCGAACAACGTGCTCTTCCCGGCCAACGGCGATCCGTCCATCGTGCCGTCTCAGGACATGGTGCTCGGCCTGTACTACGCCACCCGTGAACGCATCAATGCGCCGGGCGAAGGCATCTTCTTTGCCGATACGGCTGAAGTGCAGCGTGCTTTGGACGCCGGTCAGGTTGCTCTGCAGACGCGTTGCACGGTTCGCATCCGCGAATACGAAAAGGTGGAAGGCAGCGACGAATTCCGTCCGGTCGTCAAGCGTTACGAAACGACTGTCGGCCGTGCGCTTCTGTCGGAAATCCTGCCCCAGGGCATGAGCTTTGCCGAACTCAACCGCACGCTCAAGAAGAAGGAAATCGCTCGTCTGATCAACGTGTGCTACCGCCGCTGCGGTCTGCGTGCGACGGTGATCTTCGCCGACAAGCTCAAGGATAACGGCTATCGTCTGGCTACCCGCGCCGGCATCTCGATCTGCATCGGCGACATGTCCGTGCCGCAGAAGAAGTTCGAGCTCGTGAGCGCCGCCGAAAACGAAGTCAAGGCGATCGAAGAGCAGTACACCTCCGGTCTCGTGACCAAGGGCGAACGCTACAACAAGGTGATTGACATCTGGGGCCGTACGGCTGACGAAGTCGGCAAGGTGATGATGAAGGAGCTCTCGAGCGAACCCGTCGTCAACCGCCACGGTGAAAAGGTGAGCCAGGAATCGTTCAACTCCATCTACATGATGGCTGACTCCGGTGCTCGCGGTTCGGCAGCTCAGATTCGTCAGGTTGCCGGTATGCGTGGTCTGATGGCCAAGCCCGACGGCTCGATTATTGAAACGCCGATTACCTCGAACTTCCGCGAAGGTTTGAACGTTCTGCAGTACTTCGTGTCGACCCACGGTGCCCGTAAGGGCTTGGCCGATACGGCTCTGAAGACCGCTAACTCCGGTTACCTGACCCGTCGTCTCGTCGACGTGACGCAGGACTTGGTGGTTCTTGAAGACGATTGCGGCACGACCAACGGCGTTGAAATGCGCGCTCTCGTGGAAGGCGGTGAAGTCATTCAGGCCCTGCGCGATCGAATCCTCGGCCGCGTGACCGCCGAAGACGTCTACGACATGCAGCACAACGTGGTTGTGCCTCGCGGTACGCTCATCGACGAAAACATTTGCGACAAGATTGATGCCGAAGGCATTGATGTGGTCAAGGTGCGTACACCGCTTACCTGCGAAACCCGCTACGGCTTGTGCGCCAAGTGCTACGGCCGCGACCTCGGCCGCGGTACGCTCGTCAACGCCGGTGAAGCTGTCGGCGTGATCGCCGCTCAGTCCATCGGTGAACCGGGTACCCAGCTCACCATGCGTACGTTCCACATCGGTGGTGCCGCTTCGCGTGCCGCCGTGGCAAGCAGCGTGGAAGCCAAGAACTCCGGTTTGGTGGCCTTCACCGACGCCATGCGTTATGTGACCAACGGCAACGGCGAGCTCGTCGTGATTTCCCGTTCCGGCGAAATCGTCATCAACGACGCTCAGTCCGGCCGCGAACGCGAACGCCACAAGGTTCCGTACGGTGCCACGCTTCTGTGCAGCCTCGGCAGTGAGGTCAGGGCCGGACAGCAGCTCGCGACGTTCGATCCGATGACGCTGCCGATCGTGTCCGAATACGCCGGTACCGTTCGCTTCGAAAACGTGGTCGAAAACGTGACCGTGATGAACCAGGTCGACGAAGTCACGGGCTTGAGCTCAATGGTCGTCATCGACCCGAAGCGCTCCGCCGCCGGTTCCAAGAGCAAGGGCACGAAGACGACTGCCGCCAACGTGATGCGTCCGGTGGTGCACCTCGTCGACGAAAACGGCAACGACGTCAAGATCCCGGGTACGGATCACACCGTGACGATCCAGCTGCCCGTCAACGCCATTATCGTGGTGCGCGACGGTCAGAAGATTCACGAAGGCGAAATTCTTGCCCGAATCCCGCGCGAAAGCCAGAAGACCCGCGACATTACCGGTGGTCTGCCGCGTGTGGCCGAGCTCTTTGAAGCCCGCAGCCCGAAGGATGCCGGCATGCTCGCCGAGGAAACCGGTACTGTCACGTTCGGTAAGGAAACCAAGGGCAAGCAGCGTCTGATCATTACCGATCTGAACGGCAACGAGCACGAATGCCTGATCTCCAAGGACAAGCAGATTCTCGTGCACGACGGCCAGATGGTTCAGCGCGGTGAAGAAATCGTTGAAGGTCCGGCCGATCCGCACGACATCCTGCGTCTGCTCGGTATCGAAGCTTTGGCCCGCTACATCGTGGACGAAGTTCAGGACGTGTACCGTCTGCAGGGTGTGAAGATCAACGACAAGCACATCGAAGTGATTGTTCGTCAGATGCTTCGCCGTGTGCAGATCGTGGATGCGGGCGATACGCACTTCATCCCGGGCGAACAGGTCGAACGCAGCGAAATGCTCGACGAAAACGATCGCGTCAAGGCCGAAGGCGGCACGCCTGCCACGTACCAGAACGTGCTGCTCGGTATCACGAAGGCTTCGTTGTCGACCGACTCCTTCATCTCGGCGGCTTCCTTCCAGGAAACCACCCGCGTGCTCACCGAGGCTGCCATCATGGGCAAGCGCGACGATCTGCGCGGCCTGAAGGAAAACGTCATCGTCGGTCGCCTGATTCCTGCCGGTACCGGCCTTGCTTATCACAAGGCCCGCCGCGAGAAGGAAGTGATGGAACAGCGTCTGGCTCAGGCGCAGGAACCGTCCGAGGCTCGTTTGGCTGCCGAAGAATTCTTCGAAGGCATGGACACCAAGGCCGAGGCCGAGAAGATTCGCGACGAATTCGCTTTCGACAGCGAAGCGTCCGGCAACTCTCAGGGTCTGTCGGCTGCCCGCCGCGCCGCTGAAGAACTCTTCTCCCGCTGGGCTGAAGACGATTCGGACGCCAAGAAGGGCGAATAAGCCGTGACTGTGCGGGAGCTTCGAGGCTCCCGACAAAGGCTCTTTTCCAAGAAACCCGAGTTTCTGACGGAAAAGAGCCTTTTTTGTTGTGCGCCCAACAGTGCTCGTGTGCCTGTGTGGTGAAAGTCCGCTGATCGCCAGTTCAAGGGAAGATCCCGCGACTCTGCAGAGTCAGGGAGGTAACGAACTGATGAAGAAAGCCGGCAGCAAAGCGCCACCCCGACGCACAGGAATCGGATGAGAGACGGGGCGATCGGGAGGGAGATCCTGCGGGGCGTCTCTCTGCCAGATTCAAAAATCATGTGCCAATCAAAGGCTTCCCGTTATTCTTTTTGCCCGTATCGAGAGATAACTCTCATGTTTTGAGATCTGCTTTTGACGTTGAGCGCGCTAGATTGCCGGAGGATGCGTCTCGCCGATTTGCCAATCGGCGGGATGGACAGACAATTTGATAAGGAGAGAGCTGACATGATCAAAAAGCTGATGACAGCTGCAGCGCTTCTGGCCATGGCTGGCGCGGCCTCGGCTGCCACCCTCTATACGACGGGCGTGCTTGACTTCAATAAGACGACCAAGGGTAGCTACCTTGGAAAGATCGGAGCCGCCGTTCCCGTGACTGTCCTCAAAAAGCAAGGCAATCTGTCCTACGTCCGCATTTCGGGCTGGACGCTTGCAGAATATCCCTCCATGATTTTTGCCGAACCCGGTGTTCGTATCGAATACGGCTCCTTTGACGAAGAAAGCGCCGTCAAGACCAATCCCAAGGCCGGTGAAAAGGTCGTTCAGGAAAACAAGTGGGTAAGGGCCACTGCCGAAGGTTGGGTGCAGAGCGCCAAACTCACGAACAACCTCAACAAGCTCTGGCAGCAAGGTAAGGCCCGCCACGCCGAAGCCTGCTCGATGTGCCACGCCGCTCCCAAGGCCGATCACTTCACGGCCAACCAGTGGGCCAGCGTACTGCCTGCCAAGGGCGGTCGTACGGGCCACACGCGCGCCGGCGCCAATGCCGTGATGTTCAAGTATCTGCAGGCTCACGCCAAGAAATAAACCAAAAAGCAGAACACAACAAGGCACCGATCAACACTGAATTCCCCGATGGCTTCGTGCCTCAGCGCGTCGCCGAAACGACCCCGGGGAAAAATAATCTAGGATGAGAAGACACATGCTCAACCGTCGTGATTTGTTTAAAGTAGCCGGCGCAGCCACCGTGGCCGCCGCTGTTCCCGCAGCGGGCGCCGCTCCCGCAGCCAAAGAAGCCGCCAAGACAGCCGTAAAAAAGTACAAGGGCGGCGTGGTGGCCGGCCCTGTTTTAAAGGGCCAGAACGAACTCAAGCTTTCTCGTACGTTTGATCTCGGCAAATCCGTTTTGAACGACGCCGAAGTGATGAACGCTTCTCATTGGGGCGTGTACCGCGTTCACGTCAAGGGCGGCAAGATCGAACGACTCGAACCGGTCGAATTCGACAAGGCTCCGTCGCTGCAGCTGCAGGCGCTCGCACAGCAGCCGTACAACGCCGCTCGCATCCGCTACCCGATGGTTCGCAAGAGTTATCTGGAAAAGGGCTATAAGGCTGGCGGCAAGGGCCGCGGCTCCGAACCCTTCGTGCGCGTCACCTGGGACAAGGCTCTGGAACTCGTTGCCTCCGAACTCAAGCGTGTCCGTGAAAAGTATGGCCCCGTGTCGATCTACGGCGGCAGCTACGGTTGGATGAGTGCCGGCAATCTGGGTTCGGCCCGCAACATGATGCAGCGTGTGCTCAATCTCAACGGCGGCTTTACCGGCCACTATGGCGACTACTCCACGGGTTGCGCACAGGTGATCTTGCCCTATGTGATCGGCTCCAACGGCGTTTACGAACAGCAGACGGCTTGGGAAGTGCTCGCAGAAAAATGTGAACTCCTTGTGATGTGGGGTGCCGATCCGACGGTCACCAACGACATCGACTGGGTGACGACCATCCATGAAAACGCCGAAGGCATGGAAATGGTGAAGAAGGCCGGCGTACCCGTGATTGCCATCAACCCGCTCAAGCCTGACGCGGCCGAATACTTCGGCAAGAACTGCCAGTGGATCGCTCCGAAGCCCGGTACCGACGTTGCCATGATGCTCGGTATGGCGTATGAACTCGAGACTTCCGGTAAGGTGGATCGCGAATTCATCCGCAAGTACACCGTGGGTTACGATAAGTTCATCGCCTATGTGCTCGGCAAGACCGATGGCGTGGCGAAGACCCCCGAATGGGCAGAAAAGATTTGCGACGTAAAGGCTGACGCTATCAAGAGCCTGGCTCACCTGATGCGCGAAAAGCGCTCCATGCTGATGGGGGGCTGGGGTATCCAGCGTGCTCAGCACGGCGAACAGGTTCATTGGATGATGGTGGTGCTTGCTGCTATGTGCGGCCACATCGGCCAGCCCGGCGGTGGCTTCGGCTTTAGCTATCACTACTCCAACGGCGGTGCGGCCACTTCGATGGCTCCCGCACTGGGCGGCATTTCCGCCAACCCGAAGGGCGGCAGCGAAGGTCTGTCTTGGGTCGGCGAATCTTTGGCGACCATTCCTTTGGCTCGCTTTACCGACTGCTTCCTCAACCCCGGCAAGACGATTGACTACAACGGCAAGAAGATCACTTATCCTGACATCCGTCTGGTCTTCTGGTCGGGCGGCAACCCCTTTGCCCAGCAGGAAGACACCAATGGCCTGATCAAGGCCTGGAAGCGTCCCGAAACGACGATCGTGTGCGACACGATGTGGACGGCTTCGGCCCGCTTTGCCGACATCGTTTTGCCGGCTTGCACGTCTCTCGAACGCGTTGACATTACCTCCATCGGCTCGTACTCCAACCTCGGCTACGTGGCTATGCAGCAGGCGATCGAACCTCAGTACGAATCGCACTCCGACTTCTGGATCTACCGCGAACTGTCCAAGAAGATGGGCTTTGAGAAAGAGTTCACCGAAGGACTCGATGAAATGGGCTGGATCCGTCGCTTCTATGAAAACGCGGCCAAGGAAGCCCGTGTCAACGGTCTGGAAATGCCCTCGTTTGAGGAATTCTGGGCTCGCGGCTATGTGCTCTTCCCGGTTGATCAGGATGCTCGCCGCTATAACTATCTGGGCGACTTCCGCCGCAACCCGATCGTCAACCCGCTCGGCACCGAATCGGGCAAGATCGAAATCTTCTCCAAGAAGATCGAAAGCTACAAGTACGACGACTGCCCGGCTCATCCGACCTGGCTGGAACCGACGGAATGGCTTGGTGCCAAGATGGCCGAAGAGTATCCGTTTGCTTTGTTGACGAGCAAGAGTCGCTATCGTCTGCACTCGCAGCTTGACAGCACGGCTTCGAACCTGTTTGCGAACGTCGAAGATCGCGAACCGGTGTGGATGCATCCGGATGCCGCCAAGAAGCTTGGTCTGAAGTCGGGGGACATTGCCAAAGTCACAAGCCGCCGCGGTTCGGTCCTCGCCGGCGTAATCGTCACCGATCGTATCCGTCCCGACACCGTGGTGATCCATCACGGCGGTTGGTACAGTCCGGAAGAGCCGGGTGAAGAAGGTACGCTCGATGTGCACGGCTGCGACAATGTGCTCACCATCGATATTCCTTCGTCGAAGCTGTCCTGCGGTAATGTGGCCAACTCGACGCAGGTCAAGATCGAGCGCTGGGACGATGAACTTGATCCGATCATGGCTCACGTCCAGCCCAAGACGGTGCGCGCCGACGACTAACGGCTAAAGAGGCCCGCTCGGCTTTGTGTCGGGCGGGTTCGGTCAGAAATGAACGCACGCTGCCCTGAATCATGATGGTTCAGCGGGGGCGTGCGTTTTCTGTAACTTGTGAGTAGTTATTCACTAAACGGTTCTTTGACGGCAAGCGTATCGCCGTGCATAGCGACTTGGCCGCGCGAGACGACTGCAACGATCTGCAGGTTTTGGTTGAGAAGCACGGCATTGGCGCAAGCGCCGATTTCAAGACGACCTTGATCGGACAAACCCAAACTGTCGGCGGCATTGCTGGTGATCAAAGACAATGCGGCCGAAAGCGGGAAATTGTAGTCACGCACGAGTTCGACCATGGTGGCGTGATTCCGGGCGACTTCGCCCACGGCTTGCCCGACGATGTTTCCGTCGGCATCAAACCGCGGCACAACGCCGTGACCGTCGGACGAGAGAGTGATTTGCTCGACCGGCACGCCGCAGGAGACGGCAGCGCTCACGGCTGCGGCCGGGTGCCCCAGATAGCAGGGGCCGTCCGTAGTGATGTCGATGTAACGATCCGACTCTTGCATGGCATACGCGCAGGCGCTCTTAAGGAGAAATTCGGTTCGTGCGCAGTGCGTGGGGCGAAGATGTCGGCCGATCGGGAACCCCGTTGCGGCGATTTCTTCGAAGATATCAAACGGATTGGGGATAGCCCCCAAATGAACATGCAAAAGGCCCTGCTTTTTGACGGTGACGGCAGCCTGTCGGATTTGAGACAACAAGCCCAAGACGGCCTCGGTTGAGGGGAACGATCCGTTGGCGTCTCCCATGGCAAGTTTGGCGCCGAGCACTTCGGAGACGAGAGCCACGTCGTCAGCGACGCTTTGAGAGAGTGTTACCGGCGGATAGCGGAAGCTTGATGTGTACATCCAGGCAGAAAGTCCGAGTGCGTTGAGCTCACGAACCTTGGCAAGCAGATCGGGAAGCTTGCGCGTCATCACATCAGCGCCCAAGACGCCCACCACGGTAGTGATACCTGCACGAATCAGTTCGCCGGCAGTAATGGCGGGTGCGCGCGTGATTGGGCCGCCAACGCCTCCGCCGCCCAATACGTGGACATGCGGATCTACGAAGCCAGGGACCAGGAGAAAACCGGAGGCGTCAATGACGCTCAGGCCCGGCAAACTGACGGAAAGATTCGGGCCGACGGCAAGAATCTTTTCGCCGACCATCAAAACATCGGTTGCGCCGAGTTCTTTCGGCGCGAAAACGTAGGCATTGCGGATCAAAATCGCCATGGTGCGTCTCCTCTTCGCGGTGTTTCAAAGGATAGCGCAGGTACGAAAAAGGCGGCACACAGCCGCCTTCGGAAAGAGTCAAAAATTCCAACGAATCAACGACTCAGAATCGCCTTGACGCTTTGGCGGGCGCGGGCGATCGTTTCCTGTGCGTCTTCTACCATGCCGTCCTTCATGACGAACTTGCCGTCGCACAGCACGCTGCGCACGGCACGAGTGTCGGCGGAGTACACCCAGTTGCTCGTGAGGTTGAAGTTGGGCACGAGGCGTTCGTTTTCAAGGTCAAGGAATACGGCATCGGCAAGGGCACCCTCGCGGATGACGCCGGCGTCAAGACCCGCGGCCTGAGCGCCGTTGCGGGTGGCCCAACGAAGAATCTCACCGGCCGGAAGCGTTTCGCTCGTGTAGCGTACCTTGGCGAGCAGAGCGGCAAACTTCATCTCTTCGCGCATGTCGAGATTGTTGTTGGAGGCTGTTCCGTCAGTACCGAGCGTTAGGCGGCAGCCCTTTTTCAACAGCATGTCGCTTGCGAAAATGCCCGAGGAAAGCTTCATATTGGAGCAGGGATTGTGCGCGATCCAAACACCGCGCTCCTTGAGGATCTCGGCTTCCTCTTCGTCAATGTGCACAACATGGGCGGCAATGACGTTGTCGCTGAGCACGCCGAGATGGTCGAGCCAGCGCACCGGACTCATGCCGTGAGCTTCAATGCAGTCCTGCACTTCTTTTTCTGTTTCGGACACATGCAACGTCAGAGTCTGACCGTTGGCTTTGGCCGCTTCGGCGCAGCGCTGCAACAGTTCGCCGCTTACCGTGTATACGGCATGCGGTGCAACGGCAAGCGAAATGCGGCCGTTGGTCGGATCCTTCCAGTTGGCAAGGAAGTCGAGCTGTCGCTTGATTTCTGCTTCACCCAGATGGTCCATGAGTGTGACGCCCACGGTGGCGCGAATGCCGGATTCGGCCACGGCGCGCACTGTTTCTTCGGCCATCCAGTACATGTCGCAGAACCAGGTCGTGCCGCTGCGGATCATTTCCAGCGTGGCAAGTTTGGCGCCTGCGTAAATGTCTTCGGCACGCATCTTGCCTTCAAACGGCCAGATGTGATCGTTGAGCCAGGGAAAGAGGGGAAGATCATCGGCGTAGCCGCGCAGCAGCGTCATCGAGGCGTGTGTGTGCGTATTGAAAAAGCTCGGCACAAGCGCCAGACCCGAAGCATCGTACGTCTCGTCGGCGACGGTGTCGGCGGGTGCGGTGAGGTTCGCGAAGCGGTTGCCTTCAATGAGAATATTCGTGACGTTGCCGTCGAGCTGGACGTTGCGGATTAGAAGCGTGGACATGGTGAAGTCGGAATGATAAAAGAAAGATAAAAAGCAGATAGCGTCAAATAAGCGAAAAGGTGCGAACGAGCACTTAAATGTAGTCAAGTTCGTCGGAAATAGTGCCGTTTTTGCGGCAGATCGACAAAAGTCGCTCTTCCGTGGCATTGTCGGGTTCGATGAGGCCCGAAGGCATTTTCCCCGAAGCAAGGATGACGGCGCCTTCGTTGTGTAGTGCCATTGTGGCGTCGATGTACTTCATGAGCGTCGGATCCTTAAGAATGAAGTTGAGCGGACGTTTGGCTTCAAGTACGCGTCCGGCGGGAACGCCGGCACCGTATTCGTCTTCGACGCCCATGTTGGCCAGAAGCGCCTTCGAGCGATTGAAGACGTCGGCGGGGCACGAGGCGGTGGCGGCGCCCGGTACGCCGGTGGCGGTGACGACCAGATCGGCAGTGCTGACGGCTTCGGTAATGGCAATGCCGTCGGTAGCGTCGATGACGGTTTCACAGAGCGAGCGGACGCGATCCGAAATGTCGCTGGGGCGGGTGACGACCGTCACGCGGCAGCCGTAACGGTGCGCGTAAGTGATGAGACCGCTGCCGACTTTGCCGCTGCCGAAGATCACGATGGATTTTCCTTGCCAGTCACCGTGGCCGAGCTGAGTCATGGCGCGGAAATAGCTTTCGCCGGTGCCGAGACAGGTTTCAATGCGCTTGATGCGGCCGGAATCGGCAACGTACACGGGGCAGTTTTTTCCTGCGTATTTGGACACGCCAGAGCGGGTGAGTTCGACAAAGCCGATGCTTGGCTTGAGTTCGGCAAAGGCGGCCGCGCAGTCGAGCACGAGGTCGAACGCTTCAAGGCTTTCAATATCGCGGGGTTCCATGACGGGCACACCGGTGTCTCGCAGGTAGCGCACGACTTCGTTGTTGCGCGGCATCACATCGTCGATGCCAACGGTAAGCTCGGCACCGGCCGCAAGAAGCACGGCGTGTTTGGCCAGTGTGTTTTCAAACACAGGCGTGGCGTCGAGAATGCGCAGGCCGGCTAAAGGCCGAGTGCTTTTCCAGGTTCCGTATTGATGAAGTAAGACCGGGTATTCGTTCGAAGCGTAGGTTTGAGCCACGCGGGCGGCGAGAATGTCGGAAAGCATGTCGGCACTAATATAAAGAGTGATGAGAGGCGCGGACGGCGCACAGGTCGGATTGTAATGGGCCAGGCGCTCAATGTCGGGAGTTATGGGCGCTGCCCGGAGTGGTGTCCGAAGGAGCTAGTCCCTTGACATTATTCAAAAAAAAAGGGAAAATCACAGCCTTTTCCGGGAAAGCGTTCGTCGGAGGGGGTCTTTTGCGCTCGCAAAGGACGCTTTCTGATGTGCATTTTCATCGTGAAAAGACTTTTATCACCAGCAACTGTACCGGCGGATTCGTCTGTCGGTCTTTTTAAGAAGAACGGACAATATGCCCACTATTAACCAGCTTGTGCGCAAGCCTCGTGAGCTTACGCGCGAAAAGAGCAAGAGCCCTGCTCTTAAGAACTGCCCGCAGAAGCGCGGCGTTTGCACCAAGGTCTACACGACCACCCCGAAGAAGCCGAACTCGGCTCTTCGTAAGGTTGCCAAGGTGCGTCTCACCAACGGCTTTGAAGTGATTTCCTACATCGGCGGCGAAGGCCACAACCTGCAGGAACACTCCGTGGTTCTCATCCGCGGCGGCCGTGTGAAGGACTTGCCCGGTGTGCGTTACCACATCGTGCGCGGTTCCCTTGACACCCAGGGCGTCAAGGATCGTAAGCAGGCTCGTTCCAAGTACGGCGCCAAGCGCCCGAAGGCAGCGTAATTCGCGGCGACTGATTGTCAGCCGTGTACGGACGGTCCCGCTGTTAAAAGGACCGAGTAAGTCGCAGCCCTTATGTGTGCTGCATTGTGAAGCGGTCAACTAAGAAACTTTCGACCGCATTTGAATGACTGAAGACAACGAAAGAGGAAAAAAATGCCCCGTCGTCGCGAAGTACCCAAACGTGAAATTTTGCCGGATCCGAAGTTCGGCAGCGTTGAGATCTCCAAGTTCATCAACGTGATCATGCTCGATGGCAAGAAGGCCGTCGCCGAACGCATCGTCTACGGTGCGCTGCAGCAGATTGAAGAAAAGACCGGTAAGAACGCTCTCGAAGTGTTCCAGACCGCACTCAACAACGTCCGTCCGCTCGTGGAAGTGAAGAGCCGCCGTATCGGTGGTGCCAACTACCAGGTGCCGGTTGAAGTGCGTCCGGTTCGTCGTATGGCTTTGGCAATGCGCTGGCTGCGTGAAAGCGCCAAGTCGCGTTCCGAAAAGTCCATGCCCCAACGCTTGGCTGGTGAGCTGTTGGATGCTGCTGAAGGCCGCGGCGGCGCTATGAAGAAGCGTGACGAAGTCCATCGTATGGCTGAAGCCAACAAGGCCTTCTCTCACTTCCGCTTCTAATACATCGATTAACAATGAGGGTGCTGCCGCTTCGGCAGCGCCTCACTTACGAAGAGAAAAGTCATGGCTCGTACTACCCCGATTTCGCGCTATCGCAATATCGGCATTTCTGCCCACATCGACGCGGGCAAGACCACGACGACCGAACGCATCCTGTTCTTTACCGGCGTCAACCACAAGTTGGGCGAAGTGCACGACGGTGCCGCCACCATGGACTGGATGGAACAGGAACAGGAACGCGGCATCACGATTACGTCTGCCGCTACGACCTGCTTCTGGCGCGGTATGGACATGCAGTTCCAGCCGCATCGTCTGAACATCATCGACACCCCGGGGCACGTGGACTTCACGGTTGAAGTCGAACGCTCCATGCGCGTGCTCGACGGCGCTGTGATGGTTTACTGCGCTGTGGGCGGCGTGCAGCCCCAGTCCGAAACCGTTTGGCGTCAGGCCAACAAGTACAAGGTGCCCCGCATCGCGTTCGTCAACAAGATGGACCGTACCGGCGCCAACTTCTTCAAGGTCGTTGACCAGATGAAGACCCGTCTGAAGGGCAATCCCTGCCCCGTCGTGATCCCGATCGGCGCCGAAGACCAGTTCAAGGGCGTTGTTGACCTGATCAAGATGAAGGGCATCATTTGGGATGAAGCCAGCCAGGGCACCAAGTTCGAATACATCGACATCCCGGCCGACCTCGTCGATACGGCCAACGAATGGCGTGAAAAGCTCGTCGAAACGGCTGCCGAAGCCAGCGAAGAGCTGATGAACAAGTACCTCGAAGAAGGCGAACTCACCGAAGCCGAAATCGTCAAGGGTTTGCGTGCCCGCACGATCGCCGGTGAAGTGCAGCCGATGTTCTGCGGCTCGTCCTTCAAGAACAAGGGTGTGCAGCGTATGCTCGACGGCGTCATCGAACTGTTGCCGTCTCCGGTCGACATTCCGCCGGTTCCGGGCTTTGACCTCAACGACAACGAAGTCACCCGCGAAGCCAGCGACAATGCTCCGTTCTCCGCGCTCGCCTTCAAGATCATGACCGACCCGTATGTCGGCCAGCTCACCTTCTTGCGCGTCTACTCCGGCGTTCTTAAGTCCGGCGAAACCGTTCTGAACTCCGTGAAGAACAAGAAGGAACGTATTGGTCGTTTGCTGCAGATGCACGCCAACGAACGTAAGGAAATCACCGAAACGGAAGCCGGCGATATCGCCGCTGCCGTCGGTCTGAAGGACGTGACCACGGGCGACACGCTCTGCGATGTGTCCCAGCCGATCATCCTCGAACGCATGGAATTCCCGGAACCTGTGATCAGCCAGGCCGTCGAACCCAAGACCAAGGCTGACCAGGAAAAGATGGCTCTCGCCTTGGGCCGTCTTGCTCGCGAAGATCCTTCTTTCCGCGTGCGTACCGACGAAGAATCCGGCCAGACGATTATTTCCGGTATGGGCGAACTCCACCTCGAAATTCTCGTCGACCGTATGCGTCGTGAGTTCAATGTGGAAGCTACCGTCGGTCGTCCGCAGGTGGCCTACCGCGAAACGATCCGCTCCGTGGTCGAAAACGCCGAATGCAAGTTCGCCAAGCAGTCCGGTGGCCGTGGCCAGTACGGTCACGTCGTGCTCAAGCTCGAACCGATGGAACCGGGCAAGGGCTTCGAGTTCGTCGACGCCATCAAGGGCGGTGTGGTTCCGCGCGAATACATCCCGGCCGTCGAAAAGGGTGTGGAAGACACGCTCAAGGCCGGTGTGCTCGCTGGCTACCCGGTTGTGGACGTCAAGGTCACGCTGCACTTCGGTTCCTACCACGAAGTTGACTCGAACGAAAACGCCTTCCGTATGGCTGCCTCTATGGCATTCAAGGACGGTATGCGCAAGGCCAACCCCGTGCTGCTCGAACCGATCATGAAGGTCGAAGTCGAAACGCCGGAAGAAAAGATGGGCGACGTGATGGGCGACCTTTCGTCCCGCCGCGGTGTCATCCAGGGTATGGATGATCTGCCGGGCGGCGGTAAGGCCGTTCGCTGCGAAGTGCCGCTGGCTGAAATGTTCGGTTACTCCACGACGCTGCGCTCCCTCACTCAGGGTCGTGCAACGTACACGATGGAATTCGATCACTACGCTGAAGCTCCGAAGAACGTGGCCGACGCTGTGATCGCTGAAAAGACCAAGTAATTGTGAAATACGGATCGGGAGTAAAATAAAGAAGTTTTCTTCCGATCCAACCTTTTATCTTAGAAGGACAAAAGACCTAAAATGGCAAAGGGTAAGTTTGAACGTACCAAGCCCCATGTGAACGTGGGCACCATCGGTCACGTTGACCACGGCAAGACCACGCTGACGGCTGCCATCTGCACGGTTCTCGCTACGAAGTTCGGCGGCGAAGCCAAGGCATACGATCAGATTGACGCGGCTCCCGAAGAAAAGGCCCGCGGCATCACCATCAACACGGCTCACGTTGAGTACGAAACGGAACACCGTCACTACGCACACGTTGACTGTCCGGGGCACGCCGACTACGTGAAGAACATGATTACCGGTGCTGCCCAGATGGACGGCGCCATTCTGGTGGTTTCCGCCGCTGACGGTCCGATGCCCCAGACGCGCGAACACATTCTGCTCGCCCGTCAGGTTGGCGTTCCCTACATCATCGTCTACCTGAACAAGTGCGACATGGTTGACGATCCGGAACTGCTCGAACTCGTGGAAATGGAAGTTCGTGAACTTCTGAGCAACTACAACTTCCCGGGCGACGACATTCCGATCATCAAGGGTTCGGCCAAGCTGGCACTGGAAGGCGACAAGGGTGAACTCGGCGAACAGTCGATCATGAAGCTGGCCGAAACGCTCGACAGCTACATTCCGACGCCGGAACGCGCTCTTGACCAGCCGTTCCTGATGCCGATCGAAGACGTGTTCTCGATTTCCGGCCGCGGTACCGTGGTGACGGGTCGTGTTGAACGCGGCATCATCCACGTTGGCGACGAAATCGAAATCGTTGGCATTCGTCCGACGGCCAAGACGACCTGCACGGGCGTTGAAATGTTCCGCAAGCTGCTCGACCAGGGCGAAGCCGGCGACAACATCGGCGTTCTGCTGCGCGGTACGAAGCGTGAAGAAGTCGAACGCGGTCAGGTTCTGGCCAAGCCGGGTTCCATCACGCCGCACACGAAGTTCAGCGCAGAAGTGTACGTGCTGACGAAGGAAGAAGGCGGCCGTCACACGCCGTTCTTCAAGGGCTATCGTCCGCAGTTCTACTTCCGCACGACGGACGTGACCGGCACGATCGAGCTGCCCGAAGGCGTTGAAATGGTGATGCCTGGCGACAACATTTCGATGACGGTTCAGCTGATCTGCCCGATCGCCATGCAGGAAGGTCTGCGCTTCGCTATTCGTGAAGGCGGCCACACCGTCGGCGCCGGCGTCGTTGCCAAGATCATCGAATAATTGCCAAAAATTGTTCGAACATACTGAAAGAAAATAAAATTTTTTTTCAGTGACCCTTGACAGGGGAAAGGGGGCGTGGTTATACTGCGCCCCCTTAGTTCTTTTATTGTTCTTTTTCTTAGGAAAATCAGACAAATGCAGTCTCAGTGCATCCGCATTCGCCTCAAGGCGTTTGATTACAAGCTGATCGATCAGTCGGCTCTCGAAATCGTCGACACCGCAAAGCGCACCGGCGCTGTTGTTCGCGGTCCCGTTCCGCTTCCCACCCGCATCCAGCGTTTCGACATCCTGCGTTCGCCGCACGTCAACAAGACCAGCCGCGATCAGCTCGAAATTCGCACCCATCAGCGCCTGATGGACATCATCGATCCGACCGACAAGACCGTTGACGCTCTGATGAAGCTCGACCTGCCGGCTGGCGTTGACGTCAAGATCAAGGTCAACAACAAGCAGTAATTGCACAAGTTTTTCTCGTTTGTGTTCCGAGGGAAGCCCGAAGAACACAAGCGAATATGCGTCACTTCTGGCCTTCGAGGCGCTCGATCGGCGTTACGAAGCGAAGATAACTTCGAAATTCGAACCTCCCGTCGTGAAGTGATTTCTTTAAAAGTACGGTCCCGTCCAATCGTAGACGGGGTGGAGTAAAAATAAATGAGTGAAAAGCTCGGCTTAGTCGGCCGTAAGATCGGCATGACGCGCATCTTTGAAGAGGACGGTAAGTCCGTTCCCGTGACGGTGCTCGACGTGTCCGGCAACCGTGTTGCCTGCGTCAAGACGGTTGAATCCGACGGCTACAACGCTGTTCAAGTCGCGTTCGGCTCGAAGAAGCCCTCGCGCGTCAACAAGGCACTCGCCGGCCAGTTTGCTAAGGCTGGCATCGAAGCAGCTGCCACGTTGAAAGAGTTCCATATCGACGAAGACAAGGTTGCCGAATTCAAGCCCGGCACCGTGCTCAGCGCCGACATGTTCACGGCCGGCCAGAAGGTCGACGTGACCGGCACCACCATCGGTAAGGGTTTCGCAGGCGCCATCAAGCGTCACCACTTCTCCTCGAACCGCGCCAGCCACGGTAACTCCGTGACGACCCGCGCTCCCGGTTCCATCGGTAATCGCCAGGACCCGGGCCGCGTGTTCCCCGGCAAGCGCATGGCTGGTCACCTCGGTGCAGCCCAGCGCACCACGCAGAATCTCGTGGTTGCCCGTGTCGATGCTGAACGTGGTCTTCTGCTCGTTCGCGGTGCCGTTCCCGGCTCCAAGGGCGGTGAAGTCATTGTGCGTCCCGCCGTGAAGGCCTAATCCAGGAGCGATCAATGGAACTGAATGTAATCAATGAACTCGGTCAGGAAGCGGGCAAAGCCGCTGCCTCTGACGCCGTGTTCGGCCGCGAATACAACGAAGCTCTGGTGCACCAGCTCGTGGTTGCCTACCAGGCTAACGCCCGTCAGGGTACGCGCGCTCAGCTCAGCCGTGAGTTCGTGCGCCACACGACCCGTAAGCCTTGGAACCAGAAGGGTACCGGTCGCGCCCGCTCGGGTATGTCCTCCTCGCCGCTGTGGCGTGGTGGTGGCCGTGCTTTCCCGAACACGCCCAACGAAAACTTCAGCCACAAGATGAACAAGAAGGCTTATCGTGCTGCCATGGCTTCGATCCTTTCGAAGCTCGCCGCCGACGGCCGCCTCGTTGTGGTTGATTCGATCAGCGCCGAATCCCCGAAGACGAAGGAATTCGCCGCCAAGCTCAAGACGCTTGGTCTTGATCACGTGATGATCATCACCGAGTCGGTCGACGACAACCTCTATCTGGCCAGCCGCAACCTCAAGAACGTTCTCGTGGTTGAGCCGCGCTACGCCGACCCGCTCTCCCTGATCTACTACAACAAGATCGTTGTCACGAAGGCTGCGGTCGCCAAGCTCGAGGAGATGCTCGGATGAAACAAGAACGTTTGTTGAAGGTCCTCGTCGGTCCGGTTATCTCCGAAAAGAGCACCCGACTCGAAGAATACAAGGACAAGCAGTACGCTTTCGTCGTCACCCCGTGTGCGACGAAGCCGGAAGTGAAGGCTGCCGTCGAACTGTGCTTCAAGGTGCAGGTTGAAAGCGTGCAGATTCTGACCACCAAGGGCAAGCAGAAGCGCTTTGGCCGCGGTATGGGCAAGCGCAGCGATGTTCGCAAGGCTTATGTCCGTCTCAAGGAAGGTCAGAGCATCAACTTCGTGCAGGAGGTTAAGTAATGGCTCTCGTCAAACTCAAGCCGACGTCCCCCGGCCGCCGTCATGCGGTCAAAGTGGTGACTCCGGGCCTGCACAAGGGCAAGCCCTTCGCAGCTCTGCTGGAAAAGAAGAATCGCGGTTCCGGCCGCAACAACAACGGTCACATTACGTGCCGTCACAAGGGTGGTGGCTCCAAGCGTCACTATCGCGTTATCGACTTCCTGCGTAACAAGGACGGCGTTCCCGCCCGCGTTGAACGCATCGAATACGATCCGAACCGTTCCGCTCACATCGCGCTCGTGCTGTATGCCGACGGCGAACGTCGCTACATCATCTGCCCGAAGGGCCTGAACGTCGGTGACACGATCATGAGCGGTCAGGAAGCCCCGATCAAGGTTGGCAACGCTCTGCCGCTGCGCAACATTCCGGTCGGTTCCACCATTCACTGCATCGAAATGCTCCCGGGCAAGGGTGCCCAGCTGGTTCGCTCCGCTGGTGCCTATGCTCAGCTGATCGCCCGTGAAGGTGCTTACGCTCAGGTGCGTATGCGTTCCGGCGAAGTGCGCCGCATCCTCATCGAATGCCGCGCCACGATCGGTACGGTCGGCAACGAAGAAAACAGCCTGCGTGAACTCGGCAAGGCCGGTGCCACCCGTTGGCGCGGCATCCGCCCGACCGTTCGCGGTAAGGTGATGAACCCGGTTGATCACCCGCATGGTGGTGGTGAAGGCCGCACCGGTACCGGTCGCGCTCCTGTCACGCCGTGGGGCCAGCTCACCAAGGGCTATCGTACCCGCAACTCCAAGCGCACGGATTCCATGATCATCCAGCGCCGTTACGACAAATAAGGGGGCCAGTAAATGTCTCGTTCGTTAAAGAAAGGGCCGTTTGTTGACGGTTCCCTGCTCAAGAAGGTTGAAGCCGCTCAGGCCGGTCGCGACAAGCGCCCGATCAAGACCTGGTCGCGTCGCTCCACCATTCTTCCTGAGTTCATCGGTCTGACGATCGCCGTTCACAACGGCCGTCAGCACGTTCCGGTGTACATCAATGAAAACATGGTCGGCCACAAGCTCGGTGAGTTTGCGCTGACTCGCACCTTCCACGGCCACGCTGCCGACAGCAAGAAGGTCAAGGGGTAATCAAATGGAAACTACTGCAATCGTTCGCGGCGTTCGCCTTTCGGCTCAGAAGGGCCGTTTGGTGGCCGACCTGGTTCGCGGTAAGCCCGTGGACAAGGCCCTCAACATCCTGCGCTTCACGCAGAAGCGCGCTGCCGGCATCATCCTCAAGGCGCTCGAATCCGCGATCGCCAACGCCGAACACAACGACGGCGCTGACGTGGATGAACTGTTCGTTAAGAAGATCTACGTGGAAAAGGCCACGACGCTGCGCCGCTTTGGTGCTCGCGCCAAGGGTCGCGGTACGCGTATCGGCAAGCAGACGGCTCACATCTTCGTGACCGTCGGCGACAAGTAAAAGGTGAACCATGGGTCAGAAAATTAATCCTACCGGCTTCCGCCTTCCCGTTACGCGCAACTGGACGTCGCGCTGGTATGCGGTCGGCCGTAACTTTTCCCGCACGCTCGGCGAAGACCTCCGCGTCCGTGCTTTCCTTCGTGAAAAGCTGAAGAACGCCAGCGTCTCGCGCATTCTGATCGAACGTCCGGCCAACAATGCTCGCATCACGATCTTCTCGGCTCGTCCCGGTGTCGTGATCGGCAAGCAGGGTGCTGACATCGAAATGCTCAAGGCAGAAGTTCAGAAGATGGTCGGTGTGCCCGTGCACATCAACATCGAAGAAATCCGCCGTCCGGATCTCGACGCTCAGCTTATCGCTGACAACATCTGCCAGCAGCTCGAAAAGCGCGTGATGTTCCGCCGCGCCATGAAGCGCTCCATGCAGAACGCCATGCGTCTGGGTGCTCAGGGCATCAAGATCATGAGCTCTGGTCGTTTGAACGGTGCCGAAATCGCCCGTACCGAATGGTACCGCGAAGGCCGCGTGCCTCTTCACACGCTGCGTGCCGACATCGACTACGCAGTTGCCGAAGCCAACACGACCTACGGCGTGATCGGCGTTAAGGTTTGGGTTTACAAGGGTGACAATCTCGGTCGCGAAGACGTGGTCGAAGCTGCCGCTCCCGCCGAACGCGAAGATCGTCGTCGTCCGGCTCGTCGCCAGCGCCGTGACGGCGAAGGCGCAGCCCGCCGTCCGCGTCGTGCACCCGCTGCCGCCGCTGACAAGAAAGACGGAGAATAACGATGCTGCAACCGAATCGTACTAAGTACCGCAAGGACCAGAAGGGCCGTAACTACGGCCTCGCTCAGCGCGGCGCTAACGTGAGCTTTGGCGAATTCGGCCTCAAGGTGGTCGAACGCGGCCGCCTGACGGCCCGCCAGATCGAAGCTGCGCGTCGTGCTCTTACCCGCCACATCAAGCGCGGCGGCCGTGTATGGATCCGTGTCTTCCCGGACAAGCCCATTTCCAGCAAGCCCGCTGAAGTGCGTATGGGTAACGGTAAGGGTAATCCGGAATACTGGGTTGCTCTCGTTCAGCCCGGTCGCGTGATCTATGAAATGGACGGCGTCGATGAACAGCTCGCCCGCGAAGCTTTCGCTCTCGCGGCTGCCAAGCTGCCTCTGAAGACGAAGTTCGTTGTCCGCCAGATCGGCATGTAAGGAGACGGACATGAAGGCAAAAGACTTGCGCGCCATGGATGAGGCCGCGCTCAACAAGGAGCTCAACGACCTTCTCACCACGCACTTCAAGCTGCGCGTTCAGAAGGCTACGCAACAACTCCAGAACACGAACCAGCTGCGCGCCACGCGTCGCGACATCGCCCGCGTGCGCACGGTTCTCGCTCAGAAGGCGGCTGCGAAATGACGAATACTGAAACTGCAAAGCTCACCCGCACCCTCACCGGTACGGTGACGAGCGACAAGATGGACAAGACCGTGACCGTTCTGGTCGAACGTCGTGTCAAGCACCCCCTCTACGGCAAGTACGTCGTTGAAAGCAAGAAGTATCATGCTCACGACGAAGCCAATGAGTGCGGTGTCGGTGACAAGGTCGAAATCGCGGAAACCCGTCCGCTTTCCAAGACGAAGTCCTGGAAGGTGACCCGTATCCTCGAGAAGGCCGTGATCATCTAAGTCTTTAAAAAGACTTGAAAAATACTTGCAAGTTTTACGCGTTATGCGTATACTTGCGAACTCGCGCAAATGCCGGACCTTTCGGGGTACGGCATTTGCGTTGATATCTGCGGACTGTGTGCCGTTGATTTCTGCCCGGCTTAAGGGGAAAGAGCTTCTTTCCAGCCAGCTGGTTTTTCTTTGGAAATCAACGAGTTGCAGTCTTTCTCCCTGACGGGACCAATACTATCCGCATTGAGCGGAATAAGTTGGATATATAAACAACCATGATTCAGATGCAATCCAGACTGGACGTCGCCGATAACACCGGTGCTCGTTCAGTGATGTGTTTTAAGGTGTTGGGCGGCTCCAAGCGCCGCTATGCAAACATCGGCGACGTCGTGAAGGTGACGGTGAAAGAAGCCGCTCCTCGCGGTCGTGTTAAGAAGGGCGAAATCTACAACGCCGTCGTGGTCCGCACCGCCAAGGGTGTGCGCCGCGCCGACGGTTCTTTGATTCGCTTCGACGGCAATGCCGTCGTTCTGCTTAACTCCAAGCTCGAGCCCGTGGGCACTCGTATCTTCGGACCGGTCACGCGCGAACTGCGTACCGAAAAGTTCATGAAGATCGTCTCCCTGGCTCCTGAAGTTATTTAAGGAGGCCGATAAGATGCAGCGCATCCGTAAAGGTGACGAAGTTATCGTCATCACCGGCAAGGATAAGGGCAAGAAGGGTATCGTCTCTGCCCGTATCGATGACCGCCGTATCACCGTCGAAGGTGTCAATGTTGCCCGCAAGGCTGTTCGTCCCAACCCGATGACCGGCGCTGAAGGCGGCATTCAGGACAAGACCCTTCCGATCGATCAGTCCAATGTCATGCTCTTTAACCCTGCCACCGGCAAGGGTGACCGCGTCGGCTTCAAGGAAGTTGACGGCAAGAAGGTTCGCGTGTTCAAGAGCAACGGTGCCGTGGTCGGCGCCAAGGCCTAAGGAGCAACGACAAAATGTCTCGTTTCCAGACTCTTTATCATGAAACCATCGTGCCCGAACTGATCAAGAAGTTCGGCTACAAGACGGTCATGCAGGTTCCTCGCATCACCAAGATCACCCTCAACATGGGTGTCGGTGAAGCCGTCAACGACAAGAAGCTCGTCGACAACGCTGTCGGCGATCTCACCAAGATTGCCGGCCAGAAGCCTGCCATCACCCGCACCCGCAAGGCTATCGCGAACTTCAAGATCCGCGAAAACATGCCCATCGGCTGCATGGTGACCCTGCGCGGCGAACGCATGTACGACTTCCTCGATCGCCTCGTGACGATCGCTTTCCCGCGCGTCCGCGACTTCCGCGGCGTGTCCGGTCGTGCTTTCGATGGCCGTGGCAACTACAACATCGGCCTGCGTGAACAGATCATCTTCCCGGAAATTGAGTACGACAAGATCGATGCTGTGCGCGGTTTGAACATTTCCATCACGACGACGGCGAAGACCGACGAAGAAGCCAAGGCTCTTCTGGCTGGTTTCCGCTTCCCGTTCCGCAACTGAGATAGGTGCAAGGAAAATGGCAAAGTTATCTCTGATTAACCGTGAACTTAAGCGCGAAGCTACCGTTGCTAAGTTTGCAGCCAAGCGCGCCGAACTCAAGGCGATTATCAACGACGCTACCCGCTCCATGGAAGAACGCATGGACGCTCGTCTCGCGCTGCAGGCTCTGCCGCGCAATGCAAGCCCCGTGCGTCTGCGCAACCGTTGCGGCCTGACCGGCCGTCCGCGCGGCACCTTCCGTAAGTTTGGCCTCGCTCGCGGCATGATCCGTGACGCGGCCATGCGTGGTGACATTCCCGGCCTCATCAAGGCCAGCTGGTAAGAGCGAGGAGATTACTAAATGAGTATGAGTGATCCGATCGCCGATATGCTGACCCGTATCCGTAACGGTCAGATCGTCGACAAGACCGAAGTCGTGATGCCGAGCTCCAAGCTCAAGGTTGCTATCGCGCAGGTTCTCAAGGACGAAGGCTACATTGACGGCTTTAATGTTGTGACCGTTGATGGCAAGGCCCAGTTGCATATCGGTTTGAAGTACTACGCCGGCCGTCCGGTTATCGAACGCATCGAACGCGTTTCGCGCCCCGGCCTGCGCATCTATAAGAACCACGAGTCCATCCCGCAGGTCATGAATGGCCTCGGCATCGCGATTGTTTCCACCCCGAAGGGTGTGATGACCGATCGCAAGGCTCGCGCTGCCGGCATCGGCGGTGAAGTTCTCTGCTACGTCGCTTAATTTGGGAGGTTTTCAATATGTCTCGTATTGGCAAGCATCCCGTTGAGCTCGCCCAGGGCGTGAGCGCCACGCTCGCCGACGGCTTCATCACCGTCAAGGGCCCGAAGGGTGAAGTGCGTATGCACGTTCTTCCCAAGATTGCTATCGAACAGGACGGCAACGTTCTTTCGTTCAAGCAGCTTGAAGAAACCCGTGAATCCAACGCTAACGTCGGCACGATGCGTGCTCTCGTGGCGGACATGAACAAGGGTGTGTCCGTGGGCTTTGAAAAGAAGCTCACTCTGGTTGGCGTGGGCTACCGTGCTCAGGCTCAGGGCGACAAGCTGAACCTCCAGCTCGGCTTCTCTCACCCGGTCGTGCACCAGATGCCCGCAGGCGTGACCTGCGAAACGCCCACCCCGACGGAAATCGTCATCAAGGGCGCTGACAAGCAGAAGGTCGGCCAGACCGCCGCAGTCGTGCGCAGCTACCGCGCTCCCGAACCCTACAAGGGCAAGGGCATCCGCTATGCTGACGAACACGTCATCATCAAGGAAACCAAGAAGAAGTAAAGCGGGGTTCTGAGAAATGATTAACAAAAAGGAAAACCGCCTGCGCCGTGCCGGTGCGACCCGCGCCCGCATCAAGCTGCAGAAGGTGAATCGTCTTACGGTGCACCGCACCAACCTGCACATCTACGCCAGCATCATTTCCGCTTCCGGCGACCGCGTTCTCGTGAGCGCCTCCACGGCTGAAGCTGAAGTTCGCGCCATGGTCAACGGCAACGGCGGCAACATCGCCGCTGCCAAGATCGTCGGCACCCGTCTGGCTGAGAAGGCGAAGGCTGCCGGTATCGAAACCTGCGCTTTCGACCGTTCCGGTTATCGTTACCACGGCCGCGTTGCCGCGCTGGCCGAGGCCGCGCGCGAAGCCGGCCTCAAGTTCTAATAGGAATCGAGGCTTATGGCTAAGGTTGACAAGAAGAACGCCGTCGAAGAGATCGATGACGGCATTCGCGAAAAGATGATCGCGGTGAACCGCGTCACCAAGGTTGTTAAGGGCGGCCGCATTCTTGCTTTTGCTGCTCTCACCGTTGCCGGCGACGGCAAGGGCTCCGTGGGTATGGGCACCGGCAAGAGCCGTGAAGTCCCGGCTTCCGTGAGCAAGGCCATGGAACGCGCCCGCAAGAGCATGAAGAAGGTGCCGCTCAACAACGGCACGATCTTCCACGCTGTTGAAGGCCACCACGGCGCTTCCCGCGTCCTGTTGATGCCCGCCGCCGAAGGCACCGGCGTGATCGCCGGCGGCCCGATGCGTGCCGTGATGGATGCCGTCGGCATCCGCAACGTGCTTGCCAAGGCATACGGCTCGACCAATCCCTACAACATGGTCCGCGCTACGCTCAATGCGCTTGCGAACCTGCACTCGCCCGAAGATATTGCTGCCAAGCGCGGCAAGACGGTCGAAGAGCTCACGGCGTAATGCGTCTCGGAGGATATTGAGAAATGTCTGAAACGAAGAAGACCGTCAAGGTCACGCTCGTCAAGAGCCCGATCGGCACCGGTGCCAAGCACCGTGCAACGCTTCTGGGTCTCGGTCTGAAGAAGCTTCATCAGACCCGCGAGCTCGAGGATACGCCCGCCGTGCGCGGTATGATCACCAAGGTCGCATTCCTTGTGCGCGTCGAATGATCTGAGGTAACAGTCAAATGCGTTTGAATACCATTAAGCCCAATGAGGGCGCCAAGAGCCAGGCACACCGCGTCGGTCGCGGCGTGGGCTCCGGCTGGGGCAAGACCGCCGGCCGTGGCCACAAGGGTCAGAAGTCCCGTGCCGGCGGCTTCCACAAGGTCGGCTTCGAAGGCGGCCAGATGCCCCTGCATCGTCGTCTGCCGAAGCGCGGTTTCACTTCGCTCACCCGCCGCTACATCGAAGTGGTGCGTCTGAACGAACTGCAGGCCATGCCGGTTGACGAAATCGACTTGGCTGCTCTGAAGTCCGCTAACGTTGTTTCGATCCTCGCACAGGGTGCGCGCGTGATCCTCTCGGGTGAAATCACCCGTGCGGTTACCGTTCGCGGCCTGGGCGTGACCAAGGGTGCCAAGGCCGCTATCGAAGCTGCCGGCGGCTCCGTGGTTGAAGCCTAATTCGAACCGAAACTAACAACGCTTTAAGGTAAGGACACAGACGTGGCGAATAGCCCCAGCACAAAACCGACGGGGTGGGCGAAGTACGGCGACCTTAAGGGCCGTCTGATCTTCCTGTTGCTCGCTCTTGTCGTTTACCGTATCGGCGCTCACGTGCCGGTTCCCGGTATCGATCCCGACATGCTGCGCCAGCTCTTCAATGAGCAGCAAGGCGGCATCCTCGGGCTGTTCAACATGTTCTCCGGTGGCGCTTTGTCGCGCTTCTCGGTGTTCGCGCTCGGCATCATGCCCTACATTTCTGCATCGATTATCATGCAGATGCTGTCGTACGTGCTGCCGAGCCTTGAAGCTTTGCGTAAAGAAGGCGAGCAGGGCCGCCGCAAGATCACCCAGTACACGCGCTACGGCACGTTGGCGCTGGGCTTCTTCCAGGCGGTCGGCATCGCAGTCGCTCTGGAAACGCAGGCCGGGCTTGTCATCAATCCCGGCATGATGTTCCGCTTTACCTGCGCCGTGAGCTTGGTGACGGGGACGATGTTCCTGATGTGGCTCGGTGAACAGATCACCGAACGCGGTCTGGGCAACGGTATCTCGATCATCATCTTCGCCGGTATCGTGGCAGGTCTGCCGAGCGCCGCAAGCGGTTTGTTCCAGCTTGTGAGCACCGGCGCCATCTCCCCGCTCGCTGCGATCTTCGTGATCGCCGTCGTTGTGGTCGTGACGGCCTTCGTGGTCTTCATCGAACGCGGCCAGCGCCGCATCACGGTGAACTACGCTCGCCGCCAGATCGGCAACCGAATCTACGGCGGCCAGGCTTCCTACCTGCCGCTCAAGATGAACATGTCGGGTGTTATTCCCCCGATCTTTGCTTCGTCTCTGATTCTGTTCCCGGCTACGCTCGCGGGTTGGTTCACGACGGGCGACTCCACTCGTTGGATTCGCGATCTGGCAGCGGCTCTGAGCCCCGGCCAGCCGCTCTACACTCTTCTTTATGCTGCTTTGATCATCTTCTTTGCTTTCTTCTACACGGCATTGGTTTTCAATCCGAAGGAAACTGCAGAGAATCTGAAAAAGAGTGGTGCGTTTGTTCCGGGCATCCGTCCGGGCGAACAGACTTCCCGCTACATCGACAAGGTGCTCGTGCGCCTGACGTTGGGCGGTGCAGCCTACCTGACATTTGTTTGCTTGGTTCCGGAATTCCTGAACCTTCGCTTTAACGTCCCGTTCTACTTCGGCGGTACCTCGCTGTTGATCGTGGTCGTTGTGACGATGGACTTCATGAACCAGGTCCAGGCCTACATGATGTCTCACCAGTATGAGAACTTGCTCAAGAAGACCAACTTCAAGGGCTTCGGCTCCGGTCTCTGATCGGATGCCTTTTAAAACCAAGGTGCCGCCCGCGCCTCTGACCGGAGGGCTTCAAGCGGGAAACCTGAAAAAAAATTAAGTCGCAAAATTTAAATGCCGTCTGCAGCAGATGTTGTAGACGGCGCGACCGAGAGTCCCAAACTTCGGGGGTGCAGACCAGTCACTACACTGAGTACTGCGGCAAGCCCCCGAGTTTGTGACTTGTTTTTTTGGGAAAAACAAGTAAAATCATGCGTCTTTCCCCTGTGTTGGCACCAACTAAGTATGCCCGCCGATTCCCGGACGGGCTGGAGATTAAGAATGAAGGTTAACGCTTCAGTCAAGAAAATGTGCCGCAAGTGCAAGATCATCAAGCGCAAGGGTATTGTGCGAGTGATCTGCGAAGACCCGCGTCACAAGCAGCGTCAAGGCTAATTGAGGTAAACACAAATGGCTCGTATTGCCGGTATTAACATTCCGCCGCAGCAGCACGCCGTGATCGGTCTGACTGCCATCTATGGCATCGGTCGTTCGCGCTCGATGCAGATTCTGGATGCCTGCGGCATCGAACATTCCAAGAAGGTCAAGGATCTGACCGATGCGGAACTTGAACGCATCCGCGACGCCGTCAGCAAGTACACCGTCGAAGGTGACCTGCGCCGCGAAGTTCAGCTCTCGATCAAGCGTCTGATTGACTTGGGCACGTACCGTGGCTTCCGCCACCGTCGCGGCCTGCCTGTGCGCGGTCAGCGCACCCGCACCAACGCTCGCACCCGCAAGGGCCCGCGTAAGGCCGGCGTTGCTCTCAAGAAGTAATCAGGAGTAAGAATAGTTATGGCACCCAAATCTCAGCAGGCCGCCCGCGGCCGCAAGAAGGTGAAGAAGGTTGTGACCGAAGGCATCGCCCACGTGCATGCTTCCTTCAACAACACGATCATCACCATTACCGACCGTCAGGGTAATGCCGTCGCCGCCAGCTCCGCCGGCGCTCAGGGCTTCAAGGGCTCCCGCAAGAGCACTCCCTTTGCCGCTCAGGTTGCTGCCGAACACGCTGGCAAGATTGCCCAGGAATTCGGTCTGAAGAACGTTGAAGTGCGCATCATGGGCCCCGGCCCCGGTCGCGAATCCTCCGTTCGTGCTCTCAATGCCCTCGGCATTCGTGTCACGAGCATCCAGGACGTCACTCCGGTTCCGCACAACGGTGTTCGTCCGTCCAAGCGCCGTCGCGTTTAATTCAACAAAATTTTTTAATTCGTATCCTGCGTTTGCGTGATCTATCGTTAAACGCAAACTGAATGCGGTCTACGCCGCAGGATAGAAGAGGTAACAAATAAAATGGCACGATATCTCGGTCCCAAGTTGAAGCTCTCGCGCCGCGAGGGTTCCGACCTCAATCTGAAGAGCGCCCGCCGTTCCTTTGACTCCAAGGTCAAGAGCGCAGAGGTGAAGCCCGGCCAGCACGGCAAGACCTCCGGCCAGCGCCTTTCGGACTACGGTACGCAGCTGCGTGAAAAGCAGAAGATGAAGCGTACCTACGGCGTTCTCGAACGCCAGTTCCGCCGCTACTACGCAGAAGCAAGCCGCCGCACCGGCAACACCGGCGAAATCCTGTTTGCTCTGCTGGAAAGCCGCCTCGACAACGTTGTTTACCGCATGGGCTTCGGCTCTACGCGTGCTGAAGCTCGTCAGCTCGTGAGCCACTGCGCCATTCTCGTTAACGGCAAGAAGTGCAATATCCCGTCCTACTCCGTGAAGGCCGGTGATGTGATCTCCGTTCGCGAGTCCGCCAAGAAGCAGGTTCGTATTATCGAAGCTCTCGAACTCGCCGGCCAGAACGGTTTCCCGGGCTGGGTGAGCGTTGATGCCAAGAAGATGGAAGGTACGTTCAAGAACGCACCGGCCCGCGACGAAATCGCTCCGGACATCAACGAAGCTCTCGTTATCGAACACTACTCGCGTTAATCCGGTTGCTGAATTCGGTTTGGCCCCGCTCTGTAGTGAGGGTCGAGGTCAAACCGGGTACACAGGGAAAAGAAGCGCTCGGGCACGGTTTTCGTGCTTCGGGCGCCAATGCTTTTCAAGGGGTTTGATAAAATCAAAACTCACGAACCTCTTGAAAAGCATTGCTGAAGTCTCGGCAGTGCTCCTTTTGTGCGTCCCTGTTGTTTCGGGCGGCCCCTGAAACAACGATGTGCTTTCTCGCGCGTTCACGGGACTTTCTTGAAAGTAACCGTCAGCCTTATCGGTGTAACGAGCCGAGGGTATTGAATAGGAATCTTTACACAATGGCCAATACTGCGCTCCTGAAGCCGACCACGGTCGAAGCCGTCGTCGACGAACAGAACCCCAACCTTGCCGTCATCACGCTCGAGCCGTTTGAACGCGGCTACGGCCACACGCTCGGCAACGCCCTTCGCCGCATCCTTCTGTCCTCCATGGTCGGCTACGCTCCGACCGAAGCTCAGATCGTGGGCGTCGTGCACGAATACTCCCAGATTGACGGCGTCATCGAAGACGTTGTGGACATTCTCCTGAACCTCAAGGGAGTCGTCTTCAAGCTCGAAGGCGGCCGTGAAGATGTCATGCTGCGCCTGCAGAAGTCCGGCATGGGTCCCGTGACTGCCGGCGACTTCGATCTGCCGCACGACGTGACCGTTCTCAACCCCGACCACGTGATTGCCAACCTCTCCGGCGGCAAGCTCGACTTGCAGGTTCGCGTTGAAACCGGCCGCGGCTACCAGCCGGGTGACGTTCGCGCCTTCCGCGACGACTACTCCAAGCAGACCATCGGTCGCATCATTATGGACGCCAGCTTCTCGCCGGTCCGCCGTGTGGCTTACTCCGTGTCTGCCGCTCGCGTGGCTCAGCGCACCGACCTCGACAAGCTCGAGATGACCATCGAAACCAACGGCGTGATCAGCCCGGAAGACGCACTGCGCAACGCTGTGCACATTCTGCAGGATCAGCTTTCCGTGTTCGGTGCCATCAAGACCAACATCGAAGTTGATCAGCAGCCGCAGGAAGAAACCCCGCCGCCGCTCGATCCGATTCTGATGCGCCCGGTTGACGACCTCGAACTCACGGTTCGCAGCGCCAACTGCCTGAAGGCCGAAAACGTGTACTATATCGGCGATCTGATTCAGCGCACCGAAAACGAACTGCTCAAGACCCCGAATCTGGGCCGCAAGTCCTTGAACGAAATCAAGGAAGTTCTTGCTTCCCACGGTCTGACGCTCGGTATGCGTCTGGAAAACTGGCCGCCTGCCAACCTCTAATTTTTTTTCATTGCCCGCATTGCGCAGGAAGGAAAATTTCCTGTAAAATGCGGGCCTTACGTTTTTTCAACTCAAACCCGCCCGCCTTTGCCACGGCAAGGGATCGAAGAGCCGGGGGAGCGATTCCGGATTCCGGGTTCGCTCAATAGACTCAATAAGGAATTCAAAATGCGCCATCGTTCTGGTCTGCGTAAACTCAATCGCACGAGCGCCCACCGCCTCGCCATGCTCCGTAACATGATGAATTCGCTGCTCGAGCACGAAGCCATCAAGACCACCGTGCCGAAGGCTAAGGAACTGCGCCGCGTCGTCGAACCGATGATCACGCTTGCCAAGGTTGACACCGTTGCCAACCGTCGTCTGGCTTTCAACCGCCTGCGTAACCGCGCCATCGTGACCAAGCTCTTTGAAGTGCTCGGCCCGCGCTTTGCCAACCGCAACGGCGGCTACACCCGCATTCTCAAGATGGGTTTCCGCGTTGGTGACAATGCTCCCATGGCTTACATGGAACTCACCGAACGTGCTGAAGCCGTCGAAGAAGTTAAGGAAGAAAAGGCCGCTGAATAATCGGCTTCTTGCTTGAACTTTCCCCCGGTGCCTTTGGCGCCGGGCAAAAAAGAACCGCTGTCGGAATTGCTCCTTCAGCGGTTTTTTCGTGGTCGGCTTATTTTGCTTGGGTGTGCATCCGCTCGAATTTCCAGCTGCTCGAGCACATCTCAGCGATGCCGTACTGCGCCTTCCATCCCAGTAGCTTTTCGGCCTTGTCCGGACAGCACCAGTTGGCGGCAATGTCTCCTGCGCGCCGCTGCAGCACTTTGTAGGGCAGTTTTTTGCCGCAAGCCTTTTCAAAAGCTGCAATCACTTCCAGTACGCTCGAGCCGCGTCCGGTACCCAGATTGATAGCCTCCCAACCGGCGTGGTTTTCGGCGTAGGTGAGCGCATCCACGTGACCTCGGGCAAGGTCCACCACATGAATGTAGTCGCGCACACCCGTGCCGTCGGGCGTCGGGTAGTCGTCGCCGAATACGCGTACGTATTCGAGCTTGCCAGAGGCAACACGTGCTACATAGGGCAGTAGATTGTTGGGTATCCCATTGGGATCCTCTCCGATTAGACCAGAATCGTGTGCGCCGATCGGATTGAAATAGCGCAGACACACGGCGGCGAAATCAGGCTGAGCCGCGCACAGGTCGCGCAGGATCTCCTCGATCATGAGCTTGGTGCGACCGTAAGGATTCGTGGGCGTTCCCGTCGGCATGTCTTCGGTGAGCGGCAGCGACACAGGTGTGCCGTAGACGGTCGAAGAGCTCGAGAAGATAAGCTTGCTGACGCCGCACTCCTTCATGGCCTGCAGCAGCGTCACCGTACCCGCGATGTTATTGTCGTAGTAGAGAAGCGGTTTTTCGACCGATTCGCCGACGGCCTTGAGCCCCGCAAAGTGGATCACGGCATCGATTTCGTAGGCCTTGAGCGTTTCCACGAGCTTTGCCCCATCGCGGATGTCACCTTCCACAAATGCAGGACGCGCGCCGGTGATCGTTTCGATGGCGTCGACCACTTCGGGCTTGCTGTTGGATAGATTGTCGTAGAGAACCGCCGTATGGCCCGATTCAATCAGACATACGGCCGTATGCGAGCCGATGAAGCCCGTGCCGCCCGTCAAAAGAACTTTCATTCGAAACTTCGACGCCGAAGCTTGTCGCAATGTGCGACAGCCAAAAGCATCGCCTCCATCGTTGTGGAATTAAGAAACTATTCGGGTAGCAAGTATACGGAGGAAATGCCTGCCTCTTGCAAAACGGCCGCCGTGGGGCCGTTTTGCGTGGGCGTCGGGGTACCGGCTATTTTTCAAGGCCGATCAAGTAGGCCGGGGTGTCACTCAGCATAGATTTCAGACAAGCCGCGCTGAATCCCGCCTTGAGCAATTCATTGCGGGCCTGGCGCATGCCTGCCACGGGGCGGGGCATGCCGACCTGACCCAGGTCGGTGGTGATGAAGGTGCGCTCCGGTGCAACACGCAGGATTTCGGTTGCTTCCTGCAGGCTTTGACGCGGGTACGTCGGCATGGCCGAATCCTCACCCCAGAAGCGGCCCAGATAGCAGAATTCGATCCAGGCGCCGAGCGAGGCTGCCCGTTCGAGCTGCGCGGGCGTCATCTTCCAGATGAGCGCGTTGGGGTGCGTGATGATGCACTTTTTGAATCCCATGTCGTGTGCGGCCTGAGCCATCAGAAGCGACTCTGTCGGGGAACTGTGGCCGGTGGCAAAGGCGACATCGGCTTGCGCGCATAGTTCCATGATGTGCAGCGTCTCCGGGAGCAGCTTGCCGTTGCCGTCGGAGACGCGAATGAACGGTGTGTTTTGCTTGAAGGTTCGGACGGCGTATTCGGCATCAAGCGTCGGCATCCACACGGTGCGGCAGAGGTTTCCGGTGGTGGCAAGCGCCTTTTCGACGGCATAGGTGTTGAGCGTGGCGCCGGTGGCGCGGTTTAACACGATCGAGCCGAAGAGTTCGATACCGGGGACAGCCTGACGCAGCAGATAGGCGCGGTCGTGACAGGAAAAGTCGTTGGATTTGAAAAGAACGGCGCGATAACCTGCGGCTTTAGCTTCCTGAGCCATGTCGTATTCCGACAGACTTCTGGCTTTGGAGTCGGGCGCCGCATGCAGATGAATATCGCAAACGCTAGCAAGGTCGGATCGTGGAGCGGATGCACCAGCAGGTTTGACTGCGGTTATTCCAGAAGCGGCGTAGGCGGCAGTGGCAGCTGCGAGAAATTGTCTTCTGTCCATGATTTCTTTACAGATTGATTCGGGTGTAGCGACGTCCTTTGACGCCGAGCTTTTCAAGGTACTCGAGCTGCAGAAAGCCGCGTTCGATCTTGACGTCTTCGGGATAGGCGTCGTATTGCGCGGGAGTGAGACCGTAGATAAGGTCAAGTGCCGCCTGGTCGGCTGCGGCCATGCTGAGGGAGCCCACGATGCCGAGCGTGCCGGTTCGCACCGATGCGCCCTTTAACGGGGTGATCTTCATTTTCGAGAGCACGTTGATGTAAAGGAGTTTTCCTTTCATCGCTTCGTCAATGCCTTTGGCAGCGTCTGCCAAACGCCGGAAAAAGCCCGCGTTCTTTCTGAAGCCCTCTCCATGCACTGCGGTTTTGCCGAAGGCGCCGGCAAGACCGATGCCCACGTTTTTCATGGCGCCCGAATAGCCCGCAAAGCTCGGGATCTTGAAATTGGCGGCAACGACTACGGCACCGTATTCGTCCAGAAGCGCCTTTGAGACGGACACTTCCTTTAGTTCCGCGCCCAAGTGAATCGGTACCATGCGATAGGCGCCGTCTCGGTCGAGAATGTCGATCTGTTCGCGGGGAACGCCTTGTGAGGCGATCGCATCCAGATTACCCTGCGTGTTGCCTCGCCCGGAGGTGTAAGTTGAGGCCCAATTGCCTTCAACGTAGAAGCTTCCGGGCAGATTCGCCTGCAGCGCCTGCCACAGTGCGCGGTTGACGTGCACCTCGTCGCCGTGCAGCTTGATGCCGATGCGTCCTTTGACGGATGTAAGGCCCGCTTCGGCTCTCAACCTTTCAAAAACGGCAACAAAGTTTTCCGCGGTGACGTTTTTGGCGTAGTAGACGCGGGGTAAAGCAGGTTCGGCCGCGCGGATGGAGGAAAGGGGCAGAAACTGTGCGGCGATTGCGCCCGAATAGAGCGCAAACTGTCGGCGGGTGAGCCCGGTACCCGGCGTTTGACGAGAGCGTTCATTCTTCATCTTGTAGCCTTTTCCGACAATGTGATTGAGTGTTTGCAAAAAGCGTAGCGGCAGAGCATGCCCGCTGTCCAATGCCGAATCGTTACGCGGCGCGATGCCGAATTCTTATACAAGACCGATCGGGCCGTCACACGGGATCGGCAGCGGCCCGTGCCGGAGAGATCAGTTCGAGTTGATCTGGTTTTGTTGTTCGGCGGGGTAACGGTCGCCGACGATGTCAACGGCGGCCACTTGCTTTTCCAGTTCGGTCCACTCAGTGCGGCTTACCTTGAAGTCGAGCGAGCGCAGGTTTTCCTCCAGGTGCGAAAGTTTTGTGGTGCCCGGAATCGGAACGATCCAGTCGGCCTTGTCGAGCATCCATAGCAGGGCGATTTGCGAGGAGGTCATGCCGTGCGTACGACCGAAGTGATTGAGCACTTCGACGATGCGGTAGTTGGCGCGCAGAGCCTGCGGAGTAAAGCGCGGCAGCGTGTGACGGTTGTCGTTGGTGACGTCAAACTGCGTGTACTCGTTGACGGTACCGCCCAGAAAGCCTCGATTGAGCGGGCTGTAGGGCACAAAGCCGATGCCGAGCTCCTGCAGCACGGGGAACACTTTGGTTTCGGGCTCGCGCCACATGAGGTGATATTCGCTCTGAATAGCCGTCACCGGGCATTCCTTATGCGCGGCGCGGATTGTGTTGGGACCCACTTCACACATGCCGAAGTGCTTTACCTTGCCTTCCTTGATGAGGTCGGCGACGGTACCCGCAACGTCCTCGACCGGAACGGCCGGGTCGAATCGGTGCTGGTAGAAGAGATCGATGGCCTCAATGCCGAGGTTTTTCAGGGACTCTTCACAGACACGACGGATGTTTTCAGGGCGGCTGTCAAAGCGTCCTTCGATTTTCTTTTCGTGCTCATCGAACACGAAGCCGAACTTGGAGGCGACCTGAATGCGGTTCTTAAACGGCGCGATCGCTTGTCCCACGAATTTTTCGTTTTGGGCGCGCACGCGGCCGTAGACCTGGGCGGTATCAAAGAAGTTGACGCCGAGATCGTAGGCTTGGGCCACCACGCGTTTGAGCATAGTCGCATCGGGTGTTTCGCTGCGGTGATAGCTCATGCCCATACAGCCGAAGCCAAGAGCCGTGACGTGCATGGCCGCGGCACCTGACCCGAGCGTGCGCATCTGTACGATGTCGGGGATGTCGACGACGCGGGGCTTTTGGCCGGAAGCAGCCTGTGCGGACGGAACAAACGCCGTGGCGGCAAGTGCTCCGAGGCCGCCCAACAGGTGGCGACGATTTGTAGTGGCAGTCATGAGAAACTCCTTTGCAACAGTGAAATCAATGGGTTGCAAAAAAGTATCTCCCGAAACAAAAAGCTATGTCAAAGACTAATTTTCAATGATTTTTCATGCATAAATTGCATGAAATCAGAGGTCGTGATTTTGCAACTGAGACCAGAAGATTTCGCCGGCTTTGGAAAGCCGATGGTTCTTGCGCCGCACGAACTTGTGGCGTGCCAGACGTTCTGGAGCGAGCGGCACGAACCGAAGGCCCGGAGTGGGGCGGATGCCGTAGGAACCTTCCACGCATAAAAGCGCGTCACCGATGCCGGAGCGGATGAAATGCAGTGACAGACTCGGCAGGTTGTGGTACATCACCACGGTCTCATCCTTGACGAGCTCTGAAAACCACGTTTTGATCTCGGTTCGAACGATTGCGCGGCGCGGCAAGATCATACGCAGAGAGGAAATCGTCTGGCCGTTGGCGAAGGGATGCGATGCAACGGGTGAGTCGTCGCGCACCACGATGCCCCAGCGGTCGGCGACCGGCAGATCAATGGCATCGTATTTGGCTGCTTCAACAGGTTCGAGAAGAATGCCCATGTCGATGCGGTCGTGATCGAGCGCGCTACGGATGTCGTCGCCGTCGGCCGAATAAAGCTCAAACTGCACCTGCGGATAGGCGGCGCGAAACGCCTGGAACTTGTCCGCAAGAAAGCGCACGGCACTTGATTCGACGCAGCCGATGCGCAGTTCGCCTGAAAGAAACCCCGAGTTCTCGCGCAGTTCCTTTTTGGTGCGCTCATCGAGATTGAGAATTTCCTGCGCGCGTTGCTGCAGCAGAAAACCGCTTTCGGTGAGTGATAGCTGGCGCTTGGATCGGTCGAAAAGCTTGCAACCGAGCTCCTCTTCGAGGTCCTGGATCTGACGGCTTAACGCGGGCTGAGAGATATAAAGCAGCTGCGCGGCCTTGGTGATGCTGCCGACGCGGCAGATCGTCAGAAACGTTTTCAGCACCTTTGTGTTCATGATCGAGCTCCAACGGAAGCGAATATGTCATTTTTGCATGAAAAAGCATCCTAAATAAGTATTGGATATTGGCGACGGCTGCAGGCACAATTGAAAACACAAAGTTTTCCTAAGAAAAACAAGGAGATAGCAATGTTGAAGGTTTCTCTCGCTCTGGCTTGCGCAGTCTTGATGGCCGGTTCTGCGGCAGCGGCCGATATCCCGGAAGGCTCTCAGCTGGTGACACGCGCCAAGGACTTGGCGGTGGTTGACGGCGGCAACAAGGTCTTTACGGGCAAGGTGAAGATTCAGGCGCTTTCGGATCAGCTTCCGGGCATGCCGGTGGCGGGGGCCTACGTGATTTTTGAGCCTGGTGCCCGTTCCTTCTGGCACACCCATCCGACCGGTCAGGTGCTCATCATCGCCGAGGGCGAGGGTCGCTCGGGCGTGTACGGCCAGAAGGTGAGCGTTCTCAAGAAGGGTGACGTGGTCGTCTGCCCCAAGGGTGTCAAGCACTTCCACGGTGCCGCTCCGGATCAGCGCATGGTTCAGATGACGATCACGGGATATGACCCGCAGGGCAAGAACGTCAACTGGATGGAACCCGTGACCGATGAGCAGTATCTCAACGTTGAAACGGTCAAGTAAGTCCGACAAGTTGGCCTGAAACGAAGAAAGCCATTCTCGGCGGAAGTTCGAGAATGGCTTTCAGACTTTCGTGGCAGAGAAATTTAGTCCAGATTGGGCTTGCGTCCTTCGAGGAAGGCCGCACAGGCTTCTTTGGCAGCGGGTGTGGCAGCCGCCGCTTCAAAGGCTGAGGCTTCGCGTTCGCGCACGGCTTCAATGTACTTGTTCATGGCCAGACGCAGGAGCTCTTTGGAGGAGCGCACGGCAACGGGCGAAAGCTTGGCCAGGCGCTGAGCGCGGGCAAGCGTCTGCGCGCGCACTGCATCGTCTTCAAAGACGCCGCTTACCATTCCCATCTGAAGTGCTTCCTGTGCGGTAATGGGTTCGGAGAGCAGGATCTTTTCGGCGGCCTTGTGCAGCCCTGCAGCGGCCACGGTGAGGTACGACACGCCGAAGCGCGGCGTGAGGCCGAGTGCTGTAAAGGGCAGGGAAAAGAGGCTGCTTGCGCCGGCGTAGACGAGGTCGCAGTAATAAAGAATCGTGGTGCCGAAACCCACGCACGGTCCCTCGACGCAGGCCATCATGGGCTTGGTCATCGTTTGCAGTTGCGTGATGAAGCGGCCGGCAGGAGAGTCGGACGAAGCGCTCGGGTTTTCAAGCTGCTCCTTGAGGTCTCCGCCCGCACAGAAGATGCCGGGCTGGGCCGTGATGACGATCACTCGCACGTTGTCGTCAGCTTCGGCATTGGCCAGAAGTGCGGTGAATTCTTCCAGCGTTTTGGCGTCGAGCGTATTGCGCTTTTCCGGGCGCGAGATTTCAACGGTGAGAACGCGCTGTTCAAGAACTTGATTCAAAGGCATGAAAAGAAATCCTTTCGTGGGCTTGGGGTGGTTTTATCTGTTCGATCCGAGTTCGAGCGAATAAATGAGCATTGAGGCGTCTTCCGGACAATCTGCCGCGCGATAGCCGCGGCGGCTCATAAGCCCCGCCATGGCGTCGTTGCCCTTGAGAACCCACCCCGAGAGAAGGCGAGCGCCGCGGCTACGGGCCTCGTTTTCTAGCTGTTGCATCAGGATGGCTCCAAAACCGGCGCGCTGGAATTTGTCTTCCACCACGATGCCGAATTCGGCCGTGTCGGAATCGGGGGCTTTTGTGAGGCGACCGACGGCGTGAATTTCAGGCTTTTCAATGGAAGCGCCTGCGTCGGTGATGACGAAAGCTGCTTCACGTTCGCGATCGAAGTCCGTAAAGCCGATGATTTCGTTGTCAGTGACATCGGTCGCGTCCTTGTGAAAGCGCAGATAAGCGCTCTTTTGCGAGAGTCGTTGCAGCAGGCGCTTTTCGGCGGCGAAGTCTTCAGGACGGATGCTGCGGATGCGCATCAGACCGCCGCGGCTTGTGAATTCTTCGCCAGAAGTGATCGGTGCGGGCTGCATCAGCATATGCGAGTATCGTGCGTCGGGCTCGTCGCTGCGGGCGCACAGCGCCACGCCGGCGTCAAGCGACACCGCCAGTTGATCGTCAATGACGAGCGGATTGACGGAGATTTCAGCCACGGCCGGAATTTCGCACATCAGAGCGGAAATCTTAAGAAGTGTCGCTACGAGTGCGTCTTCGTTGGCTGCGGGCATGCCGCGGAAGTCGCCCAACGCTTTGTAGACCGGGTGACGTCGGATCATGCGACGTGCCTGAGGTTCGGTAAGCGGCGCAAGTTCCACCGTACGTTCCGTGAAAATCTCGCCGGTGCGGCCGCCGGCCGAGAAACTGATCGCAGCGCCGAGTACGGGGTCGGTGGCAGCGCGGATGCACACTTCGCGCAGACGTTCGCTATGGGCCATCTTCTGCACAAATACGCCCTTAAAGAGTGCCATGGGAGCGCGTTGAGCACAGCGATCACGCACGGTGTTGAACGCTTCGCGCACTTCGGATTCTGACATCAGGTTGAGAATGACTCCGCCCGTATCGGTCTTGTGCGCAATGCCCTCGGCCGAAATCTTGACGGCCACGGGAAAGCCGATACGTCGCGCGGCGGCGGCCGCCTCGTTCTCGCTAGGTGCGAAAGTGCAGGCCAGAGAAGTGATCCCGAAGCTTTGCAGCAGTTCGGTCGTTTCGTTGTCCGAGAGAATGAAGCGCTGTTGAGCCTTAGCTTGCTTGACGATGCGTCGCGCGGCGGCAAGATCGGGTTTGCCCGCAGTGAGCGTTTCGGAAGGCGGCTGCAGGCGTTGCTTTTTGAGATTCTCGTAACGGGCCAGATTGGCAAAGGCGCGCACGGCGAGCTGCGGCGTTGCTACGCACGGCAAGCCGCAGCGCTTGAAGCTCGAATGCATCAGGCTTTCGGCAAAGGGCGCGGCCCAGCACACAACGACGGGCTTAAAGGAAGCCTTGGCGGCATTGGCTAAAAGCTGCGTGGTACGCGGTGTGGCGTTGGCGGCCGTGGGGGAAAGGGTGACCACGACGCCGTCGACGTTGTCGTCGTCGAGGCACGCCGTGAGCGCTTGCGCGAAGAATTCTGCATCGGCGTCGGCGGCTATTGCCAGAGGGTTAGTGACGCCGAGCTTGGCGTTGCAGATTTTGGCAAGGTTTTTTTCCGTCTGCATCGAGAAGTTGGCAAAGGCAATGCCTTCGGCGTCGGCCGCATCGGCCGTGAGCAGCGCAAAGCCCAGGCCCGTGCCGAGCATTGCCAGGCGCCCTTGTCGCGGATTCTTGTCCGTGCAGAACACTTCGAGTGTGGTGACGAACTCTTCGAGCTTGTCGCAACGGATGGCGCCCACGCGCGCAATGGCCGCGTCAAAGACGGCTTCGTCGCTGGCGGCCGTGGCAAGGCGTGCGCACGCCAGGCGCCGAGCGTTGGTGCCTCGGCCGGCCTTGAGTACGATTACGGGCTTTTGACGCACGGCATTTTTAAGCGCGGAGAAGAAACTTCTCGGGTGACGCAGCGCTTCGACGTGAAGCGCAATGATTTCGGTTTGTGGGTCTGCCACCAAAAAGTCAATCATTTCCGCGAGCGACACTTCGCTTTCAAGGCCTGAGGAAATGACGGTGGAAAAGCCGATGCCGGAGCGCTCGGCGTACTCAAGTACGGATGCCGTGACGGCGCCCGACTGACAAAGCAGCCCGATGGAGCCGGTCTGCGCAAGACGCGGCCAATAACTGACGTTCAAGCCGATGCTCGGGCGCATGATGCCCATCGAATCGGGGCCGATGATGCGAATGCCGGCCTCTCGTGCCATCTGCGCGATGTGTTCGCGCCAACGACGGTCGGCTGTGAGCTCTTCATCGCCGGGGGTGATCAGTACGTTGGGAATGCCCAGCTTTTTGCACTCTTTGAGCAACCCTTCGATCTTGGACGAGGGCGTGGCGATGACGGCCAGATCAATCTTGGCGGGGACTTCAGAAAGAGAAGGCCAACACGACGTCACACCGATGTACTTGTACTTCGGGTTGACGGGATAGGCTTCGTGCACTCGTCTGCTGTTCATCACGCCGCTCCAAACAAAAGAGCCTCGGCTGCCGGGGCGGTCGCTTGCGCCGACGACGGCGACGGCTTTCGGATTAAAGGCGGAGGTCAGACTGTGCAGAATATCCATGGCAAGACACAAAGACGAAAGAAAGGCGCGACTTGGCGACAAAGCACAACGCGCCGCAATTTCCTATCATTTACAGATGTCTGATTTTAACCGCGCGGCGACGGTTGCTTGTGTCGAATCGAGCGATGGCCGGGGACCGACGCGCATCGGAAAACAAAATTTTTGTCAGCAAATGCATCAGAAGGAAGAACTGACCACGGCGCCGCCCGAGCGCTGGCTCAAAGCCGACGGCAGCACCGTCTCTTGCACGGAAAAGGTAAAGGTGCTCGAAGAAAACTGGGAGGAGGTGAAAGCGCTGCTGCAGGATGTGCTCGACGACGCCGTCCTGATGGGATGCACCGAGCAGCAGGTCAAGGCCGAATACAAGCGCTTGATCGATGCGCTTCAATGCGGATTTGAGGAGCAGAAAAGCTGAGAATTTCGCACGCGTGTTTGCACGTTTTGTGCAATGCGGGCTGCCGCTGGCGGTTCGATAATGGTGCAATGGAAGTTTCTGTTTCGGAGGCTACTGACATGAGCCGATACGCATGTTGTGACGAACACGGGCTATCGCGACGCGATTTGCTCAAAGGCGTTGCGGCCGGTGCCGTGACGGCAGCTTCGCCGTTGGCGGCAACGGCGGCAAAGGAAGGTAAGAAGATGACAACGACTGAAACGATGGGCCAGGCCCCGGTGGCGGCCTGCAAGAAGGTTGCGGCCGATGCGCCTGGCGCAAAAGCCAAGGTGTATTTCTCGCGCAAGATCGACGCGCAGACGCTGATCGATCTCTATGAACGCATCAACGAAGGCATCTACGGCAAGGTGGCCATTAAGCTGCACACCGGCGAAAAGAACGGTCCCAACATTCTGCCCCGAGACATGGTGAAGGCGTTCCAGGCCACGGTGCCTGACTCCGTGATCGTGGAAACCAACACGCTTTACGAAGGCGACCGCTTTACGACCGAACAGCATCTTGAAACGCTCAAGGTCAATGGCTGGACGTTCTGCCCGGTTGACATCATGGACGCCGAGGGCACGGTCAATTTGCCGGTGCGTGGCGGCAAGCACTTCAAGGAAGTCTCCATGGGCGGGCATATCGTCAATTACGACTCCATGATCGTGCTCACGCACTTCAAGGGTCATGCGATGGGCGGCTTCGGCGGCTCGATGAAGAACATCGCCATCGGTTGCGCCGATGGCCGCATTGGCAAGGCGCAGGTGCATGCGATTGACGACGTCTCCAAGCCCTGGGATCAGTGGCCCGCCAAGGAACGGTTGATGGAAACGATGGCTGAATCGGCCAAGGCCGTGATTGACTATTTCGGCAAGCATATCGTTTATATCAACGTGATGCGCCGTATGTCTGTGGACTGCGACTGCGCGGGCACTGCTGCAGCCGAGCCAACCATCGAGGACGTGGGCATTCTCGCTTCGACCGATATTCTCGCCATTGACCAGGCTTGCGTTGATCTGGTTTACGCCACGCCGCACAACCACGATCTGGTCGAACGCATCGAGTCGCGCGTGGGTATGCATCAGCTCACCGCCATGCGCGAACTGAAGATGGGTAGCGACCGATACACGCTCATCGAAGTCTGACGAGAACGATAAGAGACCCGTATAAGCAAAAACGCCCGAAACCGGGCGTTTTTGCATTGCGACGCTGTCATTGCAGCGCTTTGCGTTGTCGAATCAAGCTGCCGAGGCTTCCGAAGCTTTCGTGCGGCGCGTCGTGCGACGGGCTACAGCGGGCTTGGCGGCGCTCTTTTCGTCGGAGACTGCCTTGGCCTTCGTGGACTTGGGCTTACCGGCAGCAGCGGCGGCGCGCTTTTGCACCAGCGACTTTTCCGGCCGCGTCGGGCGCAGAATCTTCTTGTTTTCAGCGGCAAGACGTTCGGCCTCGGCCTTGGCGGCGGCTTCGGCCTGTTCGTCTTCGGCCGTTCTCATGGAAATGCGAACGACAGGAGGAGCCACTGCGGCTTCCTCTTCCTTGACGCCCCACATGGCGAGAATTTCAGACTGCGAGGGAGCGGCCTGACGTTCGCGGCGGGCGACGACGCTTGCGCGCACGATCTTTTCGATATCGGGAAGCGGAAGACGATTGAGATCCGTAAACTCGATGAGGCTGTGTTCGGCATCGATGCCCTTCAGAGTCGGGACGAAGGGTTCGATGACGGACTTTTCGGCAATGTAAAGCGTGAGCGACTTTTCGCGGGATTCAAGACCGAAGAGCGGTCCCCCGTTGAGTTCATAAAAAACAAGACCGAAACGCTTGCTCTCACGCACGCCGCGTGCAGCACGGCGAATCAGACTTGCAACTCGGGCCATAGCGACGCGACGATCCGGCGGCAATCCTTGAAGGAAAACGCCCAAAACCGTAGCTCCAACCATAAAACCTCCCAAAATCACACATGCCGGTACGGAAAAATTTTCCGCACAAAGAAACACTTAATTTTACCCGATTTGGGAACTGTTTTCACGATGTCAATTTGTCCAATTGTGCGGCGGCGATAAGGGAAGTCTTTGATTTTTCAGGATTTTGTCAGCGGTTGCGATAGAAGGTGTAGGTCGCCGTGAAGGGCACTTTGAGCGTGGCCCCCAGTTGAGACGGCGAACAGCGCGTGAGCGGTACGCCGCCTTTGCCGTCGGTGCGTTTGACGTGAGTGATCCCTGTGAGCATGCCTTCCTTGCCGCGCGAGGTGGTACGGTAAACGAGGTCTCGCAGATTGCCAGGTGTTGCCTTGTCGGCGTACTTTTCAATTTTGGCGGCCAGAATGGAGCCGTCTTTGGCAAAAAAGCTTCCTTCAGAGCCCTGGCGAGCAACGACGCGCCCCTTGCCGTCTGTGAGTTCGGCCTGCGGGGTGATGAATTTCCAGTAACGACCGTTGGCGTCTGCCGTGCACTGAAACTGCTGCACGCCCTTGGCTGTGAGTACGAAAGCGGCCGAACTGTCGGCGCCGGGAGACAAGGGATCGAAAATGTTCTGGATGGTCGAGCAGCCAGCAAGAACGAACGAAAGAGCAAGCGGAAGAAGACGGCGATAGGACATGGTTTGCAACAAGGTCAACGAGAAAGCGACAGGCATGAAATTTTAGTGCCTGCGGCTCCTCTTTTCGGCTGAAGAAAAAAGTCGTGCGGATCGATAGGCTATCGGTATGAAGAACAACGAGAAAAACTCAAAATTTGCGGCGTGCAAATCGTCAAAGTTTTGGCAGAATTCTTAACAATGTTGTTTACCCCCATGCACGGGCGTTTCGGGAAGCGAAAACGCCCGCGCGGTTTCGCGCGCGTCCGGTGACAAATGAGAAGCGGGAGCGTGCAACGGCACATGGAGAATACGTCGTGTATCAGATCAGAATCCACGGCCGCGGAGGGCAGGGCGTCGTTACCGCCGCCGAAATGCTCAGCGTGGCGGCCTTTACTGAAGGCCATTGGGCGCAGGCGTTCCCGAGCTTCGGCTCCGAACGCACCGGCGCGCCCGTGGTTGCCTTCGCCCGCATTGATGAAAAAGAAATCCGCCTGCGTGAACCGATTCAGGAGCCCGATGTGGTGCTCGTGCAGGACCGCACGCTTTTGGAAAGCGAAGACGTCTTCGGCGGCATTCGTCCCGACGGCTACGTCCTGATCAACAGCTCCTCGACGCCTGAAGAACTCGGACTCGGCGAGCTCATCGCCCGACTTCCCAAGGGACATGTCCAGACGGTGCCCGCCACGCGTTTTGCCATTGAAAACATCGGGCGGCCGTTACCCGGCGCAGGCATGCTCGCAGGCTTTGCCGCCATGACGGGCGCCATCACGCTCGAAAATGTTCAGGCGGCTTACAACGCGCGATTCGGCGGCAAGATTGCCGAAGCCAATGCCAAGGTCGCTCAGGCAGCCTGGGATCACGTCAAAGCCCAATTGAAGTAAGCGGAGGAAAACTGATGCTCAAGCAAATCGAAGGCAGTCAGGGCGTTGCGCAGGCTGTTGCGCTGTGCCGACCCGAAGTGATCTGCGCGTATCCGATTTCGCCGCAGACCCATATTGTGGAAGCGCTCGGCACGATGACCCGCAAGGGGCTGATCCCTAACTGCGAATACATTAACGTCGAAAGCGAATTTGCCGCCATGTCGGTGGCCATCGGCGCCAGCGTGGGCGGCGCCCGCGCCTACACCGCGACGGCCTCTCAGGGCCTGCTCTACATGGTCGAAGCTGTCTACAACGCTTCCGGTCTGGGCCTGCCCATCGTAATGACCGTTGCCAATCGCGCCATCGGCGCGCCGATCAACATCTGGAACGACCATTCGGACTCGATGAGCCAGCGCGACAGCGGCTGGATTCAGATCTTTGCCGAAACGAACCAGGAAGCGGCCGACCTTCACATTCAGGCTTTCCGCATCGCCGAAGAGCTCTCGCTGCCGGTGATGGTCTGCATGGACGGCTTTGTGCTCACGCACGCCTTTGAACGCATTGACATTCCCTCTCAGGAAGAAGTCGACAAGTTCCTGCCGCCCTATTCACCCCGCCAAGAACTCGACCCGAGCGATCCGATCTCCATCGGTGCTATGGTCGGTCCCGAGGCCTTTACCGAAGTGCGTTATCTTGCGCACGTCAAACAGCGCCAGGCGCTTGAACTTATCCCGCAGGTGGCTGCCGAATTCAAGGAAGTGTTCGGACGCAGCTCGGGCGGCCTCGTGCACACCTATCGCTGCGAAGATGCCGATATCCGCATCGTTGCCATGGGATCGTGCCTGGGCACGATCAAGGACGCCGTCGACGAACTGCGCGAAGAGTCGGATCTCAAGATCGGCGTCGTGGGTGTCAAGTGCTTCCGCCCGTTCCCGGTCGAAGTGATGGGCGAAGCCCTTGAAGGCGCCAAGACCGTGGTCGTGCTCGAACGTACGCTTGCCGTGGGTTCGGGCGGCGTGCTGAGCCGTGACATCATGGTGTCGCTCAAGGATCCGAACGTTGCCCGCTACACGGTTATCGCCGGTCTGGGCGGCCGCGCCATCACGAAGGCTTCCCTCAAGAAGATGCTAAAGGATGCAGCGGCGCATCAACTCGAAGCGCTTACCTTTATGGATCTCAACAAGGAACTCGTTGAGCGTCAGCTGGAACGCGAGCGCAAGACCCGCAAGTCCGGCCCCGTGCCCGAAGCATTGATCCGCGATGCGGCGATGCACCAGTAACGTCAAAAGAGGCAATACCAAATGCAGGAATCAGCAATCCGCTTTTATCAAACGGGCACCTGGACGGTCGGCAATCGCCTCCTTGACCCGACGGATCGTACCGTTCAGTCTTCTCAGGAGCGTCACAACGCTCTGAATTCCGGTCACCGCGCCTGCCAGGGTTGCGGCGAAGCACTCGGCGCACGCTACGCAGTTGACGCGGCCTTTGCCGCCACCAACGGCCAGATCATTGCTACCAACGCCACGGGCTGCCTGGAAGTCTTCTCCACGCCGTATCCCGAAAGCGCCTGGCAGCTGCCGTGGTTCCATTCGCTTTTCGGCAATACGGCGGCCGTTGCGACCGGTCTGGCCGCTGCCGCGCGCGTCAAGGCTCGCAAGAAGGGCGGCGAAGCCGTCCGCATCCTTGCTCTGGGCGGTGATGGCGGCACCACCGACATCGGCTTCGGTTGCCTCTCTGGCATGTTCGAGCGCAACGACGACGTGCTCTATATCTGCTTTGACAACGAGGCCTACATGAACACCGGCGTGCAGCGTTCCTCGGCAACGCCTCCGGCGGCCCGTACGGCGACGACGATGCCGACGCCCGATTTCCCGGGCAACAGTTTCGGTCAGGGCAAGAACGTGCCCGCCATCGCCATGGCGCACGGTATTCCCTACGTGGCAACTGCCACCGTGGCCGATCTGCACGATCTGGAACGCAAGGTGCGTTATGCAATGAGTTTTCACGGCGCGCGCTATATCCACATTCTCGTTCCGTGCCCGCTTGGCTGGGGCGCTCCGTCGGCCAAGACGATTGAACTCGCGCGTCTTGCACACGAAACCGGTTTGTTCCCGGTCTTTGAAGCCGAATACGGTGAGGTGACCAATGTTTCCAAGATCCGTCGCAAGCAGCCCGTCGAGAAGTATCTGATGCTGCAGAAGCGCTTTGCACACTTGTTCGGCAAGAAGGGCAATCCGGAAATCGTGCAGCGCATGCAGGCGCTTGCCGATCGCAACATCGCCCGCTACGGCTTGCTCGGCGACGAGCAGGGCGACGATATTCCGGTGCCCGAACAGGCCGAAGAACGTCATCATGTGATTTGATCCGCTGCCAAAGCGACTGACTGTGAGCGGAAGTTAAGAAAATGACTCAGAAAAATACTCCTTTTGCCATTACGCTCGATGTGGGCAGTTCTCTGGAAAACCTCACGGGCTCTTGGCGTACCGTTAAGCCGACCTATGTCAACCGACTGCCGCCGTGCAACGCCAAGTGCCCTGCCGGCGAAAAGTGCCAGGCGTGGTTGTATGCGGCCGAGTCGGGCAATTACGAAGAAGCCTGGAAGCGCATCACGGCCGACAATCCGTTCCCGGCCTGCATGGGCCGCGTGTGCTATCACACCTGTGAAACGGCCTGCAACCGCGGCGGACTCGACGAATCCGTGGGTATCAATTCGGTGGAGCGGTTCCTGGGCGACAATGCGCTTGCCAAGGGTTGGGATCTGCCCAAGCCTCAGCAGGAAACCGGCAAGCGCGTGCTCGTGGTGGGCGCCGGTCCCGCCGGCTTGAGCGCCGCATACCATCTGCGGCAGGCCGGACACACCGTGCATGTTGTCGAAGGTGCACAGGCCGGCGGCGGCATGATGCGCTACGGCATTCCGAAGTATCGTTTGCCCCGCGAAGTGCTTGACGCGGAAATCGAGCGCATTGTGCGTACGGGCGTGACGATCGAATACGGTCGTGAAGTGACCGATCTCGCGCAGGAAATGAAGGACGGAAAGTACGACGCCGTATTCCTGGGCGTGGGCGCACATTTGGCCCGCCGCACCTATATCCCCGCTGGCGACGCCTCGCGCGTTCTGGACGCCGTGAGCGTTCTTAAGGATGTTGCCGAGGATGAAAAGCCGATGCTCGGCCGCCGCGTGGCCATTTACGGCGGCGGCAACACCGCCATTGACGTGGCCCGCACCGTGCGCCGCATGGGAGCAGAACCTCTTGTGGTGTATCGCCGCACGCGCGATCGCGCGCCGGCGCATCAGACCGAAATTCAGGAGGCCATTGAGGAAGGCGTCAACATGAAGTGGCTTTCTACCATTCGTGAGGCGCAGGGCGGCGAAATCAAGATCGAGAAGATGGAGCTTGACGAAAACGGCAAGCCGCGCGGCACGGGCGTCTACGAAAACATCGCCGTCGATACGGTGGTGCTTGCGCTCGGTCAGCAGACCAATCTCGGTTTTCTTGCCAACTTCCCCGGTCTGCAGGCTCAGGACGACGAACTCGTGGTCGACGAAGCCATGATGACGTCGGTGCCCGGCATCTTTGCGGGCGGCGACATGGTCAAGGGCGACAAGAACGTGACGGTGGCCATCGGCCACGGCAAGAAGGCCGCACGCGCCATTTCCGCCTACCTCAAGGGCGAGAAGTACGTCGAACCCCCAAAAGCGCCTCTGGCAAGCTTCGATCGACTGCATACCTGGTACTACGCAGACGCTCCGAAGACGGTGCGTCCGATGCTTGACCTCGCACGTCGTACGACGACCTTTGACGAAGTGCAGCACGGACTGACCGAAGAAAACGCTCTTTTTGAAGCGCGTCGCTGCATGAGCTGCGGCAATTGCTTCGAATGCGACAACTGCTACGGCGTGTGTCCCGACAACGCGGTCATCAAGCTCGGACCCGGCAAGAAGTTCAAGTTCAACTACGACTACTGCAAGGGCTGTGGCATCTGTGCCAACGAATGCCCGTGCGGTGCCATCGACATGGTGAGCGAAGACATCTGACGGTACCCGAAACCTGAAATCCGGCTTTGCGCGGGCGGACGATCGACTGCGGCCGCCTGTGCAGAGTGAGGGTTTCTTTTTTTGCTTTTGAGTTCAAATTACAATTAGAATTCAAACAGATAAATTCGAAAAGGATTACAGATATGGCGTCCAAAAAAATCGTGGCGGCGGTCTTGGCGTTGTGCGTGGCGGCTGGTTTGGGCTACGTCTATGTTTCCGATCGCCAAGCGGCTGGCGATGCGCTGAAAATCTATGGCAGCGTCGACATGCGCACGGTGGATTTGGCGTTTGAGGAATCTGGACGCATCGGGCAGGTGTCGGTTGAAGAGGGAGATACAGTCAAGGCGGGCGATGTGCTTGCCAAGCTTGACGACGAGCGTTACGCCATTGCGCTTGAAAACGCCCGCGCCACGCTGCAGGTGCGTCAGAAAGAACTCGATTTGCTGCTTGCGGGCTCCCGCGTTGAAGAAATCGATGCGGCTCGGGCGACTTACAAGGCCAATGCCGCTTCGGCCGATTTGGCGCAGCGCATCTGCGAGCGCGAACAAAAGCTTGGCCAGGCGACGACCGAACAGATGGTCGATCAGGCCTGCTCGCAGGCGCGCGTGTCTCGGGCCCAGGCGTTGGCCGCCAAAAAGAATCTCGATTTATTGCTTGCGGGCACGCGTATTGAACAGATTGATGTGGCGCGAGCCAATGTGGCGTTGGCTAGGACCGGACTTGACGATGCCGCCCGCGCGTTGCGCAACTGTGAACTTAAGGCTCCTTCCGACGGCGTCGTGCGTAGTCGTCTGAAGGAAAAGGGAGACATGGTCTCTGCGTCCGCTCCGGTCTACGAAATCGCGCTGATGGACCCCATGTGGGTGCGCGCCTGGATTGATGAGATCAACCTCGGAAAGATCTCCGTGGGGCAGAAAGTGAAGGTTTATTCCGACAGCTACCCGCGGGAACCGTTTGACGGCACAGTGGGCTTTATCTCGACCGTTGCGGAATTCACGCCCAAGACGGTGCAGACCGAAGCGCTGAGAACTGCGTTGGTCTACGAAGTTCGTGTGACCGTTCAGGATCCCGACCACCGACTGCGGCTGGGAATGCCAGTCACGGTTCAGTTGAGCGAGTGACGGAAGCGACGCTATGACGGACGCGGCGATTGGCTTGACTTCGGACAAAGGGCGGGACTGTTCACTTGCCTTTGAATCCGTGAGTCGCTCGGAGAAAGGAGCGGGTGAAATTCTAAGCGGCATCACGGCGCGCTTTGCCTCGTCGCGCCTGGTGGCGCTCGTAGGGGCTGACGGCGCGGGCAAGACGACGCTGATGCGCATTGCGGCGGGCATTCTGCAACCAACGGCCGGACGCGTGACGGTGTTCGGCGAGCGGCTCTATGGCAAAAATCTTGCACGACTGCAAAAGCAGTGCGGCTATATGCCGCAGAAGTTCGGGCTCTATGAAGACTTGAGCGTTGCGGAAAACTTCAAACTCTATGCCGATTTGTTCGGACTTTCCGAAAACGACCGAAAGGAGCGCACCCGAGAGCTTCTTGAGATGACGGCGCTTACCGCGTTTACCGAGCGGCCGGCAGGAAAGCTTTCGGGCGGCATGAAGCAGAAGCTGGGTTTGGCCTGTGCGCTCTTAAACCGTCCCCGTATCTTGCTTTTGGACGAGCCGACGGTTGGTGTCGACCCTCTTTCGCGCCGCGATTTGTGGCGCATCCTGCGCGAAAATGCGGCCGCGCGTGACATGCTTATCGTGGTGGCGACCACATACATGGACGAAGCGGCGCTTTGCGACGACGTGATCGTTCTTGAAGAAGGACACATGCGCGTGGCCGGTACGCCCGAGTCGATTGCCCGACACGCCAAGGGTTGCACTTTTTTTGCCGAGCAGGAAAAAAGCGGTTTGCCGGTGCGCCTGCTGCAGGATCGTCTCATTGCCGATACGGAGCATCTGCTGGACGCGGTGCCGGAGGCGGCCGGCGTCCGACTTCTGACAAACGGAGCAAGCGACACGCAGCAGCTGCAGGCTCTTTATCCCGGTGTGCGTTTCACCGAGCGTCCGAGCACGCTTGAAGACGGTTATCTGGTGCTGCGAAAGGGATTTTTGGGCGACTGGCGTCTTGAAGCTGAAGAAAGCCTGTCGCTTTTTGAATCGTCGGGTGCTTCTGTTGACGAAAAGGTTCTTGAGGGCGATCCAGGCAGCGTGATTCACGCCAAGGGGCTGGTACGGCGTTTCGGCACCTTTGTGGCGGTTGACAAGACCGATTTTGATGTAGCGCGCGGCGAGATTTTCGGGTTGCTCGGGCCCAACGGCGCGGGTAAGACGACGACCTTCAAGATGCTGTGCGGATTGTTGGAAGTCTCAGAAGGTGAACTGTGCGTCGCGGGCGTCGATGTGCGCCACGCCCGGGAAAAGGCTCGTGAGCTTCTGGGCTACATGTCGCAAAAGTTTTCGCTTTACCCCGGGTTGTCCGTTTTGGAAAACCTGACTTTTTTTGCCGGTGCCTACGGGCTTACGGGTTCTCGTGGCAAAAAGCGCATAGCTCAGGTGATGCAGGCTTTCGGTCTCGAGCCGTTTGCCGATCGGCCTGCCGGTACGTTACCGGGCGGCTACAAGCAGCGCCTGTCGATGGCCACGGCGCTTTTGCATCGGCCGCAGATTCTCTTTTTGGATGAGCCCACGAGCGGAGCCGACATCCCGACTCGACGTCGTTTCTGGCGCTGGGTGACGGCGCTTGCGCGCAGCGGCACCACGGTGGTGGTGACGACGCACTTTATGGAAGAGGCGCTCTACTGTGACCGCATCCTGATTCAGGATGCAGGCAAAAGTCTGATTCTGGGTACGCCCGAGGCGGTGCGTGCAGGCTGTGCGACGATGAACGAAGCATTTATCCGCGTGGTGACGCAGGCGCGCCGTGAAGAGGCTGATCGTCGAAAGGAGGCTGCATGAACGCTTTCTCCTTGTGGCTGACGCACGCCGCCGCGCTCACACTCAAAGAAACGCGCCAGATTCTGCGCGATAAGAGCGCCATTTTGCTCGGCGTTTTCATGCCCCTGATGCTGATCATTCTGTTTGGCTACGGCCTTTCATTCGATGTGCGCAATATTCGGCTGGGAGTGGTCGATATGGCGCGCACCGAGCAAACCGAGCGCATCACGGCAAGCCTTGTTTCCAACGAGTCGTTTAAGACAACTGTCTACGCTGCCCGCGGCGAGGCGCTCAAGGCGTTAGAAAACTTCGAAATCGAGGCACTGGCGGTCTTTGAAAAGCAAAACACCTCGACCGTTTCGCGTCAGATCGTGGTTGACGGCATCGATGCGCCGCGCGCCACCATGATCGTTAATGCCGTGTCAGGCGCCGCCGGCATTGCGATGGCGGGGGAATCCGACGGTGCTGGCATCATCGTGGTGCCACGCATTTGGTTTAACGAATCGGTCATCAGTACGTGGTACTTGGTGCCGGGTCTTTTCGTGATCGTGCTTACGCTCACGGGCTGCATGATGACGAGTCTGGTATTGGCGCGCGAGTGGGAGCGCGGCACGATGGAGGCGATGATTGCAACGCCTGCTTCGCCCTCGGCCATCCTGGTGAGCAAGACTTTTCCGTACTTTTGCCTGGGCATGCTCGGCTGGGCGCTGTGCATGTCGGCGGCCTATTTCCTTTACGAAGTGCCGGTGCGCGGCAGCTTCTGGATCATTTTGGGTTCTTCGGCTTTGTACCTGTTGATGGGGCTGGGACTGGGACTGATGATTTCCGGCGTGACTCGTTCGCAGTTTCTGGCTTCTCAGGTCACGGTTTTGGTGAGCTTTTTGCCTGCCGTGATTCTGTCGGGTTTTATCTTTGATCTGCGTTCGGCGCCGGCCTGGGCCGACGTGATGGCGCATTGCCTGCCGCCTGCGTACTACCTTGAGGTGCTCAAGGTGGGATTCCTCACCGGCGGCATGGAAGATCTGGTGCTCAAGAACATGGTGATTCTGTCGCTTTTTGCGGCGGTGGCTTTTGCTGCTTCTTACCGTCTGTGTCAGAAGAGGTTGCGAAAATGACGAACCCATTGCGCGTGATGCTTGACCGCAGCGCCCGTTTTCGCGCGTTGCTGCACAAGGAGATGCTGACGACGCTGAAGGATCGCACGAGCCGCATGATTCTCGTGGGGCCGTTGATCCTTTACGTCATTTTGTTTGGCTACGTCGCCACATTCAATCTCGACTACGCTCCGTATGCGCTGCTTGACATGTCCAAAACCCGACAGAGCGCCGAGCTGATCCGCGCCGTCGATCAGAGCGCGGTCTTTGATCGGGTGATGACACTGCAAAACACGGCCCAGATTGCGCCGGCGATTGATTCGGGCAAAGCGTTGGTGGTGATGGTGATCGGGCAGGACTATGCCGAGAATCTGGCCGAAGGCAAACCGGCGCAGGTGCAGGTGATCATCGACGGGCGCAACTCTACGACGGCACAGCTGGCTGCCGGGTACCTTTCGATCATTGCGGGCAACGTATCGGGTGCCGGGACTGTTTTTGAGAGCATTCGGTACCTCTATAACCCGAACAATCTCACGCAATGGTTCATATTGCCGGCCCTCATCATGATGTTGTCGATGCTGCAGATCATGGTCCTTTCGGCATTGTCCGTCGCCCGCGAGCGTGAAATGGGAACCTTCGAGCAACTTTTGGTGACCCCCTTTACGACCGGGGAACTGCTAGCCTCCAAAGCGGTGGTGCCGATTTTGATCGGTATTTTCCAGGGGACGTTGATTTTCCTGATTTCGGTCTTCTGGTTTGAGGTGCCACTTATGGGCAGTATCCTCAAGATCTATGCCGTGATGGCGGTGTTTGTGCTTGCCGTCGTGGGCCTGGGGTTGGCGATTTCAGCTTACAGCAAGACGATGCAGCAGGGGCTTTTGATCGCTTTTGTGACGCTGGTGCCGATGGTGCTTTTGTCCGGGCTTTTTACGCCGGTGGACAATATGCCTGCTTGGGTACAGGCGATCACGTGGGCCGATCCGCTGCGCTTTGCCCTTTTGAGCGTGCGGCGCATCTATCTGGCTGACGCAAGTTGGCTGCATATTGCACAAACCATGATTCCGACGGCTGCTGTAGCGGCTGTCACTCTTCCCTTTGCATACCACTACTTCAAAAAGCGACTATGAGAAAAGAAACAGCAAAAGCACGAATTGACGGGCAGGCGACGCGGCAGGCGCTCATTGATGCCGCAGGCATTTTGGCTGCGCGCTACGGATGGGCGTCGGTGCACGCCAAGGACGTGTGCGAGCTTGCAGGAGTGAGCGCGGCAAGCGTGAACTACTGGTTTGGCAGCCGCGACGAGCTTTACCGTGAGGTGGTGCGGCAGATTCCCGACGGAATCGTTGACAGCAAGCTCGAGGCGTATTTTCGCAGCGATGCCGATCCGCTTGATAAGGTCCGCAAGGTGCTCGAGACGGTGGTGATGGCTCCGCGCGGCCGCAGTCAGTGGCATCTGGCTCTGTGGGCACGTGAAGTCTTTACCGGTCCGTCGGAGGAGTTCATCAGCGTGGTTCGCTCGCGCGGTACCCGTCGTGTGATGTCCATACGACAGGTGATTGCAAGCTACCTCGGCATTCCTGAAGAAGGCTCGAGAATCGAGATCATTGTGATGGCGCTCACCTCGCCCTGCCTGCTGATGACGGCTTCATCGCCCGATGTTGTGCGCGAGATCTATCCGAGTCTGATCAGCACGAAGGGCAAGCAGAATGCGGTGGATCAGCTGCTGCAGATGATCGTTGCTCTTAAAAAGCAGATGTCTGAGCAGGATCAGACCGAAGAAAAGCCGCAAGTCTGATCTTGATCAGTCTTCGAGGAAGTCTTCGGTTTCGCGGCGCTCTTCAGCCAAAAGTTTGCGGCTTGCAGCGGCAAAGACCGCAAGCGCGCACAGGCACAGCGCCGCCGCACCGAAGAAGGGAAGGCCCGCGAGCGGATCGTCGGCGTGGTGGCCTGCTACCATCAGCATAGGCGTGGTAAAAGCCGGGGCGATGGCCCCCATGAGCGAGTGCACGGAACTTACCGTTCCCATCGTGGCCCCCTGCACGCTCATGGGCATGCGACGGCTCACGGTGCCTGATAAAAGCGGTGTCACGGAAGCCGAGAGCGCATAGAGGCAGAAGCACAGGCTCGCAATCAAGCCGGTGGGGCTCAGTGCAACCCCGATCAAGAGTCCTACACCCAAACCAAGGCTCGTGAGAGTGAGTTTGACGGGTGAAATGTAGAGCAACAGTCGCTGCAGACAGTAGCCTTGCACGACGGCGATGCCCAGACTCAAGCCGAAGATGGTGAGGCCGATTTCTCTGGGCGTAAAGCCGTATCGAAACTCGGTGTATAGCGCCCAGGAATACTGCATCAGACTGTTGGCCAGACTAAAGAGCGCGAGCGTGAGAACAAAGACGCGAATTTGAGGCAGCTTGAGCAGATGCGCAAGACTGCCGAAGGCGTTGTTCTTGCGCAGGCTGATGGGCTCGGTGCTGCGTTGCGCCAACGACTCAGGCAGCACAAGCAGGCCGTAGCCGAAATTAAGAAGCGTGACGACGCTTGCGACGATAAAGGGTATCTGCGGGTCGTTGCCGCCAAGAAGACCGCCCAACGCAGGGCCGACCAGAAAGCCCGCGCCGAACACGGCGCCGATCCGGCCGAAGGCGGCCGCGCGTTCATAACCCGTGGTGACGTCGGCAATATAAGCCTGAGCAACGGAAATATTGGCCGAAAGGAGTCCGCCTAAAATGCGGCTTGCGAGAATAGCTGTGAGGGAAGTGCTGACGGCGGGCACCGCGAACATGATGCCTAGGCCGCAGATGCCGCTTAACAAAACCGGACGACGGCCGATGCGATCCGACAGGGCTCCCAGAAGGGGGGAGGCAAGAAACTGCATGACGCCGTAGCTCAGCATGATCGTGCCGTACCACCACATCTGCTCGTCGCGCGTGTCGGTGAGTACGCCGATCAGGCGGGGCAATACGGGAATGATGAGGCCGATGCCCACAGCATCCAGAAAGATGCAGGCATAGATGAACCTCAGTCGGGACGGCAGTTTCATGCAGAAAAAACGAAGCGGTACGGCACCGGCGGCGCTTGGTCGAAAACACACCGATATTAACGAAAAGCACCGCGGATAGTATGCAAACAACGCGGTATAGAAACAAAAACCGCAACGAAATGCAGAGCAATACCTGAGCCGGACGCCGGATTTTCTCGTAGCATGTCTAAGAGCTTTCAAAAAGGGGAAAGAGACCGTGATTCGAAGTGAAAACAATCAATCGGTGCTGCCGCAAATCACTCGGTATTGGGATCAGCGCGCGCAGGGCTACGCGCTTCAGGTCGATGACGAATTCAAGGAATCGCTTCAGGACGTGTATCTGCCATGGTTTGAATCGGTTGTTCCCGAGGGGTCGGTGCTTGACGTTGGTTGCGGACCGGGTTTTTTCTCGGTGTTGCTCGCCAAGGCGGGGTTTGCCGTCACGGCTTTTGACGCAAGCGCCGAGATGCTCAAAAAGGCCCGAGAGCGAGCAAACGTTATGGGCGCGTACATTGATGCGGTACTCGGCGACGCGCAGATTCTTCCCTTTGCCGATAACACGTTTGATTGTGTCTGCTCGCGCAATCTCGTCTGGAATCTCGAGATGCCTCAAACGGCATACAGAGAGTGGCTGCGCGTGTTAAAGCCGGGCGGCTTATTGCTTATCTTTGACGGCAATCACTACCGTTATCTTTTCGATGAACGTTACGCGCGGGTACACAAAGCCTGGGAAGAGCGAAGCGATCATCAGATGCTCGGAGTGGACGCCCGCGTGATCGACGATATTGCGGCAAGGCTTCCGCTGAGCTGCCGGATGCGTCCGGATTGGGATGTCAAAACGCTTTCCGAACTGGGGGCACAGACGCAGAGCACGGTCCTGAAGACACGTGCGGATCCGAAAACCGGTGAGATTTTGGTGACCGATTTTGTTGTGCGGGCAGTCAAAGCGGATTGAAACGCAGATAAAAAGTGCAATCGATTGATACGAAATGAGCCGTTTGAGGCTTATTGCTTAGAGCCTTTTTGTCTTCGAATTGTCACAATACGGAAACAAATATTTGCTGGGAGTCTTTCGAATGAATTCAAAACCTCGACGTCTGATGCATCGAGCCATGCCGCTGATCCTGGGTGGCAGTTTGGTTAAGCAAATCGTGATTGCTTTGGTGCTTGGCATCCTTCTGGCCCTCGTTGCTCCGGGCGCAGCTAAGTCCGTGGGCATTCTGGGGGGCCTTTTTGTGTCGGCCTTGAAGGCCGTGGCCCCGGTGCTCGTCTTCGTTCTTGTTGCGGCTGCCATTGCCAACCATCAGTCGGGCACGGCGGCACACATGCGTCCGATTCTGGTGCTCTATCTTGTAGGTACCTTCGCTGCTGCCACCACGGCCGTGATCTCCTTCTTCCTGTTTCCTGTGTCGGTGAACCTGATTTCGGACGCCAAGGAAGTGGCGACCCCCGGAGGCATCGGCGAAGTGCTTCAGAATTTGGTCTATAGCGTGGTGGACAATCCCGTGAAGGCGTTGATGCAGGGTAACTACATCTGCATCCTCTTCTGGGCTATCGGTCTGGGCATTGCCATCCGTAAGGCAAGCGATACGACACGTCTGGTGATGAACGACATCTCCGACGGCGTGGAATTCATCGTGCGCATTGTGATCCGCTGCGCGCCGATCGGCATCTTCGGTTTGGTGGCGAGCACCTTCGCGACCGAGGGTCTCGGATTGCTTGTGAACTACGCGCAGCTTCTGGTTTTGCTCGTGGGCAGCATGCTCTTTGTGGCGTTGGTACTCAATCCTCTGATCGTTTGGGTCTGCATCCGCAAAAACCCGTACCCGCTTACTTTCCAGACGCTTCGCGAGTCCGGCATCACGGCGTTCTTTACGCGCTCTTCTGCGGCCAACATCCCCGTCAACATCAATCTTTGCAAGCGCTTGGGTCTTGACGAAAGCATCTATCTGCTTTCGATTCCGCTCGGCGCCACGATCAATATGGCCGGTGCGGCCATCACGATTACGATTTTGAGTCTGTCGGCGGCCTACACGATGGGCGTGTCGGTGGACATTCCCACCGCCATCCTTTTGTGCGTGGTTGCGAGCCTTTGTGCCTGCGGCGCAGCGGGTGTGCCCGGGGGTTCTCTCATGCTCATTCCGCTTGCATGCTCGCTCTTTGGGCTGGACAGTACCATCGCCATGCAGGTGGTGGCTGTGGGCTTTGTGATTGGCGTGGTGCAGGACTCCTGTGAAACGGCGCTCAATTCCTCTTCGGACGCGCTCTTTACGGCCGCGGCCTGCATGCGCTATGAGCGATTCAAGGAACAGCGCCAGGCCGAAGTGCAGGAAGCACTGAAGGACATCTGACGAGCGCAAAACGCTAAAATCCGCAGCTGTTAGCGATTCGTGCGGCACGACTCGATACGGGACGTGCCGCTTTTTGTGGTGAGACGGTTTTGGCTGATTCGGTGAGCTCAACCTTGACGTGCGCTCAGGACATTCTTCATAGGGTGTTCGGGCTGCATGACTTTCGCGGCTTTCAGGCCGACGTGATCGAAACGCTGGCGCAGGGGCGCGATGCGCTTGTTCTGATGCCCACGGGCGGCGGAAAGAGCTTGTGCTATCAGATTCCGGCACTCATGCGTGAGGGCGTGACGATCGTCGTGTCTCCTCTGATCGCGCTTATGGCCGATCAGGTAGCCGGACTCGAAGAGTTGGGCATTTCGGCAGCCTATCTCAATTCCGCACTGAGCTGGCCTCAGCAGCGCGATGTGCAACGCCAGCTTGCCGCAGGAAGCATAAAGCTTCTTTATGTTGCTCCCGAACGCTTGGTGATGCCCGCAACGATCGAACTCTTAAAGCGCATCAAGATCGGGCTTTTTGCGATTGACGAAGCGCATTGCGTCTCGATGTGGGGGCACGACTTTCGCCCAGAATACGGCGCGCTCTCGATTCTTCGCGAACTATGGCCCGAAGTGCCGCGCGTGGCGCTCACGGCCACGGCTGACCTTAATACGCGCCGCGAAATCGTCGAAAAGCTTTTGATCGATCCCAAGGAATTCGTCGCGAGTTTCGATCGCCCCAACATCCGTTACCGCGTGGCCGAAAAGGGCAAACCCGCCGAAACGCTTCGCGAGCTTGTCGACTTCATCAAGGAAGAGCACGCCGGCGACACGGGCATTGTCTACTGCATGTACCGCGCAACGACCGAGGATGTGGCCAATACGCTGTGCAATCACGGCATTCGTGCGCTCGCATATCACGGCGGCATGAGTCATGAGGATCGCACTGCCAATCTCGAAACGTTTCTGCGTGAAGACGGCGTGGTGATGGTGGCAACGATTGCCTTTGGCATGGGCATCGACAAGCCCGACGTGCGTTTCGTGGCGCACCTGGATATGCCCAAAAGCATTGAAAACTACTTCCAGGAAACGGGACGCGCCGGGCGGGATGGAAAACCGGCCGACGCGTGGATGGCCTACGGTTTGATCGACGCGGTCAATCAGCGCCGACTCATGGAGATGGGCGGAGGCGACGAAATGTACGCGCGGCTTACCCGCACCAAGCTTGAGGCCATGCTGGCACTGGCAGAAACCGCAGGCTGCCGGCGTCAGATGATTCTGAGATATTTTGGCGAGGAATCCGGCCCCTGCGGCAACTGCGACAACTGTCTGGAGCCGCCCAAGATGCACGAAGTCACCGAAGACGCCAAACGTTTGGTGAGCTGCATTTGGCGCGTCAATCAGGCGGGCGGCACGGCTTTCGGCGCCAACTACATCGTGCAGGTGCTCCAAGGCGAAGCCACCGACCGCATTCTGTTAAACGGCCACGACAAGCTTTCAACCTTCGGCATCGGCAAGCATCTTTCGGCCGAGGAGTGGCGGCGCATTCTGCGCCAGCTCATCGCCCGCGACATCGTGCGCGTGGAAGCGCTGAACATGGGCGGACTGACGCTCGGACAGGCAAGAGGACTTTTGAAAGGCGAAGAACAGATTTTCATTCGCAGCACGCAGAAAGCGACTAAGCGGCGCCGCCGCATCTTTGAGGAACTCACGGGCGAAGACCTGGTGATTTTCGAGCGCCTAAAGCAGTGGCGACGGGAAAAAGCCAACGAAACCGGCAAACTGCCTTATCAGGTTTTTAATGATGCGACGCTCGAAGACATCGTTCGTCTGCGTCCGATCAACAGCGGGCAGCTCGCACAAGCCTCGGGCGTGGGGGAAGTGAAGCTCGCGCGTTACGGCCGCGAAGTGCTTCAAATCATTCGCGAATATGTTGCCCCAGGAAAGAGCGCGTAGGCGTTTGTTTCAGTAGCATAGTCGGCGTATCGAATACAAGGAAAACTTATGAGCGACTCGATCGATTACAAGCAGGCCGGGCCTGCAACGGTTCTGGTGCATGCCGGGCGGCATCGCAATAAGGAACACCGCTTCGTCAATCCTCCGATTGTGAAAGGCTCGACCGTGCTGCATGAATCTGTCAAGGACATGATCGAGCGTGAAGAGCACCGTAATCAGTTGATCGAGGATGTGCCTACGTACGGCATCTGGGGCACGGAAACGCACAAGGCTTTTTACGATGCGATGAAAACGCTTGAGGGCGCGGCAGGCGTCTGGGCGTTCGCTTCGGGGTTGGCGAGCACGACCACGCCGCTTTTTGCGTTTGTGCATTCGGGCTGCCATGCGCTTTTCATGGACACCATTTACGGCCCCACGCGTGACTTTGCCGAAAAGATTCTCACGAAGATGGGCGTGGAAGTGGAATTTTTCGACCCCTATATCGGTGCGGCCATTGAGGAGAAATTCAAATCCAACACGACCTTGCTGGTGATGGAAACACCGGGTTCGCACAGCTTTGAATTGCCCGACGTGCCGGCAATCGCCGCCAAGTGCAAGGAGCATGGCGTCTGGAGCGTGATCGACAACACGTGGGCAACGCCGCTTTACTTCAAGCCTTTGGCTGTTGGCGTCGATGTTGTCGTGCATGCCGCCACCAAATACATCGCAGGCCATTCCGACATCCTGATGGGCGTGGTGTGCTGCAACGAGAAGGCTTGGCCCAAGGTGTTTGATGCCGTGACGACGATGGGGCAAACCGCAACGCCCGACGATGTGTATGTAGCCTACCGCGGACTGCATACGATGAAGGCGCGCATTGAAGCAGCGTTTGAAAACGCCAAGCTGGTGGTCGACTGGCTTCAGAATCGTCCTGAAGTCGAAAGGGTGCTCTGGCCGGTGTTGGAAAGCCATCCGGATCATGCGATTTTCAAGCGTGACTTTACGGGCGGCACGACGCTCTTTTCGGTGGTCTTCAAACCCGAATACGACGGCAAGCTTGCGCCTATGATCGATGCGCTCAAAATTTTCGGCCGCGGCTATTCCTGGGGCGGCTTCGAGAGTTTGCTGATTCCCGGTTACGGCAAGCGGACCGAACGAAACTCTCCTTTCAATCGCATGGTTCGCGTGGCCGTAGGTCTGGAAGATCCTAAAGACTTGATTGCCGACTTGCAGCAGGCTTTTGAAAAGCTCGCGAACTGAGAGTCTGTGTCAAAAAAGCCTCACAGAGGGGGTCGCGTTGGATTTTTGGCGTGAAATTTCATGCGATGCCCGTATGCTCGGCGGTCGTGGTGTAGACTCAAACAAATGACCTGCGCTTAAAGGAAAGTGCGGGTGCTTTTGACGTGGATTGAGGGCAGATCCTGCAAACCGAGGAGATAAAGATGATTTTGCAGAAGATCAGAGGTTTTTTTGAATGGCTTGGCAAACGAAGCATGGCAAAAAGCCGCAAGGCGCTCAATTACGAATGGACAACGATGCGGCCCGAAGGTGAAGCGCCGGTCAAGACAGTGAATATTGACGAGCCGCCGGCCCCCGAACGCCCCGCTCCCGTCAAGGCCGTGGATGTGCCCGCAACCAAGTCCGATGCTGCAGTTTCCGCACCGACGCCTGCAGAACCCGATGTTGAAAAACAAATGGCTGCCATTCTTAAGGAATTCACCGTCAGCGCCGCCATTCAGTTGTTGCAGGGCAAGTTTGAGAAAGCCGCGGACGTGCGCCGCAGTCGTATGGCGCTCTTTACTTTCCTGAAGGATAACCCGGAAGCGGTTGCGTTCCTGCAGGAACAGGCAAAGCAGAAGAAGGCGGCAAAGAAACCCGCAAAGAAGACCACGACGGCAAAGAAGACGGCTCGCCGCACGGCTATCAAGCAGGCTGCAGCGGAATCCTCCGCAGAAGGAAAAACGGAGAAACCTGTTGCGAAAAAGCCTGCTGCAAAAAAGGCCGCACCTAAGAAATCGGCGACCAAGCCTGTCGAATCGAAAGAGGCAGTGCAGAGCGCGGTCGAAAAACCCGTTGACGCAAATCAGAAGACCGAAGAACCGGCACCTGCCGTCAAGCCCGCACCTCGCAAAACCACGGTAAAACGCGCTGCGGCGAAAAAGACGGTTAGTGCAGCCGAAACGCAGCAAACGGCTGCCGCAAAGAAACCTGCGGCACGCAAGACGGCCGTTAAAAAGCCGGCTGTGCGCAAGGCTGCTCCCAAGGCGGCCGAAGAGAGCAAGCCTGCAGAACCGGCTCCTGATGCGGAAAAGACTTCCGCGTAAGCGTAATTTGGAATCAAGGAAAAGGCGCCTTCGGACGCCTTTTCCTTTTAGTGGTGCACGCTGATGCCCAAGGCTTTAAGCGAGGTGCCAACTTCCAGCGAGAAATACGCCGTGGAGATGACGATCATGGCTACCGATGCGAGCAGGAAAACGTGCTTGGCAGTGTCGAGATCGAGATCGAAAATGGCGCCAAGCGTGCTTGTCAGCACGAGTAGCCCCGCACAGGCGGCCGACAGCACCACAAAAAGAATCGCCTTGCGGAGCAATTCCGCGCGGTGAAAGATGAGCTCGATGGCTTCGGCCAGGTGCGGGTCGGTGCCGCCCGTCATTTCATCGGCGTGCAGAAGCTGACGAACGCGTGCGGTCGTGTGGTCGTAGCGGGCCGACATCGTCAAAAGCAAAAGACCGACACCCGAGATGAGCGTGATCGGCGTAAGGGCCGAGCTGAGGATCAGCGTAAAGTCGATGTGATTCATGGCAAATCGGGCAAATTAGTTGGTGAAACGACGGCGGCGGATGGCGCTTTCCTGTTCTTTGCGCAGAGCCAACGCTTTGAGAGACGTGGTCACTTCAAGCGCAAAGAAGATGGTGGAGATGACGATCAGGCCGACGCAGCACAGCAGCAGAATGTGTTTGGCGACCAGAAGGTCGACTCCGAACATGCCTTCGAGCGTCGAAGCCAGAATGAGCAGGCCGGAACTGGCTGCCGAAAGAACCACGAAGAGAATCGCCTTGCGGAGCAGTTCGGCACGGTGATAGTTGAGGATCAGACGTTCTTCGATTCCCGGATCAAAGTCAGGTGAACGACCTTGCTGGCGAAGATTTTCTCGGACGCGGTCGCAAGCTTGCGCGTAGCGGGCCGACATGGCCATAAGCAATAGCCCCACGCCAGAAATCAAGGTAATGGGAGTGAGCGCCGAGCTCAGGATGGAAGCAAAATCAATGTGCGGCATTTGACACTGAAAAGAGAATTTGACGCCCTTTCGAGGAATTTCGAAAGGGGCGAAAATTCTAAGCAATTTCAGTGGCTTCGGAAGCTTTGATGAAAGAAATTTCTTTTGGAGCCACGATGCGGTGGAAGTCTTCCGTATTGATGATGATGGAGACGTCACGCGCGCCGGCGTTGAAGGCGAGCTCTCCGTAACGAGTAAAGAGAGTAGGGTCGGCTACGTTGAGAAGTTTTTCGTGCAATGCGACCGGAGGTACGGCTCCCAGGATGCAGCCGGTGAGGTCCAGCACTTCTTCAGGACTGCAAAGGCCTGCTCGGGTAGCGCCCAGAGCTTGCGCGAGCTTTTTAAGGTCGGCTTGCTGATCGGCCGGCAGCACCGCCAGGACGTACTGCTTGACGCCGTTACCTTTGGCCATGCATACCAACGCCTTAGCGCCTTGTCCTACCTCGGTACCACGCACTTTGGCAACCGATTCGCTGGATCGATCGCCCGCGGGGTGGTGAACGACGCGGTAGCGGGCTTGCCCCGCATCGAATTTTTCGCAGAGTTTCTGAAGAACGTTTTCAACCATGATGTGTCTTCTCACAAACATAAACGGAAAAACAGTCTCATGATAAACGCAACGGGCCAAACCAAATTGACATCCTCCCACCGACTCATGTCGGGGGGCCTGCTGGCAGGCATTGCCTGCTGCAGATAGGTTTCTGTTGCTGATCTCTAACGGGATTCACTTCACAGACGATCCGAGCCCGCCCGGCTCTTCCTCAAAATATTCCCTGAGCGCATCAGTTCGCGGTCAAGATCCTTGAGTGTCTGCTGCAAAGTCTGGGCCGGTGATTCAGACAACCAAAGACTGGAATCGTCCTTCTTCCAGCCAACCAACATCCGCCAGCTCACGCAGGCGGTCTTCTGGCGGTCAGATAAAATGAAGGGCCTTGGGCCGCTACGGCGGTCATTGTCAATGATGAATTGAAAATATGGTTGAAGGCACCGTTTTAGGGTTTGATTTCGGTGAAAAGCGGATCGGGGTGGCCGTCGGTTCAACGCTCACGGGCTCGGCGCGGCCGCTGTGCATCATTCAGGCCGCAGCCGGAAAGGATGCCAAATGGCAGGCTGTTGCGGATCTGGTGGCTCAGTGGGAGCCGTCGGCTTTCGTTGTGGGACTGCCCACACAGCGAGACGGATCCTCAGAGCCTGCTACGCGCATGGCTTTGAATTTTGCCAAGCGCCTCTACGGTCGAACAAAACTTCCGGTTTATATGACCGATGAACGCTTTTCGTCGGTTGTGGTTGATGACGGAACGGGGGCGTTTGACGACAAGTCGGCCGCCGTCATTCTTCAGCAGTGGTTTGACGAAGGTTCGCCCGAGCGTCAGCCGCAGGACATTGAAATTCCGTAAAGGTACAAAAAGATGCAAGTGCTGATCGGTGCGGCCCGCTTTGCCGCCGTCTTTGTATACATCGTGTGCTGCTTTGTCCTCATTTTCGGGGTGTTTCCGTTTTCGACTCCCGAGGGTAAAGGCCGCATCATTCGGCGTTGGTCGGCCCGCATTCTGCGATGGCTCGGTGTCAAGGTCGACGTTTTCGGACAGTACAACGGGGACGCGCGCGTTCGGGACAGCGGACGCACACCCGGCCAGATCGGGCGCCTGATCGTGGCCAACCACGTTTCGTTTTTGGATATCTTTGCTCTCAATTGCGTGTTCCCTTCCGCTTTTGTGGCCAAAGCCGAAATTGCGCGTTGGCCCGTGTTCGGGTTTATTGCCAAATCCGTTGATACGGTGTTTATCGAGCGCGGCAATCGCCGTTCTCTCATCAACACGGCCGAAGCCATGGCTAAGGCACTGGACGAAGGACGAAATCTTTTGATGTTTCCGGAAGGAACGACCTCCGATGGTACCGGGCTCAAAAAAATGCACGGCAATCTGATGGAAGGCGCCGTGCGCCGGCATGCCGAGGTGATCCCCGTGGTGCTGCGATACAAAACGAAGGGACAGGTGACGACGACGCCCGCCTACGTCGGCGACGTCGGACTCTTCGAGTGCTTGTGGAAAGTGGTGACGATGGAGGATCTTCATCTGGAAATTCACATTCTCGAGCCGCTTCGCGGTGAAAATCGCCACGCGTTATGCCGCCAGGTGAGTGCTGATATGTGCGCTTTGATCGGTTGTGCGGATCCGCTAGCGGATTTGGAGACAGCATCAATTCAGACTCCCGCTGCGGTTGTCGAAAAAGAAAAAGCAGGTGCGTGATGTTTGATGGAATTACTAAGTTTGAGGTTCAAGTCAAGCCTGAGGACCTTGACGAACTCAACCACGTCAACAATGTCGTCTACATGCGCTGGCTTGAAATGGCCGCGCGCGAGGGCAGCGCGGATGCGGGCTGGCCCACCGAGCGCTATTTCAGGGAAGGCCTGGGCGCCTGGGTTGTGCGCAAGCACTGGATCGAATATCTTCGTGACTGCAAACTGGGTGACACCATCGAGGTCTATACCTGGGTGCAGGAGTTTTCTGCAAGCACCAGTCTGCGCCGTTATGCCATGAAGGTGAACGGCAAATTGTGTTGCGTGGCAGCAACGGAATGGGTTTATATCGATTTGAAGACGCGCCGCGCAAGCGAGCTGCCCGAACAGGTCGAATCGTGCTTCAGGATCGTGCCCGCCGATGATCCGCGCCTTAAGGAACTCGGCATTGCGCGGCCCGTTCGCTATTTGCCCACGGCGATGCGAACGACGCACGGCGCATGAGGAAATCGTTCCTGATCTTTGAAGATTGAAGCCCGAGCAAGGGGTTTCATTCGTGCAATAATCACCTGTGCTTTTGTTAATGAACGCAGGTTCAGGGCTTTGTGCGCTCTTTTTTCAGCCGGTTACTATGTCTTTATCCGATCCGTTTTTAAGCATTGAGGACGTGACGTTTAGCTACGGCAACGGTCGCGTGATTCTCAACGATGTGACGCTCCGATTCGGGAGAGGTCAGGTTGTGGCCATCATGGGCGGTTCGGGCATGGGCAAGACGACGCTGTTAAAGCTCATCGGCGGCTTGATCCGACCTCAGAAGGGGCGCATTCTCTTCGACGGCACCGATGTAGCGACGGCCGATACGCAAGCCTTGTACCGCGCGCGACGCAAGATGGGCATGCTGTTTCAGTTCGGCGCTCTCTTTACCGATATGTCGGTATTCGAAAACGTGGCGTTTCCGCTGCGCGAGCAGACTGACTTCGATGAGGAAATGATTCGCGATCTGGTACTCATGAAGCTCGATGCCGTGGGGCTTCGCGGAGCCGCCGATCTGATGCCGAGCGCCATTTCGGGGGGGATGGCCCGCCGCGTTGCTCTGGCGCGCGCCATTGCTCTGGATCCCGCGCTCATCATGTACGACGAGCCATTTGCCGGTTTGGATCCGATTTCGATGGGCATCACCGCGCAGCTCATCCGTAAGCTCACGGACGCGCTGCAGGCCACGGCCATCATCGTGACGCACGACGTGGCCGAAACGTTTGAGATTGCCGACTACGTCTATATGGTCAACGCCGGTCGCATTGCTGCGCAGGGAACGCCCGAGGAACTCACGGCTTCGACCGATCCATACGTTTGCCAGTTCCTCAAGGGATTGCCCGACGGTCCGGTGGCGTTTCACTATCCGGCCAAGTCGGTTGAAGAAGAATTCGGGGTGCGTTCATGAACATCTTGATGCGATTTTTCTGCTGGCTCGGCCGCTACTCGATTCGCCAGATTCGAGCGATCGGTCGTCTGGCGCTTTTTTCGTTTCACGTCTTTCGCAATATTCCGGGTGCGCTCTCGCGCTTTTATCTGATTGCGCAGCAGACGCACTTCATCGGTAACTATTCGCTGTCGATCATTTCGGTTTCGGGCCTGTTCGTGGGCTTCGTGCTAGGGCTGCAGGGCTACTACGTACTGGTGCGCTACGGCAGTGATCAGGCGCTCGGCGTGATGGTGGCGCTCTCATTGATGCGTGAATTGGGGCCTGTGGTGGCGGCGCTGTTGTTTGCCGGCCGCGCAGGGACGTCGCTTACGGCCGAAATCGGTCTGATGCGCTCGGGCGAACAGTTGGCGGCCATGGAGATGATGGGGGTCGATCCGATTCGTCGCATTGTTGTGCCGCGTTTCTTGGGCACGGTGATCTCGATGCCACTGCTTGCCATTATCTTCTCGGCCGTTGGCATCATCGGTGCCTGGATCGTGGGTGTCGGGCTGATTGGAACCGATAACGGCGCCTTCTGGTCTCAGATGCAGGACGGCGTGGACTTTTTCTCGGATGTGGTCAACGGCGTGATCAAAAGCGTGGTCTTCGGCATTGCTGTCGGGTTGATCGCACTGTTTCAGGGTTATATTGCGCGCCCGACGCCCGAAGGGGTTTCGCAGGCGACGACGCGTACCGTGGTGGTGAGTTCGCTCCTGGTCTTGGGGCTCGACTTCATCATGACGGCCTTTATGTTCTCTTAATCGATAAACGGTTTTGCCACGGACTTCGGTGAAAACTATGGAACGCAAGACAGTTGAATTTTGTGTGGGACTTTTCGTACTGCTGGGGTTTTTGGCCTTGATTTTCGTGTCGCTGCAGGCGGCGAATCTGGGAAACTTCAGCTGGAATGCGAAAACGTATGAGCTCAATGCCAACTTCGACAACATCGGCGGCCTGAAGCCGCGTGCGCCCGTCAAGAGTGCCGGTGTCGTGGTGGGACGCGTCAAAGAGATCAAGTTTGATCAGGCCTCCTTCCAGGCCACCGTCGTGCTCAACATCGAGTCGCAGTACAAGTTCCCTGCCGACAGTTCGGCTCAGATTCTGACGTCGGGCCTGCTCGGCGAACAGTATATCGGTATCTCCGCGGGCGGAGCCGATGAAGACATGGCTCCGGGTGCACGTTTCGAGCAGACTCAGTCGGCTGTCGTACTCGAAAACCTGATCAGTCAGTTCATGTTGCAGTTTGCTGAAAAAGGCGGCTCCGACAAATAATTCATCCCTATGACAACAGACATTCGCAAAGTAGAAGCAGGATAAAAATGAAGACTTTGCCAAAGTTCGCTCTCGTGCTTGCGGCCGTTGCTTCCTTGGCCGGGTGTGTTTCCGTGCCTGACAATGCCGGACAAGATCCGTCCGATCCTTGGGAGACAATGAACCGAAATACGTTTGCGTTCAACCAGAAGCTCGATACGTATGTGTACCGTCCGGTGGCCAAGGGCTATGAATTTGTCGTCCCGGAATACGCGCGCGAACGCATCGGCAACATCTACGTGAACCTCAATGAGCCGGCCAATGCGATCAACAACGCATTGCAGGGCAAGGGCGAGGGAGCTCTTGTAAGCTTGTTTCGCCTGATGATCAATACGACGCTGGGTCTGGGCGGTATGTACGACGTTGCCGGTACTGCAGCCAACCAGCCCACTCGCCGAGAGGACTTTGGGCAGACGTTAGCCGTTTGGGGCGTCGGCAACGGTCCCTATTTCGTGATTCCGTTCTTAGGACCGTCGACCTTGCGCGATGCACCGAGTTTGGGCGTTGACTATCTGACAGCTCCTCAGACTTGGCTGGACGGTGGTTGGGCCGAATGGGCGGCCTGGGGTGTGTTTGCGATGGACTATCGCCTGCGCATGATGCCCGCCACCGATCTTCTCGAGGGCGCGGTCGATCCTTATCTGATGGCTCGCGAAGCCTATCTGTCGACTCGCCGCAACGCGGTCTACGACGGCAATCCTCCGCTGGAATTCCCGGAAGATGAATTCGAAGACGAGCTTGAAGACGAAGCAACCGATACTGCAGAAGCGCCGCAGCAGCCGGCCGCTGAAGCAAAGGAGTAAAAAGCCATGCTGGATATGATGATCGGTAAGCGCCGTTTGCTGACGGCAATGGGGGCGGCGGTTGTTTTGGCTGCCATTACGGGCCCTGCAGCATGGGCTGCCGACGCCAAGGGCGATCCGGAACAGTGGATTGTGGAGATCAGCAACAAGATCCTTGAAGACATTCGTACGGACGCTCAGTTGAGTCAGGCCGATCCTGCACGCGTGCGTCGCTTCGTCGATGAACAGATCATGCCGGTGGTCGACTTTGAGCGCATGACACGCACGGCTGTTGGCCCGAAGTGGCGTCAGGCTACCAAGGAGCAACGCAAGGAGCTCATGGACTTGTTCCGCGAACAGCTCATCCGCGTGTATTCCGGTGCGTTGGCCACCGTCAAGGATCAGACGTTTAAGCTTGCGCCCAATCGAGTAAAGCCCACGGCGACCGACGCGATTGTTCGTACGCTGCTTGTGTCTCCGGGTAAGCCCGATATGCGCATCAACTACCGACTGAAGAAAGTAAAGGGTGAATGGCGCATCATTGACGTGGACGTGGAAGGCATTTGGATTGTGGACAACTATCGCACGCAGTTTGCGAGCGTGGCCAATCAGTCCGGTATCGATGGCCTGATTAAGACGCTGCGCGAGAAGAACGAACAGGCGGCTCAAAATGCGTCTAAGTGAGGAAAAGATCACGCGAGGCAACGCCGTTGCCGTGAAGGCGGCGGTGTTGGCTTCGGCGCAGGCGGGAGACACTGTTCTTGATTTTTCCAATGTCAAGAGTGTGGATTCGACGTCCGTGTCGATTCTGATGTCGTGGGTGCGTACGCTTCAGTCCTTGCAGCGCACGCCGGAAATCCGTTGCGTGCCGGAAAAAATGCTCTCTCTGATGCGGCTCTACGGTGTGAACGATCTGCTTGCGCCGTACTTCAAGTGAGGCAAAAGAAAAAAATTTCGGAAACCCCCTTGACAAGTGCAAGAGGCTTTGGAATAATGCCGATCTCTCGGCGCATTAGCTCAGTCGGTTAGAGCAGAGGAATCATAATCCTTGTGTCCGCGGTTCGAGTCCGTGATGCGCCACCAAATTTTTATGCAGCGTTCAAACGAACGAGGCAGAACAAAAAGTCGCATTCCCTGCAATAATACGGGTTTGCGGCTTTTTTGTTTTTGTCGCACGATTTTCACATGCGCACGCGCGCAAGGGGAGGGCCGAATGGCCGATCATGAGCTTGTCAGCACGCAACTTCCCGATCATGATGTTTCGGGGGTTTTGTCGGCATTGGCCGATGTGATTGAGTCCCGCAAGGGCAGCGATCCTCAGAAAAGCTATGTGGCCAAGCTCTTTTCCAAGGCTCCCGACGGCGTCCTGAAAAAAATCGGCGAAGAGGCGGTCGAGTGCGTGATGGCAGCTAAGGACGAGAACAAAAAGGACATCATTTACGAAACGGCAGACCTGTGGTTTCACTCCCTCGTCATGCTTTCGCAGTACGACCTGCGTCCGGAGCACGTGCTCGCGGAGCTTGAGCGCCGCGAAGGCTTGAGCGGACTGGAAGAAAAGCGTCGTCGTTTCGATCCGTTGAAGTAAGAGGTAAGAAAATGGACTGCATCTTCTGCAAGATCGCTCACCGTGAAATCGCCACGCCGCTCATCTACGAGGACGACGACGTGGTCGCCTTCAACGACATCAATCCGAAGGCTCCGATTCACTTTTTGATCATTCCGAAAAAACACATCGTTTCTCTTGCCGAAGCCGGTACCGAAGATGCCGCACTTCTGGGTAAAATGATCAACCTTGTTCCCGTTCTGGCAAAGAAGATGGGCTGCGAAGGCGGCTTCAGGACGGTGATCAATACCGGCCGCGACGGCGGTCAGGAGGTGCCGCACCTGCACATTCACGTGCTCGGCGGTCCGCAGCCGTGGAAGTAATCGCTTCTTTCGGGCAAAATTTGCGAACTTGAACAAATTGAACCTTAACCACTAGGAGTTAACAAATGGGTTCCCTTTCGATTTGGCACTGGCTCATCGTTCTCGTCATTGTTGTGCTGGTTTTCGGTACCGGCAAGCTCAAGAATATGGGCAAGGATCTGGGCGGCGCCATCAAGGGCTTTAAGGAAGGTATGAAGGAAGGCGATGCCGACCCGAAGGCTTCCGCTGAAGCGCCCAAGCAGGTGGCTTCCGAGAAGGCGGCCGAAACGATTGACGTCAAGGCCACGGAAAAGAAAGAAGCCTAATTGGCTTGCGGGTCTTGAGCCCGCTCGATTCCTGGAATAGATCAGCGCCTGGAGCCGTATGCGTCGACTCCGGCGTTGTTGAGCTGTCTTTTTAGCCTGCGTTCGGCGTTGAGCAATGCGTCGGGCGGTTTCTTTTCGGAAACAACACAATGTTTGATTTCGGCTTTTCCGAGTTGATGGTCATCGGTGCGGTTGCGCTTGTGGTGCTGGGCCCCGAGCGTCTGCCGACGGTTGCCCGCACCGCCGGCGAATGGCTCGGCAAGGCGCAGCGCCTCGTGCAGCAGGTAAAGAGTGATATTGAACGCGAAGCCGAACTTTCCGAGCTGAAAAAAATTCAGCAGGAAGCCAAGAGCGTCGCCGACGATCTCAACAAGACCGTCAAAGGACAGGTCGATCAGATCAATTCCGAAATCAAGGATCTGGAAAGTTCGGTCAATAACGTTGGCGACGAGCTCTCGGCAAGTTTTGACAAGGCTGCCAAAGAGGGCTTCGGCGAAAAGCCTGCGCTTGACGCCGCCGACAGCGCAAGCGATATCGTAGGAGACACGGGTACGGTTGACACGACCTCCTCGGATGCCGCGAGTCCCGTCGACGACTTCTACGGTTGGTACGGCAATCAAAACAACTACGTTGACGAGGACGACAACAGCAAAGTCTTCGAAAAGCGCTATAAATCCGGTCCTTCCATTGACGATCTGGCCGAACAGATCGAACGCTTGAAAGCCGAGTTGGGTGACCGTTCGCCTCAGCTTGGCGGCAACAACAGACGCTATGCCATGCGAGCCCGCTCCAACCGCGTGCGCATTTACCGCTGACGGAAATTCATAAAAGATGGCTCAGGAACCTCAACGCCTCGAAGGGCCCGAAGACCCCGCCAACGAGCAGCCGTTGGTCTCGCACTTGATTGAGCTGCGCAACCGTACCGTGCGTGCGGCTCTGGCGGTGCTCATTATCTTCGCTTGCTTGTCGCCCTTCATGAAGCAGATTTTTGACTTCTTGTCGCAGCCGCTCATGGTGGCGCTGCCGCAAGGCGTCAAGCTTTTGGCCACCGGCGTGGTGGCACCTTTTATGGTGCCGCTGAAGGTCACGCTTTTTGTGGCGTTTGTGATCGCGCTTCCCTTCGTGCTCTATCAGATGTGGGCCTACATTGCGCCCGCGCTGTACCGCAATGAAAAGCGACTGGTGCTGCCCGTTATCGTTTCGGGCGTGACGATGTTTGCTGTGGGTATGGCCTATTGCTACTTCATCGTCTTCGGTATGGTTTTCAAGTTCATTGCAGGGTTCTCGCCCGAGTCTGTGAACTTTGCCCCCGACATCGACAGCTATTTCAGCTTCGTGCTGCGCATGTTCTTTGCCTTCGGCATCACGTTTGAGGTGCCGATTCTCGTGATGGTACTCAACCGTCTGGGGTTGGCTGACGTCAAAAAGCTCGTGCACGTGCGCCCCTATGTGATTGTCGGTGCCTTCGTGATTGCCGCTATCTTCACTCCGCCCGATGTGCTCTCGCAGCTTCTGTTGGCCGTGCCGCTTGTGGTGCTTTATGAAGCCGGCATCATCTGCGTGCGGATCTTCGGCAAGAAGATTGAGGACGAAGAGGAAAAAACGGAAGAGGAAAAGCAAAGCGCCTGATGCGCTACTGATCTTTAGTAGTCGAAAGCCCGCGAAGAGTGATTTCCCGCGGGCTTTTTGTCTGCCGTTCTGCGTCGGCTCCGGCGCTAGTCCCGAGGACGCAGCACGACGGTGGTGACAAGCACTGAGGCCATGGCAAGAAGCAGCGTCAGACCGAAGATGTGTAGCGCCGGCGTTGAGGATAAGGCAAGAAGTCCAAAAGCCAACAACGTGCTTGAGGCGGCCAGGAAAACCGAATTGCGGGCGGCAACGGCGTTGTCCTCGCTGTAAAGCACGATGGCGTAATCAACGCCGAGCCCCACAACCAGCACCAGCGGCAGAACGGAAAAAAGCGAGAGGGGAATGCCGGCAAAGCCGCACAAACCAAACGTCAGCGCAATCGAGAGAGCCGTCGGTGCCCAGAAGTCAACGAATCTCCGCCGCATGCTGAACGCGAGAATTGCGCCGATGACGCCCAGAGCAATGAGCAGAGCGTATAAAACGCCGTTGCGATAGGTCGCAAGGCTGTCTGCCACTTCAGCCGTGGTGTTCACGAAGCGAACACCGTTGATTTCATCGGCAACCTTTTGCAGATGCGGCAACGACTCTGCCGTGACGCCGGAAAGAGGCACCAAAAGGCTTGTATCCGATAACCAGAAGTGCGTCAGAGATTGCGGCGCGATGGTTTTGAAGGCAGAAAGTGTCAAAAGTGAATCGTCTGCCGATGGAGCGGGAAAATCACTTTTAAGCGTTTCCTCAGTTAGTGTCAGAGCACGGTGGGTTGCCGGTTTCGTCAGCGTGCGCGCCTGTTGCTGCGATTTTCGGGAAGGTAGCAAGGCAGTCGGGTTGGGGGCAGTGCCGATCACGCCGTTGGCAGCCAACTGCGCGAGATGTTTTTGCAGTAGCTCGTGGGCTTGCAGCACAGCTTCGGTGTCATTGCCCTGGATTACGAACAGCTGTCCGGGACTGACAGGCGACAGAGCTTTGCCGACAAATTGCATATCAGCCATCAGGTGTGCCGGGATTCGATTGAGGAGCGCGAGTTCGTTTTGTGTTTTGAGTTGCAGGGCACCGAACACCGAGACTATCAGCAAACAAACAACGAACGCCGCCTTTGCTATGCCCTTGGCTCGCGGCAGTTGCGCAAAGCCTCGAGAGAATGCGGCAGCGGCACGCGTGGGTATATCGGCGCGCAAAAAACTGCCTGCCACAAACAGCATGTTGCAGTAGGCGGCCATAAGGCCCGCGATGCAAAAGACGGCCATTTGACGCAAGCCCGGCATGGGAGAAAAGATCATCACGGCGTAGCCGATGCCGGTGGTGAGAAGCGAAAGTGACAGGGGCTTGAGAAGCTTTGCTCCGGCTTCGGGGCCGGACAGACCCGTAGCCGTTGCGCACAGCATATGAAAGACGTAGTCAACGCATATACCCAAAAGAGTGGCGCCGAACACCAACGTTAAGATGTGAACTTCGCCGAAAAGAATCACCACGCTTGAGGCGGCAAAAATAAGACTGGCGGCAAGGACAACCAGCGTGAGCAATAGCGGCGCCACGCGCGCAAAGAAGATGATCACCAGCAAAATGATTGCCGCAGCGGATATGGCGCCGATGAGTGTGGCTTCCGAAGAGGCGGTTGAAGCGGCTTCTTCGCTGATGAGGGTTACACCGGCGCTATGGATGCGCGCATCGGAATCAGCTGCAAGAACGGCTTGTCGGGCTGTGTCCAATGCCTTGGTGACCGGCATGTCGTCAACCGCTCCCATCGATTCACTGCTGCGAATGCTGAGTGCGCAGTAGTTCAGACCGTCTGGGGAAGTGCGAAGGCTGACGCAAGGACCCGAAAATTGAAAAGGCGACTGAGCGGCGCTTTTTAGAAGAGCATTTTCGAAGGTACCCAGGGGATCGTCCTGAAACGGCGCAAAAGAAGCTGCAAAGGGACGGTAGAGAAGCGCAAGGCTGCGCCTCAGGAGATCCTCGTCCTTGGCTGCGGCTAGAAACGCCTGATCATCTGGTGAAAGGAACCCACCGCGGTACGGCAACAACGCTTTGGCAAAGGCCTTAACGTCAAAAGCTTCTGAAGGCTGAGAGGCTTGCAGTCCCTCTTGAGCTAGCGTCTGCGTGATTATGTTTGCGGCGATGGCGGCCCTTTCTATTGTTTTGGAGCCGACCAAGACCCAGATGTCGCGGGAGGCTTGCGTGCTGTGCGCGAGAATTTTGTCGGCCGATGCCGAATCGGTTGACGTCGGAAGCAGGGCTCGAATGTCGGTGTGGATGTTCGAGGGCGAAAACTGCACCACGCCCATAAGCACCACGGCTACAAAGAACAGGAGCCACAGCTTGCCGATGAGCTTCATGGTGCGGTTACCTCACGCGGGCAAAAAAAGCGTCGTCCCGTGCCGCAGCTTCGGCCGGAAGCTTCACGTTGTCAAACTGAAGACGCGTGATCGTGCCGTCGGTTTGAGTGATGGTAGCGTGCGTGACCTTGCCGTCCTGAGCGGCAAGTGCAAATTCCGTCAGATAGTTGGCAAGCGTTCCGTTTTTGGGCGACAGGATAAGCGAATACGCGTTGTCTTTTTTCGAACAGGAAACGAAAAAAGAGCGGTTCAGGAGCATGATGAGTTCTTCGGATGACCGAGAAGTCAGATCACTCATGAAATCGGCGGCTTGATGCTCATGCACTCTCAGCTCGCCCTTTTCGTCGGTTACGGCATAGTGTTTTTTGCCGAATACGCGGACATGCTGCAACGGAAAGGTGGTTTCCCAGATCAGACCGTCAACGGGGTCGGACACCACGCGTCCTTTGCCCGGTAATGGGCGGGTAACGCCCGGCACGAACTTCTGCATCCGGAAGTCGGCCGTCAACCGAGCCTGTGGTTGCAAAACTTCCGCGACGTTGCGCAAGCAGGCTTCGGATTCAGAGGAGGACTGACCGAACGCTGGGATGCTTGCAATCAGGAGACAGGGCAGGACGAAACGAAGACGCATGGAACTGGATAAAGAGAGTAGCCTCGACGAAAGTCGGGCACATTGTAGCCTGCCGGAAACAAATAACCCGCAGCATCTTTCGATGCTGCGGGTTGGAATATGGTGGGAGCGCAGAGACTCGAACTCTGGACCGACGGATTAAGAGTCCGCTGCTCTACCAACTGAGCTACGCTCCCAGGCGATTAATCGAAGTGGTGGGTCGTGCGAGATTCGAACTCACGACCAACGGATTAAAAGTCCGCTGCTCTACCGACTGAGCTAACGACCCCCGTATCAGGCGGTCTGCCTTAGTTCTGAGAGGAACGACGATCAACCGAGAACCGCATTATGAAGAACCCAAAAATGCTTGTCAAGGGGCAGAAGCAAAATTTTTTTCTGACTTGAGTGGATCATAGATATTTTTATTTTTCAAAACTTTGAGCCTGTCTCATTAGTCTGGGTAAACCCTAACAAAATTGACCTAAAATTGTCTCGCATTTCTGAAAAATTTCGTGCATTATGCGCAGTAACGATGCGAAATGTTTTTTGATGTTATCGGCTTCGTTATTGGGTTTGTGGATCTTTGTCGATCTGAAATGATCAAATGTTGATCCTCAGAACAAAGGGAATAGAGTGCAGGGAATTGGTGATAGAAAATATCTATCGATATTTTTTGAAAAACCAATTCCTAAACAAAAGGAAATAGAGAGATGGCTGAGAAGAAAAAGAATACGAGCGCGGAAACGCGAGTTGAGCGCGTCAATGATGCGGATGAACGCAAAAAGGCGCTGGCCGCGGCCTTGTCCTACATTGAAAAGGAATTTGGTAAGGGCTCGATCATGCGTATGGGCGAGGGTACCCAGACCGAGGATGTTGAGGTGGTGAGCACCGGTTCTCTGGGCCTTGACCTGGCTTTGGGCGTGGGCGGTTTGCCGCGCGGACGTATCGTCGAGATCTACGGTCCGGAAAGTTCCGGTAAGACGACGCTTACGCTGCACATCATTGCCGAAATGCAGAAAATTGGTGGCACGTGCGCCTTCATTGACGCCGAACATGCTTTGGACGTTTCGTATGCTCAGCACTTAGGTGTCAAGCTTGACGATCTGCTGCTGTCGCAGCCCGACACCGGCGAACAGGCTTTGGAAATCACGGACGCGTTGGTGCGTTCCGGTTCGGTTGATCTGGTGGTGATCGACTCGGTGGCTGCACTCACGCCGCGCAGTGAAATCGAAGGCGATATGGGTGAGGCGCTTCCCGGCCTTCAGGCCCGTCTGATGAGCCAGGCTCTTCGTAAGCTCACGGGTTCCATCAAGAAGACCAAGACGCTGGTGATCTTCATTAACCAGATCCGTATGAAGATCGGCGTTTCCTACGGCAACCCCGAAACGACGACAGGCGGTAACGCACTCAAGTTCTACAGTACCGTTCGTGTGGATATTCGCCGCAAGACCAACCTTAAGAAGGGAGAAGAAATCTACGGTGCCGAAACGGTCGTCAAGGTCGTCAAGAATAAGGTGGCACCTCCTTTCAAGAAGGCAAGCTTCGATATTCTCTACGGTGAAGGTATCTCGCGTGAAGGCGAACTTCTCGATTTGGGTGTGGAACTTGAAGTAGTCGGCAAATCGGGTGCTTGGTACAGCTACGAAGGAACGCGCATCGGCCAGGGCAAGGACAAGGCCCGCGAATGGCTGATAGCTAATCCGGAAAAAGCGCTTGAAATCGAAAACAAAATTCGTGAACTGCGCGGCATGAAGGGGCGTCCGACGTCGCTTACTCCCGGAGAACCGGCTCCCAAGCCCGAAGCTCCGAAGGCAGCCAAGAGCAGCAAGGCAACGCCCGTGCGTGAACCCTCTCCGGATGAGGATTTGCTCGAACCCGAAGACTTCTACGAATAACACAAACACATGACAACGGACACGAAACGTCCGGCCAACGAGAATCAGCCCCGCAGCCTTATGGCGCGGGGCATTGACGCTTTATCGCGCCGGGAATATTCGCGCAAGGAACTGCGGGAAAAGCTGGTTCATGCTCTGGAAGAAGGACAATCAGCTGCTGAAGTAGATGATGTGCTCGATGCGCTCGAAAGTAAGAACTACCTGAGCGACGAGCGATATGCCAGAAGCCGCGTGCGGATGCGAAGCGCCCGCTATGGGAACAGACGCCTGGCTTACGAATTGTCCATGCAGGGAATTGGAGCCGAGGAGGTCCAAGAGGCCTTACAGGAAGCAGGCGACGAGTTTGAACGGGCCTGGGTCGTTTGGAGTCGACGTTACGGGAATCCTCCCGAAGACTACAAAGAGAAGACAAGACAGGCGAGATTTTTAGCCGCCCGTGGGTTTGGCTTTGATATGATTGAACGAGTCTTTGATAAAGCTCGCGAAGAAGCTTGCAAAGACGAGGATGACTAATGCGCCATCAAATCAAAGGAACCTGCGGTCGAAATCCTGTTGGGCAGTAAGTGCCTCCCGAAACTTAGACCGTAGTGTTTCATCCTCGAAACCACAATCACAATAAAAAACGGTCAGTTTCATATGTCAGGTAGCACCAAACAGACAAATTTCGGATCACGCCTGGGATTTATTTTGGCTTCGGCGGGTTCGGCCGTCGGGCTTGGGGCCATTTGGAAGTTCCCCTACATGGCCGGCACCAACGGCGGCGCCGTGTTCATGCTTCCTTATATCTTCTTTACCGTCACGGTCGGCATGGCGCTTTTGCTTGCTGAATTCGCGATGGGGCGCGCCGGTCGCAGCGGCCCGGTGGGCAGCCTTAACAACGTTTGCGGCAAGCCCTGGGGCATTTTCGGCGGCATCGGCGTTTTTACTGTCTTCTTGATTCTTTCTTTCTATTCGATCGTAGGCGGATGGTGTCTGAAGTACACCGCCGATGCGGCAACCGGTGCTGGTCTCAAGATTGCGCCCGAGCAGCTGGGGGCTTATTTCGGGGCTTTCGTTTCCGATGGCGTGAGCTCCTATCTGATGCTGCTGCTTTTCCTGTTTATCACGGCCATTGTCGTGTTGCGCGGCATCGACAAGGGGGTGGAGCGCTTTGCCAAGGTGCTGATGCCGGCGCTTTTCGTTTTGATGATCGTGCTCATTATTCGCGGCGTCACGTTGCCCGGCGGTTGGGAAGGCGTGAAATTTCTCTTTATGCCCCGCTGGGAAGACTTCAGCGGTTCGGCGCTCTTTAACGCCATGGGCTTTTGCTTTTTCTCGCTGTCGCTTGGCGCCGGTACCATGATCACCTACGGTACGTATCTGTCCGACAAGGCCAATCTTCCCGGCAGTGTCGGTTGGGTGGCGGTGCTTGCCATCCTCTCCTCTCTGCTGGGAGGCCTGATGGTGATGCCCGCCGTGTTTGCCTTCGGGCTCGATCCGGCCGCTGGTCCCGGGCTCACGTTCGTGACGATGCCCGCCATCTTCAGCAAGATGCCGATGGGGCAGCTTTTTGCAGTGTTCTTCTATGTGTGCCTTGTCGTGGCGGCCCTGACGAGCTCGGTGTCGATGCTTGAAGCCTGCACCGCTTTACTCAGTAAGGAATTCAATCTGCCGCGCCGCACCGCTATCTTCACGACTGTTGCCGGAGCCGCCGTTGTCGGCTTGATTGCCAACCTTTCCTTCGGTGCGTGGTCTGACGTGAAGTTCTTCGGCAAGAACATTTTCGATCTGCTTGACTTCGTCACGAGTAACGTCGGCATGCCTTTGTCGACCTTCGGCATCGCAATTGCCGCAGCTTGGGTGGCTTGGCCTGTGATGCGCAATCAGCTCAATTACGAAGGAGGCGTTTCGGACTCGTGGCTTAAGGCCGCACGCATTCTGATTGGCGTTATTTCGCCCTTGTTCGTGCTGATCGTCGCCCTCGGCGGCCTGTTCGGCTAAACAATAGATTTTTTGACAAGGAGTGGAACCGGCAGAGTGGGAGTTCGATGCGTTGCAAAACGGATCATGTGCCGGTTCCTGAATAAAAATGAAAATTCATGAGTATCAAGCCAAGGCGCTTTTTGCGGCGGCAGGGATTCCTGTCGCCGCCGGGCGTCCGGCGTTTTCCGTCGAAGAGGCGGTGGAGGCGGCCGAGCAAATCGGCGGCAGCTGTTGGGCAGTCAAGGCTCAGATTCACGCGGGCGGCCGCGGCAAGGCGGGCGGCGTCAAAATTGCCCGTTCCTTGGAAGAAGTTAGAGCGGCAGCTTCCGACATTCTGGGAAAGGTGTTGGTTACGCCGCAGACCGGACCGCAGGGTAAGCGTGTCGAGCGTCTGTATATCGAAGCGGCGGCCGACATCGCAGCTGAGTTCTATGCCGCTGTGCTCGTTGATCGCGTCACGCAGACGATTTGCCTGATGGCAAGCAGCAGTGGCGGGATGGACATCGAAGAGGTCGCCAAGACCAAGCCCGAAACTCTTTTGAAGCTTGCCGTTGATCCTGGCATCGGCCTGACCGACGAAGCCTCGCTGGCACTTGCTAAGGTGTTGGGCTTTGCCGGCGAGACTGTGGAGAAGGCTGCCGATTTCTTCCGACGGCTCTATCGCGTGTTTGTTGACAACGATGCCTCTCTCGTTGAGGTCAATCCTTTTGCGCTGCTTGCTGACGGCTCGCTTCAGGCGCTCGACGCCAAGATGACGTTCGACGACAATGCTCTGTGGCGCCATCCGGAGTTTGAGGCTTTGCGTGATCCGAGTGAAGAAGATCCGCTGGAGATGCGAGCTAAAGCAAGTCAGCTGAGCTATATCGCACTCGACGGCAATATTGCCTGCATGGTCAACGGCGCCGGTCTTGCTATGGCCACAATGGATGCCATCAAGCTTTACGGAGGCGAACCTGCCAACTTCCTTGACGTCGGCGGCAGCGCGACGGTCGAGAAGGTGACGTCGGCTTTCGAAATCATGCTGTCCAATCCGAAGGTGAGCACGGTGCTCGTTAATATTTTCGGCGGCATCATGCGCTGCGACACGATTGCCGAGGGCATCGTGGAGGCGTGCCGCCGCGCCAAGCTCTCCGTTCCGATGGTGATCCGCATGAACGGAACCAACGAGGAGATCGGCCGCAAGATTCTTGCCGAAAGCGGCCTGTCGATCATCATGGCTGACAACATGGCGCAGGCGGCGCATAAAGCCGTGGAAGCCGCGCAAGGAGGTGCGAAATGAGCATTCTTGTCAACAGCTCCACGCGCGTGATCACGCAGGGCATGACCGGCAAGACGGGGGCATTTCACACTCGAGCCTGCCGCGCCTACGCCAACCCCGACAACTTTGTGGCCGGCGTCAATCCCCGCAAGGCGGGCACCGATATGGACGGCATTCCGATCTACGGCACGGTTGCCGAGGCTAAAGCCGCCACCGGCGCCAATGCGTCCGTGATTTACGTGCCGCCGGCGGGCGCAGCTGCAGCGATTCTTGAAGCTGTGGAAGCTGAGCTTGATCTGGTCGTTTGCATCACGGAAGGCATTCCGGTGCTTGATATGCTTCGCGTGAAAAGCCGTATGCGCGAACTCGGCAGTAAGACGCTTCTGCTGGGGCCGAACTGCCCGGGTCTGATCACGCCCGAAGAAATGAAGATCGGCATCATGCCAGGGCATATTTGCCGCAAGGGCCGCATTGGTGTGGTAAGCCGCTCCGGCACGCTTACGTACGAAGCAGTGGCGCAGCTTACCGACCTTGGCCTGGGCCAGTCGACGGCCGTGGGTATCGGAGGTGATCCGGTCAACGGTTTAAAGCACGTCGATGTGCTCAAACTCTTTAATGAGGATCCGGAAACAGACGCAGTGGTCATGATCGGTGAGATCGGTGGCAGCGACGAGGAAATTGCGGCGCAGTGGGCACGCGACAACATGACCAAGCCCGTTGTTGGCTTCATTGCCGGTGTGACAGCCCCGGTCGGTAAGCGCATGGGGCATGCAGGTGCCATCATTGACGCGGGCCGAGGAACGGCCGAAGAAAAGATCCGAGTCCTCAACGATTGCGGTATCCGTACAACGAGAGATCCGTCGGAAATTGGCAAACTGCTTGCCTCCGTCCTCTGAAAAACCCGCAAAAGCCCGCACAAACAAAGACAAGGCTAATTTTGTTGAGATAGGATAAGCAAACTTGGCGCGCCGATCCGATGTGAGCCGGTCTGCGCACAACATCCGTAAATCAAAAAATCAGGAGCAATTTCCACCATGGAATGGCTGTGGGATCTATTGGTTAATCTTCATTGGGGTGCCGTCGGTCAGATCATCATGATCGACATTCTCCTCGGCGGCGACAATGCGGTCGTTATTGCGCTCGCTTGCCGCAATCTGCCGCACGAACAGCGCCTGAAGGGCGTGTTTTGGGGTACGTTCGGCGCGATTGCGCTGCGCGTGATCCTCATCACGTTTGCCGTCATGCTGCTCGATCTGCCCTTCCTAAAGATGGTGGGTGCGGCGCTTCTCGTGTGGATCGGTGTCAAGCTTTTGGTGCCTGAAGACGAACACGAAAGCGAAAAGATTGAGGGCTCGGCCAAGCTCTTGGGGGCTATTAAGACGATTATTGTGGCCGACTTCGTGATGAGTCTCGACAACGTGATTGCCATTGCGGGCGCCGCTCAGCAGGCTCACGATGACCATCAGACGATGTTGGTGATCTTCGGTCTTCTGGTTTCCGTGCCCTTTATTGTGTTCGGCAGCCAGATCGTTCTTCGACTGCTTGATCGCTTCCCCGTGATCGTGTGGATCGGCGGCGGTCTGTTGGGCTGGATCGGCGGCGGTCTGGTGACTTCCGACGGCTTTGTTGTCAAGCACTTCCCGGATGCGGCGGCCTATCACTATCCTGCCGCGGTGGTCGGTGCCATTCTGGTGGTGCTGTTGGGCTGGATCTTTGCCCGACGCGCCAAGGAAAGAGCCAAGGGACGTCCGGCGCATCAGGTGGGCGGTGGTACGACGTCCTAAGAGGCAATAAGCACTCTAAGCAAAACGGCAGAGCAGCTTTTCGGGCGGCTCTGCCGTTTGTTCAAGCGGACTGCGGAAAGACTCAGAGGCCGAGTTCGGCCACTGCCGTGGCAAGCGAACGGGAGACGCCGGTGCCGGCATCGGTTGTTTGCGGTGCTTCAAGACCGTCCTTGCCGAGCAGAATGCGGCGGGGAATGCCTGCGGCCTGCGCGGCCTTCATGTCGCTTTCCTTGTCGCCGAACAGAATGCTTTGCGACAGATCGATGGCCATCTCTTCGGCGGCTCGCAGAATCATGCCGGGCTGAGGCTTGCGGCAGGTACAAGCGACCTTGTATTGGCCGAGCGCTTTTTCCGGATGGTGCGGGCAGAAGTAGATGCCGGCCAAAGGGGCTCCTGCTTCCTCAAACATCCGACACATGTAGACGTTGAGCGCCTCGAAATCGGTCTCCGTGTAGTAGCCGCGGCCGATGCCCGACTGGTTGGTCACGACCACGAGCGCGTAGCCCGCTTCGTAAAGCTTGCGAGCGGCGTCCAAAACACCTTCAACCCACTCGAAATCCTCGCGACGGCACACGTAGGCGTGATCGATGTTGATCACGCCGTCGCGATCGAGAAAAGCGGCTTTGCGCATCGTCAGGCACGCTCTCCCGTGGGATAGGTTTCGCTCAGATACTGCATATACTTGGCCGTACCCTGCTGCACGGTGTGCAGTTCGCCTTCATAACCCGCTGCGCGCAGGTTGGTGAGATCCGCTTGGGTGTAAGCCTGATACTTGCCCTTAAGAGCTTCGGGGAAGGGAATATATTCGATCAGTCCCTTGGAAACGGCTTCCTCAAGCGTATAGTCAGTGCCCGAAAGCGAATTGACCACCGTAAGGGCCACGTCGTTGAAGGGCTGAGCGCGGCCTGAGCCGCAGTTGAAGATGCCCGATTTGCCCGCCGTCATGAAGTACATGGCGATGTCGATGACGTCTTCGACAAAGACGAAGTCGCGCATCTGGCAGCCGTTGCCGTAGCCGAGGCAGCCTTCAAAGAGCTTGACGCGGCCTTCTTTCTTGAACTGGAAATACTGGTGAAAGGCAACGGAGGCCATGCGGCCCTTGTGCTGTTCGTGCGGACCGTAGACATTGAAGTAACGCATGCCGGCGACGGGAGCCGTAAGCGACTTCATGTTGGCGCGCAGCACCTGATCGAACAAGTACTTCGAGTAGCCGTAGACGTTAAGCGGACCTTCGTAGGCGACGTCCTCGACGAAAACCTGCGAGGCGCCGTACGTGGCCGCGGAACTCGCGTAGATGAAAGGAACGCGGTGCTTCTGAGCCCAGTTAAAGAGGTCGAGCGTGTAGCGGTAGTTGTTCTCCATCATGTAGCGGCCGTCGGTTTCCATTGTGTCCGAGCAGGCACCCTGATGAAAGATCACTTCGGGAACGGGCAGCTCATCGCGGCGAACGCGTTCGATGAAGTCGTTCTTGTCGAAATAGTCGCTGATCGAGCATTTGGCCAGATTCAGAAACTTTTCGCTCTTGGTGAGATTGTCTACGGCAATGACGTCCTTATAGCCGCGGCGGTTGAGTTCGAGCACGTTGTTGCAGCCGATGAAGCCGGCCGCGCCGGTAACCAGAATGGACATTAGTGTTCCCCTTCGAAAAGTTCTTTGTAGCTCACGGAAGCGGTGCCGAGCTTGCCCACGACAATGCCGCCGGCGCGGTTGGCGATGCGAACGGCTTCCTGTAGGTCGGCACCTGCGGCAAGCATGGCGGCCGTGACGGCAATCACGGTGTCGCCGGCGCCCGAGACGTCGAACACTTCGCGTGCCTGGGCGGGAACGGTGAGTTCACCGTCGGCCGAGTAAAGCGTCATGCCTTCTTCGCTGCGGGTCAGAAGCAGAGCCTTTAGGTCGAGCTCTTCGCGCAGGCGCTGTGCCTTGTTGCGCAATTCTTCTTCAGACGACCAACTGCCGGTGACCATAGCGAGTTCCGCGCGGTTGGGCGTGATGAGCGTGGCGCCCTTGTAGCGGCTATAGTCGCTTCCCTTGGGATCAATCAAAACGGGGACGCCGACCTGACGGGCGTGTTCGATCATCTGGCGAATGTGATTGAGGCCGCCCTTGCCGTAGTCGGAGAGAACCACGGCATCGGCGCGTTCGACCTGCTCGTTGAACGAACCGAGAATGGCTGCCAGCACTTCTCGCGTTGGCGCGTCTTCAAAGTCGGCGCGCAACATCTGTTGCTGGCGCGCAATGATGCGCAGCTTGACGGTCGTTTTGATCGAAGGATCGGTCTGAAGCAGCGATTCAATGCCGGAAGCTTCCAGAAGCGAACGTAGCGTGTGGCCGGCTTCATCCTCTCCGGCAACGCTCATAAGAGAAGCTTTGGCGCCGAGTGTGGTGATGTTGAGCGCGACATTGGCGGCGCCGCCCAAACGGGCGTCGGTGCGCAGTACTCGCACAACGGGAACCGGCGCTTCGGGAGAAATGCGCTCGGCGTCGCCAAACCAATACTGATCGAGCATGCAGTCGCCGACCACGAGAACGCGTTTGTCGGCAAGAACGGATGAATCCATGAATTTCCTTTCAAATATCAAAAGCGCGACGGCTTGGAGCCGGTGAAAATTCGCGCTTTAAGCTCGCCGCCCATTTTAACGAAAGGCCGCGGAATTCCGCATGTGTCAGTGAGAGGTGAATTTACTCGGAAAGGTCGGCGTCGTTTGCAGTTGATCGGTTTTGCTGTGCCTGAGGACGTCGACTTTTCTGCGCCAGTCGACTTTGCGCAGGATGCCAGAAGTCAAAGAAGTTGAACCAGTCGTAGGGACTTTTTAAAAGTCGGGATTCCAGCGTCCGTACCCAGGCATTGGCCATGGCCGAAAGCGTTTGCGAGCGTTTGGCACGAGCAACAGGGACGCCGTCGTAGATGCGCGTAAACGAGACGCGGTAGCGCGCCGCGCTTTGAGGTTCCGTTTCCCGTGTGCAGATCATGCTCCAGGCCGAACATTTCAGAAGTGTGGCGAGCAGAAACGGGCCGAGCGCCAAGGGGGCTTCTTCTCCCAAAAAGGGAACGCGTACGCAGGCTGAAGAACCGATCGGAGTGCGGTCAGCGACGATCACGATCCAATGACCGGCTTCGATGATTTCAGACATTTGTACGGCCGTCTGAGGGCCCACATCGGTCACCTGAAGATGACGTACGGCAAATTTAGGATTGAGTTTGGAGACAACTTCGGTAAAACGCGCAGCGTGTGCTGTATGCGTGAGCACGTAGACTAAACGATTTTTGGTGGCTTCGCTTTTTTCCAGTTCAGTTTCGCCGATGAATTGACAGAGCTCCTGACAGCCAGTGTGTGCTGTGATGATGATTGCTCCTCTGGGGTCGGCGAGGAGTTCGGGGACGCCTTCAACAGCTAGGTCTTTTGCGGTAAAAAAGCCCGAGACAGCCAGCAGTTTGTCGAGAATCGTGTCGGCAAAGCGCCAGATGTGCTTGAGTGTCGCCAAACAGCCCGGACGCGGTTCTTTTTTTGTGCGCGCGACGTGATCAAGATAGAGTCGGCTTGCGCATCGCGCCGTGGGACTCACGAGCCAGTAAAAAACGATGACGGGCCACAGACTGAGGTGAAAAAGCGTGCGTCCGCCGAGGCGAAAAACGGTAAGAAGCAGCGAAATGCCTGCCGTGTTCGTCTTTTCCTGTGTTTCGGACCAATGCTTGGCAGCCATGGTTACTTTGCCAGTCCCATGCGGCGCAACAGCATGGTGCAGAAGTGCCCCGCGTGCAAGCGACTGATGCGCATGTTGTCCGAGAAGCCTCGGAAGTGAGAAATGCCGTCCTTGGGATAGGTGACGCGCACCGGTCGGTTGATGACCGGGACACCGGCCCAAAGCAGGCGAACGGCGATGTCGGGATCAAAATCCATGCGCCGAGTCCTAACGGAAGGCAAAACGGGTAGCGTTTGCGCAATCGGATAGACGCGAAAGCCGCACATGGCATCTTTGAGCGCCTTCGAGCGCGTGTTGACATGCACCCAAAAGTTGGTGAGTTCTCGACCCCAAAGACGAGCTAAGGGGACCGTCTGATCGTAAACGGGATAGCCGCAGACAAGTGCCTGCGGGTTGTGGCGAGCTTGATCCAAAAAGTCGGTGACGGCAGCGAGATCGTGCTGCCCGTCGGCGTCAATTTGGATCGCGTGCGTGAAGTTCATGTTGTCGGCAACGTATAGTCCGGCAATCACCGCCGCTCCCTTGCCGCCGTTTTTCGCAAGGCGCACGAGACTTGCCTTCCGATGCGATGCAGCAGAAACGTCCAGCGAGCGGGCGCATAGATCATTGCTGCCGTCATCGACGAGAATAACGGGTAAGTCGAGAGCCTCCAGCGCATCTAGCAGTTCGTCAATGACTTGATAATGGTTGTAGGCCGGAATCAGGGCTACGGGGCGAAATGTGTTCAGGCTCATTTCTCCGTCTCCATCACGAGCGTACCGCGCGAAAGCGTACTGCCGTCGGGCTTTTGGTAGACGAAGGCGACGCCGGCAGCGCTGCGGGAGAGTTTGAGTATGACGGTGTCGTCGGGACGAATCGGAGACATGAATTTGAGCGCCTTCACGCCGAGAAGGTTGGCTTCAAGATTCCAATACCGGCACGCAATGTCTTTAGCCCACTGTACCTGCACTACACCGGGGAGCAGAGCAAATTCCGGGAAGTGACCTTCAAAGTAAGGAGAATCGGCGGGTACCGAAAGCACCATGTCGGCGGCATCGGCATTGGACGCTACCAGCAGAACAGCCTGCGGTGCCTGATGCGAAAAGAGCATATCGGCGGCCTGCGTTGTTGCCTTTCCGAGTGCGTTTTGCGGCAGTGCCCAGGTAAAACGCCACTGGCGCGGCAGACAAACGCGTTCGATGTGCTTGAGAAGTTCCTCACGCAGCGTGTCGACCAAGGCGCGCTTTCCTGCGCGCAGAATCAGGCGACTTGCTTCGGGAGTCGTGACGGCGGCAACAGCGATGCGCTCGACCGTGCTCTGAGCGTTGGGTTTGCGGCTGAACGCCTTGACTTCGGAAACGAGCCCGGTGGCTAGAAGTGCGTTTTCTACCGTTTTGAGCGACACGCGCTTACCCTCGATCTTGACGATGCGATCGGCGCGGCCTAGCAGCGTGAACGTTTCGCCGTCGGCGTTGAGCGAGACCATGTCGGCCGTGGTCTCCCAGTCGTTCGTTGAGAGCTGCGGACTTTTAATAACCAAAAGCGAGTTTTCAATCCGAATTTGCGTAGCGGGAAGCGGACGATATCCGGTGCCGATGATGCGGCCGTCGGCTTCAACGGATCGCTTACGCCAGGCGATACCGCCGGATTCGGAACTGCCGAGAAGTTCGACGGGAGCGATGCCGGTGCGAAGAAGCGTCGTTTTAAGCCCTTCGTCGCTTAAGGGGCCGCCGCTTGAGTAGATGGCGCGCAAAAGCGGGCGCACTTTTGCCCAGAGCGGATGCTCGGGCAGGCGGTTTAAATGCGCGGGACTGGCAATCCAAGCGGCTTCGTTGACCTTGCAGATGTGTCCGAGCAGTTCTTCGGGATAGAGAATGCGGGTGTGCCAGACGGCTCGGCCCGAACGCAGCGGCCACAGCAATGCAAAGAGCAGTCCGTAGATGTGCTGCTGCGACACGGTAGAGAAGATCACCGTGTTTTCGGTGAGTTCTTTTTCCTGGCCGTGACCGCGCGCATTGATGCTCTCGATTTCACAGAAAAGCTGGCTTAAGCGTTTGACCACCATGGTGGGCGTGCCCGTCGAGCCGGACGTGAAAAGAGCCACGAGCGGCTTGGATGCATCGATGACGTCGCGGCACGGTTCGCTTGCTTGCTGACAGGTGAGCGAAGCAATGGGGCAGCCGGCTGGAAATTCGCCTGCCACAGCCTGCACTTCGGCCCTCAATCGTTCAACAAGCGCTTCGGACGTATCTGCGGGCAGCACGGCTCGAACACCTGCCGCCCAGCAGCCGAAAAGCGCAGCGGCGGAGTCGAAGATGTCGGAAAAATAGAGAGCCACGGCTTTGGCGCCGCTGGCTTGCACGGCTGCCTTCCAGCCGGCGGCCGCTAACGCAAAGTCGCGGCGCGTGCGTACGCCGGCGTCTGAAACGGTAAAGGCACGATTGTCGTCGGCTGCCTCTGGCAGCACGCGGGAGCAGTCAGTCAAGGCGTTTCTCCGGAAGCTTCGTGTTTTCGCTGTACGTACATTCGCACGGCGAATTCTGCGGCAAAAAGCATTGCGATCAGCACGTAGCTGACAGCGCCATTGTATAAGGCCCACCAGGCGTCGCTGCGAAAGAGCGCCGAATCGAGTGCGACAAGTCCGTTGACAATGAAAAAGACGCACCACACGACGGTGACGCGGCGACAGTAGACAACGGCGTGAGCGGGCAGATTTTTATGCCGAAGTCGCGCAAAGGTTTCCACCATGGGAGTGCCTCTGAGAGAAGCAGCAAAGACAGTAAACAGTGCGGCGTTGACGAAAACGGGATAGAGCTTGAGCGCGTTTTGCATGTCGAGCACGCCCGCGCAAAACGCAAGAACCAGAGCGCAGGCCACGCATATAAAGCCGATGGGGGAACGTTTGATACAGGCGCTCAAGAGGGCGGCGACGGCCAGAAAAAGCGCCGCGCTCGCAATCATGCCGCGCTCAAGGAGCTGCCAGACGGCAAAGGGATAAATCAGAAGAACGAGGACGGCAAAGATTCGGACAATCATGAGTCGCTAAAAGTCGGTCGCCCTCCGGGAAAGTGTTGTCGGCGGGAAGCGTCGCGCTTTCCTTCCGGTCGCCGGATAGTGGCGTTAGTCGTTGAGGATCTGATCCAGGACTTTGACGAGGTCTCCCACAGTACGCACCTGTTTGAAGTCGTTGGGGGAGATGTTTCGGTCGCCGACGAAGGGGCGCAACTTTACGAGAAGATCCACTGCGTCGATCGAGTCGAGATCCAAATCGTCGTAGAGTTTGGCTTCGGGCACAACGTCTTCGGGATTGATTTCAAAGGTTTCTACAAGCACACGCTTGAGTTCGTCGAAAATTTGTTGTTCGGTCACCATGGCAGTTGTCAAGGATCAAAAAGGTTAGGAGGCGTCGGCTTTGTGGGCGGCGATGAAGTCGGCAAGAGCGGCAACGTTGGCAAAGTGCTTCTTGTTTTCTTCATTTTCGGCAGACATGGTGATGCCGTATTTCTTTTTGATGGCCAGACCGAGTTCGAGCGCATCAATCGAGTCCAGACCGAGACCGTCGACAAACAAGGGGGCGTCGGTTTCGATGTCTTCGGGCTTGATGTCTTCAAGGCCAAGCGCGGAGACGATCAAGGCCTTGAGTTCGATCTGCAGTTCTTCTTTCGTCATTTGTATTGGGGGGCGAGTCGTTTTATCGGGCCTGTGCAAAGAGTCGGTTTTTGAGTTCTTGCGTCAGACGGCGCACCGCAATCGGTCGGCCGAGATCTTTTTCAGCTTCCAAGAAAGGCTCGATCCCGATGTCGGGGGCTGCGCGCACAGAAATGCACATTTTACGCTCAGGAACCTGATACCACGAAATTCCCTTCATGAGGGCCGGGGGCGTGCAGGTGATGCACACGGGCGTGATGTTGTGATGGGAAGCTAAGGCAATGGCCGCCGCGCCGTGATGTAGCTTGGGTTCTTTTCCCGGCACCGAACGGGTGCCCTCAGGAAAAACGACGAGCGTGTCGCCGCGCGCAAGGCTTGCTGCACAGGCTTCGATCAGTTCGGGGCCCGAGTCGTTGGCAATGTAGCTGGCTGCCCTGACGGGAGAACTCAGGGCAAACGATTCGCGCAATGCTGCCTTGACGATGCAATTGGCGTTTTCAATGAGGCTGTGCAGGATGACGACGTCGATGAGCGTCGGGTGGGAGGCACAGATAAAAAGGCTCTCCGTGGCAAGCCTCTTTTTGAGTTGCGGGTCGACTTCAAGCTTGAGAACCTGCAAAAAGCGCATCATGCGAACGAAACCTGAGAAACTGGCTTGCACGACTTTTCGCGCGCGCAATTCTCGTCGGCGTTGATCCGAAATGAAAGTGTTCAGGGACGGGAAGACTAATAACCGAAAGAGAATGCCGCCCGTAAAAAAGGCCAGAAAGCAAAAGCCGGTTGCGGGTATTCGCCACAGTTTGCTCAAAAATGCGGTCACAGGCGCCCCCAGTGCCAGGCTCTTACCCCGTCAGACTCGGCGTAAGCATCCGTGCCGTTTATGAGAAAGCGGATTTCGTCGAGGATATGGCAGGCGCTTTTTTCCACGTTTGCCGCATCAACGGTTTTCAGCTTGATCGTTTGAGCGTTCGGTGCCGAAGTCAGGCGAAGCGCCCAGGCGCAGGGCAGCGGAGCGCTGTCGCCGTCGTTATTACGCCAGAGTTCGGGCATCGATTCTTCATAACGCACGACGAGAACAGAAGGGCTTGATTGCAGTTTCAAAAATGCTTCGAGCAGTGCACACGAGGCCGTGACAGGACCGGCGGCCACAGCCGAAGTCGAGGCGTGATTTTTGAGCCAAATCGCCGCTTGGGCGCCCACGGCGTTGTGTACGCTCAGGGCAAAGTCGGCCGGACTCATGTCTTCGTGCTGCGAAAGCGTTTGTGTGAGCTTGAATGTGCGGGAAATGTCTCCCCAGCTTGAGGCCCAGACGGTCGGTTCGTCGGCTTGGGGCTTCAAAGAAGCCAGAGCCGAGAGCGCGCAGCGGCCTAGAGGCGACAGACGACGGCGCACGCCGGCGGGAATCGCGGCGTAGCTCGTCGTCGTTTCGGCAAGGGGAGCCGGTGCGGAAGTTTGCGCCCAGGCCCGCCAAAGTGCCGGATTGTCGCACCGGGAGCTTACGACGGAGACGTCGGACACATGGAGTCGAATCGCAGTCATTTAGCGGCCGTCGGTTTGAGAATGTAGAGCGTGTGGCTGACGCCCACGTTATCGCGACAATATTCGACATCAAGTCCCGCGTTCTTGAATACCGAGAGCAAGTCATTGCGGCGGTAGAAGCGCGAGTTGCCGTTGGCCATCGTCGTAAAGTAAAGCGACACGGCAGCAAGCGAAAAACCGGCTGCCGGGAACTTCTGACCGTCAACTAGACATTCAAGAACGGCAAAGCGACCGCGTTCAGACAAAAGGGGCTTGCACCGTTGCAGGATGCTAACGGCTTCTTCGGGCGAGAAGCAGTCGAGGAATTGGCTCATCCAGATCACGTCGGCCTTGTGCCCAACGGCGGGAAAGCAATCGGGCTTGAGCCAGTCGACTTCAGCCGCGGAGAATCGGTCGGCAAAGGGAGCCAGAATCGAATTGGAGCACGCCGTGGCGCACTGCTGCGGCAGATCAATCAGCGTGACTCGAGTCTGCGGCATGGCTTTGAGGCAGGCGGCCGCAAACTTGCCGGTGTTGCCGCCTACGTCGAAAAGTGTCTGCGGGTTGAGTCGATCTCTCAACTCCTCGGCGAGCATCACAAAGTAACGGTCTGAATAGTAGTGGTCAAACGCAAACCAGCTTTCGCGCGCCGGGTGCGGCAACTGAGAAATTGCCGGATAGATCGTTTCCCAGTCGCCAAGTTCCTTGAGCCCGGAGGGTTTACCCTCGGTGAGCGCTTCGGTGAGGTGATCCATGCCGCGGTAGCAGACGTCGGCCGTGAAATTGAAGTTCACGCGGGTCATTTCGTCAAGAAGCAGGCACTGACCGGTCTTGGTGAGCGCCAGTTTGCCGTCGGCGGCTTTGGTGAGAACATCGCCTGCGATCAGTACGTCAACGAGTACGCCGACGGCGTATGCCGTCAGTCCACAGGCACGGGCGGCTTCGTCTTCGGTGTCTTGCGCTTCTGAAATATGCGATAGAAGCCCAGTGGCAAGCGCCGAACGAACGGCCTGAAAGAGCACCGGCCCAAATGCGATGCGCTGCGCCTTGTTAAGCGCTTCGATGATGGATTGATCCGGTTTGCGTTTGACAGGCATCGGACTACTCCTTGTATCGGCCGAAGATGAGCGACGTGTTGATGCCGCCGAAGGCAAAATTGTTGCTCATGATGTAGTTGGTGTTCAATTCCAACGGTTGATTGCGGATATAAGCGAGATCACTGCAGTCTTCAGCCACATCTTCCAGATTGATGGTCGGCGCGAACCATCCCTCATTCATCATCATGATCGACATCCAGGCTTCAAGTGACCCGCAGGCGCCGAGTGTGTGTCCCATGTAGCTCTTGAGGGTTGATACGGGGGTTTTATTGCCGAAAACGGCGGCCATGGCTTGTGATTCGGCACTGTCACCGCGATCGGTGGCCGTGCCGTGCGCATTGACGTAGCCGATGTCTTCGGCGCTGAGCTCCGCATCAGCAAGCGCCAGACGCATCGCCTGCGCCATTTGGTCGGATTGGGGACTGGTAATGTGCGTGCCGTCGGAGTTGGTGCCGAAACCCAGAACTTCGGCATAAATCTTGGCGCCGCGCGCTTTGGCGAATTCAAGCTCTTCGAGAATCAAGGTGCAGCCGCCCTCGCCGATCACCAAACCGTCGCGCTTGGCGTCGAAGGGACGCGGAGACAGCTCCGGATGGTCGTTGTAGTTAGTGCTTGTGGCAAAAAGCGTATCGAAAATGGCGGCGTCGGAAGCGTCAAGCTCTTCGCTGCCGCCTGCGATCATGGCTTTGGCGCGGCCTGCGAGAATCGATTCGTAGGCGTATCCGATGGCCTGCGAGGACGAGGTGCAGGCCGAACTCGTCGTGATGATGCGGCCCTTGATCTTGAAGAACACGCCGATGTTGACTGCTGCCGTGTGCGACATCATGCGCACGTAAGTGTTGGCGTTCATGTCGGATGTGGAGCGCTTCAAAATGAGGCTTGCGATGTCGGCGACGGCCGAGGGCGTACCCGCACTCGAACCGTAGGCGATGCCGAGATCTCCCGAACTCAGAAACGCCTGATTGTCCAGAAGTCCCGCATCTGCCAGTGCCACTTCCGTGGCGCGAACGCCCAAAAGTCCTACGCGGCCCATGCTGCGGGTGCTTTTGCGGTTGTACTTGCCAGGATCGAGTTCAAAGGGGGCGGCGGGGCACCCCAAGCGCGTATGTAACCCTTTGATGTCGGACCATTCCTGCATCACCTGCACGGCGTTGGTGCAGCTTTTGAGTTTTGCAGAAACAGACTCCCAATCGTTGCCAAGCGGGCTGATGGCGCCGAAACCGGTGACGACAACGCGTTTTCTCATGCCAGACCTCCGTTAACACCGATGACCTGACGGGTCACATAAGATGCCGCTTCGCTCATCAGGAAAGAGACGACGCCCGCGACTTCCTCGGGTTTGCCTATGCGACGCATCGGGATGAGTTGCATGGCGTGTTCGAGCACTTCTTCGGTAACCATTTCGGTTTCGATCAGCCCCGGTGCTACGGCGTTAACGGTAATCGAACGGCTCGCGAGTTCCGTGGCAAGCGCCTTGGCCGCGCCGATAAGGCCGGCTTTGGCGGCTGAGTAGTTCACTTGGCCTCGGTTTCCCACCACGCCCGAAACGGAGCTGATGACGACGATGCGCCCCGGTTTGCGGCGGCGCACCATAGGCATCACCATCGGCTGCACGACGTTGTAGAAGCCTGTGAGGTCAGTATGAATCACGCTGTCCCAGTCCTCGGAGGGCATGGCCGCGAACGTGCCGTCGCGGGCGATGCCGGCGTTGGCGACAATGCCGTAGTAGGCGCCGTTTGCTTGCACGTCGGCCAGAAGCGCCTGTTGAGCGGCCTCTCGGTCGCGGACGTCGAAGGTAAGCGGGCGTGCTTTGCCGCCGGCTTGAGTGATCAGCCCGAGCGTTTCGTCAAGTGCGGCCGACGGTTTGGACCCGTGCACGACAACACAAAAACCGTCGCGGGCCAATTGCAGAGCAATGGCGCGGCCGATGCCGCGGGAGGCGCCGGTAACAAGAACGGTAAGGTTGGTTGAAGAAGTCATTGTTATGCAAAGTTTGTTCGAACGAATTCTTGAAGGTCGCGAGGGCGGTAAACCGTGAGGACGGCGCTGGCCACTTCGGTGTTGTTTTCGAGCACGCGGCACTCGAATTGGCTTGGAAGTTCTTCTTGTCCGAAAAAGAGGCAGCGCGTATCAATGTCAAAGACGTCGCCTTCGGCAAGCGTTTTTTTGTGCAGTTGCACTTTGCGCGAGCCCAACAAAAATCCTACGCGAGGGCCGATGCCCGACTCGCTGTCTCGGATGCCTGCAAAAACGCCCACCGTCTGCGCCATGAATTCGATGAAGAGACTGTTGGGATACGAACCGTCGGCTTGACGAAATAGGGAGCATTGCTCGCCGACGGTCACGCGGCAGCGAGTCGTTTCGGCATCTGCCGCCAACACGCGGTCAATGAGCAGCATCGGAGTGCGATGCGGCAGGTAACGGGAAGGATCGCAGCAAAAGGAATTCATGGCGAAACTCGACTGAAAACAGCGCTAGCGTTGGAGCCTCCGAAAGCAAAGGCGTTGGCAACGATGTGACGAATCTCCCGACCAAGGACGCGAGTCTGCGTGAGCACATGAGCCGGCGCAAGTGCGGGATCGGTTGTTTCGATTCCTGCACTTGGCGGCAACACACCGTCGGGATTGTCGGTTAAAAGAGCGGCGGCAATGGCGGCCTGAAGCGCTCCCGCACCGGCCAGGGTGTGCCCGGAAAGAGCCTTGTACGAAGCGCAAGGTGTGGTTGAGCCGAAAACGGCTTCAATGGCTTTGGCTTCCATGCTGTCGTTTAATGGCGTACCGGTACCGTGCGCAAGCACAAGATCAACGTCGGTCGGAGCAATGCCGGCCGCAACCAGCGCCAGACGCATGGCTTCGGCGGCTTGAATGCCTTCGGGCTCTGGGGCCGACAGATGGTGGGCGTCGGTTGTCAGCCCGGCGCCGCCGTAGGCCAGAAGCGCCTCGGAGGTTTGACGGGACATGGCCACCAGCGCTCCGCCTTCGCCCAGGTTGATGCCTTTGCGACTTTCGGCAAAGGGAGTGCAGGGTTCGGAACTGACGGCCGAAAGCGCAGAAAAGCCTGCGTTTGTGAACTGACAGAAGCCGTCGCAGCCGCCGGCAATTACCAGATCGGCCAGATTGGCACAAAGAAGTTGAGCGGCGCTTTCAAGAGCCAACAGGCCGGAGGCGCAGGCGTTGCTGACCGTGTAGACGGGGCCGAGCGCCCCGATTTTGTCGGCGACAAAGCGGGCGGGTTCAAAAAGATTGAGATTCCGGATGGAAAAATTTTTCGGCAGTTGTTGTGTGCGAACGTACTCGGACATGTCTTCTTCGATGCAATGCATGCCTGAAGTGCAGGCACCGAGCACAACGGCGACGCGATCGGGGGCAACGGTTCGGAGTAACTCGTGAAGTTCGGGCATCTGCTTCAAGCAGAGCTCGAGAAGCAATGCTGTTCGATTGCTGTCGTTTGTCGGCTTCAGATCGGAGAGAAATCCGCAGAAAAAGGCTTTGTTCGGATCGGGGGCCAGTCCGTTGTGAAAGCGCATAGCCGAGGAACGTTGACCGAACAAGGTCTGGCGAAGCTCTTGCAAGCCGATGCCGGCGGCCGAAACGGTTCCAAGACTGTGGATGTAGAGCGCTGACCGGGACATGGGATCGACTTGTAGCGATGACGGAAGTTTGACGAAATGCCTGAGGCAAGAAGGCGGAGCCGATCGGTCAAATCCTTTAGCGGCAGAGCGTTCGTGCCATAGGAGGAGTCATTATAAAGGGCGGGATTTGGCAAAAAACTAAGTCTCTGGGTCTTTGATCCTGAAGGAAAGTGCACAAATCACGGAAGGTGTCTGGCGTAACTAGCAAATACCAGAAATCTCGGATAACAGAGAGCGTTTTTTACGGCAATAGAGCTTATGAGGTAGTATGGCGAACGCCGTTGCTTGGGCGAGTGGCGTAATGGCTACTCAGGCAAGGATCTCAACAGAGTGTTGTCGTTAGAATGACAACAAAGAGTTGGAACAAAGAAGAAAACTTTTTGATGACTTGGGACTAGTAAATGAGAAAAGTTCTTTTTTTGAGTGCTTTGTCTGCGTTGGTGCTTGCGGGGTGCGGATCCATTCCTCAAGGTGCAGAGAGAATTAACATGATTACGGCCGAGGAAGCTGAGGCCAACAATTGTGTTCTGTTGGACAAGGCTGGTTCGGTATCTGCAATTCTCGTTAATGGGTCCAAGCGCAACACGCAAGTAGCGGTTCGCAAGGCTCTTCGTGTCAAGGGCGCTACTCACGTCGGCTATACCAAAGGCAAACCTGGTACTACTAATGTGCGGATGTTCGTATGGTCATGCCCGAACCCGAACCTCAAAACAAGCGATCCTCAGGTGGCAGAGTGGCAAAGGGATTATTTGGGACACGACTGATTTTCTTGTTTGAGGACCGCGAGCGGTGACGCTGTCCGAAAAGGTATCTCCGAGCATTTCGAAGGTACCTTTTTTCAAATCTTGGCTCCATAAAAAATTATCAATAATAAATAAAAAATTATGTACAATGGGTGACATGACCATACATCCTGTTCTTCGACCGTATATTGGCGTTGCCGACCTTCTTGTACGCACATTCGCCCATTGCGAGGTGGTGCTCCATGACCTCACTGTTCCTCAGCGCTCGGTTGTGTACGTTGCCAATCCGGTGGTGACCGGTCGCAAAGTCGGCGAAAGTTTCGAGCATTTGATTGAGGAGGCTATTAAAGCCGGCAATCCTGAGGACGGCATTCTCGCCAACTACTATTTTGAGAAGAACGGTCGTTTGATCCGTTCCTCGACGCTTTTGATTCGAGACGATTCGGAGCGACTGGTCGGAGCTTTGTGCATCAACTTGGATACCCGAGCCGCCACGCAAGCGATGGACTATTTGGCGTCATTGTTGCCGGGACTACCCCCGAGCGGCAAACACCTGTCGACATCTGCATCAATTGCAACGATGCCGCACACACTCGCTCGAGAGCTTCCCGAACAAGGTGTCCAGGATTTCGTAGCCGATTTTGTGGATCGAATTGTGCAGGAAGATGCGTGCGGCGAACGACTCTCACGCGAAGCTCGTCTGCGAATGCTCGAGTTCATGGATCGCCGCGGCGTGTTCCTTGTTAAAGGCTCGATTGAGCTTGTAGCGCAGAAATTAAATTTGGCCAAAGCGACGCTTTACGGCGACTTGGATGCCGTTCGGGAACGGCGCAAAACGGACAAAAACTGAACTGAAACAGTTTTATTGACGGAGGTTTCTGATGGAATTCATTTGCACAAAGTGTGGCAAGCGCACGCCCGTGACGACGATGCAGCCGACGTGCGAATGCGGCGGTTTGTTCGAGCTTGACTTCACGCCCGAGGCATGGGATCCGGAACTCATCGACGATAAAGAATGGAGTCAGTTCCGGTACCGCCGCTTCATGGCGCTTGAAGGTGACGCCTGGCGCGATGTGACGCTTGGCGAAGGCCACACGCCGATCGTTCGGTTTGACGATGACGTGCTTTTCAAGATGGACTACATGATGCCGACCCTTTCTTTTAAGGATCGCGGTGCAGCAACGCTTGTGGCGCACATGAAGGCTATCGGTGTGAAGTCCTGTGTGCAGGACTCGAGCGGTAATGCGGGTAATGCTGTCGCAGCTTATGCGGCGAGAGCCGGCATCAAGTGCGAAATCTTCGTTCCCGAAGGCACGAGTCCCTCAAAAATTCGCATGATTGAATCGCACGGCGCCAAAGTCAATGTGGTACCGGGCACGCGTGATCATTGTGCTGACGTTTGCCGCGCCAAGGTACGCGATGAAGGTGCTTACTACGCCAACCATGTCTATAACCCATTCTTCTACGAGGGCATGAAGGCGTACATCTACGAAACGCTTGAGCAGCTCGGGCGCATTCCGGCGCACATCGTCGTGCCGGTAGGCAACGGCACGCTCTTTATCGGTGTGGTCAAGGCGCTCGAACATCTCGAGAAATCTGGTGCAATCGATAAGTTTCCGCAGATCATCGCGCTGCAAAGCGAAAACTGCGATCCGCTTTATCGTGCAGTCAAAACGCATGACGCGCATCCGGCTTCGATTGTTCCGAAGCCCACGATGGCCGAAGGCATTGCGATCGGCGTGCCGATGCGCGGCGATGAGTTGCTCGACATGAGCTATCGCCATAACATCGCGTTTGTTCGGGCGCCGGAAGAAAAAATTTTGGAAGCCCGCGCCAAGATCGCCGCCCGCGGCATTTACTGTGAGCACACGACGGCGGCCAATTACGCGGCTTATCTGGCCTACTGCGAGGAGCATGGTCCCACGCCCGACACCTTGATCACGATGTGCGGCGCCGGTATTAAGTCCGACCACTGATTTTCGGCAAGCCCTGACGACTGGGAGAGCTCGGAGACATGCGTTTTCGGGCTCTTTTTGCGTCCGGATTTCGGGAGACGTTTGCCGAAATTTTGTTTGGATGCGTGCAAGCAAAGTTTTCCAAACCTTGCAGAGGACGCTTTTTGCTCAACGCTTGGCTACACTCTCCAGATGTGGCGCCTGCAATCCAGATGCGGGCAACCGATGAACAACAGAAGATAAAAACATGGCTTCCAACACCGTTCCGTTTTTGCGCGACACACTTTCTCGAACCACTTTTCCCGCCTGCGGACTGACGCTTGACATCGGGCGGCAGCGTATGACGGAAGCCGACTTCAATTCGCTTTTGGAAATCGCCCGCGAAAAGGGCGTTCTGGGAGCAAATGCGGCGATGCGAGAAGGCCAGATTGTCAATGCCAGCGAGGGCCGTGCCGCGTTGCACACCGCGTTGCGCGATCCGGCCGTAGGTGCGCCTTTTCACAAGGAAGTGCAAGAGGCGCTCGAACACATGTGCGCCTTTGCCGACGATGTCCGATCGGGACGCCGCCGCGGTTGTCGTGGCGATACGATCACCGATGTGATCAATGTGGGTATCGGCGGCTCCGAAGTGGGTCCCAAGACGGTTTACCAGGCGCTTCGCACGACCCGCGAACAGGTGCGGCTGCACTTTCTGGCTGCAGCCGACGGCGTGTCGTTTGACCGTATCGTGGGCGACCTCAATCCCTTCAAGACGCTCGTGATTGTCTCATCCAAGAGCTTTACGACCCGCGAAACGGCAGTCAACGCCGCCGCCATCGATCAGTGGCTTTTGGAAGCCGGCATTTCGGGTGAGGACCGCGCGCGTCATATGGTGGTGGTCTCGGCCAACAAGAATGCCGCCCGCGAAATGAATCTGCCAGAAGAAAACTTCTTCCCGATTTGGGAGTGGGTGGGCGGCAGATTCTCGGTGTGGTCCGCCATAGGTCTGGCCGATGCCGTGGCGCTCGGTTCGGATACATTCCGAGCGCTGCTCGACGGCGCGCATGCCATGGACGTGCATGTGGCGCAGGCTCCTGCCGGTGAAAATTTGCCGCTGTTGCTTGCCCTGATCTCCTACTGGAATTCGACTCGCCTGGGTATCGGACAGCATTGCTTCCTGCCTTACGACGAACGTCTGCGCACCATGGTGATGTGGCTGCAGCAGCTTGAAATGGAAAGCCTCGGCAAGCACGTGGGCTCTGACGGCGCTCTCATTGAAGGGGCGACGGGGCAGGCCATCTGGGGCGGTCACGGCAACGAATCGCAGCATTCGTTCTATCAGTGGTTGCGCGAAGGCACCGGATCGACCTCAATTGATCTCCTGTGGTGCGAAAAGCCCGGTCACCGTCACGCCGACCTGCACCGCGTACTGATTGCCAACGCCAAGGCTCAGGCCGAAGCGCTGATCACGCGTGAAGAAACTGACTGCTTCAATGCTGTATCCACGATCAGCATTGATCAGCTTGATGCGGCTCGTCTGGGGGCGCTGATGGCACTCTACGAACACAAGACCACGATGCTCGGTACTCTCTACGGCATCAATCCGTTTGACCAGCCCGGCGTCGAATTTGGCAAGAAGCTTTCGCGCCACGCCGAAGCGACGGTCATCTGAGACTGCCCGAAACAATCCGGCTTGGGGCGGCAGTTTGCCGCCTTGCGCTCTTTGATTTACGAATAAACAGCGGATATGCCCAAAAAGATTCTCATCATCAAGTCTTCGTCAATGGGTGACATCGTGCACGCGCTGCCGGTGGCCTACGACATCAAGAAGCACTTTCCCGATTGCGAATTGAGTTGGGTGGTCGAGGAGAGCTTTACTGACATTCCGAAGCTTTCGCCTTATGTGGACAAGCTTGTAGTGACGGCTTTCCGGCGTTGGCGCAAGCACATTTTTTCTGCGTCTGTGCGAGGCGAGATCATTGCCGTTCGTCGGGCGCTCGCAGAAGCCAAGTACGACATTGTCATCGACTTGCAGGGGCTGATCCGTACGGCCGTTGTGGCGCGTTGGGCCGGTGTCGAGAGCGTTGGCTATTCGAAGGAAAACATCAAGGAACCTCTGGCGGCACGCTTTTACAGCCGTACGTTGCCGGTATCTAACAAACTGGTGCCGGTGGTTCGCTACCGCACTATGGCCGCGCAGGCATTGGGGTACACGCTGCAAGACGAGGATCTTCACTACGGACTTGACGTCAAGCCGATGACGCCGACGGGTGTCAGAACACCCTACGCCGCGCTGACCGTGAATACGAGCCGAGCTGAAAAGCTGTGGCCCAAGAGCCGTTGGACGGAGGTGGCTCGCGAATTGGCCGAAGACGGGGTCATGAGCGTGCTTTTCTGGGGCAACGACAAGGAAAGAGCTTATTGCGAAGAGATTGCCTCGAGCGTGCCGGGACAGGTGGTTGTTCTGCCGCGCCTGAGCCTCAGAGCCATTGCGGAAGTGATTGCCGGAGCGCGTTGTCTGCTTGGTGTTGATACGGGGCTTACGCATCTGGGTGCGGCGCTTGGCATCCCTTCCGTGGGCATCATTGTTGGGACGAGTGCCGAGCTTTTTTCGTTGGTTTCCGAGAGTGCCTGCGCAACTGTGGGCGACAAGGGCGTGATTCCCCAGCCCGAAGAAGTGCTAGCGGCCATGCATTCTGTCCTGGCCCAGGCGGCCGACTCCTAACTGAATTTTTTAAAGGCGCATGCGATGCTGATTTCGACGCTTTACCGAGGGTTGACCTACTGCGCATTGCCGCTGGCAAAGTGCTATCTCCGAAAGAGGGCCCGCAAGCAGCCCGACTATCTCAAGCACTGGGATGAACGTTTCGGTTGGTGCCGTTACCCGGCTCCCGAAAAGCCACGCCTGTGGCTACACGCTGTCAGCGTCGGAGAAACCGCCGCGGCACGTACGCTGATCGATGCCTTTTTGACGGAAAATTCGGAAGCTGAAATTTTGCTGACCTGCATGACTCCGACGGGGCGCGATACGGGTGCCAAGATCGCCGAGCGCTATCCGGGACGGATTGTGCAGTGCTATCTGCCCTACGACAATCCGCGCCTCATGGCTAAATTTTTCGACGAAACGAAGCCCGTGATGGGTGTCGTGATGGAAACGGAAGTCTGGCCCAACATGATGCAGGAGGCCGTCAAGCGCCGCATTCCCGTGGTGCTTGCCAACGCGCGTGAATCGGAAAAAAGCGCGGGGCAGGCAAGATTGGTCGCTTCGCTGATGGGGCCGGCATTTGCTTCCTTCACCGCCGTGCTTGCGCAGAGCCAAGAGGATGCCGAGCGACTTAAGGCCTTGGGCGCGAACAACATCCACGTTTGCGGGTCAGTGAAGTTTGACATCCGCCCGGATCCCAAACAGGTTGAGCTTGCCGCAAAGATCAAGAGTGCCTTCAAGAAGAAAGTCATTTTGCTGGCCAGTACGCGCGAGGGCGAAGAGGCGATGTTTTCGCCGCATATCGCCGAGCATCTCGAAGAGGCTATTTTTCTGGTCGTGCCTCGTCACCCGCAGCGTTTTGATGAAGTGGCCGACATTTTCAAGCGCTCGGGTTGCCGCGTGATTCGCAGAAGCGAAGATCCCGAGTTTGCGGGGCTTGCCGAAGGGCCTGCGGTGCTTCTCGGCGACACGATGGGGGAGATGAGCCTTTATTGCGCTCTGTCCGACGTTTGTATCATGGGCGGTAGTTTCGGACAGTTCGGTTGCCAGAATCTGATTGAGCCGGCCGCTTCCGGTTCGCCCGTGCTGGTGGGCTCGAGCACGTTTAATTTTGCAAAGGCGGTGGCCGATGCGCTGGCTGAGGGCGGAGCCGTGCACGCGGCGCATCCCCGTGATGCTGTGGAAACGGCGCTTTCCTGGTTTGTCGATGGAACGTTGGCCGAACGAAGTCGCCGCGCGTTGGTATTTGCGTCGCTTTATACAGGCGCCACGCAGCGTCAGATGCAGTTTGTGAGAGGAATATGGGCGCAAGAAACATCAAAAATGTCTTGACGATTGCAGGCGTCGACCCTTCCGGCGGCGCCGGTGTTTTGGCCGACGTTAAGGTGATGTCGGCGCTGGGAACGTTTGCAACCGGTGTCATCGCCGCTTTGACGGCTCAAAACACGAAGGCCGTGACGGGTGTGATGCCTGTCCCCGCTGCATTCGTAAAGGAACAGATTGATACCCTTTTTGCCGACGTGCGTATTGATGCCGTCAAGATTGGCATGTTGGGCGCTCAGGACGTAATGGCTGCCGTGGCTCAGGCTTTGCGTGCGCACGAGGCGCCTAAGATCGTGCTCGATACGGTGATGGTGGCCAAAAGTGGCGATCGTCTGATGCCGGACGACGCCGTGGCTTTCTTTAAGGAAGAGTTGCTGCCGTTGGCCGACGTGATTACGCCCAATTTGCCGGAAGCGTCCGTTCTGCTCGGTCATAACGTGCGAGACATGAAGGATATGTACGCAGCCGCGCAGGAGCTCTGGGACATGTGCGGCGGCAAGACTGCCGTGTACCTCAAAGGCGGACACAGTGTGGAAGAAACGCTGCGCGACGTCTTCTACGACGGGAAGGCTTTCATTGACCTTGACGGCCCTCGCGTGCACACGAAAAACACGCATGGCACAGGCTGTTCTCTGTCTTCGGCCATTGCGGCACTCTGGGCGCGTACCGAAGATCTGCCGCAGGCCGTGCGTTTGGCTCGCCGCTATATCGAAGAGGCCATCACGGCCTCGGACGATCTGACAGTGGGAAGCGGCCACGGTCCGATTCATCATTTCGTGCGCTTCGAGTCGCTTTTTTCCTGAGAAACACGGTTTCTTTCATGACCTAGCTCGAGCTTGAATGCCTCTTTGCACACAAGGCGTTGAAATGCTGAATCTGTGCTAAGAAAAGGCGTTGGCACCGCGGTATGAGGCAAGACCACTGCGGTAAAATCAAAAACTCGGACGTAAGTTTCCGAGAGCCTGGCGCGTTTGCCGGCGTAATGATCAAGAATGGATACGGAGATATGCAGAAACTCAGAATTGTCGGCGGTCGTCGCCTTGTCGGACAAGTAAAGGCATCTGGTGCCAAAAACGCCGCGTTGCCGATCATTGCCGCGGCGCTTTTAACGGCCGACGATGTGGTGCTGCACAACGTTCCGGATCTCGCTGACGTGCGCACAATGGCCAAACTTCTCGAGGGCATGGGCGTGACGTTCGAAGAGCTGGGCAACGGCTCGGTTCGCATCAATGCGGGCAATCTCACCTCCACGCAGGCTCCGTACGAGCTCGTCAAGACAATGCGTGCTTCCGTTGTGGTGCTCGGACCTCTGACGACGCGTTTCGGCAACGCACGAGTTTCTCTACCGGGTGGCTGCTCGATCGGCGCGCGACCGGTCGATCAACACATTAAGGCGCTCAAGATGATGGGCGCGGAAATCGAAATCGATCATGGTTACATGCAGGCTCGCGCCGGCCGCTTGAAGGGTTGCCGCATCGTGCCCGACATGGTCACGGTGACCGGCACCGAGAACATCATGATGGCCGCGGCACTTGCCGAGGGTACGACCGTGATTGAAAACGCGGCGCGCGAACCCGAAGTCATGGATCTGGCCGAATGTCTCAACAAGATGGGCGCAAAGATCACGGGTGCGGGTACGCCTCAGATCGTGATCGAAGGTGTGGAAAAGCTTCACGGCTGCGAACACTCCGTCATCGCCGATCGCATCGAAACGGGCACGTTCCTGTGTGCGGCACTGGCCACCGGCGGCGATGTGATGGTGACCGATACGGTGCCTTGGGCGATGGAAGCGGTTATCGGCAAGCTGCGCGAAGCGGGCGGCGACGTGGAAGTCGGCGAGGATTGGATTCGCGCCAAGATTTCGGGACGTCCCAAGGCCGTGGACGTGCGCACTATTCCGCATCCTGGCTTTCCGACGGACATGCAGGCGCAGTTTATGGCGCTCGATGCCGTTGCCCAGGGCACCGGCCGCATCGTGGAAACCATTTTCGAAAACCGCTTCATGCACGTGCCCGAGCTGCAGCGCATGGGAGCGGACATTCACGTCGATGGTCACACGGCCGTGGTGCAGGGTGTTGAAAAGCTCGACGCAGCCAATGTGATGGCCACTGACTTGCGCGCTTCGGCGTGTCTTGTCATTGCGGCGTTGGCAGCACAGGGAGAGTCTGTCATCGAACGCATCTACCATCTGGATCGTGGTTACGAACACATCGAAGCCAAGCTTTCTGCGTTGGGAGCGCAGATCGAACGGTTAAACTAGATCCAAAACCAAAAAAGAAAACAATAAGGCGCAGAAATGATTACGCTTGCTCTATCGAAAGGACGAATCTTTGAGGAGGTGTTGCCGTTTCTGGCCGCCGCCGGCATTCGTCCGCTGGAAAATCCGGAAGACTCGCGCAAGCTCATGATCGGAACGAATCGGGAGGATCTCCGCATCGTGGTGCTTCGTGCAACCGACGTGCCGACGTACGTGCAGTACGGCGCGGCAGACCTTGGCGTTGCCGGCTGGGATTCGCTCTATGAGCACGGCGGCAACGGCCTGTACGTGCCCGTGGATTTGGGCATCGCCCGCTGCCGCATGAGCGTGGCCGCTCCCCGCGGCTTTGACTGGGAGACCAATGTTCGCCGCGGCAGCCGCATTCGCGTGGCGACCAAGTACATCAAGTGGTCGCGAGACTACTTCGCCCGCGAAGGCGTTCACGTTGACCTCATCAAGCTATACGGTTCCATGGAGCTTGCCCCGATTGCCGGACTGGCCGACGCCATCGTTGATCTGGTGAGTACTGGGGCGACACTCAAAGCCAACAATATGGTGGAGATTAAGACGATTGCGCCGATTTCATCGCGCCTCATAGTCAATCAGGCTGCCATGAAGCTCAAGCGTGAAGAACTGATGCCGATCATGGACGCCATGCGCTCGGTTGCCGAAGAGCGCCGTCGAAAGGAATAAGAACGCAAGATTTGTAGGGAGGAAATAATGCAGATTCGTCGTTTGTCGTCTGCCGAGGCAGACTTCCAAAAGAAATTCAGTGAATTGGTGGCCGTTGACGCGAGTGTTGATCCGGAGATCACGCGTCGGGCCGAAGCGATTGTCGATGATGTGCGTGAGCGTGGCGATGCAGCCGTGCTCGAATACACGGCGCGCTTTGACCGACTGCCCGCAGAAAAGCTTTCCGATCTGGTGATCTCGGCTGAAGAGATGCGTCAAGCGCTCGAAACGCTGCCTGAAGATCAGCGCACGGCTCTGGAAGAAGCGGCTCGCCGCATCCGCGTGTTCCACGAAAACGAACTCGAAAAGAGCTTCACGGTTTGCGACGAATACGGCAACAAGTTGGGGCAGCGTGTCACGCCCGTCGACTCGGTCGGTCTGTATGTCCCGGGCGGTCTGGCGGCCTATCCGAGTTCCGTTCTGATGAACGCGATGCCGGCTCTGGTCGCAGGCGTCAAGCGTATCGAAATGGTAGTGCCCACTCCTGGCGGACAGAAGAATCAATTGGTTCTGGCTGCTGCAAGTCTGGCCGGCGTGTCCCGCGCCTTTACGATCGGCGGCGCGCAAGCTGTGGCAGCTCTTGCTTACGGTACCGAAACGATCGAGCCGGTCGACAAGATCGTGGGCCCGGGCAACGCTTATGTGGCGGCAGCTAAACGTAAGGTGTTCGGTCGCGTGGGTATCGACATGATCGCCGGCCCCTCCGAGATTCTCGTCATTTGCGACGGCAAGACCGATCCGGACTGGATTGCGATGGATCTTTTCAGTCAGGCCGAGCACGACGTGCTCGCGCAGGCGGTGTTGCTCACGCCCGACGCGGCTTTTGCCGATGCGGTCGAAGCCTCGATGGATCGTCAGATCGAATCGATGCCGCGCAAGGACATCATCCGTCAGTCGCTTGCCAACCGCGGCGCCATTATCGTCACTCGCGATTTGGAGGAAGCCTGTCGCATTGCCGATACGATCGCTCCTGAACATTTGGAAATGAGCACGGACGATCCGGAAAAGTGGGCAGATCTGATTCACCACGCGGGCGCCATTTTCCTGGGCCGCTACTCGTCCGAAGCACTTGGCGACTACTGCGCTGGTCCCAACCACGTGCTGCCGACGAGTCGCACGGCCCGCTTCTCTTCGCCGTTGGGCGTTTATGACTTCCAGAAACGTACGAGCATGATTTACGTGCAACAGCAGGGCGTTACGCCTCTGGCACGCATAGCCGAATGCCTGGGTAAGGGCGAGTCGCTTTATGCTCACGCCGCCAGTGCCCACTACCGTATTCAGGACGAAAAGTAATCGGCATAAACCTGTAGCACGGGCGTGGCCGAGGCCGGCGCCCGCTCGGGTTCAATCAACGATGTTAGGGAGTATCCGTTGATGCGTACCGCAGCCATTTCGCGCAACACGAAAGAAACGCAAATCAAGGTGCGTCTGAATTTGGACGGCACCGGTCGTTGCGCCGTGAACACGGGCATCGGTTTTTTTGATCACATGCTTGAGCAGATCGCCCGCCATGGATTGATGGACCTGGAAGCACAGGTCGAGGGCGACCTCTACGTCGACGGCCATCACACGGTCGAAGATGCTGGCATTGTGTTCGGTCAGGCGCTCAAGGAAGCGCTCGGCGACAAAAAGGGCATCGTGCGCTACGGTCAGGCATGCATACCGCTCGACGAATCGTTGTCGCGCGTTGTGCTTGATCTTTCCGGGCGTCCGGGGTTGTATTTCTCGTGTGACTTCGCCGCGCCGATGATCGGCGCACTCGACTCGCAGCTTGTGCGCGAGTTTTTCCAAGCGGTTTCCAATCATGCCGGCATGACGCTTCACATCGATAATATCAAGGGAGAGAACGCTCACCATCAGGCCGAGTCGATCTTTAAGGCGTTTGCGCGTGCGTTGCGTGCCGCGGTGGCAACCGATGCGCGCGCCGCCGATGTGATTCCGAGCACGAAGGGTGCGCTATGAAAATAGCCATTGTGGATTACGGCACCGGTAATCTGCGTAGCGTCGGTCAAGCGGTCAAGGCCGTGGCCGACGGTGCCGATGTGTTGGTTACGCAAAGCGCGGCCGAAATTGATGCGGCCGACCGCGTCATCTTTCCGGGACAGGGAGCGATGGGTGACTGCATGCGCTGTCTTGGAGAATCGGGATTGAAGGACGCCGTCTTGCGGGCTTTGGCTTCCAAACCCGTTTTGGCCGTCTGCATCGGCATGCAGATGCTCTTTGAGCGCAGCGATGAAAACGACTGCGCGGGTCTGGGTCTCATGGCAGGCAAAGTCATTCGCTTCCCGGAAGCTGCGCTGGTACGCGCCAACGGCGAACGACTGAAAGTGCCCCAGATGGGGTGGAACACCGTCACGCAACGCATGGCACATCCCTTGTGGAACGGCATTGCTGACAAGAGCTGGTTTTATTTCGTGCACAGCTATTTCGTGGCGCCTGAAGACGATGCGCTTGCGGCCGGTACCTCGAGCTACGGTCTGCCCTTTGTCTGCGCCGTTGCCAGAGACAATATTTTTGCAACCCAGTTTCACCCGGAAAAGAGCGCCGCAAGCGGTTTGAAGATCTTTTCCAATTTCGTGCACTGGAACATTTGAACATTCGTTTGCGCCTCGGAGAGGTCTTCGGGGTGATCTTCCGGCTTAAAGGAAAGCCTTTTTTCAAAACAATCGGGTTTCATCATGCTTTTAATTCCTGCAATCGATCTGCAAAAGGGGCGTTGCGTGCGTCTGCGTCAGGGCGATTTGGAAAACAACATCACGGTTTACAACGAAGACGCGGTTGATCAGGCCTGTCAGTGGGCGGATTTGGGTGCCGAGCGCATCCATATCGTGGATTTGGACGGCGCCAAGACGGGTAAGCCCGTGAATGCGCCGCTCATTCGTGAAATGATCGAAGAAATCGGAGAGGACGCCGAAATTGAAGTGGGCGGCGGCATCCGCACGCTTGATCAGATCGAAGCGTATCTCGATGCGGGTGTGCGTTATGCCGTGATCGGCACGGCTGCCGTGAAGACGCCGGGTTTTCTGAAGGAAGCCTGCGCCGTCTTTACCGACAGCATCATCGTGGCTTTGGATGCCAAGGATGGTATTGTGGCCACTGACGGATGGGTGAAGAGTACCGGGCACGATGTCATAGATCTGGCCAAGCGTTTTGAAGACTACGGTGTATCAGCATTTCTCTATACGGACATCACCCGCGACGGTATGCTCTCGGGTGTGAATGTGGAAGCGACCGCCGCGCTTGCCCGCGCTGTTTCCGTGCCTGTGATTGCTTCGGGCGGCATGCATACGCTCGAGGACGTGCGCGCGCTTTTGAAGGTCGAAGGCGATGGCGTCATGGGAGCGGTGCTCGGCCGCAGTCTCTACGAGGGCACCATTGATTTTGCCGAAGCTCAAAAGCTCGTCGGCATCGAATGACTGAACTCATTAAAGGACGCGAACCATGCTTGCCAAACGCATCATCCCGTGCTTGGACGTGACCGCAGGGCGCGTCGTCAAGGGCGTTAACTTTGTTTCGCTGCGCGATGCCGGCGACCCCGTGGAAATCGCCCGCCGCTACAACGAAGAAGGGGCCGATGAGTTGACCTTTCTCGACATCACGGCCTCCAGTGATCAGCGCGACATCATATTGTCAGTAATCGAGGCCGTGGCCGGCCAGGTGTTCATTCCGCTTACGGTGGGCGGCGGCGTGCGCAAGGTCTCAGACATTCGCCGGCTATTGAATGCCGGCGCCGACAAAATTTCGATCAATACGGCAGGTGTCAACAATCCCGATCTGATCGGAGAGTCGGCCGCGCTGCACGGCTCTCAGTGCATTGTGGTGGCCATTGATGCCAGACGACGCGACAAGGCCGATCCGAGCAAGGGGTGGGAGGTATACACCCACGGCGGACGTACGGCAACGGGACTTGATGCCGTCGAATGGGCCAAGAAGGTCACGGCGCTCGGCGCGGGAGAAATTCTGCTCACGAGCATGGACTGCGACGGCACCAAGCAGGGGTTTGATTTGGAACTCACCCGTACGGTGTCGGAGGCGGTTTCCGTTCCCGTAATCGCTTCGGGCGGCGTCGGCAATCTCGATCATCTGGTCGAGGGAGTCACGATCGGTAAGGCCGATGCTGTTTTGGCTGCTTCGATTTTTCACTTCGGCGAATATTCCGTGCGTCAAGCCAAGGAATACATGGCCGAAAAAGGCATCACGGTGCGGCTGTGACAAAGGATTGGATCGACGAAGTGAAGTTCAACGCCGACGGGCTCGTTCCCGTGGTGGCGCAAGACTTTCAAAGCGGACGCGTGCTGATGCTCGCCTGGGCCAACGCCGAGGCGTTGCGGGAAGCGTGCTCGACCGGTCTCGGCGTGTACTTCTCACGCTCGCGCGGCAGACTTTGGCGTAAGGGCGAAGAGTCGGGAAACGTGCAGAAGCTGCACGAAATTCGGCTTGACTGTGACGGCGACAGCGTGCTCTACGTTGTCACTCAAGTGGGAGGTATGGCTTGCCACACCGGACGAGAGAGCTGCTTTTACCGCAGGCTTGAAAACGACGAATGGCACACCACCGACCCGGTCATTGTTTCGCCGGATCGGCTCTATGCCAAGCACTAAAGACAATGTATCGGGCCGCCTTCGGGAGGCTCTTTGTCAGGGTACCTTAAAGCCGAAGGTGTGGCACTGGTCGCAGAAGTTGACCGGCTCTTCGTGCATGTAGTGACAGTTGACGCAGTCGAGCTGATCCTGATAGTGCGGCGAGACGTGCGGATTGGTCGGCTTGATGTTTTTGGTCTTTTCAACCAAGGCTTTGATGTCGTGGCAGGTCTTGCAGTTGTCGATGGTCGGCAGCTGCGGGTTGGCCTTGTCGGGACCGTGGCAGATCTCACATTTCACGCCTTTGGCAACGTGCCGTTCGGCTCCGGTGGCCGCGTAGCCGCTCGTAGTGACGGCGCACAGCAAAACTGCGCTCAGAGCGACGAGTTTGGCAAAACGCATAAACAATGCCTTTGTGGAGGAAATCAAAACAAAACGCGGCGAAACGGCTTGTGTAAATCGTTTCGCCGCAATCAATCGGAAGTCACCTTGCGCTGCGGCGCGAGGCCGTCAGCGCAACGGTTCATTCAGATTTAGGCCTTAGCGGCTTCCTGGCCGGCGATACGACCGTTGACCAGGCAGTCAAGGATGGCGCAGGAACCCAGACGGACGGCGCCGTGCACGCCGGAGGTTGCTTCGCCGGCGGCGAACAACCCCGGAATCGGCTTGCTCGTGGAGATGTCCATCACGCGGCACTGCATATCGGTCACCAGACCGCCCATGCAGTGGTGAACCTTCGGGCTCATTTCGGCAGCGTACCAAGGACCGTCAACCAGCGGAACCTGTTCGGGGTTCATGATGCGGTTGAATTCCGGATCCTTGCGATCCTTCACGGCCTTGTTGAAGGTTTCGACCGTCTTGGCGAGCACATCAGCCGGCATCTTGTAGTCGGCGGCAATGTCGGCCAAGGTCTTGTACTGCTTCACAACGCCGGATTCGAGCAACTTCTTGAGCATGCCCGGACGAGCCACGTTGTAGGACTTCAGGTTGGCTTCCGTGCAGATGGCCACGGCGCGCAGCCCCTTGTTCTGTTCAACCATGATGGCGTCGGCACGAACCTTGCGGTTGGCGAGTTCGTCGACGAAGCGCTTGCCGGCCGTGTTGACCCACAGACCGAATTCGGCAGCGCCAGACTGGGAGAACGTCCAGCCCAGACCCATGCCCTTTTCCTTCGGGCTGTTCCACGGCGTGCACTGGATCCAGTCGTTCTGAACCTGTGCGCAACCGATGCGGCTCGTTTCACGCCACAGTTCGGCTGTTGCGCCGGGCTGGTTGGTGGAGTCGAGCTTGGCGACAAGCTTCGGGTCCTGCATCATGCGGTAGTCAACGTCACGCGAGAAGCCGCCGTAGCAGAGTACCAAGCCCTTCTTCACGCCGATGTTCTTAACCTTGCCGGAACCGGCCTTCGGGAAGCGATAGCCGTCGCGAACCTGAATGCCGACCACACGACCGCTGTCGTCACGGAAGATACGTTCGACATAGCAGCGCAGACGCACCGGAACGCCCATCTTCTTGAGTTTCTCGAGTTCCTTGGTAACGATGCCGGAACCCGAACCGTTCTTCGTGAAGACGTAGCGCGGAACGCTGTGACCGCCTTCCTGGCCGATGGCTTCGAGGTTGTATTCAACGCCGAGCTCCTTGACCGTCCATTCGTAGTTCGACAGAGCGCTCTTGGCAACGAGCTTCACCTTTTCAGGCTGGTTCATGTACAGACCGGCGGCGAGCATGTCGGAAGCGAGCAGTTCGGGCGAGTCCTTGATGCCGTGCTTGAGCTGCTGCGGGCATCCGGTAGCCGTCAGAATGCCGCCGTTGATGATGGAGTTGCCGCCTGCGGTAGGCATCTTTTCGAGAACGACCGTGTCGGCGCCTGCCTTCTTGGCTTCGATAGCGGCAGCCAGACCGGCAAAACCGGAACCGATCACGACGACGTCATGGGTTTCGTCCCACTTTGCAGGAACTTTCGTGGAAGCCTGAGCGGCCGTTCCGAACAGTGCGGTAACGCCTGCAGCCACGGAACCTTTGATCAGGGAACGGCGATTAAGATCCAACATTTTTATTTTTCTCCTCTCTCTGTCAGGCTGAACGACGTCAAGCAACTTCGTCTCGGAGTTTTGATGGCGCACAACCGGACTTTATGTATCAGAAGCGGCGAAATGTCGTTTCTACGTTTAGGATGATACGCTCAATGGCGTAGTTCGACTCAGTCAAATTGATTAAATGGGAAAAAATTAAACACTTTTTGATGGAGTTTAAATTTTTAGAGAAACATACCGACGAGCGGCAACATCTAGATCGTTGAAAATAAATAAAAATTCTGTGTTTTAGGTTTTCCTTGAAGGTGTTTGAATGTTGCGAAAGAGCAACATTAAATCGTTTAAATGATAGTTTAAAAAGCTTTTTCTGAAGAAGAAAAAATACTTTTGGTAAATACGGGTTTTGTCTCTTGCTAAAGACAAGAAAAAGTGCGCTCGTGGAAAACGAAGGCGACACTGTGGCTAAAACGCGTAATTCCAATTGGGATTTGATCCAATATAAAAGGTGCGGACGCGCAGCCATATAGCACTGTAGGAAAGGACGAGGGTTTCCGAAAAGGTCCTCGTCCGGTGTGACATAGCGATTTAATGCGAACGAAGCGTCCGACCGCATGAAGATAGTGTGCGGCGGCACTCCGCTCAGAAGGAGTGAAGATCATGTCTGCAATGCTTCCGCGTTTGTTTGATGACAGTGTTTTTGATGTATTTGATCCGTTTGCCGATTTCGGTCGCGGCCACAACCGCGTGTTCGGCAAGCACGCCTCGCATCTGATGAAAACCGACATTCGCGAGACGGATTCGTCCTACAAGTTCAGCATCGATTTGCCGGGCTTCAAGAAGGAAGACGTTTCAGCCGAGTTGAAGGACGGCTACCTGACGGTGACGGCGGTCAAGAGCCATCAGGACGAAGAAAAGAACGAGGAAGGTAAGCTGATTCGCCAGGAACGCTACAGCGGTAGCTGCAGCCGCACGTTTTACGTGGGCGAAAGCGTGGATGAGAAAGACTGCAAGGCTGGCTTTGAAGACGGCATTCTGACGATCGAAGTGCCCAAGCAGCCCGAGCATCAGGAACCTGCCAAGCGCATGATCACGATCGCCTGATCGGCAAGCGCTTTGCAAATGAAAACCCCGACGGGACGAAGCCTCGCCGGGGCTTTTTTTGAGGGTGCGGGGAAATTCAGATGCGCACGAAGACGAGATCCCATACGCCGTGGCCGAGTCGTTCGCCTCGGGCCTGGAACTTGGTGCAGGGACGCTCGCACAAGGGATTGGCCATCACCGGAGAGAAGCCTTCCGGATGAAGGTTTTTCAGAAGCGGTTCGGACGAGAGCACTTCGAGCATTTGTTCGGCGTAGTTTTCCCAGTCGGTGGCACAGTGGATATAGGCGCCGGGCTGCAGGCGGGAGGCGAGCAGCGAAACGATTTCCGGACGGATCAGACGGCGCTTGTGGTGACGGGCCTTGCGCCAGGGATCGGGGAAGTAGACGTGGATGCCCGAGAGTGAATCGGGTGCGAGCATGTCACGGACCACTTCCACGGCGTCGTGACGCGCGATGCGGATGTTCTCAAGACCCATTTCATCGATACGCTTGCTGAGCGCGCCGACGCCGGCGACGAACACTTCGCAGCCCAGGAAGTTGACTTCCGGATGAGCCTGAGCGATGGCGGCCGTCGTTTCGCCCATGCCGCAGCCGATTTCAAGAACCAACGGCGCTTTGCGGCCGAAGGCGGCCTCGTCGTCAAAGGGTTTGGCCTCGTACTTGACTTCGTATTTCGGGAAGATTTCCTCGAAAGCGCGCTCCTGGGCGACGGAAATGTGGCCGCGGCGCAGCACGAAACTGCGGATATGACGGTTCTTGAGCTCCTCGAGCTCTTCAGGTGTGAGTTCTTTGCCGGACATGCTGAAAAAAGGAGGACAGTAGATAGCCAAAACGGACCGTTGTCAAAAGCGGTCCGTTTCGTCGAATCTTGGAGCGGGCGAAGGGAATCGAACCCTCGTATAAAGCTTGGGAAGCTTTCGTTCTGCCATTGAACTACGCCCGCATGAGTCGCTAATTATGCCCAAAACTCACAAGGAAACCAAGAGCTTGGAAGAATTTCAGCGCCTCTCGGAGTGCTTAAACGTAGAACTCGTTGGGCTTGTGTCCGCCCAACAGCGGCGACAGGCGGGCCGTAATAAAGGCTTTGGCGGCAGCGGGCTGCGCTTTGGCCCCTGAGGCGCAGCTTGCGGCGCAACGCATGCAGTTGATGCACAAGTTAATGTCCGTCTTGGAGGGATCCTGCGCGTCAATCGCCCCCGTCGGGCAGGCGGCGACGCACACGCCGCATTTGCGGCACATGGCCGTGTCGGTTTCGGGGACGAAAGCAGCTTTATAGGCGGGGCGATAGGGCCGGTTGCCGGGAACGATCACGGGCGTGGTTTCGCCCTTGGCATATTTTTCGCAGACGCGGCGGCCGAAGTCTTTGATTTCGGCGAAATCGTTCGCATCGGGGCGGCCGCGTTCGAGATCTGGTACAAAAACGTGTGCGGCAATCGTTGCTGCGCTTGCCAGAACCGTGGCGCCCGCTTTTTCGCACAGATCGTTGAGTTCCAGAAGCGCATCTTCGTAGGCACGTCCGCCGTACACCGCAAAGGTGACGACCTTGACGCCTTCTAGACGAGCGCGCGCGAGCTTGTCGGCCATCGGCGTCGGAATGCGACCGGCATAAACGGGGGCTGCCACGACGGCAACGGAACCGGCAGGAATTTCCGGGACTTCGGTTTCGCGATCGGTAAGGTTCACCTCAATGGCGGCGTTTTGCGAGATGGCGCGGCAGAAGGCGTACGTCGTGTCATAAGTGCTCGAGCACGGCGAAAAATAGAGATGGTAGACAGGCATGGCGATATCAGGCTTTTGCAACAAGGGAGCGGGCGCGTGGCAAGGAAAGTCGAGCGCCGACAGCAATAAGGATATTCCAAAGCAAAACGCCGCGCGAGTGCGCGGCGTTATCTTCAGGGTGAAATACCTTATTTGTGGCTCATGCGACGCACCAGCCAGTCGCCGAAGCTTTGCATGGCTTGCACGAACACAATGAGGATCACCACCACGGCGAGCATCACATCGGGCATGAAGCGCTGATAGCCGTACCGAATGCCCATGTCGCCCAGACCTCCCCCGCCGATGGCGCCGGCCATGGCGGAGTAGCCCACCAGACTCACGAGGCTGATAGTGAGACCTGCCACAATGCCGGGCATGGCTTCGGGCAGAAGCACCTTCATGACGATCTGCAGATTGGTGGCGCCCATGGCCTGAGCGGCCTCAATAAGGCCCTTGTCTACTTCTCGCAGGCTCGTTTCCACCAGACGCGCGATAAAGGGTGCGACGGCGATCGTCAGCGGCACAACGGCAGCGGCTGTACCGATGGAGGTGCCGGCGATGACGCGCGTAAGCGGAATGATTGCCACGAGCAAAATGATGAACGGAGTGGAACGCACGGCATTGATAATCCAGCCGAGCACTTTGTTAAAGATCGGCATCGGGTGCACGCCGCCGTTGTCGGTGACATGTAGCAGAATGCCCAGCGGGATGCCGAAGACGGAGCCGATGAAGCCCGACAAGCCCACCATGATGACGGTCTCGACGAACGAGTCCCATAGCATGAGCATCAAATCAGAGGACATGGCTTGTGACCTCCTCGACGGTGACGTTATGCTTGCGCAGATATTCGAGCAGCTGAGAGAAGGTGTCCGTGTTGCAACTCGTCAGAATCGTGAGCGTGCCGAAGCCCTTACCCTGCACTTCGTCGACCTGACCCAACAGGATGTTGACGTCAATGTTGAACATTCGGCTGGCTTCGGAAATCACCGGGCGAGTCACTTCGCTGCCCACGAAGCTCAGGCGCAGGATGTGCACCGAATCCTTATCGAGGCCTGCCACTTGTTCGCGCACGCGCTCGAGCATGGAGCCAGGTAGTTCCTGAGCCATGATGTTGCCGATGAGGGCTTTGGTGGTTTCGGTCTGGGGACGACGGAAAACGTCGATCACCGAACCTTCTTCCACGACGATGCCCTTATTCATGACGGCGACGCGGTCGCAGATTTGCTTTACCACGTCCATCTGATGGGTAATCATGACGATCGTGAGGCCGAGCTCCTTGTTGATGCGCTTCAGAAGTTCGAGCGTGGCGATGGTGGTTTCGGGGTCAAGAGCGCTCGTGGCTTCGTCCGAGAGCAAAACGCGCGGGTCGTTGGCAAGCGCTCTGGCGATGCCCACGCGCTGCTTCTGACCGCCCGAGAGCTGGGCCGGATACTTGTTGCGGTGTTCGGTAAGCCCCACAAGATCAAGCAGCGGGTCCACCTTGGCCTTGATCTTGGCCTTGTCCATGCCAATCAGTTCGAGCGGGAAAGCGGCGTTGTCGAACACCGTACGAGAACTCAGCAGGTTGAAGTGCTGAAAGATCATGCCGATGTTGCGGCGCGAAGCGCGCAGTTCGGCTTCCGTCATGGTGTTGAGGCATTTGCCGTCGACGGTGACCGTGCCTTCGCTCGGACGGTTAAGGAAGTTGATGCAGCGCACAAGCGTGGATTTGCCTGCCCCGGAGCGGCCGATAATGCCGAAGATTTCGCCCTGTTCAATGTGCAGCGAAACGTCTTTGAGAGCGTAAAAAACTCCGCCTTCGGGAGTGGGATAGCGCTGCGTGATGTGTTGTAGATCAATCATCGCGCAAGTTCGGAAAAAAGGACGCCGTATCAAAAAGGAACGGCGCCTGAGTGTAATCCGCGCATTCTATCGGTTTTTGCCTTGTTTTTCTTGAGTATTTTGGCGTAGGCCGTGGTCGGAGAGGTGCTCAGGACGCATTCGTCGTTTCTTCGGAGTGCAGTGCCTGCGTCCAGCGACACCCTTTTTTGCACTTTTTGGCGATGCGCTCGAGAAAGGCTTCGTGTTCTGCCAGTTCGTCGGCAGGCACTTCGGCTCGAATAAACAGACTCTTGTCCGGAATTTGAAAGCCCTTTTCTCCTGCCTCGTAAGTGTCTCCCAGCAATTCGCCCTGCTTGCGGGTCATGGCGAGATACACTTCGGCCAAAAGTCGCGCATCGAGCAAGGCGCCGTGCAGGGTACGGGCCGAACGATCGATTTCATAGCGCGTGCAGAGTACGTCAAGGTTGTTGCGAAGCCCCGGGAACATGTCGGAAGCCATTTTCAGGCTGTCAGTCACCTTCAGGCAATAGTCTTCGATGCGGCCTTTACCCAGACGTCCGAGCTCCATATTGAGAAAGCCCACGTCGAAGCTTGCGTTATGGATGATGAGTTCGGCGCCTTCGATGAACTTCAGAAAATCGTCAACGATGTCGGCAAAGACAGGCTTGTCGGCCAAAAAGGCGTTGTCAAGACCGTGCACGTTCACTGCCTCAATGGGCACGTCGCGCTCGGGATTGATGTAGCGGTGGAAAAACGCCTCTGGTCGGTCGCTGAGGGTTCGGCCGACAATTTCCGCGCAGCCGACTTCCACGATTCGATCATCTTTATCGGCGTAAAGTCCCGTGGTTTCCGTATCCAAACAAATTTGACGCATGATGAATTCTCGTGTCGGTTACTCGGCAAATTGCGCCGCACCCATATTGGCCAGCTCATCGGCGCGTTCGTTTCCGGGGTCTCCGGCATGGCCTTTAACCCAGCGCCAGTCAATGTCGAATTTTCCGGCAAGCAAATCGAGCTGCTGCCAAAGTTCGACGTTTTTGACCGGTTTGCCGTCGGACGTCCGCCAGCCTTTTTTCTTCCAGCCGTGGATCCAGCCGGTGATGCCGTTGCGTACATAGCTCGAGTCCAGATGCAGGACGATCGGCACGGGACGCTTGACGGCGCTCAAGGCCTCAATAACGGCGGTGAGTTCCATTCGGTTGTTGGTGGTTTGGGCTTCTCCCCCGTAGAGCTCGTGCGAGTGAGCGCCAAAACGCATCAAAACACCCCAGCCGCCGGGGCCGGGGTTTCCTTTGCAGGCGCCGTCGGTCCAGATTTCAAGAACAGTCTGCTGCGTCATTGGAGATCTTCAAAGATTCGGAATTTTTCAGTGTGGCCGAGACGGTTTTTCCGGATTTGGCGGTCGCGAAATTGACTTTGCCGACAAGCGTTGTTTTGACGGTCACCTTGCGGGCCGACAGCAAAATGACGTTGCTTAAGGTTGGCCACCAACGGTCTCCGGCCTTATCAAGCCAGCCCGGCAGACGCACATTGGCAGAGTTCTTGTCGGGACTGACGGCATAGACGCCGAAGTTGCCGCCTTCGAGCGAAAGTCCTGCTTTTTGAATGGCCGCCTTGATGGACAGGATCGGAATGCAGGCCGAACCGTTGGGCAGAATTTTTCGCGAAGGGAAAACTTTTTCTCGCAGTGCCCAGCTTCCCATCGCGTTGAAAAAAAGAGCAATGAGAAGGCCGTTGGGGGCAAGCACGCGTGCGGCTTCGTTTACCGTAGCCTGCAACTTTTCGGGGTGTCGATCGAACGTATGCGCGAGCACGATCGCATCGCAGCATTCGTCGCACAGTGGCAGTGCGTCGGCTTGCGCAAGCACGCGGTCTCGAAAATCACTCTCGCTGGCGTGCGCATGCACTACGTCGTCAATGAGAATGCGGTGTGTGATCGGGCTGGCGGCAAAGGGGTTCAATGCGCCGAAACCGATCTGAAGGGCCCGATTCCCCGATTTGTTGGCAAGAAACCGTGCGCAGGCCCCTTCCTCCCAGGCCAATACGGTGCGGCCTGCGGGGGAGGCGAGAAACGATTCCCAGGTGACCGAGCGCATGACCGTCGTACGCTCAACGGCGTCCGAAGCCGCCGAAACGGCCGCCCAATTGACCGAGCGCGCGCATCATCTTGGCCATGCCGCCCTTTTGCATGTGCTTCATCACGTCGCGGGTCTGCTCGAACTGCTTGAGCAGACGGTTGACTTCCTGCACGGTGACGCCTGCACCCGCTGCAATGCGGCGCTTGCGGCTCGCTTTGATGATTTCAGGGTTGCGGCGTTCCTTGGGCGTCATCGAATTGATGATACCTTCGGTACGGCGGATCTGCTTGGCGGCGTCCTTGTCGTTGACGTGTGCGGCAGCTTGCTGGAACTGAGCCGGGAGCTTTTCGATGATGCCCGAGATCGGTCCCATGTTCTTCATCTGGGAGATCTGTCCCTTGAAGTCTTCCAGGTCGAACTTGTCGCCGGACTTGATCTTCTTGGCGAGCTTCTCGACGGTCTTTTGGTCGACCGACTTCTGCACGTCCTTGACGAGGGAGACGATGTCGCCCATGCCGAGGATGCGGCCGGCCATCTGTTCGGGGTTAAAGAGCTCAAAGCCGTCGAGCTTTTCACCCAGACCCACAAACTTGATCGGTTTGCCCGTGACCATGCGCACCGACAAGGCCGCACCGCCGCGGCTGTCACCGTCGAGCTTCGTGAGAACAACGCCGGTAAGCGTCAGACGTTCATTGAAGGCGCGAGCCGTGTTGACGGCGTCCTGACCGAGCATTGCATCGATCACAAAGAGCGTTTCGGCGGGGTTGAGGAAGTCGGCGAGGTCGCTCACTTCCTGCATCATGGCTTCGTCGATGGCCAGACGACCGGCCGTATCGACGATGAGCACGTCGTAGAAGTGACGCTTGGCATGGTCGAGTGCCATGCGGGCGATGTCAAGCGGTTTCTGATCCGGTGTGGATTCGAAGAAGTCGGCGCCGGCCTGCGCGGAAACGGTCTTCAACTGATCAATAGCGGCGGGACGGTACACGTCGGCCGAGACGGTGAGAACCTTTTTCTTAAGATTTTCCTTGAGCCACTTGGCGATCTTGGCCGCACTCGTGGTTTTACCCGAACCCTGAAGACCGGCCAGGAGAATTACGGCAGGCGGCTGAACGGAGAGGTTGATCTGGCGATCTTTTTCGGGAACGTCGCCGCCGATGACTGCGGTGAGTTCGCGTTCCACAACACCTACCAGAGCCTGACCGGGGTTGAGATTGCCGACAACTTCTTCGCCGAGCGCTTTTTCCTTGATGCGGGCGGTGAGTTCGCGCACCACGGGAAGGGCGACGTCGGCCTCAAGCAGCGCAAGGCGTACTTCGCGCAGCATATCGCGCGTATTTTGTTCGGTCAGGCGGGCCTGTCCGCGCATGGTTTTGACGATGCGCGAAAGGCGGGAACTCAGATTCTCAAGCATGAAAAAACGGCTGGAAAAAGCGAAAAAATGGAAATTACCTTGAGTGAAAGCCCAGACGCAATGCAAAGCAGACCGCTCTTAAGGTTCCTGCGGGGCAGGCTCGACTAGAATCGCATAAAAAAGAGAGGCTGTTTGATCAGTGAGCGGACCGTTTTTCAATCCGAAAGACGACGGCTCGCCAGTCTGCGGCAGACACGCGGTCGGATATTTTAAAGCACTGCGCCGTCTGTTTCCGTGTTTGAAAAACATCCTTTCAGACGTGCTGTTTTTCTTTTTGGGATTACTCTCAGATGGCTCTGAGCGAAATTTTGCTTGTGATTGCCGCCCTGGCCTACCTTGTCTGCGGCGTTGGCATTGTGAAGGTTTTGAACGCACCCGAAGCGGTGGCGCCTGCCTGGCTTCGCACCGTGGGCTTTGTGGGCTTTGCCGCGCACGCCGTGGGCGTTCTGATGAACATGTTTGCTCCCGGGGCGATTCGCTTCGGTTTCGGCATGGCTGTCTCGGCTCTGCTGTGCATCTCCGTGGCGATCGTTCTCGTTGAAAGTCTCGTGCACCGCATCAACGGTTTGATGGGCATCGTGATCGTGGTGTCTGCCTTCGGTACGGCCCTACCCGTGGTGTTTCAGGGTGAGCTTTTCCCAGCGCAGGAATGGTCGATTCTTTTTCGCGTCCATCTTCTGATGGCGCTTGCGGCATACAGCTTCATGACGATTGCCGTCGTGCAGGCGATTTTGCTTACTCGCAAGGAACGCGAAGTGGCTAACCCCGCTACGCTCAATAAGGGCGGTCTTTTGTCGAGCATGCCGAGTCTGTTGGCGATGGAACGCATTCTTTTCCGCATCGTGGCCTGTGGCTTTGCCTGCCTGACCTGCGTGCTGCTTCTGGGTGCAATGGCCACCTACGAACTGCACCAGACCTACTTCATATTCGAGCACAAGACGATTCTGACGTGGTTGTCCTGGATCGTGTTTGCCGTGCTTCTGGCAGGCCGCTACTTCCTAGGTTGGCGCAAAAAGAAGGCTCTTGCTTGGTTCTGGGCCGGCATCGTCTTCCTGGCGGTTGCTTATCTCGTGTATCGCTTCATCCTTGACGCGATGATCCACTAGCGAGTCAATCATGGGACGAATTCTGTTTTGGGTGATTCTGATTGTCGCCATTTATGCCGCCTTTGTGTTTGCGCGCAGCCGCCGCACCAAGGGTGACTCACACAAGCAGGTTGACGGCAAGAAATCGAAGTTTCCGACGGCCATGATCGAGTGTCCGGAATGCGGCGCATACTTTCCTGAAGATGAGGCGGTGCTGGGCGACGGAAAGGCATATTGCTCGGAGCGCTGCCGCAAGAAGGCGCGCGCTCACAAGGCCTGAGATGGAGCAGGATCTCGTCATTGACCCCGAGGGCTGGCTTGTCGCGGCAGAGCGGCACGAGAGTCCGCATTACAACGAACGCCCGGACGAAGATGCCGAGCCGCATGTCGTCGTACTGCATAACATTTCTTTGCCTCCGAATCGGTTTGGGACGGGGCTTGTGCGGGATCTCTTCATGGGAGAGCTCGACACCAAGACCCACCCAGATCTGACAGACCTCGAAGGGCTGCGGGTTTCGAGTCACTTTTTTATTGCGCGCGACGGACGCATCGAGCAGTTCGTAAGTTGCGCAAAGCGGGCGTGGCACGCCGGTGTGAGCCGCTTTAACGGGCGCGACAACTGCAACGATTTTTCCATCGGCATCGAACTGGAAGGAACCGATTTCGTGGCCTTCGAAGAGGCCCAGTATCAGGCGCTGGTAAAGCTTTTGGGCGCCATTGACGCCCGATATGGTCTTTCGTATATTGTGGGACACAGCGATATTGCACCGGGTCGAAAAACCGATCCGGGTCCGCACTTTGACTGGGTGCGCTTAAACGGCTCCCGATCGGCGTTCGGCAGTCCGCAGTTTGCGGGCGCCGCCGCGCGACTGCAGTTGAGCATTCTCGAACAATCCTTCGCGCGCGCTTGAGTTTTCTAAAGCCGCGACGCTTTCATCCTTAACGGGCCTGCTTTTGCCAAAGCTCGGCCAATAGCTATGTACACGATTTTTTCTTTTCTGACCGGACTGATCGGAAGTCTTCTTTTACTGCGTGCCTGGTGCTGGACGCTTGCCATCACGCCGCGCGATCCGGTGGTGGGTTTCATCTGGAAGGCCACCAATTGGCTCGTGACGCCTTTCGGCTTTGTGGTCCGTCCGCGCGGCGATTGGGATTTGCCAACGCTGGCCGCAACGATCTTTGTGGCATTGGTGCAGGTTTGGGCCGGACGCGAATTGATGGGCATGCCCGAGACGGCGACGGCCTTCATCGTAGCGATTATCGCCATGGCGCTGCGCTGGCTCGTCAATCTCCTGATCTGGGGCACCATCATCTACTGCATCATGTCGTTCTTTGCCAACCGCTGGTCGGGATACATGGCGCTTTTGGGGACGCTGCTTGATCCGTTCCTGCGTCCCTTCCGCCGTCTTTTGCCGCCGATCAAAGGGTTTGATCTGTCGCCGATTCTCTTCTTTTTGCTTCTGAATTTGGCGCTGCGCTTTCTGGTTCCTGCCAGCATGGGTCTGTACGTTTTCTAAGAGCACGAAGGGGGTAACAAGATGACGACAACAACGAATCTGCCCGCCGATGCGGACAACGTGCTCGCCAACGCAGGACAGGCGGTGATCCACACTTCGGAAACGCTCATTGGTGACATCGTGGCGCTTTTTACCGGCACCACGCACGGCTACGTGATTCTTGCGCAGGTTGCAGCCATCGTGCTGGCGGTTTTTGCCGGGCTGGTGGTGCATAAGATTGCAGGCGCGCACATCAAGGCGCTGACGTTGCGCATCGGGCGCAAGACATGGAAGGCCAAAGCTCTCGAGCTGTGCCTCAATACGATCAATGACATATTGTTCTCGGCAACGGCCGCAGCTCTTTTGTCGCTGTGCGTGTGGGGAATCACGGAAACCGGCTTTTTAAGCGACCGTAGCGAACTTGTGCTCGTGCGCGTGGCCTACCAGATCTTCTATGCCTGGGCAATCCTGCTGGTGCTGATGCAGTTTTTCACGGTGCTGCTGGGCGAGCGCATGTTCGGCAAAGGTCTGCGGCACGCCGTGCGCATCGCCTTCTGGGTGCTTGCGATTTTGCAAATCATCGACGTGCTGCCGGTGATTGTTGACTGGATGCGAGCCTGTCAGCTGCCGATCGGTACAGACAAACTGACCGTCTGGGCTCTCATCGTCGGCTTTCTCACGCTGTTCTTGGCCTTGGGCATTGCCTCCCGCATTTCCGGTTTGTGCGAAGCGGCCATCATGAACATGCGCGAGATGGAGATGAATTCCCGCGTCGTTCTGGCGCGTTTGTGCCGTGTGGGCTTTTTAATTCTCGGCGTTCTGGTCGGCTTGTCGAGCGCGGGCATTGATCTGACGGTGCTCTCGGTCTTCGGCGGAGCGCTCGGCGTCGGCATCGGCTTCGGTATGCAGAAAATTGCCTCGAACTACATTTCGGGTTTCATCATTTTGTGCGACAAGTCAATCAAGATCGGCGACATGGTCAACGCTGCGGGATTTACCGGCATCATCACTCAGATCAACACTCGCTATTCGGTGCTGCGCAACACTTCGGGCGAAGAAATGATCGTGCCCAACGAAAACTTCGTTACCGGCAGCGTCATGAACTACTCGCACACGGATACGGCAACGCTTGTCACTCTTGACGTTTCGTGTGCTTACGAAAGCAACGTCGACGAGGCACTGCGTATTCTCTCCGAATGTGTTCTTGCCCAGCCGCGCGTGTTGCACGATCCCGGTCACAAGCCCTGGTTTGCCGTAACCGAGTTTGCCGCAAGCGGCATCAATCTGCGCGCAGCATTCTGGATTGCCGATCCCCGCGACGGGACAGTGGTACTCAAGAGCAATATTTTCCGAGCCGTTCTCAAGGCATACAACGAGGCGGGCATTGAAATTCCTTACGACAAGCTCGAAGTGACGCTCAAAGGTACGGGGGCAGCTGAAGAGGCTCCCGCGGCATAGCCGGGCAATCGACGGCATTCAGACGTAAAAAAGCGGCCCGAGTCGGCCGCTTTTTTGCTGCATCTGAGGCACGATGATGACGTTTAGCCGAAACGACCGTTGACGTAGTCGCGGGTACGGACGTTGGCGGCGTTATTAAAGATCGTGTCTGTATCGTCGAACTCAATGAGCTTGCCCATGAAGAAGAACGCGGTCTTATCCGACACGCGGGCGGCCTGCTGCATGTTGTGAGTCACGATGACGATGCACAGGGACTGCTTGAGTTCCAGAATGCTTTCTTCCACGCGTTGCGTGGCAATTGGGTCCAGAGCGCTGCACGGTTCGTCCATCAGGAGCACTTCGGGTTCCACGGCCAGGGCGCGGGCGATGCAAAGACGCTGTTGTTGGCCGCCCGAAAGGCCCAGGGCACTCTCATTGAGGCGATCCTTGACTTCTTCCCAAAGCGCGGCACGGCGCAGACTTTCTTCGACCTTTTCGGCCAGAATCGAACGGCTGCTGATGCCCGCAACGCGCAGGCCGTAGGCGACGTTTTCAAAGATGGACTTTGGAAACGGCGTGGGCTTCTGAAAGACCATGCCCACGCGCTGGCGCAGCTGCACCACATCGTAGTTGGGAGCGTAGATGTCTTCTCCGTCCAGAAGAATCTTTCCTTTGAGCGTGGTGTCACAGATGAGTTCGTTCATGCGCGAGAGCGTGCGCAGGAAGGTCGACTTGCCGCAGCCCGAAGGACCGATCAGTGCGGTGACCTCGTGATTGCGGAATTCCAGGTTGATATCAAACAGCGTTTGGGTGTTTTCGTAGCTGAAATCGACGTGTTCGGCACGGATTTTGATTTCGTTTTTGGGTTCGGAAACGTTCATTTTTTTCAATTCGTATGGGCAGAAGAAATACGCAGAGGGCGGACGAGAGGTTGCACTCTGTCGAGGCGCGCGAAGCATTTTCTTTCTTACGCGGCAGGCGGATCGTAGGCAGGAAACGTGACTGTTTGATTCGTTTTTGATGACAGTTTGATGACAAGGACAAAAAAGATTTCGCTGTCATCAAATCGTCATAAAACGTTCGCTTGTTTGTCACAAACGACGTTCAGCATTGCGGTTCTGAAAAGCGCCGAAGAGAAAATTTTCGAAGGTCAGACTTCCGTTGACGTTGGGGCGCTGACAAATCAGGAAGTCAAAGCAGACCTTCACTCATTGAATTGCAATGAAGGAAAAAACGCAAATGTTCAAGAAACTCTGCCTTACCGCTGCGATGGTTGCCGCTGCGGCCACCTCTTTTGCCGGTGATCTGGTCATCAACGGTTCCACGACGGTTCTGCCCGTGGTTCAGAAGGCCACCGAAGCCTTTGCTAAGACCAATCCGGATGTGCACATCGCTCTTTCGGGCGGCGGCTCCGGCAACGGCGTCAAGGCACTGATTGACGGTCTCACCAACATCGCCATGAGTTCGCGCGATATCAAGGCGAGCGAAGTCAAGCTTGCCGAACAGCGCGGCGTCAAGCCCTATCGTACGGCCGTTGCAGTTGACGCTATCGTCCCGGTTGTCAACAACGCCAACACGGTGAAGGATCTTACGCAGGAACAACTCAAGGCCGTTTTCGAAGGCAAGATCCGCAACTGGAAGGAAGTCGGCGGCAAGGACGCCCCGATCGTTGTGGTGAGCCGCGACTCGAGCTCGGGCACGTTTGAAACCTGGGAATCCCTCGTGATGAAGGGTGCACGTGTGACCCCGCGCGCTCTGCTGCAGACCTCCAACGGCACGGTGGTGCAGACGGTGGCTAAGAACGTGAACGCCATCGGTTATATCGGCATCGGCTACCTCGACAAGCAGACCAAGCCTCTGACGCTCGGCGGCAAGGTCGCTACGGCTGAAGCCGCCAAGACCAAGGAATGGCCGCTTTCCCGCGAACTGTACTTCTTCACCAACGGTGCTCCGAATGGTGATGCCAAGGCCTTTACAGACTTCGTCGTGTCTCCTGCCGGCCAGAAGATTGTTCAGGAAACCGGGTTCGTTCCTCTGAAGTAATTTAGAAATGAACATCGTCTGCCGGCCTCGAACGTGCGGCAACAGCTCACCTGGAGTTGCCGCACGAAAGAAGCCGGCGGTTTATAAAGAGGCCCATAATGCGTTATGACTTTAGAGAAAAGGCTGTCGAAGGCGGATTAGCCGCTTTGGCCTTGCTCTCGCTTGCCGTGCTCGCAGGCATTGTGTTTTATCTGTTTCGTGAAGGCCTTCCGGTGTTTGCCAGCACCGGCTTTCTCGACTTCGTCTTCGGAACCGATTGGTATCCGGTCGGCGATCAGCCCGACTTTGAAATCGGTTCTCTGATTGCCGGTTCGCTTGCCGTGACCTTCCTGGCAAGCCTGTTTGCGGTTCCGCTCGGATTGATGACGGCCGCCTACCTCTCGGAAGTGGCTGCCAATACTACGCGCCGCATCATCAAGCCTTTTATTGAACTGCTTGCTGCGTTGCCCTCTGTCGTGATCGGCTTCATCGGCATGGTGCTCGTTGCGCCCTGGCTGCAGAACACGCTCGGCATCGCCACTGGTTTGAATCTTTTCAATGCGGCATTGATGCTCGCCTTCATGGCTGTTCCCACGATCTGCTCGATCGCGGAAGACGCTCTGCACGCTGTGCCTCGTTCACTGAAGGACGCTTCTCTTGCTCTCGGTGCTACGCCCTGGGAAACGCTCAAGAACGTGACCTTCCCGTATGCACTCTCGGGCGTCGGTACCGCCGTGATGCTAGGCATGTCCCGCGCGCTCGGTGAAACGATGGTCGTATTGATGGTCGCGGGCGGCGCTGCCATTGTGCCCGAATCGATCTTTGACCCGATCCGTCCGATGCCCGCTTCGATTGCCGCCGAAATGGCAGAAGCTCCCTTCGGCAGTCCCCATTACCACGCTTTGTTTGCAACCGGCATTGCGCTTTTCGTGATGACCTTCATCTTCAACGCGATCGCCTTCCGCCTAGCGCAGAAGTACAAGACGCCCGCCGTGTGATGCATTTGAATTAAGGAAAAGCAAAAAATGAATCAGCAACAAAGCATTTGCAGTCAGGCTCGCGAAAAGACTCGCGCCAAGCGCGCGGCCACGCAGGTTTTCTCTTTCTTCACGTTGCGTGCGGCCGCCTTCGTTAATTGCGCTGCTCTCGTGATCGCCTGCGTCTTTCTGTTTGTCAACGGCATCGGCGCGCTCGACATTGAGTTCGTGCTCGATTCGCCGCGTGAAATGATGACTTCGGGCGGCGTGTTCCCGTGCCTTGTGGGTACTTTCCTGCTTGCTGCCGGTGCCATTGCCATTGCATTGCCCTTTGGGGTGGCTTGCGCCGTGTGGCTTAACGAATACGGCAAGCAAGGTCCTGTGGTCGATATCGTTCGTCTGTCGGTTGCCAACCTTGCCGGCGTTCCTTCGATTGTGTTCGGTCTGTTCGGTTTGGCCTTCTTCGTGACGGCCCTGGGCTTTAACGTGAGTCTGCTCTCCGGCATCCTCACACTGGCTGTTCTGACTCTGCCCGTGATCATCAACACAACCGAAGAAGCCCTCAAGCAGGTGCCGCGCTCCTGGCGCGACGCGAGTCTTGCATTGGGCGCCACCAAGAGCCAGACGATCGGCCGCATCGTGCTGCCCTCGGCTCTGCCCGGCATCCTTACCGGTGCCATTCTGGCTGTGGCTCGTGCCGCGGGCGAAACCAGTGCCGTGATGTTTACCGCTGCTGTTTTCTATACGCCGAAGCTGCCTGAGAGCGTTTGGAGCTCGGTGATGGCGTTGCCCTACCACATGTACGTGCTTGCAACGGCCGGTACCGAAATCGAAAAGACTCGCCCGATGCAGTACGGTACGGGGCTGCTCTTGGTTGTCCTCGTGTTTGCCATGAACCTGATTGCCATCTTGATCCGCGACAAGATGCAGAAAAAGCGCCTGGCCTAATTCGACACAGACGCTTGACGTAAAGAACACCTGTTTGAGCACGGGTGCCCGGCCGGACGGAAGCTTTTATGGGCAGCTTCTGTCCGGCCACTTTTTTGGCTTTTAGGCGGGCATTTCTTCGCCGTAGGTCGCCTTGTAGCGATCGGCAATCTGCTCCTTGGTTGGAGCGTAGTTCTGAGCGCCTGTCTTTTCGACCTTGAACGAGCCCATGACGGAAGCCAGACGCAACGTCTGTTCCCAGCTCCAGCCCTTGGAAAGACCGTAGAGCAGACCGCCGCGGTAGGCGTCACCCGCACCGACCGGGTCCACAGCGTTGGGCACTCGGCAGGCGGGAACCGTGATTTCCTTGCCTTCGGTCCAAACCGTCGATCCCTTTTCCCCGTAGGTGACGATCAGAGCCTTGACGAGATCGGCGATTTCGTCGGTGGTCAGAAGCGTGGCGCGCTTAATGAGTTCAAGCTCATAAGCCGAGGCGGCCAGATACGTGGTCTTGCTGATTAGTTCACGGATTTCGTCGCCAGAGAGAATCGAGATGGCCTGGCCGATGTCGAAGATCACCGGAATGTTGCGCGAGAAGCACTCGTTCATGCGCTGAATCACGGCTTCCTTGCCGTCGGGAGCAACGAGAGCCAAACCGATTTCGCCTTCAGGGAAAGCCGCTTCATGAGAGCGGGACATGGCACCCGGGTTAAACGTAGCAAGCTGCGAACCGGTCTTGTCGGTTGTTACAAAGCACTGAGCCGTAAAGACGTCGTTGAATTTGGCCACCGAGGTTTCGATTTCCAGCTGTTCGAAACGGTAAAGATAGTCGGAACCGTCGGTACCCACAGCGCCGGTGACGACGGGATGGCCGCCGAGCAACTTGAGCGCATACGCGATGTTGGCGGCGCATCCGCCGTAGTTGCGCGTCATGGAGTCGGTGACGAAGGTGAGATTGATGTGGTCAAGACTTTCGCGTACGAGGTGATCGCTGAAGCGTCCGCCATAGGAAAGAATGTTGTCGTAAGCGATCGAGCCGCTGATCATGATGCGCATGATGAACCTCGAGATTTCTAAGTTTTCAAATAAAAAGCGAAGGCGCGAAAAGGTGCGTCTGTATTGGAATTCACCGATTCTAGCAAGGTCACCGAGCGTTGCAGAACCTGTGCGTTGGAGGAGCCTGGGAAAGTGATCAATCAAAGCGGGACTGAAATCATGTCGAGACTACGAGATGGATCGGTGAGACTCTGTGCCGAGAGTGTAGGTTGTTTCTTCCCAAGGGCAGCCGTGCGGCTACGGGTGTGAATAGACGATAGAAAAACTTTTGCTGCGACAGAAAAAACAGCTGGATTGATCGTGTTCTGGTTAGTGGGACTCATTCAAAAGGTGTGCTTTCAGCACTTATCAGTGAAAGGTCTTTTCTAGTTAGAAATCCTCAAACGGTACTGCGTTCAGACGCATCCGTTTTTTAGGCAACAAAAATGGCTGACAGAGTTGCCAGTGGCAAATACAAATATATGGTGTTTCCGATAAGCCACAGAAACTTGACAAGGTGTTCTCGGGGGGGGGCATTCTAATGTTGCCCAGACTTATGTAGTTCTATTTCCCCTGGAGATTACGATGTTGCTCAAACAAAAAACACTGATTGCCACAGCGATTACTTGCCTACTCGCTTCTAGCAGTGCCTCGGCTTTTTATGTTACCAAGGATGAAGCGTATTCTTCTGATTCCAAGTATCAGGATGGCCGCGGGAGTTGGATTGGTGATGGTGCGACGTTGAGTGGAACAGACTCGACGGAGATGGTTTTTGACGTAACTAATCTCAACCTCGGCACTACTACTGAGACTAGCGGTCACATTAAAACTGCGTCAACAGTTACGGTAAAGCGTGGTCCGCTCCAGTTGGTGCATGAAGATTCGTCCATTACAGACGTAGGCTCACTAAAGGTTGATGACAGTTATTTAAAGGTACAGAAGGGCAAGATTCAGGTAAAAGAAGATGTTTCAGTTGATCGATGGATTGGGAACGCAGGATCGATTACATCTGACAATGGTTCAATTGCAGTCGTCGAGTCGATAACAAATTCCGGGAAGATTTCTGCTGAAAACGGCAACATAACAGCACAAAGTCTCACCAATACTGGAAAAGTCAATGTAAAAAGTTTCAATGTCAAAACAGTGAGGAACACGGGTGGGGATTCTTCTATCGTGGCTGACACAATTGGGTCTGCGGATAATTTTGTGAATATCACGGACAATTCCGGGAGCATTGAAAGTACATCTGATGCTTATCTGCTAAAAATCAATAATAGCGGTCAAGTTAAGATCGGCGGCGACTTAAGCATTAAGCAAACGGATAAGACTAGCTTTAAGAACGCCGCAGGGGGGCTCATTGAGGTCACAGGCACGCTTAAAGTGGATAGCATTACGGCAAATGAAGGGGAAATAAAAGTTGGCAGTCTCGGAACAGAGGGGCAAACGGTTTCAATCACCGGCAATACGGGTACAGTTGAAGCGGGCAAGGCGCATATTCAAGGGGCACTGTCAGGCGCGGTAAAAGTTACAGACACTGCTTATTTCACCGGAACAGTCAGATTGCTTGACGGAGGTGCCGAAAATCCGACGATTGACATAAAGAATCTGGATATTGGCCAAGGGACACAGGTTTGGGATGAAGAACCTGACGACAATTCTCCAGCAGGAAAGTTCACTGTATCGGGCAAGATGACCGTCCGGGACGGTGTGACGATGACAGTCAACCGTGATTTCTCGGTCGAAGGTACAGATACAGAGCAGGCTGAACTGGAATTGCAAGGATCCGCTCGTTTGATGTTCCGAGAAAACGGTAAGTCAACGATCGACAAACTCACTTTCGCAGATACGACAGAAGATGCTCTTTTTCAAACGAGAACAACTTCTTCGATTGACAGCTTGTCCGTGAGTGAGGGAGGCACTGCCAATCTCAATGCCTATCGTGCAGAAGGGCAGGAGGGTGAAATCAAATTTGATATCACAAACCTGCAAGTCGATCAGAATGGAACGATCCGTTTCCACCGATCTCAAGCGATGCCAGGCGATACGTCGACTACGGTTGAAATTGAGAATCTGACTATGAAAGAGGGCAGTACGCTTGCCAACTATTCAAAGCCCGGAGATTCTGATTCTTCTGCGTTTGAAAACTTCAAGATCACTCAGGTAGATGGACAAGGAAGCACCATTGCCAACTCAGCCGGCGGTTCGATGGAAATTGGCACGATAAGCGGCCAAAACAATGAAATTTATGTGGAAAACGTGGCGGACAATGTCAAGGTTTCAAAAAACGAATCGACAAATTTGACGATCCGCGCGGCGGGAGAAAATGGGGATCTGTATGGCGTTGATGCTGTTGGTGAGGCATTGAGAAATGTAGTAACAAAGACAGATCAATCCTACGTTGCAGCTTTGGATGAAGGGCTGGTAAACGGTGCTACATCCTGGAGGGTCGGGGCTGACGGTAGCTATACTCAGTCGTCAACCGAAAGCACCACAATGACGGCTCTGAAGCAGTTCAACAATGCCACACTTGCTCAGTGGCGCTATGAAGTGAACCATCTGAGCCAGCGTCTTGGGGATGTCCGGAACAATCTCGGCTCCGCCGGAGCATGGGCTCGGCTGTATGGTGCGGATTCCAAGATTTCAGATGGGGTGACAACAGAGGTCAAGACGACGACTATTCAAGTTGGCGGAGATGCAACTGTTGGTAACAACTGGGTCGTTGGAGGTGCATTTAGCTATACGAGCATGGATGGAGACATTTCAAACGGTACGGCGGATGGCGAAACCTACACGCTGAGTGCATATGCCAGTGGTTTCTTTGATTGTGGCGGTTATGTTGACATTATCGGTCGCGTTGGGCGACTGTCCACGGATATCGACACACACACAACTGGGGGTGCGTTGTTTGACGGGTCGTACGATAACACGGCGCTTGGCCTGTCAATTGAAACTGGCTATCACTGGGCACTTTCGAATACGTTCTATGTAGAACCGCAGGTGGAACTGTCGTACGGCTATGTTTTCGGAGATGATTTCACTACATCGACTCAGGTCAAGGTGGAACAGGATAATTTCCAAACACTTGTCGGTCGTTTGGGCGCTCGGTTTGGCGCCAATTTCCCGAAGGATGTTGGAAGCCTATACCTGCACGCTTCTGTGAACCATGAATTTTTGGGAGATAACGACTTTGATGCTGCTGTTGCCGGAGGAGTAAAGCAGCACTTTAGCTCCGAACTGGACGGGACGTGGGTAAGTTATGGTCTTGGCCTGCAGATCTACGCAACTGAATCTTTGAGTATTTACGGAACGCTTGAACGTGCCAATGGTGACGATTATCAGGATGATTATCGTTACAGTGCGGGCTTACGTTACGTCTTCTGAGATTGAACTAGTTTTATGCGGGTCGGTGTGGTGAACTGATCCGCATGGATCTGGTACAGAGTCAAAATCCCCGCCGCGCTCTTGAGACGGGGATTTTTGCTGGTGTGCTCGCATGAGCGTGTTCTAATCGGTAGAGCTCCCGGCACAGGGGGCAAGTGCATAGCCGAAAATAGGAAGGCCGCACCGAGCAGTGAAATCTAAAGCTAGTCCGAGTCAATTTGCGGACTGACAAATAGAAGTTGCATCAGGTATTCGATGCAGCACTTGAAGAGCAGAAATCGTGCAAGAATCGGAAATGGTCAAGTCACCTGACGGCCGTTCCGAAATCAAATAGCAGAACTGCCTTGACCACGAAGTGGCCTAAATCTGCGAGAAAATATTTCGAGAGAACAAAGCGGCCTACCACGGCCGATATCGGCAGTCGGTTCATCAGGAACTCACTGCGACACTCGTACAGAGGATTTTGTGGAAGTTTGGCTGAGGAAATATCCTCAGCCCGCCACCCGAACACGCGTTATAGCGGAGGAGTGCTTATAGCGACGGTATGTTGTTTCTGGGAAGAAGCCATAACAAATGCAAAAAGGACGTTTTGCGCAATTGGATTCAACAAACATGTAGGAACGATTAATTCCGTCGCTGTCCGGCGATGCAAACCCAGCCGTCTTCTTCTCTCCAAACGGAAAGTTCGACGTTCGGATCCGTCTTGCGGTACACCTCAATCACTTCCTCGGCCTGACGGGCCAGAACGCCCGAGAGCACGAGACGGCCGCCGGGCGCCACGCGGCCAAGCAGGGCCGGAGCGAGTACCTTGAGAGGGTTGGAAAGGATGTTGGCGACAACCAAGGAATAGCGATCGGCGGGCAAATCCCCCGGCAACACAAACTTGGCCGTCACTTCGTTGTGTTCGGCGTTGAAGGCTGCGCTTTCGACGGCCTGCGGATCAATGTCGGTACCGGTGACGTTGGCTGCGCCGAGTTTGGCGGCGGCGATGGCGAGAATACCTGTGCCGCAGCCGTAGTCAAGGACCGTATCGGCGCTCGTGACGTGAGTATCGAGCCACTGCAGACAAAGATGCGTCGTCGGATGAGAGCCCGTACCGAAGGCCACGCCCGGATCGAGTCGGATATTGATGGCTTCGCTTGAGGGTGGCTCATGCCAGCTCGGAACGATCCAGAGTCGGTCGCTTACCTTTACCGGGGAGAACTGAGCCTGCGTGATGCGCACCCAGTCTTCGTCGGGTACCGTCGTATCGGACTTCACGACCGGTGTTTCGATGCCGAGCGCCTTAGCGGCGATGGCGGCGGCCTGAGATGCGTCGAACGTATCGTCGGCAAGCACGGAAACGATGGAGCGGTTCCAGGCGAAAGTATCGGGTTCGGTGCCCGGTTCGCCGTAAAGCGGCTTCTCATCGGGGCTGCCAAGATCAGCATCCTCGATCGAAACGCTCATGGCGCCCGCATCCATCATCATGTCGGCGAAGTCTTCGGCCGAGCGCTCCAGACACAGAAATTTAATTTCACGCAGCATTTTTGATGTCCTTGTCTTTGTGCATTGCAACCCACTCGGCCATGCGCTCTTCCAAGTAATGGATGCTGGTGCCGCCTTGATTGAAGCGACTGTCGCTCATGATCAGACGGTGCAGATCGATGTTGGTGTTGATGCCTTCGACAAGAGTTTCCGAAAGAGCCACGCGCATGCGGGCCAGCGCTTCGTCACGCGTTTCACCGTAGGCGATGAGCTTGCCGATCATGCTGTCGTAGTACGGGGGCACCGTGTAGCCGGCGTAGACGTGGCTGTCGAGACGGATGCCGGGGCCGCCGGGCATATGCCAGCGAGTCACCTTGCCGGGAGACGGACGGAAGGTAAAGCCGTCTTCGGCGTTGATGCGGCATTCGATGGCAGCGCCTTTAAGAACGATGTCGCGCTGCTTGAGGCGCAGACGTTCGCCTGCGGCGATGCGGATCTGTTCGGCGATGATGTCAACGCCCGTCACCCATTCGGTCACGGGGTGCTCAACTTGGACACGGGTGTTCATTTCGATGAAATAGAACTCGCCGTTTTCGTACAGAAATTCGAACGTACCGGCGCCGCGATAGCCGATGCGGCGACAGGCTTCCGTGCAGCGCGCACCGAGTTTTTCGATGAGCTTGCGAGGAATGCCGGGGGCGGGAGACTCTTCCACAACCTTCTGATTACGGCGCTGCATGGAGCAGTCGCGTTCGCCCAGATAGATGGCGTTCTGGAAGTTGTCCGAGAGCACTTGAATTTCGATGTGGCGCGGATTTTCCAAAAACTTTTCCAGATAGACCTTGTCCGAGCCGAATGCGGCATTGGCCTCCGTCTTCGTCATGTTGACCGAGGTCAGCAGCGCGGCTTCGGTACGCACCACGCGCATGCCGCGACCGCCGCCGCCCGCGCTCGCCTTGATGAGCACGGGGTAGCCGACTTCGCGGGCAATGCGAAGAATTTCCTTCGGATCATCGGGCAGAGCACCGTCGCTGCCGGGAACGCAGGGAACGCCCGCATCGATCATCGCCTTTTTGGCGTTGACCTTGTCGCCCATCAGACGGATCGTGTCGCCGCGCGGACCGATGAAGGCAAAGCCGCTTTTCTCAACGCGATCGGCAAAGTCGGCGTTTTCCGACAGAAAGCCGTAACCGGGGTGAATGGCTTCAGCGTCCGTGACTTCGGCTGCAGAAATGATAGCCGGGATGTTGAGATAGCTTTGGGAGGACTGAGCCGGGCCGATGCAGACGCTTTCGTCGGCAAGGCGCACGTACATGGCATCAGCGTCGGCCGTCGAATGCACGACGACCGTCTTGATGCCCATGGCGCGGCAGGCCCGCTGAATGCGCAGGGCGATTTCCCCGCGATTTGCGATAAGTATTTTTCCGAACATGGTTCAGGCGTCAGAAGCAGGATTATCAAGCGATCACAAAAAGCGGCTGGCCGAATTCAACCGGCTGACCGTTTTCGACGAGGATTTCCTTGATGACGCCGTCGTATTCGGTTTCGATTTCGTTGAGAAGCTTCATGGCTTCGATGATGCAAACCGTGTCGCCGGCTTTGACCTTCTGGCCAACGTCGGCAAAGGGCTTGGCACCGGGGCTCGGTGCGCGATAGAACGTGCCGACCATAGGCGAATTGATGGTGCGGGTGTCTTCAGCGGCAACAGGAGCGGCGGCAGGTTCGGCTGCGACAGCCGGAGCCGGAGCGGCTGCGGGAGCAGCGGAGGCAACCACAGGCGTGGCAATCACGGCGGGAGCGGCTGCGGCCACGGGGGCGGCACCGACGCGGTTGACGATTTTGACGCGATCGTCGCCTTCGGTGATTTCGAGTTCGGCAACGCCGCTTTCGCTAACGAGATCAATCAGTGTTTTAAGTTTGCGAAGATCCATGATGTACGCTCAGGATAGATAAAACGGTGAGAAGCAGGAAGTTCGAAAATACAGTGCTTAAAGCGTTTCCTGCGGCAAACAAGCTCTGATTTAGTAGCCTATTTGCGGATTATGCGCCCAATTGCGCTTAATTCCTACTAGTTTTGAGGCATCTTGGGCTATCTTTTTGCCCAGGTTGGTACCGCATTGTAGAAAGAAAAAGATCAAAGAAGCGAAAAATCATCCTCACGGATGATCCTCGGTTACGAATTTGCACGATTTTGGAGTACTTTTTGAAGATTTTCGGCGCTGATGCGTCCTTCGGCTTCCCAATCGGCCTGATATTCGTCCTTTTCGCCGCGAGCGGGGTTGCTGCGGGACAAATGGGGTTCCAGAACGTCAATGCGAATGGCTTCCATGGCACCCTGCCATGGAATGACAAACCCCATCGACTCGTTGGCGCGTGCAAAGGCGCTTGCCTGCGGGTCGAGCGCTTCGAGCTCATATCCCTCATCCATCAAGACAGCCAACAGAGACTTAACGTCGTCGGTAAAGACTTCCAGGCAGATCGGAGAGTCTTCCGTGGCCGCCCCGTTTAAAACTGAGCCGGTGAGGTAGGCTTCAAACCCCCGGAGGCTTTCGAGAACCGAAAGGGCAAGTTTGCGTTTGCAAAAAAGCGTTTGTGCGTGGCCTTCGGGATCAAAAAGCGCAAAATGCGCGCGCACGGCCGTTTCAATCTCATCGGAAGCGGGAAGTGCATTGCCCGGAAGCGATCTCGGGCCTCCACACTCCTCAATGGCGCGGGATCGAGCGGCTGACCACGACATGCCTGAGTCGACGATGTGGGCGGCTATACGCTGAGCGAGTTCAATGCGTGTGCGCGAAGCCTCGTTGGCAAACTCAAAGACCATGTTATTTAGCGTATACGGGCGTGACGATGCAACGGGCCGGCGTCACATTGGTCTGCATGCTGAAGCGCACCGTGATTGAACGGTCAGCGGCAAGACTGGCCGGAGGCGGGTTGCTCAGATATTCGGCCGGCGTGAGCGTCTTGTGCATCAGCGTCGTGTCGGCATCGTCCACGAGTTCAATGTCAAGCGACGGAATGGCCTGCGGCATGTCCGAGCCGTTGATGAGAGTGATCTCCAACTGATAATTGCCCGATTCGTCGAGCGCACGCAGATTGGTCTTGCTCACCACAAAAGCTGAAATGTCCGAGAGGAAAAATCCCGGGCAGGGAACTTTGCCGCACACATTGTGAAAGATAGGCGTCGTTTGCGGAAACGCTGCGATGATCTTTTGATTGAAGATCACGGCAAGTGCGGCCGCAAGGATCATCAGCAGCAAAAAGGCGGTAAAGACACTTGCAAAAGCGCCCGTTCGGGCACGAGGACGAGGTGCGGGATCCGTGAGCGTTTCGGCTACGCGGATTTTGTGGGCCTGGGTTGCTTGCGGCTTGTTCTTGGCCGGAATGATTCTGGCAAGCGATGCGTTGGGTTTGCTCACCTGAAGCTCTTCGCCGGGCGTCATGCCGTGCAGACGCAGCAGTTGATCGCTTGCGGCAGGCGTTTCGTTTTTCAGAGGAGCAGCCTGCGTCTGAGATTCGGCTACTGTTACCGACGGTTCGACCTGAGGCGCTTGTGTGCCTGCGGGTGCTGCGGCAGGAACGACTGCGTCCGGATCTTCCGCAGGCTTTTCAGACGGCTCTGCGGCGGCAGGCTTCTCTTGTGATTGTTCGTTCACAAGATTGGCGGAGGGAAGTTCCGAGGGAGTCGGATCGGTCGGCTTTTGCTGAACAGCCGGAGTCGATTTCATTTCGACTGCGACGGGTTCGGCAGCGGGAGTCGGTGCAGGTTTTTCGCTTTCAACGGCGAAAACAGGGGCCGGCGGAAGATCAGGGAAGCGGTCCTGAGGAACTTCAAGCAGGTGACAGGTGGCATCGAAACTGTGCTGGCAGGCAGAACAGCGCACCGGGCCGCGCTCTGCAGTATCCCGGTCGGGAAGACGCCAGACAGCGCCGCAATACGGGCAACGAGTGACAAATGCCGTGGTCATATCAAAAAAACGAATGAACAGTAGAAATGAGTGTTGTTGAAGAGCGGTAAGTGCTCCGACGTCAAGCCGAACGATTGTACAGAAACTTGCCGACAAGCCTCGAAGCCTCGCTTTGAGATTCTTCCTTTCGGTCTCCTCAAAGAAAGGCTGCGGCAAAAGCTAAAATTCGAGACAGTGTTGCATCGTTGTCTTGGGACAGCGGTGCTTTTTTGGAAAGGCTTTCGTCTTTATGCACATTCATATTCTCGGTATCTGCGGTACCTTCATGGCCGGCGTTGCGCGTCTGGCCGCTGCCGCAGGCCACAAAGTGACTGGCAGCGACGCCAACGTCTACCCGCCGATGAGCGATCAGCTCAAGGATGCCGGCATTGAGCTTACCCAGGGGTACAACGCCGAAGATATCTCCGTTGCTCCCGATCTGTGGGTGATCGGCAACGCCATCGGCCGCGGCAATCCGCTTCTGGAAGAAATTCTCGATCGTGGCTTGCCCTATACGTCGGGTCCCCAGTGGTTGAGCGAAAACGTACTCAGAGGCAGGCACGTGCTGGCCGTTGCGGGTACGCACGGAAAGACCACCACAAGTTCAATGCTCCTGCATATTCTTTCCAAGGCGGGTTTGGAGCCCGGCTGGCTGATCGGCGGAGTACCGTTTGGCACGCACGCCTCGGCTGGCTTGGGAAAGAGCAAGTATTTCGTGATCGAAGCCGACGAATACGATACGGCCTTTTTCGACAAGCGCAGCAAGTTTGTGCACTATCGTCCGTCGACGGCGATTCTCAACAATCTCGAGTACGACCACGCCGACATCTTTGAAAATCTGGCTGCCATCGAAAAGCAGTTCCATCACTTGGTGCGCACCATTGCCCGCAATGGTCTTGTGATTGTCAATGCCAAGAGCGAAGCGCTCGAGCGCGTGCTGGGCATGGGATGCTGGAGCCGAGTTGAAGAGTTCAATTCGACCTCGGGTTGGAGCGTGGACGACGATCGAGTTGTGCGTTTGGGCGCGACCGTGCAGGGCTCGTTGGCCGAGATGCCGGCCGCAGGCATGCACAACGCGCAAAATGCGCTGGCTGCCGTTGCCGCTGCGCATGACGTCGGGGTCGACCCCAAGCAGGCTATTGAATCGCTCAAGAGCTTTGAGGGTGTAGCTCGTCGTCTGGAAGTCAAGGGCATGCAAAACGGCGTGACGGTCATTGATGACTTTGCTCACCATCCAAGCGCCATCGAGGCTACGATTGCGGCTTTGCGCGGCAAAGTCGGGCGCGATGCACGCATTCTGGCGGTGTTTGAGCCGCGCAGCAACACGATGAAGCTGGGCACCATGAAGGATCGCCTGGCCGCAAGCCTCAAGGATGCCGATCGCGTATTTTGCTACAAGGGCAAGGGTGTCAACTGGGATCCGGCCGGAGCGCTGCTTCCTTTAGGTGGCAAGGCCAGTACGTTTTCGGGTGAGATTGACGCCTTGGCCCAGTTGGTCGCAAGCGACGCCAAACCCGGCGATACCGTCCTTTGCATGAGCAACGGAAGCTTCGGCGGCATCTGCGGACGAATCCTTGAGCATTTGAAGATAAACGGAGAAGCCCGTTGATGCAGACCGTTTTGTATCTGCATGGCTTTTTGTCGGGGCCCGGCTCGAAAAAGGCCTGCGTGCTGCGCGACTTGTGCGAAGCTGAGGGCGCAAACTATGTGGCGCCCGACCTAAATATGTCGCCCGAAGATGCTGCCGCTCTGATCTGGTCGGAGTACGAGAAGGCGGCCGCCGTCGGGACGGTGGCCGTGGCCGGCGCCAGTCTCGGTGGCTTTTATGCCGCTTGGCTTGCCGGACGAACTGGCATCCGTGCCGTGCTCTTGAATCCGGCGGTCGAACCTTGGGATATCGTCAAGCTCTATAACGGTGAGTACAAGTCGTTTACGGGCGACAAGATCGTGCGCGTGACGCCCGACTATGCCGATCAGCTGCGAGCGCTTGATGCCAAGTCCTTTGCCGATCCGGCACGCGTTCTCATGGTGCTTTGTACGGGAGACGAAGTGCTCGACTGGAGACGCGCCGCAAAACGTTTTTCCGATGTGCAGAGCATTGTGATTGACGGTAGCGACCATCGGATCTCGTGTTTTGAAGAGTATGCGGTCGGCGTGCGTGACTTCCTGCTTGCCGGTTCCGACCGGTCCTGAATCAGACATAAGAATTTAAGAAAGCCAACTCGATGTATTTGTTTTTTGAAGAGGCCGGAGACTTCAAGGCCGGAACGGTTCTGAAAAAAGACGGAGCCAACTATCAAGTCGAACTTACGACGGGACGTCGCTGCAAGGTTAAGGCCAATCACGTTTTTTTCGAATTTGAATCTCCCTCGGCTGCGACCTTTTTAACCCAGGCGCAGGAAACTGCCGCTGAGATGGATCCCATGTTCCTGTGGGAGGTGGCTCCCGAAGAGGAATTCGGCTACGAATCGATTGCAGCTGATTACTTTTCTTCGGTGACGGCAGTGGAAAAGGGCGCCGCGCTGATTGCGCTGCACTCCAATCCAGTTTACTTTTACCGCAAGGGCCGGGGCAACTATAAAAAGGCTCCCGAAGATATCCTGCAGCGCGCGTTGCAGGCGGTCGAACGCAAGCGGCTCGAAGAAGAGCGCCGCAAGAATTTGTCCGCACAGATGATTGCCGGAGAATTGCCGCAGGAGATTGCCTGTCGCGTTTACGAACTGCTCCTGAGGCCCGACAAGAACAGCACGGAGTGGAAGGCGCTCAACGATGCCGCTAGCGAAGTTCGCATGAGTCCGCTGCGCCTGATGATGAAGCTCGGCGCCGTGCCCGACGCCTTTACCTGGCACGTCGAGAGCTTCTATCGCACGAATTTCCCCAAGGGTAAGGGGTTTACTCAGGCTGCCAGTGAAGTGCCCGCGGCACCTGACGATCTTCCAGAGGCAGCCGTCGAGGCGTTTTCCGTTGACGATTCGTCGACCACAGAAATTGACGATGCGGCCAGCGTCACACACCTTGAGGGCGGCAAGAGCCGCATCGGTATTCACATCGCGGCGCCCGCACTGATCATGCCTCGCGGGAGCGTTGCCGACGAGTCGGCCCGCAGTCGCATGTCAACGGTCTATGCTCCTGGCATGAAGACGACGATGCTTCCGGAAAGCTGGATCGAACGCACCAGCCTTGACGAAGGCAAATGCGTGCCCTGTGTGTCGCTGTATGTGACGGTCGACGACGAAACGATGGCTGTTCAGGCCACCGAAACGCGCGTGGAGAAAATCACCGTCAAGCACAATCTGCGCTACGACCTGATTCACGAGAAAGTCACTGCTGAAGCGATCGAGGACGGTACGCTTGAGGTGCCTTGTGCTCACGAGATCGGATTTCTGTGGCGTTTTGCCAAGGCGCGGCTGGCAGAGCGAGAAGAGCGCCGCGGCCGTCCCGAGCCGACGGGCCGCATTGATTGGTACCTGGAACTTGAAGGCGAGGGCGAGAACCTGCGCATCATCCGAAAGGGACGCGCGCGCGGCGAACCGTTGGATTTGATGGTGGCCGAGCTGATGATTTTTGCCAACAGCACCTGGGGGCTGTGGCTTGAGGAATGCAAGACCGCAGGCATATACCGCAGTCAGCGCATGGGGCGTGTGCGCATGAGCACGAGTCCCGGACCGCACGATGGTTTGGGTGTCGTGCGTTACGCCTGGTCGACTTCGCCGTTGCGCCGCTATGTGGACTTGGTCAACCAGCGGCAGATCATTTGTGCGGCGGCGGGAACGGCACCTGCTTACATGGGCAACGATTCGGACTTCTATACCATCGTGAGCCAGTTCGAGTCCGTTTATGAAATCTACGGCGAATTCCAACGCAAGATGGAGCGCTTCTGGTCGCTCAAGTGGATCGAGCAGGAAGGTTTGAAGGAAATCGAGGCCGTGGTGATCAAGGGCGATCTGGTTCGCGTGGAAGGATTGCCGTTGGTGCAGCGCATTCCCGGAATGCCGGAACTTGACCGCGGCAGAAAGGTGCTCTTGGGCGTTCTCGGTTTCGACTACATTGACGTGCTCTTTGAGGGCAAACTGCTGGCCGTTCTGGACGAAACCGATGAGGAAGCGCTTGAAGAAGGTGACGGACTTGAGGAAGAAAGCGAAGCTGTTGTAGAGCCGCAGGCCACCGAGGCGACCGAGCAGAATGCACAGGTAACAGAACAGTCGCCCGAAACTGTCGGCGGCGAAGCGCCAAGCGTTTAAAATCGAGGAAAGGACTCGTGATTTGCAGTTCTTATGAGATTGTCTACCTGCGGGAGGTTGTATGGATAAATATTTTGTGATCGGTCATCCGGTTAAGCACTCGCTGTCGCCAGAAATCCACAAGATGTTTGCCGCGCAGTTTGACATCGAGATGAGCTACGAGACTCGAGATTTCGAACCTGGCGGCTTCATCGAAGGTATGGCAGTTCTTCGCCGCGAGGATTCTCCCAAGGGCGCCAACGTGACGCATCCCTTCAAGATGGACGCTTATCAGTACTGTGACGAAGTGACGCCGCGTGCGCGCAAATGCGAAGCGGTCAACACGCTCATTTTCGACGGTAATCGTGTTCTGGGCGACACCACCGACGGTAAGGGCTTTGTGAACGACGTGACGCAGCGTTGCGGCGCTTCCTTGACCGGTGCTCGTGTGCTTATCCTGGGGGCTGGCGGTGCCGGCCGCGGTTTGGCGGCAGCTCTTCAGGAAGAAGGGTGTGCGCGTATCTATATCGCCAACCGTACTCCTGAGAGAGCGCACTCCGCTGGTGCGGCGCTCGGCTGTGCGTCGGGCAGTTTCGTGGATTTGATCAGCGAGAAATTCGACATCATCGTCAATGCGACGAGTGCCGCATTCTCCGGGGCGGCCCCGGCTGTTCCAAATTGCGTCTTCTCCGAATGCTCGCTTGCGGTGGATCTGACGTATGCGGCTTTGCCGACGCCCTTCATGCAATTGGCGAAAGAATCCGGGGCTGTTCGCGTTGAAGACGGCTTGGGCATGTTGGTTGCTCAGGCGGCTGAAAGCTTCGCACTTTGGACGGGCCGCATGCCGGACACCAAGCCTGTGTACGAAAAGTTGCGTGCAGCATTTGATGCCAGCGTAGCGCTCTGATTGCCGGTATTTGGCGAAAAATTGAACGGCGGGTTTCTTTTGCGGAGGCTCGCCGTTGTTTTGTTGTGGCAACGGGTGGATCGTTTTTCGACTTGATAGGCAACTGTATCATCAGACAGTTAACTGTAAGGAGAACTGTATGCCATACAGTTCGACTGTCTTGTTGCGGAGGAACCTTTGTCATCTTCGAGTTGTGTTTTTGCCTAACTTCTGAAGAAGTAGCGGCGGCAGACGTTGATCTCGGCGTACAATGCCGCCCGTAAGCTTTTTTCAAGATGCGCCGACTGTCTGACCGTGCAGGCGGCGTTGCGCCCATACTGTTTAAGCGCTTACGGTCATTGATTCAAGAAGGCACGCCTTTCGAACTTCCCCGTCAACCATTTTTCGCGGCATCCGCAGGGAGAAACGCAGTGACAGAGCCCGACGACAAAAAAGAAGAGCTCTTGGCAGCAGAAGACGATCTCCTGTCGCGCGATCCGGAAGTGGCCAATCGCGCCTTGGAGCGCATTTCCCAAATCTTTGAAGATCAGGAAGACAGAGGCAAGGTCTCGGGTAACGATCCCGAGGAACCGGACGCTGCTGCGCTTGACCTGACGGCCGAGACTGAACTTACCGATGTTCTGAGCGATCTGCATCCGGCCGACATTGCTTACATTCTCGAAGCATTGCCGCCGGAACAGCGTCTGGCGGTGTGGAACCTCGTGCGTCATGAGCACGAAGGCGATGTTCTGGTCGAGGTGAGCGAAGGCGTTCGTGAAACCCTGATTGACTCGATGGATCGCGAGGAGCTCGTCGATGCCGTCGAAGGGCTTGATACGGACGAGATTGCCGACCTGGTTGACGATTTGCCGCCGGATGTGGTGGCCGAGGTTCAGGAAGGCTTGTCGCATGAAGAACGTGCGCAGTTGCGCGCGGCGATGAGCTATCCGGAAGACAGCGTTGGCGCTCGCATGGACTTTGAGATGATCTCGATTCGACAGGACGTGTCGCTTGAGATCGTCCTGAAGTTTTTGCGTCGCTTCGAGTCTTTGCCCGATCACACCGATCAGCTGTTTGTTGTTGATCGCCAGGGGAAATTCTTGGGCGCGTTGCCGGTGGCGCAGATTCTGGTGCATGAACCGACTCGCTCGGTGTCTTCTCTGATGCAGTCCGACATCCTGACGCTTAACCCGTTGGATGATGCGAGCGATGCGGCGCAGGCCTTCGAACGCTACGACTTGGTGAGTTCGCCTGTGGTGGACGAAGCCGGACGCTTGGTGGGCCGATTGACTGTTAACGAAGTTGTTGATGTGATTCGCGAGGAAAGTGCCGAAGATGCGTATGCGGCCGTCGGTCTGGACGAAGAACAGGATATTTTCGGAAGTGTCTGGGATTCGGCCAAAAGTCGCTGGGTGTGGCTCGGCGTCAATCTGTGCACGGCTTTTTTTGCCTCACGCGTGATCAGCGCCTTTGATGGGACGATTTCCAAGGTGGTGGCACTAGCGGCGCTTATGCCGGTGGTTGCGGGCATGGCCGGCAATTCGGGCAATCAGACGCTGACGCTTCTGGTGCGTTCCATGGCTATGGGGCAAGTGACGGACGCCAACACAGGCCGACTGTTGAGGAAAGAGTTGTTGGTGGCGTTGTTGAACGGTCTTGTGTGGGGCGTTATTGCGGGGCTCTGCGTCTGGGGGCTGTACCACGACAGCGCGCAGGGCATGATGCTCGGCGGAGTGATGGCCTTGGCGATGCTACTTAATATTGTGCTGGGCGCGGCTATGGGTTTGGCTGTTCCGTTGGTGCTTAAGGCACTCAACAAAGACCCGGCGATGGGCGGGTCCGTTTTGTTGACGTTTATGACGGACTCGGGAGGCTTTTTGATTTTTCTGGGACTCGCCTCGGTGTTTTTCCGTTAAGCGTGTGCCATAGTGTCTTTTGACGACAACACGTTTTGCAAAGAACTGTCAGCAGTTGTAGCGTCTTACTTTCGGGCGCATCAACTTGCCACAGAAACGCTGTCCAAAATGCCGCAGACGCGGTAAAGTCACAATAAGAAACTGGGATTGGACAACCGTTACCTCGAACGTTCTGAGGCAACGAGAACATGAGAAAAAAGATGAACAAGAAAATTGCAGCATGTGGCGCGCTTTCTGCCGCACTCTTGCTTGCGGGCTGTGCCAACGACGGTACGGCGTACCGCTCGGACGTTTATTGGGCTGGCCAGGTCAATCAGGCTCAGGAAGTGAAGACGGTGCAGATCATCGCCGTGATGCCCGCGCGTATTACCGTCGACAACCGACGTGATCGGAGTGACTCGGCCACGATGGGTACGATTCTCGGTGCCTTGGCTGGTGCCGCGGTGGGTGCTGTAGTAAGCGATTCGCCCGACGCCGTGGTGGCGGGCACAGTGGGCGGCGCCGCGCTCGGCAATGTGGCCGGCAAGGGCATGAGCGGGCGTTCGGAAAACTTTGTCGAGGGCGTTCAGATTACTTTCCGCTACGACAACAAGATCTTCAATTCCGCCCAGGTAGGACGCGTGTGCGAATACAAGACGGGTACGGCCATCATGGTCTCTCCGGCTCCTAACGAAACGCGCATTCAGCCCAACAACCCCTACGGGTGCGGGACATCCAAGTAACTTTTTCGGGTGAGCAAAATGAAAAAGATTCTGCTTACGGCCTCCTTGGCAGCCGCCTGTTCCATGAGCTGGGCTCAGATCGGGGAAGTGCCGCCCGACTACCCTGCGCAGGCCGCGCAGTATCCGACCAACCCGGTGGACGCACAGATCGAAGCCGTGCGCCGCAACTATGAGGACGTCAAGGCGCGTGCGCAGTTGCGGCTTGATGCCGAACGTCGAGCCAAGGAAGAGCGCGAAGCCGCTCAGGCCAAGGCTCAGGCACGTGAAAAGGCTCGCGCACGGGCAGCCGCTGAGGCTCGTGCCAAGGAAGCGGCCCGCAAAGCTGCCAAACAGGAAAAGTTCCAGGATGAGGAGCGTGAGCTTGAGCTCGAAATGAAGCGTCTGGATGTGCGCTCCAAGAGAAGCGACATCGAGACGAAGGAAGCGATCAATCGAGAGAAGGCACGCCGCGCCAACGAAATTGTCGAGCGTATGCTGGAGTCCGATACGCCAGCCAAAACGCAGGAGCGCTCTTACTGAAAAGAGCGCTCGCGAAACTGAGTTGCTAAAAACCTATTCCCCGAAGAGTTTTCTAAGCTCGTCGGGGATTCCTTTTTTGGCGGGTTTCTTGGTTTCTGCGAGTGCCTTTGCCGAGAGCTCGGTTGCCGAATACTCTTCTTCGATGACATCGCGGTAGTAGCTCAGGGGCTCGGCGGAACATAAAAAACGCTCGGCGACCTCGCTGCCGATGCCTTCGTAACGCAGCACGCGTTTGGTGTCGAACTCAATGTCCAGAGTTCGAGTGACCGGATCGTAGCCGGCAGAGACAATGCCTCCGCGATGAATAGGCTTTCTTCGCATGGATTTCTCCGGATGACTGCGGCACTAATGCCTCTCTCGATTATAGGGCCGCAGCCTCGCTACAATGCCTGGACATTCCCTTAGATCCCATCAAAGAATTCTGAAAAACAAATGGCCGATACCACTACGCACCCGGACGCCCGCATCGCCAAGCTTGAGGAGCTATTTGCTTCGTTGCCCGGCCTGGGGCCGCGCTCGGCCGCTCGTTTGGTGTCGGAGCTTCTGACGACGCGTCGCGCAGAGGCGCAAGCGATCAAAGACGGACTGCAGGAGGCTCTGGCCCGCGTGCATCACTGCCCTCGTTGCCATACGCTGACGACGGAGCCGTTGTGCAACTTCTGTTCAGACAACACGCGCGACAACACGCACTTGTGCGTTGTGGAAAGTGTCGCTGATCAAAAGGCACTCGAAGCGAGTCTTTCCTACCAAGGGGGCTATTTCGTGTTAATGGGACGCATCAATCCGCTGGAAGGGACGGATCCCGAACGGCTCGGGTTGCCGCTGCTGCTGCAGCGCATTCATCAGGATCGAGTGAGCGAATTGATTCTGGCAACGAGCTATACGCCCGAAGGCGACGTGACGGCGCACATGATTGCAGGCATCGTCAGAAAACACTTTCCCGAAGTGCGAGTGACACGTCTTTCGAAGGGACTGCCCACCGGAGTTGAACTCGAATACGCTGATGTAGCCAGCATTGCCTCGGCGGTGTTCTCTCGGCGCTGACATTTGTCAATCTTTCTTCAGATATTGAAACGCAAGCAAAAATCGCTCGTCTCGGCGCGCGCTAAAGTACAAAAATATTGCTTTAAGGCAAAGGTTTTTGTGGTTTTAAGCGGTTGCGGGAAATGCTCGAAGCGGTTTTGCATTCGGCCGAAGCGGTTCTTGTTCTCTTTTCCATCGCGTTCGTCGGTTTCGAGACGTCGCGTCGCGGTTGGTACAGCGAAGACAGCCGCCGCCTGATGGCGCGGCTCGTGAATTTGTGTCTGCCGCTTTTTCTCTTTTACAACGTCACGTCCAAATTCACGCATGAGGATCTCATCAATGTGCTACAGGTCGCGGGGCTGCCCTTTCTGACGGTCGGCTTCAACTGGCTTGTGTCCCTGGCCATTGTGAAGATGGGGTGGGTGAGAAAGGAGATTGCGGGGGCTTTTATTGCCTGTTTTACGGGCGCCACCGTGACGTTTCTGGGCATCCCGGTGATTTCGATCATGTTCGGGGAAGCGGCCATCGGCTACTTGCTTGTCTACTTCTTTGCCAACGTGATCTTTATCTGGACGATCGGCCTATACGGCATTCAGCTCGACGGCGTGCATCGTGCCGGCCGCGCCCAACCTCGGCTATTTTCCAAGCGCAGCATCAAGATGTTCTTCCAGCCTCCGCTGCAGGGCTTTCTGTTGGGGGTGCTCTTTGTGGTGTTCGCGTTGCCCGTGCCCGATCCCATCGCGATGATCACGCGAGATCTGGGGCGAGTCACTTCGCCTCTGGCGTTGGTGTTCATCGGCATGACCATTCAGCACATCGGTTTTGAAAAAATCAAGCACATTCCCAAGGAAGTCTGGTTGATCCTTTTTTCCTGCTTCGTGCTGCGTCCGGTTGTGATGTATTTCGCCACCGGTTGGGTCGATATGTCGAGCGAAGCACGTCAGGTCTTTATCGTTTCTTCGAGCATGCCCGTGTCGTCCGTTATCGGCGTGCTGGCGAAAAACTATGGCGCCGACGAAGAGTTCTGCTCGGAAGCCATCGGCATCTCGACGTTGGCGCTTCTCGTTGCGTTGCCTTTGGTTCTGACCTTTGCCCGTTTGGTGTAGCAAAAAGCCGCCGGAACGTCATTTTTTCGCGTTTCAGCGGCCTTCAGCAGCGACGGCAGCGTTGTGACAACGCTGCCGTTGGCAGAGATCACTTCAGGATCGACGGGATGATGTGTGTCCAGACTTCCAGGGCCGGATCAAGATCCGATTCCTTGATGTCGAACGTAGCGGTGTGATGACCCGACGGACGATCCGAACCCCACAGGAAGAAAGCGGCCTTGCCGCCGTGCGCCTGCACGCGGCGCGCGAGGATCGTAGCGTCTTCGCTGCCGCCGAAGTTCAGGGCCTTGTCAACGACAGTGATGCCCGGAGTGGCGCGGCCGGCGGCGTTGAGAATGTCCACGAGTTCCTGATCAGCCGTCAGGTCGACGGCTTCGCCCATCTTGCGCATTTCGTACGTCACGCCGAAGCCCAATGCAACGCCTTTGCAGATGTTGGTGACTTGATCAACCATGTACTGGTTGATTTCGCCCGTTTCTCCGCGCACTTCAAGCTTCATGACTGCCTTGCTCGGGATGACGTTTCGGCCTTCGCCTGCGATGAGCTGGCCGACATTGATGCGGGTCATGCCGCCCGAGTGGCGCGAGATGCCCATCATCTGAACGGTGGCGTTGGCAGCGGCAGTAAGCGCGTTACGGCCGTCCTGCGGGCAGGCGCCGGCATGAGCGGGCTTGCCGTGGAAGGTGACGTCGAGCTTGGTGGTGCAGAGGTAGCCGTAGAGGTTCGTGGCGATTTCGCCCGACTTGGCGCTCATGGCTACATGAGAGCCGAGGAAATAGTCGCAGTCGTCGAGAACGCCGCTTGCGGCCATGCCTGCAGCGCCGCGCACGCCTTCTTCAGCGGGTTGGAAGAGAATCTTGATCTTGCCCGAAAGCTTGTCCTTATTATCCATTACCCAGTGAGCGACCGCGAGGCCCATCGACATATGAGCGTCGTGACCGCAGGCGTGCATGAAGCCCGGATTCTTGGAAATGAAGCCTTCTTTGGCGGGTACGTGTGTCTCATCCGTGCATTCGGTTACCGGCACACAGTCAATGTCAAAGCGAATGGCCAAAGTGGGACCGGGACGGCCGGTATCAAGCACGGCTACGCACCCCGTGAGTTCTTCCATTTCGGCAAGGAGTTCTTCGCTCACGCCATTGCGGCGGGCGCGTTCCAGACCGGCTTTGACGACGGATTCTTCACGGCCGAGGCAGGCTTCGGGGTCGATCACTTTGCGGCCCAGCAATACGTCGTAGCCGTAGCCGCGAAGCGTGGTGACGAGAAAGGCCGTCGTGGTGAATTCCGACCAGCCCTCCTCGGGGTTCTGGTGTAGCTGACGGCGAATGTTGATCAATTGATCGTGATAAGCGCTGAGCATGTCGACTCGCTCCTTTTCAAACAAAAACGCACGCACACAAAGTCTTCCGGCAACCGGTGAGCAAGCGCGGTGCCGAATTGAGATGTAACAATGCACGAGCGCGGTCTGAGGTCAGACGAGGCCGCACTCTGTACGAAAGAATGATAGGCCTTCGATCGGTTGCGGAACCGATGAAAGGTTTGAAAAGGAAAATACCTCAAAAGGGGCAAAGGAGAAGACGCTTTTATCGCGAAGATTCGCATTAAGTCAAAAATTCAGGGGACCTTTTCAACTGCCGCGGCGTTTTTCGAATAATAATAAAGAGGTAATCATGTCGGCTTGTGCCCTCGGGGCTCGGGGTGTTTTGTCTCCCGTCAGAGGGGCAAAGACATGGTACTGACCAAAGGAAGGAAGTCGCATTATGGCTGGGGATCTGCAGCGAGACGGCGTGAAATTCTGCCGCTCTATTTTTGATACGGTTCGCAAAATGAGCGCCGATGGTTTGGGTGTAACCCGACAGGGGTATTCCACAACCGAAACGGAAGTGCTTGACTATCTCAAGATGATCGGGCAGGAACTCGGCCTGGAGATCAACACGGACTTGGCAGGCAACGTTTGGATGTGCCTGCCGGGCAAAAACCGCGATTTGCCCGCCTTCGTTGCGGGCAGTCATGCCGACAGCGTTCCGCAGGGTGGCAATTACGACGGATTGGCGGGTATCACCGCTGCTTTGGCCGTGGCTTGGTGGATGCGCCGCACGGGGTTTGTGCCCGAACGCGACTACATGATCCTGATGATGCGCTGCGAAGAGTCGAGTTTCTTCGGTAAGGCTTATGTGGGCTCACTGGCGCTCACCGGCAAGCTCACGCTTGCCGATACGGCTCTCAAGCACCGCACACAGCCCACGACACTCGGCGAATGCATCTCGGCCTGCGGTTTCGTACCGGCAGACATCACGGCGGGTCGTCCTTTGGTCGAGCTTGAAAAGATTGCGGCATTCATTGAGCTTCACATCGAGCAGGGGCCGACACTTGACAGTTCGGAATCCGAGCGAGTTGGCATCGTTACGGGTATCCGCGGCAACGTGCGCCACAAGAAGGTGGTTTGTCTGGGACAGACCGCGCATTCGGGCGCAGTCGACAAGCCTTATCGACACGACGCCGTGATGGCGACGGCCGAGCTTCTCACTCGTATGGACAAACACTGGGACGAGTGGCTTGCCAAGGGCGAAGACCTTGTCTTTACCGTAGGCGTTTTGAAAACCTCGGAAACCTCGGCAATCTCCGTGATTCCGGGTGAGACGACCTTTACGGTCGACATGCGCAGTCTTTCGATCGATACGTGCGAGCGCTTCCATGAGTTGCTCCTGAAGGAAGCCGATGCCGTTGCCAAGGAGCGCGGCGTGAAGTTTGAGTTCGACCGCAAAATTGTGACGGATGCGGCCAAGGTGGATGCGGCGCTCTCCGACCGGATCGAGGCGGCGGCAAAGGTGGCGGGCATTCCGGTGCGTCGACTCGCGAGCGGTGCCGGTCACGATGCTGCCGTCATCGGCAATAGCGGTGTGCCTGTGGCCATGATTTTCGTTGCCAATCAGAACGGCTCGCACAACCCGTATGAAGCCATGAAGATTGAAGACTTCATGAAGGGTGTCAACGTGCTTTGGCACACTGTGCGCGATTACGACGCGTAAAGGTCTTGCGACGGAACGCGGAGACGCTTCCGAAACGTTAGAAATAAAAAATGACAACAACTGATCTTAGCGACGGACAGCCCGCGCGAATTTTAATTTTTGACCAGTGTCCGCTTTTTGCAAGGGCTTTGAGCGAACTGATCGGCGAACAGGTACCGGGCTCGGTGCGTCGCATCACGCACAACGCCAACGATGCGCTCGAAGAGGCGCGAAATGAGCATCCGGATCTGGTCTTTATCGATCTTGACGGCGGCGACATTGGTGTGACGTTGCTCAAAGACATCAAACTTCTTGAAAACGCGCCGCGTTGCGTGATGCTCATCACCGACGGCACGCAGCCATCCTTGATGGCGGCCATTCGTTTGCAGGCCGACGGCTTCATCACCAAGCGACTGTCGGTGCAACAGCTTGCCGCTCAGGTGCATCTGGCTGCCGGAGGCGAAATGGTGATCAGCGACTCGCTGACCGCAGCATTGGCGGTGTCGCTACGCAATGTGCCCATGGCTGACGATTCGCGTGACATCTCTCGCCTGAGTCCGCGTGAGGTGGACGTGCTCTATTGCATCGCCAACGGCATGAGCAACCGTCAGATCTCCGAGCATCTGAAGATTTCGGATGGCACCGTGAAGGTGCACGTCAAGCATGTGCTCAAAAAGCTTGGTTTTGCAACGCGTGTGGAAGCGGCGCTGTGGGCGAGCGAATCCGGGCACAAGGGGTCGATTGCTCAGACGTATTCGCGCTGAGGCAAATCAAACCGAGAAAAGGTCGGCCATTGGCGTGGTCTGCGCCGAGGCGATTCGGCCGAAGTGCCGATAGGCAGTTTGCGTGACAATGCGTCCGCGAGGCGTGCGTTGTACCAGACCTTGCTGAATGAGGTAGGGCTCGACTACATCTTCTAGCGTTTCGCGGTCTTCGCCGACGGCGCTAGCCAGGTTGTCGATGCCCACCGGGCCGCCCGCAAACTTATCCATGATGGTCAGCAAAAAACGTTGATCCACGAAGTCCAGGCCCATGGCATCGACTTCGAGCATACGCAGTGCCGCGTCGGCTACCTCGGCCGTGATGACGCCGTCATGGCGCACCTGTGCAAAGTCGCGCACGCGACGCAGCAGACGATTAGCTACGCGGGGCGTGCCGCGGGAGCGACGGGCAATTTCAAATGCGCCCGCCTCTTCGATGGGAACATTTAAGAGGTTGGCCGATCGCGTGATGATGCGGGCCAAATCGTCCGTGTCGTAAAACTGCAATTGGTTGACGATGCCAAAGCGAGCGCGCAGAGGATTGGTCAAAGAGCCTGCGCGAGTCGTGGCGCCGATCAGCGTAAAGGGCGGCAAGTCAAGTTTGATGGAGCGCGCCGCGGGACCTTCGCCGATCATGATGTCGATTTGGTAGTCCTCAAGTGCCGGGTAAAGGATTTCTTCGACCACGGGACTCAGACGATGAATTTCGTCGATGAAGAGAACATCGTTTTTCTCAAGGTTGGTCAGAAGCGCCGCCAGGTCACCCGGACGCTCAAGAACGGGGCCGGAAGTCTGGCGCAGGTTGACGCCCATTTCGTTGGCTACGATGTGAGCCAGCGTCGTTTTGCCCAGGCCCGGAGGCCCGAACACCAACAGATGGTCAAGCGGCTCGCCGCGCTGCTTGGCGGCGGCAATGAAGATTTCGAGCTGTTCGCGCACCGCCTTTTGGCCAACGTAATCGGCCAGTCTTACCGGGCGAAGGGCGCGGTCGATGCTTTCTTCATTAGGGCTTGTTGCTTCCGTGGAGACGACGCGTTCGACGTTTTGCATGAGAAAAATTTTCTACCGTTCGAAAAATTAGTGTGCCATGGATTTTAGGGCTTCGCGGATGCCAGCGGAAACATTGACGTCCGGGGCGAGCCTCTTGGCCGCGGCTGTGGCTTCTCGATCCGAATAACCCAGAGCAACCAGGGCGGCAACCACGTCGGCGCGGTTGTCTCCCGGGGCTGCCGCCAGTGTCACACCATCCAGATCGGCGCAGATCTTGCCTTTAAGTTCCAAAACAAGACGCTCGGCCGTCTTTTTACCGATGCCGGGCACTCGCGTCAAAAGCGAGCTTTCCTGCTTGGCGACGGCTTGAGCCAGAGCATCGACCGTCATGCCGGAAAGAACGGCCAGAGCAGTGCGGGCGCCGATGCCGGAAATTTTGATGAGCTGTCGGAAAGCGGCGCGCTCCTTTGCCGTGCCAAAACCGTAGAGCAGTTGGGCATCTTCGCGCACGATGAAATGCGTTAGCAGCGTGATTTCCTGTCCGACGTCCGGAAGGTTGTAGAAGGTGGACATCGGAACGTTGATTTCATAGCCGACGCCGTGGACGTCGACCAGAATTTCCGGAGGATTTTTTTCAAGAAGCGTGCCGCGAATGCGTCCGATCATGATTGATTCCTGATTTTGTTGTTGACAAGTTGAGCCCAGGCGTTGCGTTTTGATTTTTTCGATGTCATCGTGCGATTGCCGGTGCGTGAAGGAACGGCGGCCATCGCTTGAACCTGAGTCAGTTGCATGGCGTGTGCGTGCGTAACGGCACAGGCTAGGGCGTCGGCGGCATCAGCCTGAATGTCGCCGGAAAGCTTCAAAAGGGTTGAGACCATCACTTGTACCTGAGTCTTGGTGGCTCGACCGGTGCCGACAATCGAATTTTTGATTTCGGACGGTGAAAATTCCGCTACCGCAAGACCGTGGTGTGCCGCACAAGCTAGCGCGGCACCGCGGGCTTGTCCGAGCAATAGCGTGGATCGCGGATTGATGTTGACGAACACCTGCTCGGCGGCAGCACAATCGGGATTGGTTTCTGCAATGACTGCAGAGAGTTCTCGGAAAATGGTGCCCAGGCGTTCGCTTAGTGTTCCGGTGGGCACATGAATGCATCCGGCAGTGACGAATGTCAGGCGGCTGCCGTCAGCGTCAATGACTCCGAAGCCTGTCCGATTGAGGCCCGGGTCGATGCCGAGAATGCGTTTCTTGCTCATGCCGTTTGATGCCTGGATAGGATGGAAAGAGGCTGGATTTTACGCGATGCCAGTATTGCCCGATTGGGCGACGCTTGCAAATTTTATAGATGTCTGTAAAATCCCGATTCTCTTCGTGAGAAGAGATTGAAAATTAAGCGCGCGGTTGGCTCAGTGGTAGAGCATCGCCTTCACACGGCGGGGGTCACTGGTTCGAATCCAGTACCGCGCACCAAGAAACAGCCTCAGGGCTGTTTTTTTATACCCGGAAAAAACGATTTCAGCCAGAAAAAACAATAAAAACAAAGGGTTATAAAACGTCCAGTCGGAAAAGACTGCATCACTGAAAATGGGTGCATGTTCCTCCTGTGAGACGAAAAAAGTCAGTTTCCATCTGACTAGTGTCAAAAGACCGCCCGTGTCAGCCGGCGGATGAATGGCGTTTGAGCCTTTGAAAAAAACATTGCGAAGCGGTCTATCAGATCTTTACGTCTTTGAGCACTTCGGTCAATTCGGTGATCGTGTGTACGCCGAGTTTGCGCATGGCGCTTGCCTTGTGAAATTCGGCGGTGCGTTGAGCGATTCCGAGACGCTCTGCGGCTGCGCGCATGGCAACGCCCTGTGCGGCCAATTTGACCAACTGTTTCTCTCGAGACGAAAGCGCATCGTAAGCGGCTTGCCGCTGGTTGGCTTTAGTTTCGGACAGAGCTGTTGCGCGATCCAAAGCTTCCTTGAGTTTTTCTCGACGTACGGGTTTTTGCAAAAAGCAAACAGCCCCTTTCATCATCGTTTCTACCGCCATCTCAAGGTCACCGTGACCAGAAAGAAAGATAACGGGCCAATCGATGTCGGTGTCAATCAGACGCTGCTGCAACTCGAGTCCGGTCATTTGCCCCATGCGCACATCCAGAAGCACGATGCCGGGCTCGTTGTGAGGAACATAAGTCAGGAAATGTTCGGCGCTCGGATATGGAACGGGGTCGCAATCCAATCCCTTTAACACGAAGGAGAGCGCTTTTCGCAGACTCTCGTCGTCATCGACAACATAAACGCGTCGCATAAAAGTTAGTCTCCAAGAGGTTTGACTGTTCCGGCTGAGACGGGAAGTTTCACACAAGTCCGTAAGCCGGTGTTCCGGAAACGACGTTTAAAGACGATATTTCCGCCGACGCCTTCGACGATATTGCGCGAAATCGAAAGCCCCAAGCCCAGGCCGTCGGGTTTGGCGCTTGTGACCACTTCGTTGAGGCCGGCTAGTTCACGATCGGAAAGGGGAGGGCCGTTGTCTTCGAGTTCGATACAGATGAAGCCCTCCATCACTTGAGCTTTGACCAGCAGTTGGGGGGATTCATCAGTTTGTTGCGCAGCGGCTTCCTTGGCGTTTTTGATGAGATTGCCGAACACCAGTTGCAGGTCCAGAGGATTTACGAGAACGGTGGAGTCTTCAAAGGCACTGACATGCGTCGGAACGTTGCCGATGCCGAAATGCGTCACCATTTCGTCAGCTTTGTCAAAAGCTTCTCGAACGGAAATCGGTTTGAGCTCAGCCTTTTGCTTGGCGTACTGACGCACGCGCTCAACGATGTCGCTTGCGCGTGCTGCATCCGTCGTCATGCTGTGCAGGATGTCGAGCATCTCTTTTTTGCCGATGGCGTCGTTGCGCACCATCTCTTCGAGACCTTCGGCGTAAAGGCTGATGGCGGACAGCGGTTGCCTCAGTTCATGTGCAACGAGACCGGAAATTTGCCCGACGGCCCCCACTTTCTGCAGACGTTCCATTTTCTCCCGCTGAGCAAGCTGCAAACCGATTGACGCTTTGAGTTCGGTTTCGCGTTTTTTCACGAGCCACTGGCTGCGTGCACCGTGTGCGATCAAAGCCAGTATCAACAAGAGAGCCGTGATGATGGCCGACCGATATTCCTGCCAGATGCGTTTGAGTCCTGTTTGTCGCAGATATTCGTAGGGACCGAGTTGTAGGTCTTTGAGTACGTTGTTGGCACTTTGAAAGTCGCTTGCCACTGACCACATAAAGCCGCTCTCGCCCTTTGGGAGCATCAGCAGATCCATTGTGATGGCTTTGCTCATTGAGGCGCTGATGCGGGGTGTGACTGAGAGTGTCAGCGCCGGATACAGAGGTGTGGAGTGACGGCAGTCGGTGACGGTGTCTGTGAGACGCTCCTCAACGACGCGAACTTTCGAGAGAATCGACGGATCTCGTCGGGACATTTCCTCAAGTGCACAAAGGGGAAGAAAGCCCACATCGGACTTGCCGCCCACGACATCGTTGAAGACATGTTCGTTGACATCGCTTTGCGTGCGATCAGCGACGAAGGTTTGCTTTGAAAAGAAGTGATCGGGGTCGCCGAGTTTGCGTTGCACTAGTTCGCGAATGGCGTAAAGATACCCGCTGAAGGTGTCGCGGGACACGGCCGTTAACTTTTTTCCGCGGAGATCTTCAAACGTTTTTGCCAGCGAATCGCTTCGGACAATGACGGCGGTTCCATCGTTGCGATTGGGATCGGGCTGTACATCGCACACGAAGGTTGTGACGCTTCTCAGTCCCTCCGAAATCAAGGCTTGATAAAAGGGCGACTCGGAAAAAACGATGTCAACTTCTCCAGCCCGAACAGCTTTGGCCAAGTCGTGTGCCGAGTACTGACGAAAGGTGACCGGGTGGCCAAGTTTTTCCGGTGTGAGCGTGGACTTGAGCGAATTGAGCATGAGCCGCTCATCAATCATCAGGCCGAACGGGGTGTATCCCACGCGAATGACGCTTTCGGGGGAGCGTATAACGGCGGCCGGCGGTTCGCATTCCTCGGAATCTTCCGTAGCCGACGGCAGAGGCGCGGCCCATGCGTGGAAGGCCGAGAGCAGCAAGAGACACAAAGTCGCGAATTTCATCAAGTTCGAGTTTATGGGGCGATTGAAGTGCCGAAGATATTTAGTGGCGAATTGAGAACCATTCTTGTGAGCACGGAATTGTCAGTCATAACTGTACATTTCCTTTATAGGTGAAAACCCTTATCCGATACTTAACGCTGTTTTTACCTACCATCGCCCGAACGCGTCGGTTTGCTTTGGGGATGGTCTGCCTCGGGCGAATCGGGCTGATCAAGCAAATAAGGAGTCCCTTTCAATGGAATTCGTTGAACTGTTGATGCTCACCATTGCGGTGTTGCTCATCATCTTCAAGCCCGAGAAGGAAAAATGGGCGTGGTGGCTGACGGTTGCCGGCTGGGCGGTCGTCGCTTTCATGTACGTCGGTCATGTTTCGACCGGCATTCTTGGCGTACTTAATCTGTAATCGGGGAGGATGAAGAAAATGACTGATTACTCCGCTCCGATCAATTCCAACGATCTCAACCGTGCCAAGACGTTCTACGACATCGTCTGCTGGGGAGGTCTTCTCATCGTTTTGCTGCCCGTCGGCATCGCCAACTTGATTTTGGGTTATCTGCTCGGTGACTCTCCCTGCACGCTGTGCTGGGCACAACGTCAGCAGATGGCCTATATCGGTGTCATTGCGCTGATGATGGTTCGCTACGGCTTCAAGCCCAAGTACTTGGGCATGCTGCTTGTGATGGCTGCCTTCGGCCTTTACATGTCGTTCCGCCACTTGGGCAATCACGCCATGCGCGACGTGGGTCAGGGCTTCGGTCTTGACGTCTTCGGCATTCACACTCAGATGTGGGCCGAAATCGTGTTCTGGTGCGTGGTGATGCTCTTCGGTCTGGCTGTGTTCCTGGCACCGCGCTTTGATGCGCTCATCGCCGAAATGAAGGGCAAACCCTTCCGTCCGCTGTCGCGCTTTAACAAGATCGCCTTCAGCATCGTGGCTTTCATTTTGGCTTCCAACACCTTCCAGGCGCTGTGGTCTACCGGTCTGCCGCCCAACTGGGGTCAGGGCGATCCGGTCCGTTTCTCCTTCAATCCGAAGTACGTTATTTGGTCTGATGCGAGTTGGCACGGTATGTGGGACGGCATCAGCTTCCTCGGTAAGCGCGATGTGAAGGATCCGGACTTCGCTTACAAGGCCAACGACAAGAAGCTGGGTATCACCTTTAAGCACGATGCTGCTGACGCTCCTGTTGCCATTAACGGTATGCTCAAGCTAGAAGAGATCCGTGTCATCGAAGGCATCAAGCAGCCGGTCAACACTCTGGCTCAGATTCGCGGCGAATACTTCGTGGCAAGCAAGTACGACTTCTGGAAGCTGGACAGCAATCTCAAGCCTGTCGTGCATGCTCAGATGGATCCGTGGTACAGCGCCAATGTGCTCGACATCGTCAGCATCACGCCGTTTAAGGAAGACGCCTTTGTCCTGATGGGTTCGAACAAGTCGCTGCTGCGTGCTCGCTGGAACCCCAACGCCGATGACGTCAAGGGCTGGGCGAACTTCATGGTGGGCGGAGACAAGGTTGAACACGTCGGCGGTCTCGGCCGCGCCCGTATCGGCACCGAACGCGCCAAGTTCAGCTACGTGCACTCGTCTGCAACCGACGGCAGGTACGTTTACCTTGCCACGGTGCCCGACAACAAGAACAAGTCGAAGTTTGTTGTTTCCAAGGCCATGATGGCCGACTGGACTCTCTCGGCTGAGTTCGAACCTGCTGCCGACCTCAAGGCCAAGCGCACGCTCGGTGAACTCTATGTCACGGGTATGGTGTACGAAGACGGCAAGCTCTATGCCGTTTCCAAGAACTACAACGTACTCGTGGTGATTGACATCGCCAAGGAAGCTGTTGTTGAAGCTTGGGGTCTGCCGTCCGACCTGACCGATATCCGCGGTTTGGTTAAGAAGGGCAACACCTTCGAAGTGGTGGACCATAACCGCGTCGTGACTCTCACGATGCCGTAATCGATCGCAGGCTCGGCAGTCTGAAGCAGGCTGCCGATACAAATTTCTCTCCTCTCTCCTTGGGGACAGAAAACCCGCTGCATGTTCCGGTGTGCAGCGGGTTTTTGCCATCTGCGGGCAGATTTACACAAGGCAAGAGCAAGCAGACGCACCGGATGCTTGACGATGCAAACGATTTCACAACTGAGAAAGAAAATTTGAGTTAATCGTCATCATCGTCACGTCGACGCCTTCTTGAGCCGGGGCGACGCCGTCTGTCGTCGTCATCGTCATCGTCGCGATCGTCCCAGTCGTCATCATCATCGTCATCGTCTCGACGGTGGCGACGAGAACCGAAGCGACGATCGTCATCATCGTCACCCGCAAGAGCGGAAAGCGGTGCGGTGCCGAGGCCGAGAGCGGCAGTTATAAGAGCGGCTAAAAAGAGGCGGCGGGATTCGATCATGGTGCTGTCCTTTTGCAAGTCGCTATGGGCGGTTTGAGAAGAACTTGAGCTCGGGGCTTTTTCGAGCATACCTGTACGGCGCCTGCTCCTTCGTTAGGGATTGCCCGAAACAGCGACTGGATGCTGCAAGCAAAAGCAACAGGAGGCGACAAAGTTGCGGCACTACTGCTTCTCGGGTATGTTGTTTCGAACGGAACAACGGAGCTTTGTCATGCGGTTGCAATACGCTTCCGATTTGCATTTGGAGATGCCGGCCAATCGGGACTTCGTGCTGGCGGGCGCGCTTGAGCCTGCGGCTGAGTACCTGCTTCTTGCCGGCGATATTTCCTTGTTGAGCGACTGGCACAAAGCTGATGCATTCTGGGATTGGTGCGCTCGGAGCTTTCAGCACACGTGGATTGTGCCCGGCAACCACGACTACCACGCCGATCGATCGAATCTGCTTGGCCTTGCGTCGCTTCAGGTTCCTGTGCGGCCGAACGTGACCTACGCCAACAACGTATGCGTTCACGTCGAAGAAGTTTCGTTGGTACTGACAACGCTTTGGTCCGCAATCACTCTGCAAAAGACGGAAATCGAAGAAGAAGTCGTTGACTATCGTCAGATATATTTTGATGGCAAAACAATTTCAACGGAAATTGTCAATCGTTTGCATTCGGAAAGCAGAGCGTTTTTGGCTCGGACGCTTCAGATGTGCAATCCGAACAAAACGGTGGTGGTCACGCACTATGTCCCTGTGCCGCAGGCTACGCCCGAGCGCTACGACAATTCGCCCGTTCGGGAGGCTTTCATCGCCGATTGCTGTGATTTGATTGACGCGTATCAGCCGGCATTTTGGATTCACGGACACTCTCATGTTTCGGGAAATGTTCAGTACGGTAGAACACGCATTGTGTCCAATCAGCTTGGCACCGTTCGCCCCGGAAAGGAACTCAACTTCAATCCGAAGGCTGTGATCGAAGTGTAGGGACGAACTTACCGTTTTTTTCAGCTTTGGCAATCAGACCAAGGCAGGCGGCTGCAGCAGCAACAATGATGAGCATGCCGAAAAGGGAACGCAGACTTGGTGTGACGCCGAAAAAGGCGCTGTCAATAAAGGCGGCAAAAACCACACCGGAAAACGTGAAAACGGCACCGAGGAATGTGTTGCCTTTGCCCCAGCCCAACGCCCGGGCAAATTGTGCGCATGTGAGAAAGATCAGCATCAAAGCCAGAGGCGTTTGCTGCAATTGGGAGACGGTAAGTTGTCCGCAGAACAACTCCAAGAATCCCAATACGACGGCACCGTGCAGATGAAAGTAAAAAACGGTGCGGGGGACCGGTTCATTGACGCTTCCCAGTTTCTTGAGTATCAGAATGGCGGCGGCCGTAAACAACCCGCACAATAATCCGATCGGGACGTAGACGGCCGGAAAAGAGCGCTCCGAAGGATGAAACATCACGAGGATGCCGATGAAAGCCGCCGTAATGGACGCCAAGATGCGCCAGTCGATGTGTTCGCCATTGCGAAAAGAGGCGATCGCAGAGAAGCCAGCCACAAAAAGCGGAGAGGTGTACTGCAGCGTCTGGGCGGCCGCCACCGGCATGTTCATGGCGGTGATGATCTGTGTTATGACGACCCCTACGCCGATTATGGATCGCAACAGGTGCAGGTGCCAGACGTGGGTTGAGAACGGAACCTGGCGAACGAGCATCACGACGACGGTGACGGCCAATACGAACAAGAACTGTACGAAGGCCACATCAATGAACGCAAGTGTTTCCCGTAGGCATTGAATGCTTGCGAGAATGCATGCGCTGCAGAACGACGAAAAAAGAATCCAAAGCGCCGTCATGGCTCAGAGGTCCTCCGAGCGGGCAGTTTGGTTTTCTTCGGATGCGTTTTTGCGCAGAGTCGAGACAAAGACACTGCGGATCCACTGCATTTCCGAAGAGGCGTGATTGCGCTCGTGCCAGATGAGACGGGTGGAATAGACGCGCTTTTCGCCAGGAATTGGGATCACGGTGAGCGTGGGCAGCATTCGGGCGAAAAACTCTGCGGTGGTGTGCGGCAACACAAGCGTAGCGTTGGTGTCCTCGAGAAAATAGGGGGCACCCAGGAAATGCGGCACCTCAATGATTTTTCGTTGGTCGTGTGTGGATGACGTATCAATGTCAAACACGGGGCCCCGAGCATTCTGACGCAGTTCGACGGCAATTTTCGGGTATTTAAGAAATGCTTTTCGCGTGAGTTTTTTGCCTTGGGCATAACTTGTTGCAAGCGGGTGCTCCTTGCGGAGCAAACAGACGCGATGAATGTCGAAAAGTTTGAGACCGTGGAAATGTTCGGGAAGCGTTTCGCCCAGTGAGGTCGGGAAAAGTGCCAGATCAACACTGCCTTCGGCGAGCTCGCGAAAGACATTCTCCGACAAAGGCAACAAGCGGAAGTTCATTTGCGGTGCTTCACGCAAAAGCGCCCGCAGTACGGGACGCAGGATCATCACGACGGCATTGTCGGCGGCGGCAATCGAAAGCGTGCGGGTGATGTCAGCCGGCGCAAATGTTTTGGTATCGGTCAGATCGTTGAAGTTTGCCAGCAACTTGCGGATGATGGGTACAACCGCACGACACTTTTCGGTGGGGGCCATGCCTTGGTAGTTGCGCACGAAAAGCTCGTCGCCGAACTCCTCCTGACACTTACGAAGCGAGCGGCTCGCGGCCGAAATTGTCAGATTCAGCTGCCGGGCCGTTTCGGAAAGCGACCCTGTGTCGTAAATTTTGAGAACGACCAGCAAGTGGTTGAATCGCAAGGAAAGCATACGTAGGAACCGTCGGAGAATGATTGGGACGTTCTCTTTGGTTTGACTTTTCGATTATCGACAAAAGCTTATGTCATTTTTGTCGAAAAAGGAAAGGAAAATCGCCATTTCGGCAAAAACGATCCTTGCTTACGATGAACAAAGAGGCGAAAGCTCATTTGGACTTTTGTTTTTTGAACTGTTTGTTGGGAGAGATAATCATGGCTGTCACCATCGGTCGTCGTTCTTTGTTCATGGGCACCATTGCCGCACTTGTTGCGGGCACTTTCTCGGGGACGGCTGCCGCAGCCGGCGGCTCGTCGGGCCCGCGCGTGACGTTTGCCGCACAAGGCAAGCTCGGCGAAATCGTCGTCAATCCGTACAAGATTGCTCCGCTTACCGCTATCATCAAAAACGGCGGTTACGAACTCACCGAAGCTACGGTGCGCATCGTGCCCAAGAAAGACGGTCAAGAAATCAAATACAAGGTGGGTCGCAAGCAGCTTCTTACCCATGCCGGCATTCCTGTTTTCGGCCTTTATGCCGACTACAACAACAAGGTTGAGGTGAGCTACACGCGCAAGTTCCACGGCAAGACCGAAAAGATTTCGGAAACCTATTCGATCTACACCGCCCCCGTATATCACGAAGTGAGCGGCAACCCGACGCTTTCGCACAATATGTTCGAAACCAAGGTCGTCAAGATGGATCCGAAGTTCTCCGACCGTCTGTACCTTGTCAACAATTTGATGCAGCAGTACGCCAAGGCCACTCGCATGGTTTGGAACAACCCGATGGGCGGCGCGATGGAATGGAACTTCTATCCGATGAACGCCATCATTGACACCAAGGGTGAAGTGCGCTGGTACATGCACGTTGAACCGATCTACGACGTCGAGCAGATGTATCGCTCGGGCGTGATGATGGGCTTCCAGCAGGATGAAGACGGCAACATCACCTGGGGTTACGGTCAGCGTTACGTCAAGTACGACCTGATGGGCCGCGAAATTTACAACCGTCGTCTGCCGGTGGGCTACATCGACTTCTCGCATTCGCTTGATAACGCGCAGAACGGCCACACCTTTATCCGTGCGGCGAGCGCCGATTTGCGCCGCGCCGACAACAAGCGTGTTCGCACCGTGCGCGACGTGATTGTCGAAGTTGACGGCAACGGTCAGGTGGTCGACGAATGGCGTCTGTGGGAAATTCTCGATCCGTACCGCGACAACGTGATGAAGGTACTCGATCAGGGTGCGGTGTGCCTGAACATTGACGCAAGTCAGGCCGGTAAGACGCTGTCTGCCGAGGAATTGGCCAAGCTTGACGCAAGTGATCATTTCGGCGATATCGTTGGCACGGGTCCGGGCCGCAACTGGGCGCACGTTAACTCTGTTGACTACGACCCGACCGATGACTCGATCATTTTGTCGTCCCGTCACCAGTCGGCCATCATCAAGATCGGTCGAGACAAGAAGGTGAAGTGGATTCTCGCTTCGCCTGAAGGCTGGAAGAAGCCCTGGGCCGACAAGCTCCTTGCTCCGGTTGACGCCAACGGCAAGAAGCTCAAGATCGAAGGCAGCCAGGTAGAAGGTGACTTTGACTTCTCGTGGACGCAGCATACGGCCTTCCGTATTGATGAAAAGTCTGACAAGAATGTCATCTACATTACGGTGTTCGACAACGGCGACGCCCGCGGTATGGAACAGCCCGCCCTGCCTGAAATGAAGTACAGCCGCGCCGTGGTCTACAAGATCGACCAGAAGAAGATGACGGCCGAACAGGTTTGGGAATACGGCAAGGAACGCGGCTTTGCGTGGTACAGCCCGGTGACGTCGCTTACCCGCTACGAGGCCGACAAGAACTCCATCATGGTCTACTCGGCTACGGCCGGCATGGGACGCCGTCCGTCCGAACTGAAACCCGGTGAAAAGGCCGGCATCGCTTCGCCTGTTATCAACGAGTTCAAGTGGGGCGAAAAGGAACCGTCCGTTGAGATCGTGATCGTGGGTTCGATGGGTTACCAGGCGCTTCCGGTTTCGGTGGCCAAGGCTTTCTCCAAGTAACTCCGTAACGGCATGAGACCGGCAAAAACGGCGGCGTTTTGCAGCTGTTTTTGCCCGGTCGGGAAGGATTTTTTAATTTCTGCAACTAGACATTGCACGAACACGCAGGTGCCCTTTGGCAAATCTCGATTGTTCTGCAGGCATCTTGTTTCTAAACTGAGTGTTAAGAATTGAGCGCGATTGCCTGCACGATTTTCTGACTGGGCATCGGCTGAAGTTAGCGAGGAGAAATTCAAAATGTTCAAAAAGACTTTGTTTGCTCTCGGCCTTTCGGTTATCGCCGCCACCGCGATGGCCGCTACCGAAGGTACCGACTATGTGAAACTCGACAAGCCCATGGTCAACGCCGAAGGCAAGCTCACCAAGATCTTCAGTTACGACTGCCCGTTCTGCTTCAAGTACGACGTCGGCGTGGATCCGAAGGTTCTGCCGCGTATCGAAAAGGAACTGGGCCTTGCTTTCAATCCGGTGCATCTGGAAACCAAGGGCAAGTACGGCCGTGTTGCGAGCGAATTCCTCGCCATGTGCATGCTGAAGGACAAGGCCGCCGGCGTGTCGATCGAATCCAAGGATTCGCTCTTTAAGAAGGCCAAGGACGCCATCTATCAGGCTTATCACAAGAAGGGCGAACGCTGGACGTCCGGTGAAGCCGCGTTCCTGAAGACTCTGACGGACGCAACGGGCATTAGCCTTGACGAATTCAACAAGGCCAAGAACGACGAAGCAGTCAAGGCTCTGTGCGCCGAATGGAAGACCTCCTACGACGTGGCCAAGATCCAGGGTATCCCGGCTTATGTCGTCAACGGCAAGTATCTGATCATGACCAAGAGCATCCGCAACTTCGACGGTATGGTCAATCTGGTCAAAGAACTCAAGGAAATGAAGTAACTCCGACAAGTTTCTTGTTTCTCTCCTAGCGGGAGGGACGGCGGCAGGCTGCAAGCGCGGTTGTCTCTCCCGGTATTTTTTTCGATTTCTACACCGAGCCGGCACTGAAGCCCGAAGCCAAATTTTCAGCGCGGCAGGCGGGGGATTTTTGCGATGAAAAAATTTTTTAGTGGTCTGAAGACAGATCCTGTCAATACGCTTGCCGACTGGCAGGATTCGCGCTGGCCTTGGGGCATCATCGCCTTTGCCATGATCGCCATGGTGCTGCTGGCTCACTACGTGTTTCAGGATTGGATGCACATGCTGCCGTGCGAGCAGTGTGTCTACATTCGCTACGGCAATCTGGTAATGGCCTTGGGTTGCATCATCGCAATGATCAACCCGAAGGCGCTCTGGGCCAAGGTTGTGGGTTACGTGATTTCGCTCTACGGTCTCGTTTACACAATCATGTGCTCGTGGAAGCTCATCGGCATTCACGATGCCGTGCATTCCGACGATCCGATGGCCATGTTCGGCATGCAGGGTTGCTCGACGGAACCGCACTTTCCGTTTGGTCTGCCGCTTGAAAAGTGGGCTCCGGCCTGGTTCCAGCCCACAGGCGACTGCGGCTACGACGCTCCCGTCGTTCCTGACGGCGCCGTATTGAGCGATCTGCAGCGCTGGTTCATCGAGCTCTATCAGTCTTCCGACGGCTGGTACCTGATCCCGCAGTGGAAGTTCATGGACATGGCTTCCTGCTGTCTGCTCGCTTGCATCGTTGCGGCCATCTTCCTTGCCGCCATGATCTTCGGCTGGGTGATGCGTGATTTTGTGAAAAAAGCCTAATTTTCGACGGTTGTTATGTTGACTGCTGCGCCTGCTCTTGGCACGAAGCTCGAAGCATGGCGATGAACCATCGCAAAGCCGGATCGCCCGAAGCGTTTTCGTGCCAGATTACGCGGCGTTCATAATGGCCGGCAATGCTAGGCGGAAGCGGTAAAACCTCCAACGGCAGGTAGCGAGCAAGCAACCTGCCGTTTTTTTCGAGAATTTTCACGGTGGCTTCGGTTTCCAAAACCATCCAGGGCGCTGCCAAAAAGTAGGGCATCGAGATGCTCGCTCCGTCGCTTTCATGTGCCATGAGGCTGGCATGGTAACGCACGACAGCTGCCGAGAAATTGTGCGTGACGTTGCTGATTTTGACTTTTGGATAGGCCTGGATATCAGATAGCGACAATTCTCCCTTTTCCTTGTAGATGGCGACCAAAGGATGTCCTTTTTTAACGAGTAACACATCGGGTTCGTCAACAAGTACAACGCTGCGGCATTCGGGCGGAATCGGGTCAAACGGGAACATGGCCAGATCAAGGCGTCCGTTGCGAAGATCCTCAAAAAGGTCGCCGTTGAGGCCGATGACGTCAAGCTTGACTTGTGGAGCTTGCCTCAAGATTCGTTTGAAAGCAGGGAAAAGAAAGGCGAGTACGCCGTTATCCGCTGCCGCAATTCGAAAGGTTCGGGATAAATCAGCCGGATCGAACACGGTCGGCGCCGAAAGCTTCTCGAGCCGTCGCAACACATCGTTAATGTCGGGCAATAACTCACGCATGCGGGCCGTGGGTACCATGCGCGGTCCGCTTCTGACAAAAAGTTCGTCGGCAAAAAACTCGCGTGCCGTTGACAGGGCACGGCTGATGGTGGCCGTGGAAGTACCGAGTTCGTTTCCGGTAAGTGTGAGACTCATCGTTTTAAAAAGCGAAGAGAGAACCAGAAGAACAGTGTTGTCAGGGTAATTGTGGTGGCTTTGATTGTGCATAAAACTCTGCCTTGTTTTAGCCGTTCTTGAGGAGGAACAGTTTCCATCTTAAGCGTCTTTGCAAATCCTGCAACCGCGCGTTGCGACCCGTGGCGATCCAATCTGGGTATGAGCCGATTTCCTTGAAATTCAAGTCTCTATAGACTGATTTGCAAGGAACCGGTTCAATAAAAACGATGAGCCGGTGCGTCGACTAGACCACGAGGAGAAAGACAAATGAAGATTCTTCACTTGACGATTGCCGCCGCTGCCGTTGCCTTCTCAATGGCTGCCAGTGCCGAATCCATGGCGCCCGCTCCCACTCCGAAAGGAACGCATTTGGGCAATGTGATCGTCAACCCCTACGGCTATTCGCCTTTGACGGCTGTTATCAATCGCAACACCAAGCAGCCGACGGATATCAAAGTGACTGTTAAGGGCAAGCCCAACGGAGGCATCGACATCACCTACGACGTCGGTCGCTCGACGTTGCTTTCCAACGACGGTATTCCCGTGTTTGGCCTCTATCCCGACTATCGCAACACGGTTGTCGTGAGCTACAAGCTTGATGGCAAGAAGATTACCGACACGTACAGCATCCTGACGCCGGCGCTCACGATGCCCTACATGGACAACCGCAACATCACGGCTCTGCCGCAGCCCAAGGTCACCAAGCTTGATCCCAAGTTCAAGAACCGTCTGTATCTCGTTAACTCCGGCACGCGTCCTCCCAAGGGCTCCGAAGTCAACTGGATCATGCCCAAGACGCCCAAGATGAGTAAGAGTGCGGCTAATCCCTCCGGCGGTTCTCTCGCTTTCGAAACGATTCCTCTGAATTACGTGGTTGACACGCAGGGCGAATTCCGTTGGTGGCTCGAACCCGAAGCCATCTACGACGGCATCAACTACAACATTGCCGATCGCGGCTACGCGATGGGCTTCTTCCCGACCAAGGCCGGCACCTACACGTTCGTTCAGGGCCAGCGCTGGATCGAACTCAATCTGGCCGGCCGCGTCGTGGCCAAGCACGAACTGCCGCCGGGCTACATTGATCTGAGCCATGCTTCCTGGGAAATGCCCAACGGTCATGTGTTGCTGCGTGCTGCCAAGTACCGCTACCATCGTCCTGACGGTCAGGTCGTTCAGACCGTGCGCGACTTCATCATCGAAGTCGACCGTTCCGGCAACGTGATTGACGAATGGGATCTGAACACCATTTTGGATCCGACGCGCGACGCTTTGATTAAGAATCTCGACCTCGGCGCCGTCTGCATGAACGTTGACCTGGATGCTCAGGGTCAGAGCGTGGGTTCCGAACCGCTCGCACCGTTCGGTGACGCTGCAGGCGTCGGTACGGGCCGCAACTGGGCGCACGTCAACTCGGTTGCATACGATCCGACGGACGATTCGATCATCATTTCCGCTCGCCACCAGGGCGTGATGAAGATCGGCCGCGACAAGCAGGTGAAGTGGATTCTTGCTCCGTCCGTGGGTTGGAAGAACGGTCTGGAAAAGAAGCTGCTCAAGCCGGTTGACGCCAACGGCAAGGCCATCAAGTGCTCGCCCACGGGCGACTGCGAAGGCGGCTTTGACTTCACGTACACGCAGCACGCCGCTTGGCCGCGCGCTTCCAAGAAGGGCTCGATCGTTGTCTTTGATAACGGCCAGGTTCGCCACTACGAGCAGCCCGCTTTGCCCGAAATGAACTACTCTCGCTTGGTCGAATACAAGATTGACCCGAAGAAGATGACGGTTCAGCAGACTTGGGAATATGGTAAGGAACGCGGTTACGAGAGCTTTGCTCCGATCACGTCCAACGCCGCCTATCAGGCTGACAAGGACACGATGTTCGGCTTCTACGGCTCCGTCGGCTTGTTCGATCAGACCAAGGGTACGATCGGTCGCTTGCAGGAAGTTGATTACAAGACCAAGGACGTGAAGGTTGAAATTGACGTCTATAACAACAAGGCCTCTGCTCCGCACTATCAGGGCCACATTGTTGACCTCAAGCAGGCCTTCGGAAAGTAATCAGATAGTCGTTTAACAGCGATTAAAACGGGAGCGGTTCACAGCCGCTCCTGTTCGTGTTTCAAACTCCCGGTCTGCCGGATCATTAAGGTAGTCCGGGAGTTTTTCTATCCTTTGCAAAACCATTAAGTCATGATTGAGTCTGAGAACAGGACATCGAAAATCAAGATATGCAGAGTTATCGATTATTTGAGGCGAAATAGCTGTATATCGAGAAGTCTGCTTTGGTTTAGCGAAAACAAAAAAATCCTGCACCTTTCCGTCAGAAAAATGCAGGATTCTCCAAGGCTCAAAAATTTCTAACAATGGTGTCGGTAAGTGTCGGCCTCAGAATTTATGCATCAGGCCAAAGCCACCTGTTGTCTGATTGAAATCTGTGCCGGCATCCAAAAGTTGTTTGCCGTCCATAAACGATGTGAAGGCATAAAGCTGGGTGCGTTTACTCAGACTGTAGTAGTAGACCAACGCCCCGAGAAAAGCAGCCCCATCGTCTTGAGGATATCCTTCTGCCGAACCGTTAAGTTCTGCGTTTAGCCACCCGATAGAGCCGGCGAAGTAATGCGGCCCCATTGTATAGCCGGCACTCAGATAGACGGTTTGCATATCGAGGCCTTCGGATCTGTCATCGAACTTGTGATTTGGACCGAGGTCCAGCAGCCCGTCCAGCCCGGTTTTGTTGCCGATACGGCGTTCATTGGTTGCCAGGTAGACAATGCCGGAAATCGTGAGCGGAGACATGTCGTAACTGGCAATCAGGTGAATACCCATCGCATCGTCTTTGCGGTCTTTGCCTTCGACCACATGACTGAAACGTTCATAGGAAAGCACTGTACCGAGGCGTAGACGTTCTCCAACCCAGCCGAGAGCGACTTGGCCGACATGACGGTTGTCAGCCCAATCGTATGCAGTTTCTTCTTCCTCGTTGCCGTTGGAGTACATGGCCTGGTAAACGAAACCGGAAGAATTATTGGATGACATCGCAATCGTGTTATCCAGGCTGCCAGTGTTGTAGCTTATGAAAGCAGGAGCCGGTCCCAGCATACCGGAACGGGTCTGATTGGCACGCATGCGCCCATAGAAAGAATAGGGGGCAGTTGCGCAGGTAAAGTTAGGCAATCGACCTGCTGACACTTCAAGAATTTCATTGCCGATGAATACACGGGCAACACGGTCGGCAATTCCGTCTTGCGCGGTGAGCTTGCCGGTATCAACGTGGTATCCCGTTTCAAGTTGGGCACCCGCATACCAACCATTTCCAAGCGTTTCCTTTGTTTGGAGACCAAAGTAGGTATCCATGGGAGTTTGTTTGAAAGCGGCAACCGCCAGACTATCCTTTCCGCCTTCTTGGTGGCTGAAATAAAGGCCTGTTGCTACATTGCCGTAGATCTTAACGTCTGCCGCCTGGGCGCTGCATGCCACGGTGGCGCAGAGGATTGCTGCGACTGTCGGTAAATGTTTCCTGTCCATTTGTGTATGTCCGGTTGGTTGAAATGTTCGACACTCAGACAAGCAACCGCACGGAACAAGCCTTGCATGAAGCTTCCAAGATCGCCGATCCTATTGATCTGCAATCGATTCTATGGGCAGGCCTTCTATCGGTCTATGGGCATTTTCGATGCAAGTTAACCATTTCACTCAACTTGCTATTTTCGTTTTTCGCGAAATTATGTCGAATAGGTAGCGTTGAAAATCAAAGGTGCGAGTTAACGAACTTTGCTGAGGAAGACAGTGAGGTGCTGAAAGAAAAAGGCGACGCCGGTATTGATTGAACCGTTGGTCGCCTGACTGAGTTCACTGAGCAATCCGTGAGTGTTCAGTACCCTGTTTTTTAGTGACTTTTCAGCCCGTTTTTGGTGGGATCCAAGGTGCCGATTGTGACCGGAGTTCCACTAAAGAGCAATCACCGCCGTTTGTTATGACGACGCTTGGTCGCAGGAGTTGCATGTTGCAGGCTGCGAGCATTCGTCGCAAGAGCGATCAGTTGCGTGATACTTGCTGATCACACAGTTTTTGCAGTGAGCAAGCGCGTCTTCCGACAGCTGTTCAAAATCGTGGTACTGGCCGGACCAGCGGCAGATGTTGCGCAGGAACGGAACAAGACTGCGACCTTTTTCCGTGAGGGAATATTCCACGCGCGGAGGAATTTCCGGGAACTGGTGTCGCTCGATCAAACCGTGGCCGATGAGTTCCTTCAAAGTGTTGGCAAGGACAGTGTCCGATACGCTGTCGAGCGCCTTTTTGATGTCGTTATAACGGACGCTGTTTTCGGAATAGAGCAGGCACAAAATGCGGGACTTCCAGCGGCCGCTGAAGAATTCGAGAGCGAATTCCAACGGGCAACGCAAATCCTTGGGGAGTTTAGGTTGATACATGACGAAAACACAAAATCTAAAAAGTTGCAAAAAGTATAACCCCCGATTTTTGTCTAATCCAGATTAGATCAAACGGCGTAGGAGCAATTACTCAGAAATTACTTAGTCAATCATTGTTTACTTAAGGTCTTTGCTGTTTTCTTCAAATTCATACAATCGAACCTAGGTGTCGCTTTCCGTCGTCTCGGCACGGCTTTTTTCAAGCTCTACGACCCGCTGAGGCACCAGGAATAAAGAGACGGAAACGGTGCGGGAGACACGCATCGGAACACCGCATATACGATAAGAAACAGGAGAAGAAGATGGCAGACGTCAAACTTCCTCACATTTCCAGACGCACTCTGCTGGGCGCGGCCGGGGCCACTGCTGCAACTTCCTCAATGGGCTGGGCGGCGGTTAAGAAAGAGGTAGAGACTCTCAAGAAAAAAGGCTGGAAGGCCTATCCGGTCGGTTGCTGCATGTGCGGCGCCCGCTGCGGCATGCTTGCCATGCACAAGGAAGGAGAGAAGCCCTCGCGTGCAAGCATTCGCATCCTTCCCAATCCCGATCATCCCCAGCGCGGCTATTGCGGCCGCGGTGCGTCCGCGCTCTGGGCATGGGATCATCCGATGCGCATTCGCAAACCCTTAAAGCGAAAGGGCGAGCGCGGCAGCGGTGAGTTCGAAGAAATTTCTTGGGATCAGGCGCTCAACGAAATCGCAGCCAAACTCAAGGCCATCATCGCCAAGGACGGCGAACAGAGTGTGGTTCTCACGAGTCACAACTTCACGGCCTATCAGAACTGGTTTGCGCCTGCCTTCGGCACGCCCAATGTGATCAATCACTCGGCAACCTGCAATTCGGCTTCCACGTTTGCGCGTCGCCTCATTTTCGGTCCGACTTTCTCGGGTTTGGGAAAAGTTGAGCCCGATTACCTCAACGTTCGTTATCTGCTTCTCGTGGGGCGTACTCTGAACTGCGCCATGGGTGTGTTCTCGACGGCTGCACAGGCGCGTGAAAACGGCGCTCGCCTGGTGTTCGTTGACCCGCGCATGCCCGAAGGTGCACTGGGCGAATCCGAATGGATTCCGATCAAGCCCGGTACCGACGCCGCTTTCCTGCACGGTCTGATTTTCGTAGGCCTGCGTGAAAACCTCTGCAATCTGGAATGGATGCGCAAGTGGACGAATTCTCCGTGTCTCGTGACGGATGACTACACGCCGATTACCGAAGACATGGTTAAGCAAGGCGGCCGCAAGCGTTACTTTGCCGTCATTGACGAACACACCGGCAACATCGCCTTCCAAGGTCCCAAGCTCAACGAAAAGGGACAGCCGATCGGCTTTGACGAATCGCCCGACGTACTGCCCGCCATGGATTGGCATGGCGAAGTGAACCTTGCCGACGGCAAGCGCGTGCATGCCCGTACCGTGTTCGTTGCCTTCAAGGAAGCCAACGCCAAGTACACGCCCGAATTTGTCGCCAAGCAAACCGGCATCCCGGCCAAGCGAATCATCGAAACGGCACGCGACTTCTTTAATCTCGGCGGCGTGTGCGACGACGGCTGGTATTCGTCTCGCAACGGCAATGACGTCGAAGCCTACGAGTTGATGAGCCTCATCAATCTCTTTACCGGTCAGATGGACCGCAAGGGCGGCTTTATCGTGACGCAGGGTGCCGGTGTGGGCGGCCCGGGCGTCAAGAAGGCCGGCACAAAGTGCACGGGACCGACTGGCGTCACCTGGGAAGTCAAACCGGGCAAGCCCATGGACAAGCTCTTTTATCCTGAAGGCATCGGTACGCTGTGGCCTGCACTTGAAGCGGCCAAGACCGGTAAGCCCTATCCGGTGCGCGCGCTCATTATGACTGGCTGCTCGATGTTCCATCGCGAAGCCAACTCCGCGCGTCTCATCGAAGGCTTCAAGGCCATGGAACTTATTGTGAGTCAGGACATCTTGCCGCAGGAATCCAACGACTGGGCCGATTATGTTCTGCCGAGTACATTCTTCCTGGAAAACCATGAATACATGGGCGTGAATTACGCTCGCGACGGCTGGGCGCACAAGTCCGACGCCATGATCGATCCGCCCGAAGGCGTTGAAGCGCGCCACGACATCTGGCAGTTCTGTGAAATTCTTCGCCGCATTGATCCGGCCTTGGCCGCTCGTTTGGGCTACAACGAAGAAATCAAGGATCGCGCCGGTTGGAAGAAGTGGTTCAACGAACAGCTCGTGGACGGAGCTTGGAAGAAGTTCATTGCTAACAAAAACAAGGCCAAGCCCGGTGAAGGCGATCGTATTGCCAAGGAAGTCGAAGAAAAGGGCTTTGCTCTGGTCAACGCCAAGAAGTATGACCAGACGCCTTACAAGACTCCGTTTACGACGCCGACAGGCAAGGGCGAAATCATCAGCTTCTACGCGGTGTACCAACCTTCGGCTAAGAACACCAGTCCGATGCCGGAATATCAGCCGACGAAGGCTTACACGCATCCGAAGGCCGACAACGAATTCATCATTGCTTCGGGTAAAGACTCCGCTTCGTGCTGCGGCGTGACGCTCTTTACGTATCCGACTCGCTTTACGGGCGATCGTACGATCTGGATGAATCCGATTGACGCCGCGCGTTTGGGCATCAATCAGGGTGACACGATCGAACTCGAAGGCCTCGATTTGCCTGTGAAGGGACGTGCTCAGGTGACGGTTACCAACCGCGTGATCGCTGGCTCTCTCTTTGCTTACGGCTTCTCGGGCGGCGTTCGCACCAAGAAGCTCCTTCCGGAATACGAATGGGTCCGCGAAGGCGTCAACACCAACTGGTTTGCCACCGGCAAGAGCCAGGCGGATTGCGGCAACATGAGCAATAACGTCACTGTTCGCATCAAGCGCGTGTAAGGAGTCAAAAGATGGCGAAAAAACAACTTGCGCATCTTTTTGATGCGACGAAATGTATCGGCTGCCAAGCTTGCATCGTGAGCTGCGTCGAAACAAATTATCCTGAAATGGTCGGCCGTCATATCGAAGGCAAGAACTGGCTGGCTTCCAACATCCGTCGCTACACGGCCAATCTGGCCAAGCGTCCGGTGCAGCTTCTCGTGCAGTGCCAGCACTGCTCGGAAGCACCCTGTGTGGAAACCTGCCCGTTCGGTGCTAACTACTACGATGAGAACGGTCTGGTTCGCAATGATCCGAAGCGTTGCATCGGCTGTAACTACTGCATCGCATCGTGCCCCTACGACGCGCGTTGGTCGCACCCGATTACGGGACTGCCCTCCAAGTGCATGGGTAGCGGCTGTCTGGAGCGCATCGAAGACGGACTGCAGCCGGCCTGCGTGAGCGTTTGCCCGGTTAGCGCACGCCTTTTCGGTGATGTCAACGATCCGGAAAGCGATATTTCTCAGAAGATTCGCGTTGCCAAGACGCAGAAGCTTCTTGAAAGTCACGGAACGAAACCTAACTTCTTCGTGGTGGTGCAGAAATGATGGAATTCACAAATCTCACGATGCAGCTTCAATCCGCGAATTGGGGTTGGTCGATTGCATTCTTCCTTTGGTTCATCGGCTTGTCCGGCATGGGGATGTTCCTCAACGGCTGGGTGCGCGAAAAGGCGCTTGTGTACCTGTGCGCCGTAGCGAGCATCCTCGGTACGCTGTTGGTGGTGAGTCACTTGGCTCGCCTCACGAATCTGCCTGCAGCGGCGTTCTACGCGCTCACGAGCGGCAGCTTCAACTTCGGCAGCTGGATGATGATCGGCATGGTGCTGCTCACTTTGCAGTGCTGCGCAACAGTGTTTTACGCTCTGTCTCTGGCCGGTGTGTTCAAGAGCTGCGAAGACTTCGTGCTGAGCAACTTCTTTAACCACATCACGATGGCACTGGGTGTCATTGTTACGATCTACTCGGGCTTTCTGCTTACGCAAGCCGTTGGTGTCACGCTCTGGAACACCGCTTTGATTCCTTTGCTGTGGATCATGTCCGGTATGGCCTCGGCCATCAGTTCCATCGAACTGATGATGGTCTCGGGAAAGATTCCGGCACACAAAGTGCTCTGGAGTCGCCGTACGGCTCTGTGGACAGAAGCGGCGGAACTTTTCACGATCTTTGCCTTTGTGCACGTGGCTTTGAGTTCGTCGTCGGCAGCCGCCCGCGTCGGTGCCGAGTCTCTGATCGATGGCCCGTATTCGATGATGTTCTGGTTGGGCGTCATTCTCTTCGGTTCGATCGTGCCGTTGTCGATTAACCTGATTACCCGCAAGCATGTTGCATTGGCCATTTCGGCTGTGCTCGGCCTGGCCGGCGCCCTGATGCTGCGTGCGAGCGTGCTCTTTGCGGGGTATTACGAGCCGATCTTGTTCTAATAACGACATCTGCCATATGCCGGGAGTCCCGGAGCCTGGGTCCGGGTGAGTCTCTCTTAGCTCCCGGCACCCTTTACGGCAGACTGCTGAACTGATGATTCAGGGAAGGCAGTCTGCCTTTTTTGCGTTTGGAATTCGATCAGGAAAAGTCGAACGGCCGCTTAAGCTGGGCGGTTAGGCTGCGCTTTTTTTGTTCCGTCCTGATGAGTTCGAGGTAGGCCTGCCGATGGAGAAATCGCTGACGCATGAGGTCGTTGCTGTCAACAGGCAGATCATAGAGCTTGTCGACAACGACCGTGAGTTGCGAGGTGAATGTTTTCCAATGCGCCAGAATCTTGGGAGCGTCCAAGTCTTTGTACTCGTACAAATGCAGGAAGGGTGACAATTTGCATGCCACTGCAGGTAACGGCTTGATGCGCTTTGGCGACACAAATGGCCAGCAGAAACTGGTGAGAGCCTGCTGAAGGATCACGGGTGAAAGCGGACGGCCGTTGGCAATGAAGCAAGTCCAAAGCGCGAAATGGGCGCACTGCCTGCCGACGCCGGACGACAGCGTCAAGCTCAAGAATGTTTGAGTCGGCGGAACTCAGCTCACGATCGGCTTGATGCGCTTTGCAAGCTTCGGAAAGTCTTTGCACCATTCGAGCTTTGTTGCATTATCCATGTGCAAATGACCTCCATCGCCGAGAACCGGACCTCGCCGAATGGGAACGGTGCCAAAAAGCGCTTCCGAGATAACGGGTAGCGGAGGCGGCAGTTCAGGCTGAGCCTTAGGAGCGGTAGTCACCGCGCGTTTCCGGATGCACAATGTACACACAACCGTTCTTGACGACGCATAACGTGCCATAGAGCTTGCTTAAGAGCGGAGAAAGCGAAGGCTGGTATTGCGCAAACCCAAGAACGGTTTTTTCTTTGGCTTTCAGAAACTCGATCAACGTCAGATAGTCGGTGTCGGCTGAGGCAATGGCGACGATGTCGTCATTCTGCATTTCGTCGAACACAGCCAGCATCAGGCGAAAATCCGTGACGTTTTTGCCTTTGATAAACGGTGTGAACTTGTGGACGGTAAGGCCGAAATTGACCGCGATTGTGTTCCAAGTCTGGATATTGGCTTCTTTTCCGAAGGCGGCTTTGGATCGGATTATTTAGCTAGCTATATAAAATGGCAAAAAATGACTGAAGAGCGCTTTTGAAAAAATCCGGGAAAAGGCAACTGGAGCTACTTGGGTTTCCGTTCGGCGATCAGTTTTTTCAGAAGCCCGACAAGCAACAGTTGTTCAGCTTGCGTCAGGGCTTCGGAAAAAGCCAGAACTTTGCGGTAGTGTTCCGGAAGCACTGAGGCGAGAACCTGTTCACCCCGAGCGGTGATGCGGACCATCACGGCACGGCGATCCAGCGTGCTGGAGTTGCGTTCGACCAGAGGTTGGGCCTCTTTGAGCATGCGGGAGATCATGATGGAGGTGGTTGCATCCGTCACGCCGAGGTGTTGCGCGAGCATGCCGATGGACATTTCGCCGCCTGCGTCCTTGAGTGTCATCAGAAGGGAAAGCTTGCCTTCCGAAAGACGAGCCGTGTCCTGCAGGGGGCGATAGATTTCTTCGCGTGCGATATCGGCGGCACAGGTCAGATGCAACAGAAGATCAACAGCGGACAGATTCTCTTGGCCGGCAGTTTGCGGATTGGTGCGCAAAAGACGTTGACGTGGTTTCATATCGTTTCTCAAAGTTTTGCCGACTAATTGTAGACCTCTTTTTGGAAAGACAAGCCCTTAACTGAGGGGCAATTCGTTTTAGGAAAAGATGGAAGGCGTTTCACTGTTGGTGTAACTCTGATTTCGACAGCGTTTTGCGGCGTTAGAATCGACGAGCATCGGAAGGAGGCGATGGTGAAGCTCTCAGACTCGGCGCAGGGGGTGCTTTATGCGACTGCCGCCTATGTGTGGTGGGGGTTCCTACCTTTGTTTTGGGCGATCTTTGATCCGGTCGGTAACGGCTGGGAGGTTATTGCGCACCGCATATTCTGGACGGGCGTGCTGTTGACGGTTTGGATTGCCATTGCGGTCGGATGGGCACGTTTCGATGATTTCGTCAGAACAATCCGGCAATCACATCGACAAACCGTTTTGCTTTTGTGCGCGGCCGTCGTTTCAGCATTGAATTTCTGGGTCAATGTGGCAGGTGTCATTGCCGGACACGTGGTGGAGCTTGGCATCGGTACGTTTCTGACGCCGCTTCTGACCATTGCTTTGGGAATTGTTTTTTTCCGTGAACGGCCGCCTTTGCTCACGTGGATTGCCATTGCAGCAGCGTTGGCCGGTGTAGCGGTCATGATTGTTCAGTTCGGCCACTTTCCTTTCTATGCGTTGATGGTTTCGTCAACGTGGGCGGCATACGGAGCGCTGAAAAAAGCCTTGATGGTTGACGCCGTTTTGTCGCTTGCCGTTGAAACATTCCTGATGATGCCGCCGGCTGTCGGCTATGTCGCTTATTTGACGGCAATGGGAGCCTCACATTTTTCGCCGACGACCGATCCCGGGCTTGCCGCGGCCTTTGTTGCAACCGGCGTGATGGCGGCTGTTCCTCTGGTGGCTTTTACGATCGGTGCCATGCGTTTGTCGTTGAGCGTTTTGGGTTTTATCCAGTATCTGGCGCCGATTCTTATCGTGGCGCTCGGCGTTTTCGTCTTCGGCGAGCCGTTCGGAGCCAGGGAGATACTTCCGCTTTCCTTTATTTGGCTTGGCATCGCGGTCTTTTTGGCTGGCCAGGTTCGCGAACATAAAAACTCTTCACAATTGCGTGCGCGTTCTTAAGGTGTGCGAATGGTTAGATGCGCCATAATCAACGCAAGTCTTTGCAATCGGCAAAGATGCAGTGACCCAGTGGACTGAAAGGAGTTCTACCCATGACCAAACTCACTCGTCGCAGCGCTCTCGGCCTGGCTGCAGCCGCATTGGCGTTGAGCACCACGGCGGCTCAGGCAAAGCCCGCCAAAGTTCCCGAAGGCTGGGACGGCAAGAAGATGTATGAAACGATGACCAAGGACGGTGTGGGTTTCCGCTCGCCGACGCCGGCAAGCGTCAAGAAGACGGCGCATGTCTTTTTTGACACGCAGTGCCCGGACTGCATCCGTCTGATGGATCGCATCATGCCGTTGCAGGATCGCATCGCCGTGGTCTACTACCCGATCGCGTTGCTCAACCCGCATTGCGAACCGCAGGGTGCGTTAATTCTCGGCTCCAAGGATCCGTACGCGATGCTCATCAAGCATCACGAACATTTCCGTGACAAGGATTTCCGCGGCCTTCGCTATGAGGGTGCTGATCTGCCGTACGAGCTGCGCAACAAGGTGTGGATCAACACCAAGCTGCACCGCCGCAGCGGCTGCCGTGCCGTTCCCTACGGCGTGTACCTCAATTCCAAGGGCGAATACGTGCCGTTCGATGAAAACCTGACCACGGACGAACTGGCCAAGATTTTCGAACTCTAATAGCGGTTCTTGTTGGAAAAAGTCAAGCGGCGCTCGCCTGAACCAAAGGTGTTGCGCCGTTTGTGTTTTTAGCACTCAAGGAGTTGACACATGCGTTTGCGTTCTCTGATTGTCGCCGTGCTTTCGGCGTTTCTCGGATTGATGGCCGCAGCCAACGCATTCGCGGCTGACAAGCGTTTCTACGATTCGCAGGGGCGTTATCAGGGCCGACAGGATGCAAGCGGTCGATACTACGACTCTCAAGGTCGGTATCAAGGAAAGGTGGACGCCAACGGACGTTACTACGACTCCCGGGGACGCTACCAAGGCAGGCAAGACGGCAACGGCCGCTACTATGACTCGCAAGGCCGCTACCAAGGCAAACAGGACGTTAGGGGTCGCTACTACGATTCGCAGGGACGCTACCAAGGGCGGCGCGATGCCAACGGCCGTTACTACGACTCGCAGGGCCGTTATCAGGGACGCGATAAGTAATCGGACGTTGCGATCAGAGGCCGGCTTTTTCTTCCTCCGTCCATTCGCAATAGGGTCTCTCAGATAAGGCCGAGTTGTAGTAGCGCGTCAGATGTGTGACTTCTTGTCCGATCCAGGGCGGCAGTTGCACGGTCTCGTTTTCCGAGGCGAGTTCCACTTCAGCGAGAACCAGACCTTCGTTTTCGCCGAAGAAACGATCGATTTCCCAGATCTTGCCCGCATACGCAACCTTGGTTCGGGTTTTTTCAATGAGCGGCTTGAGCGCCAGAGTATCGAGCAGAACGGCCGCTTCATCGGTCGGAATGGCGTACTCGAACTCGGTGCGTACAGCCCCCTCATTGCGTCCCTTGATGGTGAGGAATGCTTTATCGCCCTTGATGCGCACACGAACCGTGCGCTCGATGTCGCGCGACAGATAACCTTGACGGACCAGTTGGGGTGTTCCGAGCCGTTGCCATTCGTCGGATGTCACCAAAAATTTGCGTTCGATTTCCAAAGCCATTTTTCTGTCCTACTTTTTCTGTTCTTCCAAACGCTCGACGCCGGGTCCAGAGAGCTCGCTGCGGCCGCCCGAAACGGGGGTGACGTCAATCAGGGTGGTGATGCGTTCGCGCACTTCACCCACGTGCGAAATGATGCCGATCATCTTGCCCTCGCTTTGAAGCGCCGCGAGCGCATTCATGGCGTCTTCGAGCGTATCGGGGTCAAGCGAGCCGAAACCTTCGTCCAAAAAGAGCGATTCGACGCGCACATTGCGGCTTGCCATCTCGGAGAGGCCCAGAGCGAGTGACAGACTCACCAGGAAGGATTCGCCGCCTGAAAGATTGTCTGCGCTGCGCTCGACGCCGCCCTGGAAGGTGTCTATCACGTTAAGCTTCAAAGGCTCTGTCGCGTCTTTCTTGAGAATGTAGCGTTGCGAAATCTTGGCCAAAGCTCGGTTGGCGTGATGAAGCAACGTCTCAAACGTCATTGATTGCACAAACGTGCGGTAGCGCTTGCCATCGGCCGATCCGATCAATGCGTTGAGCTGTGTCCACACGCCGAGCTTCTTTTCCTGCGATCGGATGGCTTCAAGTTTGTCGGCAAGGCGTTTTTTCTGTGCGTCGTCGGTCTCGATGAGCCCCTGCAGGCGCCCTTTGGCGGCGGAAAGATTGTTCATTGTTTCGCGCAACGCGGCAATCTCGCCGAGCAGAGCCGCTAATTCAAGCGCCGGATCGATTTTGGCTGTCAGCAGTGCGATTTTTTCCTGAGCCAGTGCGGCACTCTTGGCAAGTTCCTCCGCACGGGCGTCCAGACGAGCGTACTTTTGATGGCGACTGTTGATTTCTTCGTCCGTGAGAAGCGCCGCAAGCCACAGGGTATCGTCGGCAAAGCCGGCGGCCCCACGTTCTTGAGCCCATGCCGATTGGGCCGCTAGCAGGGCGTTGGCATCAATCGCGATCTGTTTGTCGGCAGCCTCAAGCTGCCCTTTCGTGACATTGACGAGCTCTTTGAGGCGCAGTGCTTCTGCCGTTCGTTTTTCGGCAAGAGCAAGCGCCGTATCGCGGCGTTTTTTGAGTGCGGCTTCTTCGGCTTCGGGCGACTTGTTGCCGAACAGCCGGACGCGCTCGGCGTGTTTATGTGAGCGCTCTTCTTGCAATGCGGCAATGGACTTTGCCAACTCCTCGCATTTGACTTCAAAGGCTTCCTGTTGCAGGCGTTGCTCTTTCTCGGTTGTTTTCAAAACGGCCGTTTGCTGTTCGATTGCCGACAGCCGCGTACGTTTGGCTTGATACGTCTCTACTTCCGATTGCAGGCGCATCGTCCACGTTTTGGCTTGCACGGCCGTGGTCGGAATTTTCAGTAGCCCCGTACAAACTGCGGTAAGTTGTGTCTGAGCCGAGGTCAGACGTTGGGCGGCGTCCCGGCTTTCGGTTACGGCGCTCAGCAAAGCCGCTTGCGCTTGGGTGCGCTTGGCTTCGCACGTCTTGGCGGTCTGCGACTGTGCTTCGAGTTGCGCTTTAGCCCTTTCAAGTGCCTTCAAAAGTTTGTTGCGCTCGTCGTCGAGCATCACGATTTGCCTGATCCGATCGGTGAGTGCGGCGGCTTTTTCAAGAGCCTCCAGCTGTGTGGCGCGAATGTCCGAAACAGGACCCTCTTCGATTGACCATTCGGTCGTCAGTTCGCGGATGGTCTGGGTTTCTAGCAGGAAAAGCGTTTGCAACTCATTGAGTGTCCCGCGTTCAGCCTTGATCGTACCGTCGAGTTTGGCAACTTCCCGGGCAAGCGAGGCAACGGTTGTTTGAGCGGCCTTCAAGTCCTTTCGGGTACGCTCGAGTTTGTGCGAGTCGTCCGAAAGAATGGCGGGCTGCGTTTCGGCATAAGGGTGATGCACGGCGCCGCACAGCGGGCAGGGCGAACCGTCGACAAGCTTGGCGCGCTCGTCGCTGAGACGTTCCACCAGAGAACGCATGGCGGAGGCTTGCTCCATCGCTTCCAAAGCAACAGTGAGCGATTCCGTCAGTTTGAGCTGCGTCTCGTAGCGCTGGCTGTGGGCGGCAAGGTCGGCTTCCAGTTCGAGCAAATGCTTCTTTTTAGTGTCGATTTGACGAGATTTTTCTTCTTTTGCTGCTAAATGCTGCAAAATTTTCTCTAAAGCCGACCTCAGAGCATCGACTTGAGCTTTGAGCTGTGTCCATTCCTGCAGGGTTTTGCCGGCGGCGCTTTCGTTGCGAGCGGCCTCAACACTCGAAAGCTTTTCCTGCAACGACTGGATATGCGCTTGTGTGGGTGCCAGAGCTTGTAACGCGGTATCGGTTGCTTGCGCAGCAGCTACAAGGTCGAAATTTGCTTTTTGCAGGGCTTGTTCGCGTTTTTCGCGGTTTTCGTCGGCATCGGCAAATTGCGCCAGAGCCATTGAAATTTCGGCTTGTTTGGCAAATAGGCGAGCAGGTCGGGAGTCGGGAGCTGTTTCGGCTTCCAGCTTGGCGGCTTCTTCGGCTAGCTTTTGAATTTCCGAGAGGGCCGCCTGTGTTGCGGCACGGCTCTTATCCAGACGCGTCGCTTCGCGTGTCCTTTCGTCGGTTTTCTCGTTGATTCGCTTGGCCAGTTCGGAGAGGGTCGCGTCAATCGTACGTACGACTTGCGTGACGGGCAAAAGTGCCTCGTAATCTTTGTTGAGCTGTTCGGCAGCGGCCTGCGCTTCCTGTAAAAGTCGCTGGGCCTCGGTAGCGTTTTTGTCAACGGTCACTAAAGAGTTCGATAGAGTTTCTCGCTGTTGCCTGCCGCTTTGTACGCGCGCTTGAGCATTTTGCAGTGTCGCGTAGGAGGGCTTGATTTTGAGCGCTCTGCGGGCCACTTCCGTAGCACGTCGCTCGTCTTGCAACGCATTGATCGTTTCTTTGACAGAAACCAGTTCCTTTTGCGCGGCGGCTAGCGTTTCAGCCGTCGTGTCACGCTCGCGCACGAGGTCGCGCATGCCCTCCTTGGTTTTGAGGGATTGTTCGACTTCTTCGATTCGAGTTTTGACGGAAGTTAGCTCTGAAAGGGTTTGCTGCCGTTCTTCGTCGGCCATCACGCCCACACCGCGCGCTTCGGATTGCAGATCAGCAAGAGCAGTGCTTTCGGTGCGGTAGCGTTCATAGACGGCCTGCGAAATTTGCGAATAGATTTCGGTGCCGGTGATGGCTTCCAGTGCGTTGGAACGCTCGTCTTCCTTGGCTTTCAGAAAAACCGAGAAGTTGCCTTGAGCCAACAGCGCCGAGCGCGTGAATTGACTGAACGTGAGTCCCGTGATTTCTTCAATTCGCTCGCTGAAGCGCTGCTTGTATTTGCCTTCCAGAATTTCCCAGTTGTTGATCTCGTCGTTCCAGCGGCTCAGTTCAATGTTGGCGCTCTGCAGGCGACCGTCGGCCTGATTGCGGGCGCGCCGTTGCGAATAAAGAGCGCGGTAGCGCACGCCTTTGGCAAGGAAGGTGACTTCGCTTTCCATGATCCCCGTGCCGCGCGTCATGGCTTCGTTGGTGCTGCCCGTCAGGTAACCCAGGCGTGGCGTACTGCCGTAAAGCGCAATGCAGATGGCGTCAAGCAGTGACGATTTGCCCGCGCCCGTAGGGCCGCAGATCGCAAATAGGCCGCCTGCGGCATACGCTGGATCTTCGAAATTGATTGACCAGTTTCCCTTGAGGGAGTTGATGTTTTGGACTCGTACCTTGAGGATTCTCATGCTGCGACTCCTTCGTTGCGCACGACTGCGAGAATCTCGTCGTAGGCCTCAATGAGTGCTTTTTTCTGTTCGGCAGTAAATGTCGTGCCGCAGGCTTCCTGCTTTTGCAGACACAGCTCAAACATTTTTTCGGGCGAGATTGCTTCGACGTCGCTCACGACGTCGTCGACGGACAATTGCGCTTCGGCAACCGTGCGGCTTACAACACGCACCAGCGTGACGACGCTCTCTTGCACGGCGTCGCGACATTTGGCAGCGAGATCCGGAGCAAAGATACCCTCGGTGTGCAGCACTTCACAGAGAACCGGCTCTTGAGCCGCAACCAGTTTGCCGAGTTCTTCGAGGACGGATGCGGCGTCTCCCGTGATCTGCACCAAGGTGTCGAAAGCGGGAATAGGGACCGTACGAACCGTACAGGCTTTGCCCTGCGTTTCCACGATGCAGACGCTTTTGTCGGCTCTGCGCTCGGAAAAGTCCAGTGCCACGGGACTGCCGCTATAGCGACGCGTGTCGTCTCCGGCCAGGCGTTGCGCCTTGTGCAGGTGCCCAAGCGCCAGATAGTCGATCTCCGTCGGAAAGGCCGAGGCGGGAATGAGGCCGAGCGAACCGATGTAAAGATTGCGTTCGTCGTCGGACGGATCGCAGTCGGCGGCAAAAAGATGGCCGGTGGCGATATAGGGAATGTCGTTTTCGCCTCGCAGCTCGAGCGCGGTTTGCGTCACATGGCGATAGTGCTCTGCTGTTGCCGAGCGAATCTTTTCTTCTTTGTCCTTCTGTGTTTCGTTTTCGGTGCTTGTGCGCAGATCACGTTCGCGTAGATAGGGTACGGCCGCAACGACTGCCAGAGGTGTTCCGGCCGCATCGCGCAGCAGCACGACTTCGTCGGCCGGATCGGTCGTCGCCTGCCCGACGACGATGATGTTGAGCGCTTCGAGAAGAGTGTCGGGGGCGTTCAAAAGTGAAGGCGAGTCGTGATTGCCTCCGGTGACGATGACGTGACGACAGTCAGTGGACGTTGCCACAGACGCCAGAAACCGGTAGTAAGCCCGCTGCATGCGGTGCGAGGGGGTTGCGTTGTCGAAAACGTCGCCTGCGATGATCAGGCAGTCAATTGCCTCGGTGCGGATCGTTTCGGTGAGCCAGGTGAGAAATTTCTCGAAGGTTTCGTCTCGGTTGACGCCGTAGAGACTGCGGCCGAGATGCAAATCGGAAGTGTGAAGAAAACGCATGAAAGTCACAAGCCGGTCGAACAATGGCAATAGCGCACTATAGCCGTCTGATGCCAGACTCGCGACTTTTTTAACGCAGATTCTGCCACCACGGGCCGGTGTCGCGAGCCGGGTTGTCAATCGCAACGATTTGCCCGATCAGTGGCGTGGAAAGCGCAACGCCAAGAGCTTTTGCATTGGCAAGTGCCGCTTCCAACGGCGCCTTCCAAGTGTGGCGGCTCAGATCGAACTTGGCGTTGTGGCACGGCATGACAAAGCGGGGATGCAATTCGGCAACGGCCGCTTTCCACGCAGGCGGCATCAGATGAATGCCGGCCCAGTCGGTGTTGTATTGGCCGTCCTCGACGATGGCAAAGTCAATGCGTCGAAAATCCGTGGCGATTTGGCGGAAATGGCGTCCGTAGCCACCGTCGCCCGAGAGGTACAACGTTACTCCGTCGAGATCCATCACAAAGCCCGCCCACAGCGTCGTATTGCGCTCGAGCGTTCGACCCGAGAAATGTTGGCTCGGCACGCAGGTGAGAGTTCCCTTGTGCGGCAGAGCGATTTTTTCGCCCCAGTCCATTTCCGTGATGCGCTCGGCTTCCCATCCCCAGTATTCGAGATGGGCTCCCACGCCGAGTGGGCAGACGACATGCGCCGTGCGATTCTTCAGGTCACGCATCGTGAGCATGTCCAGATGGTCGTAATGGTCGTGCGTGAGAATGAGCAGATTGAGCGCCGGAATGTCGCGGGGCTGATAGAGGTCGGCTCCTGCGAAAGGCTTGAAAAAGCCGCCCAATGGGAAACAGGCGTGCAGAGCGGGGTCGACGGCAATCGAGAGACCGGCAAGTTTCAGGTAAAAGCCTGAGTGTCCGAACCAAACCATTTGGCCGTCTGCTAGCGTAGAGAGATCGGTTTTGATCGAAGGAATGCGCTCAAGCGGACGACGCCCTGTCTTGTCTTCGGTGAGAAACCGTAGCATCCCTGAAGAGCGTTCCCGATCGATCGGATCGATGACCGGCGTGAGGTTGTGAAACGTGCCGTTGCTGAAATGCGGCGAAGCCTGCATACGCTCCAAGCGAGCTCCGCTCGGCTTGGCTCCCAGCGCGGAAAATGCCCGCGAACTTTCCTGAACGGCGGCGCGCAAGGGGCCTGCGGCGGCAGCGGCCAGAAAAGCGGCGGAAGTCAAAATGGTACGGCGTTGCATGTTTTTGGGATCACAACCAACAAAATCTGCTTGTCGTACTTTACCTTGTCGAGAAGCTCGAAAGCAGCCCGCAAACGGAATTTGCACGGATTGGGCAAAAAGCGGGTATTTGGGTACCTACGCTCGTTTTGCCTGTAGCGCCAAACGGATCAAGGTCAAAAAGCCCGGCGCCGAAGGCACCGGGCTTGGGGCTATGAGATTAGCCGTCGTGGCTTGGATCAGTAGTTGTAGCCCTCCTTGAGCCAGCGGGCGACGTCAAGCGCGCAGTAGGTGAGGATGCCGTCGGCGCCGGCACGCTTGCAGCAGATCATCGATTCCATCGTGATCTTCTTTTCGTCAATGCAACCGGCAGCGGCAGCGCACTTGATCATCGCGTATTCGCCGGAGACGTGATACACAAAGGTCGGTGCCTTGAATTCGTCCTTGACGCGGCGAACCACATCGAGATACGGCATACCGGGCTTGACCATGACCATATCGGCGCCTTCGGCCAGATCGAGACCCACTTCCCAGAGCGCTTCGTCGCTGTTGGCGGGATCCTGCTGATAAACGGCCTTGGTGGATTTGCCGAGGTTGCCCGAAGAGCCGACTGCATCGCGGAAGGGACCATAGAAGGCACTGGCGTACTTGGCCGAATAAGCCATGATGCGCGTGTGGATAAAGCCTTCTTCTTCCAACATCTTGCGGATGACGCCGATGCGGCCGTCCATCATGTCGGAGGGAGCCACAACGTCAGCGCCGGCCTGAGCCTGGGCGCGAACCTGACGCACGAGCATTTCAATGGTTTCGTCGTTGAGGATGTAGCCCGTTTCGTCGATGAGGCCGTCCTGACCGTGTGTGGTGTAGGGGTCAAGCGCCACATCGCACATGACGCCCAACTGCGGGTAGGCAGCCTTGATGGCCTTCACGGCACGCGGAATCAGACCGTCGGGATTGGCGGCTTCAACGCCGTCGGGAGTCTTCAGTTCATCGTCGATGTGCGGGAAAAGAGCCACCATCGGGATGCCGAGTTCAACCATTTCGCCGCAAAGCTTCAGGAGTTCGTCGATCGACAAACGGTTGACGCCGGGCATGGTGGGAACGGGCGTGACCTTGTGTTCGCCTTCCTGCACGAACACCGGCAGGATGAGGTCATTGGGCGTGAGAACGGTTTCACGCATCAGTCGACGAGAAAAATCGTCATGGCGCATGCGGCGCATACGCACGAAAGGATACTGTCCAAGGGTCTGCATTTTTCAAAAGTCCCCGTGAAAATAAAGAATGCTGAAAGGTTACGCCGACTGCGTGTCTGCCGACAGGCGCCCTTCCGGATCAATCCAGGTTAGAAGTCGTTGCTGAAGTTCTTCGACGCCTTCTTTTTTCAGTCCTGAGAAAAGTTGCACTTCCACATGATCGCCGAGCTGCTGAGCGCGGGCGCGGGCTTTGGCAAGCACCGTATTGCGTTCGGCACGCTTGATCTGGTCGCACTTATTGATGAGCCAGAGCTGGCGCACGTGACTGCGTGACGAGAAGAAGTCAATGAGCCACTCGTCGGCCGGCATAAAGGGACGACGAGCGTCCATGACGATCACGATGCCGGTCAGCGACGGACGATCGGAAAGGTAACCGCCGATCAGTCGGCTCCAGGTTTCGCGGATTTCCGGAGCGGCCTTGGCGTAGCCGTAGCCCGGCAGATCCACCAGATGTGCAATCTGCTCGCGCTCCTTGCTGTCGGAAATTTTGCGAGAAAGCGTAAAGAAGTTGATAAGTTGCGTGCGCCCCGGTGTCTTGGACGCAAAAGCGAGGCGCCCCTGACGGGTGAGCACGTTGATGGTCGTGCTTTTGCCGGCGTTGGAGCGGCCTGCAAAGGCGATTTCAGGCAGGCCCGCGCCGGGCAGTTGGCTCACGGCGGCGGCCGAAGTCAGAAAACGTGCGGAGTCAAAAAGCGACATGGGTCACACCAAAAAGAAAGACAAAGAGATGTTAGAAAACAAAACTGAGAAAACCGTTAAGCCTTTTTGAGTTTCGGGATGTCGGCGTTGTCAATCGTGTCGATGAAGCCGCCGCCCAGGCAGACTTCGCCTTGATACAGCACAGCAGACTGTCCCGGGGTGGCGGCCCATTGCGGGACGGGGAACGAAAGGTCGATACTTTCGGAATCAACCGATGCGACCTCGCATGCGCCGTCGGGCGCACGATAGCGGGTTTTGACCGTCACGGGGGTGCCGGGTTCGGGAGCGTGTCCCGATACCCAACTTGTGCGCACCGCTTTGAGCGTATGCGTGTTGAGCCACGGGTGTTCATGCCCCTGCACGATCCAAAGCGTATTGGTGGCAAGATCCTTGCGGGCCACGAACCAGGGCTCTCCCGTGCCCTCGCGGCTGCCGCCCACGCCGATTCCCTTGCGCTGGCCGAGCGTATAAAAACTCAAGCCCACGTGTTCACCCACGATCTTGCCTGTATCGGTTCGAATCGGACCGGGATGCGTTGGAAGGTAACGTGAGAGAAATTCGCGGAAAGGCCGCTCGCCGATAAAGCAAATGCCGGTGGAATCCTTTTTGCCTGCAACCGACAAATCGAGCATGCGTGCGATTTCACGCACCTTGGTTTTCGGCAGTTCTCCCACGGGGAAAATGGCCTTTTCCAACTGCTTTTGATTGAGACGATGCAGGAAGTAGCTTTGATCCTTGCTGCCGTCGAGACCGCGCAGAAGCTCCACGCCGTTGTCGGTCTGACGCACGCGCGCATAGTGGCCGGTGGCAATCTTCTCGGCGCCCAATTGCATCGCATAGTCCAAAAAAGCGTTGAACTTGATTTCCGAATTGCACAGTACGTCCGGGTTGGGAGTGCGGCCGGCTTGGTACTCGCGCAGGAATTCGGAAAATACGCGTTCTTTGTATTCTTTGGCGAAGTTCACAGCCTCCAGATCAATGCCGATCTTTTCAGCCGCACTGGCCGCATCGAGAAAGTCCTGTCGACTCGAGCAATATTCGCTGTCATCGTCGTCTTCCCAGTTTTTCATGAATACGCCGGTGACGTCGTATCCCTGTTCCTTGAGAAGCCAGGCGCTCACGGCGCTGTCAACGCCGCCGCTCATGCCCAGTACCACTTTGACTGCCATCGCAAAAATCCTTGAAAAAAGGGAAGACAAAATGAAACTCGCGGCCCCAAACCCTCCGCCGACCTTGAGAAAAGCCGTTAACGGCGGGTTTGATGCCGCGATGTGCAAACGGGTGCCGCAATCTTGCGGCACCGTCAGATCATCTGAGATCGAATTTTAGTGGACAGTACCCACGAGCGGCTGCACATCGGCCTGCGTAGCGTGGCACAGCAGGCATTCGTGGCGCGAGGCAGACACGACGAGTTTGCCGTCGACCTTCGTCCAGTGGGTGGCAGGCATGGCGGTGGCTTCGCCCTTTACCTTAGCCGCGCCGATCTTTGCCTGATTGCCGTGGCACATGATGCAGGGGTTGTTTTCGCGCGTGATCTTGAAGTTGTTGATTGCGTGCGGAATCATCGCCGGCATGCCCATCTGAGTTTCACGGTAAAGCCCCGCGTTTTCGCCGTAGGCTTTCGGCGTCGGCGTTTCAAAGGGGCTCGTCTTTTCCAGACTCATCTTGTTGATGTCGACGGGCTGCTGCACGGCGCAGGCCGTGATGGCAACGCCTGCGGCGACGGAAAGGACGGCTGTCAAAATCAATTTTTTCATGGCTCACTCCAAAAATTCTCTACTCGTTGTTCGGTTCTGTTGCTTGCGGCTTGGCTTGAAAACGCGTGGCGAATCGAATGGCGTTTTCGGGGCACACTGCAGCACACCGACCGCAGTTGGTGCACTCGCCCGAGGCGATGAAGCCTCGTTGAGCCGCGAGCTTGAAATTGAGTACGTGGGCTTCGGGACACACGCGCAGACAATCGCCGCATTTGGTGCAGCGGTCGTTGTCAAAGATCGGCTTTACGACGCCAACCTTGCCGACGACGGACCAGAAGGCGCCGAGCGGACACAGATGACCGCACCAGCCGCGTTCAAGAAGCAGAAGATCCAGCGCAAAGACGCCCGTGACGGCCGCGATAAGCCCCGCTCCGACGCCCCAGATAAGTTCGCGCCACAGGAAGGCTTGAGGACTTACCCATTCAAAGGCAGCAGTGCCGGAGACGGCCGAAGCAAGCAGCGCTGCCGCGGCAAGCGCGTAGCGTGCGTGGCGAGACAGACGCAGGCTCGAGGCCGGGACGTTGAGCGACTTGCGCGCACTGTAGGCGGCGTCGGTGACGATGTTCATCGGGCAGACCCAGGCGCAAAACGCGCGACCGCCGGCAATCACGTAGATCGCCAGCACGATGAGTGCGCCCGTCACCATGGTGAGTTCCGGTTTGTGCCCGGCAAAAAGCTTTTGCAGGAGCGCAAACGGGTCTGACATGGGAACGGAGCCGGCAATGAGCGAACTTGTGAGCGTACCGTTTAAAAGCGGTTCGCCCAGTAGCGTCCAGCCCAGCCGAACAGTACCGATGAAAAGCGCGAGCACGGCTAGCTGCACGAAGCGGCGAGCCATACTGAGCGCCAACATGCGCGACTTGATTTTCTGCGGCGAAACCGCAGGTAAAGAGGTCTTTTGACTCATAGCAGCGGATCGTCCATGTTGTTGAGAAAATCAAGCCCGCCGGGCTCAGCCGGCGCAGTCGGCTTCTTGAGTTCGGGTTTGTCGGCCGGATTGCCCGGATGGTGCGGCTGATCCTCACGCCAACCCAGACGGTAGTGCTCGCCGATGCGGCCCAGGAACGTCTTTGGATCGATGATGTTGATGGCCGGAACCTGAGTCGGACACCCGTAGACGCACAAGCCGCAACCGGTGCAGTGATCGGGATCGATCACGGGCACGAACACGGCATGTTTGCTCAATTCGCGCGGATGGGGCTTTAAGAGCAGCGCCTCGTTTCGAAGCGGACAGTCGCGGTAGCAGACTTCGCAGCGCAGACCTTGCCAGCTCAAGCACGAGTTGGGGTCGATTGCGGCAATGCCCATGCGGGCCTTGCGGATCGAATCGAGCTTTCGGTCGAGCGCTCCCGACGGGCACACCTTGACGCAAGGGATGTCCTCGCACATGTAACAGGGAATCTTCCGAGGCTCGAAGTAGGGGGTTCCGTAGGGAACCTTGGCTGCGAGCTTGGCAAGCTTGAGCGTGTCGTAGGGGCAGGCCTTGACGCACAGGCCGCAGCGGATGCACTTGTCATAGAAGGCATCGTCGGCGCCCGGTGGCAGAGGTTCAAAGCCCTTGGACTTAGCGGTTCCCACGAACGCCGTAAGACCGGCGCCTGCGGCAGCCGCTACGCCTGCGCCTTCCAAAAGAAGGCCGAGAGCCTGACGTCTTGTCGCTTTGATCGTCATCGTGTCAGTGAGGGTTTTCGTAAAAGCCTTGTTGTCCGAAGTTGTTTCCCGAAGCCGTCCTGCCGTGAGCAAGACGGCTTCAGAGAGATAAGCGCGTGTGTCGAACTTGCCCGATTAGGCCTTCGTGACTCGAACCGCGGACTTCTTGAAGTCGGGTTCGGCCGAAATCGGGTCGGTTGCGTCAATGCAAAGCTTGTTGACCTGAACCGATTCGTCGAAGAAGGCCATCCAGACCGTGCCGCGCGGCATCTTCATGCGGCCTTGTGTTTCAACAAGAGCCTTGATGCTGCCGCGGCGGCTGGTGATCTGTGCAACGTCGTTGCGCTTGAGCCCCCGCTTCTGAGCGTCGGTCGGGTGCATATAGAGCACGGCCGACGGAGCAGCGCGGTGCAGTTCGGGCACGCGACGGGTCATCGAGCCAGTGTGCCAGTGTTCCAGGATACGTCCCGTGCAAAGCATCAGGTCGTAGTTGGAATCAGGCTTTTCAACCGGTTCGGCAAACGGACGGAAGAAGATCTTCGCGCGGCCGGGCAAGGGCTTGGGCGTCTTGTCGGTGATGCCGTCCAAGTTGCCTTGAGGAATGGCCTTCATGAGCTTGCCGTAGAACTCGAAGTCGCCGTTTTTCACATACGGATCGTATTCGGCGTTGAAGCGGTACGTCGTGGGCTTGCCGTTGACAACCGGCCAGGTGAGACCGCGGATCTTCGGATCGAGATACGTGTCGAAGTCGGCCAGATCGTGACCGTCGCCGAGCGTGAACTGACGGTATTCGGTAAAGAGAGCCTTTTCCGGGAACCAATCGAGACCCAGAGCCTTTGCCGTGCAGCATTGTTTGCCCGGATACTTCGGATCGGGCCACGGACACTGCTTGGTTTCGGGCATGCCGGCAAAGAGCACGTCAAAGAGGGAAGCATCCGGATTGATGCCCATTTCCTTGGCTTTGCCGAGCACGTCAGGCAGTGTCTTCTTGCCGCCGGCGACCTGCTTTTCGCCCCAACACTCGGAGATCTTGAACCGTTTGGAGAATTCGAGCATGGTGGCCACGTCGCTCATGGCTTCGCCCACAGGTTCGACCATCTGAGCCCAACCCTGCGTGCGGCGTTCGGCGTTGCCGTACAGACCCCACTTTTCGAAGATCATGGCGGTGGGAAGAATCAGGTCAGCAACCTTGGCCGAAAGGGTCGGATAGACGTCGGAGACAACGACGAAATTCTCGGGCTTGCGGGCGGCCTTGAGCCAATGGTTGGAGTTCGGTGCCGACTGAAAGACATTGACCACTTGTGTCCACAGGAAGTTGACCGAACCGTCTTCAAGACCGCGCAACAGCCCCATAATGGGCTTGCCGAGCACGGGGTTGAGCGTGCCCTCGGGAACACGCCAGAGTTTTTCGGTCTTCTTGTGATGAGCGGGATTGCCCACGAGCATGTCGGAGGGCAGACGGTGCGAGAAAGCGCCGACTTCACGGGCTGAACCACAGGCCGAGGGTTGGCCGGTGAGCGAGAAGGCGCCATTGCCGGGACGGCCCTGCTTGGCGGTGAGCAGATGTAGCGCGTAGATCTGTTCGTTCACCCACACGCCGCGCACGTGCTGGTTGACACCCATGCACCAGAAGGAGAGGATGTCGCGCTTGGCGTCGCAATAGATGTCTGCCAGAGCAACGAGCTTCTTCTTGAAACTTTCGAGGGATTCGTCCGGATCACCTTTGGCGAGCTTGGCAACGAAGTCAAGCGTATAGGGTTCAAGTCCGCGCTTGAATTCTTCAAATGAGATGTGCCAGTGGCCGCCGGCGGCAGCAACTTGCTTTTGTTCGACTTCAATACCGGCCTTGCGACGTTGACCGATGGCTTCGGCTTCGGTCAGAATGATTTTCTTTTGCTTGGCCTGAATGTCCTTTTCGGCTTCAAAGGCGAACTTGTCGGTCGGACGCATGCCGTAACCGATGTCGACCGTACCGGTGGCAAAGACGCAGTGGTCTTTCACGAACTTCTCGTTATAAGCCTTGCGGCGGACGATTTCGCGAGCCAGGTAGTTGAGGATCGCGAGGTCCGTATTGGGCTTGAAGATGATTTCGATATCGGCCATGCCCGAGGACAGGTTCGAGTGCGTCGTCACGTTGACGATACGGGTGTCTTTATGCGTGAGCTTGCGGTCGGTCACGCGGCTCCAGAGAACCGGGTGCGCTTCGGCCATGTTGTTGCCCCAGAGAACCATCGCGTTGCATTTTTCGATGTCATCATAGACGTTCATCGGTTCGTCCACGCCGAAGGTCTGGTAGAAGCCCACCACGGCGGAAGCCATGCAAAGACGAGCGTTGGGGTCGATGTTGTTGGAGCGGAAGCCGGCCTTCAGGAGCTTGGAAGCCGTGTAGGCTTCGGGAATCGTGTACTGCCCCGAACCGATGATGGCTACGCCTTCCGGTCCCTTGGTTTGGTAGATACGGCGGAACTGGCGTTCCATTTCGTCGAAGGCCTGTTCCCAGCTCACGGCCACGAACTGACCGTTCTTGTCGAACTTGCCGTCCTTCATGCGCATGAGCGGGCGCGTCAGACGATCCTGACCGTAGAGGATCTTGGCGTTGAAGTAGCCCTTGATGCAGTTCAGGCCGCGATTGACGGGAGCATCCGGGTCGCCTTTCGTGGCGACGATGCGGCCGTTCATCGTGCCGACTTGCAGACCGCAGCCGGTACCGCAGAAGCGGCAGACGCCCTTGTGCCATTCAATCCCGGCATCAGCGGCCTGAGCGGCCTGCGCGCACGCCTGCGTCACGGGCAAGCCCACCGACATGGCGGCGGTGGCAGCAACCCCCGTTTTTAAGAGTTCTCGTCTTGAGATGGGAATGACTTTCTTTTGAGCCATATTTTCTCTCCTGGGCAGATGCACCGAAGCAATCTCAGATTTCGATCCGAAGACCGATCGGTGACTTATGAAGAACAGCTTTTTTTGAGGAGCACCGAAGTTTTATTGTGGTTGTTGAACTCGGCGCCGGTTGAAAAAATTGAAGAAAGAAATCAGTTTGTGTCATCGTCCGGTTCGTTGCGGTGAACGATGAGACTGACATCAGCAACGAACGGCAACATTTGAATGGCGCGGAACCGTTCGGTTTCAGCTTCGACCGAGGGTTCTTCAAGAACGACGACATAGCGGCCGGAAGCCGCATCGGATTGATGAACTTCGACGGGAAGCGATTTGAGCGCTTCGCCGACAGATTCGAACTGACCGGGCTTGCAGGTCACCACCAGACCGGAATAAAACATCGGGGGGTCTCTCCTTGCTGCGACGTTGTGTTTTGTTCTACGCACAGTAACTGCTAATTTACTGATTTTTGAAGATCGGAGAAGTTCAATAAGTAAAGAAATTTTGAGTCAAATCAAGCCTGTGCGCGTAAATTGGCCTGGTCTGTCAGCAGGCCATTTGTTCCTCAAAAGGAATAACGCTGTACGGATCAATAGATACAAAAAAACGGAGTCCGAAGACTCCGTTTTTTTGTTTTGGCAGGTTCGGGAAGACCCCGAACCTGCTCATCCCCTGTCCCAAAACTCTACAGGTAGATGTTGTTGTTTTTTTAGATGTAGCCGTATGCCAAGCCGAGGCACCAGCCAACGATCACGGCGGTGATCACACCAATCAGACCCGGAAGGATGAAGGAGTGGTTGATCACGAACTTGCCGATGTGGGTCGTACCGGAGCGGTCGAACGTCAGAGCAGCAAGGTCAGACGGGTAGGTCGGCAGGATGTAGTAACCGTAGGCGGCGGAGGCCATGGCAACGATCACACCGGGAGGCGTACCAATACCGATAGCAACCGGAACCACGATGGCCACAGCGGCAGCCTGAGAGTTCACGAGCTTGGAAACCAACAGCAGCACGATACCGAAGGTCCAGGGAGCGGACTGCATCCAGCCGGTCAGAGCAGCCTTCAGGTCGGGCAGGTGGTTCGAGAACATCGTGTCGGACATCCAGGCAACGCCGTACACGGAAACGATAGCAACCATACCGGCGTTGAACACGTTGGTCTTGTTGATCTGCTTAGCGCCGCAGAACATGACCATCAGGATACCGGCCAGCAACATGAACATCTGGATGACGAGGGTCATCGACAGGCGCTTCTTGCCAACCATCGGGCGGAGTTCGGGAACGGAGCCGAGAACGGCCACGACAGCCACGGTGCAGAGGAAGATCCAGAGGCTAGCCCACTGCTGCTTGGTGAACTTAACACCGATCAGAGTGGTGGTTTCACCATAGACATACTTGCGCTGTTCCGGATCAGCAATCAAGGCCTGGAACTTTTCGTCCTTGTCGAGGTCCTTGCCGCGGAACACGGAGAAGGTGCCAACCATGAACAGACCGACGATAGCGGCCGGGATCACGATGGCGAACAACTGCGGGAAGCTGAAGGGCTGGCCGCCGACCAACTGGCCGTCAAGCAAAGCCACCATCGACACAGCAGCCACAGCAGCCGGCGAGCAGATCACGCCCATTTGAGCGGCGATCGTGGAAGCAGCCATCGGGCGTTCCGGACGGATGTTGTTCTTGATGGCCACGTCATAAATAATGGGCAGCATCGTGTAAACAACGTGACCCGTACCGCAGAGAACCGTCAGGAACCAGCAAAGATACGGAGCGAGGTAGCAAACGAAGCGCGGATGATTACGAAGAATCTTTTCAGCGATCGACAGCAGGCAGTCAAGACCGCCGGCAGCCTGAAGGGTAGCGCCCGCGCAGACCACAGCCATAATGGTCAGAATAACGTCAACCGGAGGCTTACCGGGCTTGAGGCCGAAGCCGAAGATGAAGATGATGAGGCCGATACCGCCCATCAAACCGAGGGTCATACCGCCGCGAGGTGCAGCGTAGAACAAGCAGGCGAGCAGCACAAACAGCTGCACCCAGAAGTCAAATCCAATCATTGTTTGTCTCCTAGATATTTTGGGACGGTGGAATTATCCTCTTTGGAGGTACAACTAAGGTGTAAATGTTGAACAACATTTGATCTTTGTCTAATTGTTAAGAAAAGTTTGAAGAATTTTGTACTCCACGACGTTAAAAAATCGTGAAAAACCCTGAAAGATTGCGGGTTTACGAGAATCCGACAGTGACTCTGAATTTGTAACTGTCGGTGGCTGACAGAGGCAAAAAAGACACCGGAAATGTAACAACCGGTGCCTTTTCTGCAAGGTGAAACGGAGAATAAGGATTACTCCTTAGGAAGTAGTTCGCAAACGCCTTCTTAGTGCTCGATTTCGTACGGCCAATCGAGGATGCCTCCGAAGTTGGCCAGATGTGTGTAGCCCATTTTCTCGAGAGCAACGGCAGCCGTCACGCTGCGCACTCCGCTGCGGCAATAGATGAGGTAGACGGCGTTTTTGTCGGCCAAGCAAGGTGGAATGTTGCCGTCCTGAATGTCGGCAAGCGGCACGTTGAGGGCGCCCGGGATATGTCCCGTGACAAACTCGTCGGGGCGACGAACGTCAACGATGACGGCTTCAGGGTCGGCATCCATGCGGGACTTGGCTTCGGACGGAGAAATGTTTTCGTAGGTCATGGCAAGCGTTTGTTTACGGTTAACAATGCATTGTAGCCTGCACACGAAAAAATCCCCGCGCGGACGAAAGGGACCATCCGGCGGGGCTTGAAGCACGGCTCTTGGGCCGTGACCTGCTTGTACGTGCGGCGCCGTTTTTTACCGGTGCCGCACAGTCAGCGAATTACTTCTTGCAGCATTCGCACTTGATTTCGTTGCGCGGCTTCAACTGCTTGAAGAAGTCGTTGCCCTTGTCGTCAACGAGGATGAAGGCCGGGAAGTCGACCACTTCGATCTTATAGACGGCTTCCATGCCGAGTTCGGGCCATTCGACACATTCGATGCTCTTGATCGAGCTTGCCGACAGAACAGCAGCCACGCCGCCGATCGTGCCCAGGTAGAAGCCGCCGTGCTTCTTGCAGGCGTCCGTTACGGCCTGGGTGCGGTTGCCCTTAGCAATCATCACCAGCGAGCCGCCGTTTTCCTGGAAGAGGTCAACGTAGGGGTCCATGCGCTGAGCCGTGGTCGGGCCCATGGAGCCGCAAGCGTAGCCTTCCGGCGTCTTGGCGGGACCTGCGTAGAGGATCGGGTGATCCTTGACGTACTGCGGCAGACCCTTACCGGCTTCGATGAGTTCCTTCATGCGGGCGTGAGCGATGTCGCGGGCGACGATGATCGTGCCGGAGAGGTTCACGCGGGTGGAAACCGGGTACTTCGAGAGTTCCTTGCACACTTCGGCCATCGGACGGTTCAGATCAATGTTGATCTGGCCGCCTTCGCCCGGACGGCGAAGTTCTTCGGGGATCAACTCTCCCGGGTTGGTGTCGAGTTTTTCAATCCAGACGCCGTCCTTGTTGATCTTGGCCTTGATGTTGCGGTCAGCCGAGCAGCTTACGCCCATGCCGACCGGGCAGCTGGCACCGTGACGCGGCAGGCGGATCACGCGGATGTCGTGAGCCATATACTTGCCGCCGAACTGAGCACCCAAGCCGATGTTGCAGGCTTCTTCAAAGAGCTTCTGTTCGAGTTCGAGGTCGCGGAAGGCGCGGCCGGTTTCGTCGCCCGTGGTGGGCAGCTCGTCGTAGTAGTGCGTGGAAGCGAGCTTGACGGTAAGCATCGTGCGCTCGGCCGTCGTGCCGCCGATCACAAAAGCGATGTGATAGGGCGGGCAGGCAGCCGTACCCAACGTCTTCATCTTGTTGACGAGGTAGGGCACGAGCGTGGCCGGATTCAAAATGGCCTTGGTTTCCTGGAAGAGGTAGGACTTGTTGGCAGAGCCGCCGCCCTTGACCACGCACAGGAACTTGTATTCGCCGCCTTCGGTTGCTTCGATGTCGATTTGAGCCGGCAGGTTGCAACGGGTGTTCTTTTCTTCGTACATCGAAAGAGGTGCGTTCTGGGAATAACGCAGGGCATCTTCCGTGTAGGTTTCGTAAACGCCGCGGGAAAGAGCTTCTTCATCGCAGAAGCCGGTCCAAACGTTCTGACCCTTTTCGCCGTGGATGATGGCCGTACCGGTGTCCTGGCACAGCGGCAGGATGCCCTTGGCGGCGGACTCGGCGTTGCGCAGGAAGGTCAGAGCGACATACTTGTCGTTTTCGCTGGCTTCCGGATCCTTAAGAATCTTGGCAACCTGTTCGTTGTGTGCGCGACGCAACAGGAAGTTGGCGTCGTGGAAGCACTGCTTGGAAAGCATCGTCAGTGCTTCAGGCTGCACCTTGACGATCTTATGGCCCTCGAATTCACCTTCGGACACATAGTCTTTGGTGAGCAGGTAGTACTCCGTCTTGTCTTCGCCGAGCTGGAACATCGGCGCGTACTTGAATTCAGGGTTCTGAGCCATTTGTGAATTCCTCTCCTGATTTTTTGGGGATCAATAAGCAACCAGCGCTCACGATCAATACAGTCGGAGCGCATTTTCTAGCTGAAAAATTCTACTCCCAGAGTGATACGTCTTCGGGAGGGGAAAAGCGTAAAGACAAGAGGGCTTCTCCACATATATCAAAGGAAAGTATGAGTAATGAGGCGACGGCGTGAAAAAGGGTGTGGCTAACCTTTACTCCTTGAGGGGTATATTGCGGTTTGCGTGCAAATCCGCTGCTCCAAAGCGGCGCCTTGCGCAAATATTGCCGAATGCAAAGGATTGACGCTATCAGATGTCAGGAATGGATCATTGTCTGAGAAAAGATTACTTGCAGTCAGTTGGATGCTGTATTTTTCAAATGAAATCAAAGAACAATTTGCTTCTGAAGTCTGTCGGAAAATGATGGTCAAGCCTGTCGTAAGAATATGGTCCAAGTAGCCTGAAAATAATGATCGAATGACAAAACTCATCGCTTGGTTCTGTCTCTTGAAAGCAGATATGGGTTGCAAGCTGGATAGAATCAAAGGCACTGCTGTTTTGTTCATCGACAATGTGGAGATTCGTTGTGAAAAAGCTTTTATCCGCCATTCTTGTTGCTTCCATCGGACTCACCACCGTCCAAGGCTGGGCTGCCGGCAACACGCGCATCGAGTCGTTTAATCAGGCCAAAAAATTGCTGGAACAAAAGGTCTATTTCGATCATCGGGAAACGTTTTATTGTCGGGCGACGTTTGACAGCAAAAAGAACGTGAAGCTACCCGAAGGCTTTACAACACAAAAGCATGAAAAGCGTGCACATCGTGTGGAATGGGAACATGTGGTGCCGGCGGAAAACTTCGGGCGTGCATTTTCGGAGTGGCGAGACGGTGATGAGGCGTGTGTGCGCAGCAACGGCAAGCCGTTCAAAGGTCGCGCTTGCGCGGAAAAGGTCAACCAGGAATTCCGCTACATGCAGGCCGATCTTTACAACCTTTATCCGGCCATCGGTGCCGTGAATGCCGTTCGCTCCAATTACCGATTCACGGTGCTGCCCGATGTGGCCTCAAGCTTTGGCAGCTGTCCGATGAAGGTCAGCGGCCGTGCCGTGGAACCGCCCGAGTACACACGCGGAGCGATCGCCCGCACGATGCTCTATATGCAGGACGCCTATCCTAAGTACAAACTTTCGAGCGCACAGATGAAGCTCATGACGGCATGGGACAAAATGCACCCCGTTGATGCCTGGGAGTGCCTGCGAGCCAAGCGTATCGAGCGCATTCAGGGAAACGAAAATCCCTTTGTGAAGGAAGCCTGCCGCAAGGCCGGCCTGCTCTGAACGGTCGCCGGCCTGCGGTATCGTTTCGCTCAAGAATCCTCAGCGAGAATCTGCATCTTGACGTCGGCTGGTTTCCCGAAGTAAGGCCATGTCGTCACAAGGAAGTCGACGCCCGTCTGCGCATAGGCGCGAGCGTTTGCCGCATTGATGCCGCCGGCGGCCGAGATGATGAGTGGCGGAAATTCTCGCTTGGCCTGACTCACGAATTCGGACAACGCTTCGACGGAGAACTTTTCACACTGGATGATGTCGGCGCCGGCTGCGGCAAAGGCAAGGCCCTCGCGAATATCGGCGGTTTCAACGGCGATTTTGCGTTCGGGATCCGCCTTTTTGGCTTCGGTAAGCCGCTTTTCAAAGTCCGGAATGAAGACGCGGTGTTGATCGAACACGAGAACAGATTCGGATAATCCCATGCGGTGCACAACGGCGCCGCCCGACATGGCAGCGTATAGAGACAATGTCTTGGTACCCGGAAAATGCTTGCGTGTCACGGCAACACGACAAAGGGGATTGCCTGCTCGAGCTTCTTCGACCATTTGATGCGTGCGCGTGGCTATGCCTGAGGCGTACTCCAAAATGTTCTGAGCTGTTTTGTAGACGGCGTGGATGGCGCCGGCCGGTCCGCGACCTTCCAAAATGACGGTACCGGCGGCAACGGTATCGCCTTCCTCGTGAAAAAGTGTCGTTTGCAATCCCACACGGGCAAAGAGCCGTTCGGCCAGTGCGACGCCCGCAATCGTTGTTTCGGCTTTGGGACGGCAACGAACGATGCCGGGAATCTTTTCGATACCAAATAGTGCTGTTGTGGCATCCCCATAGGGAATGTCGTCGGTAAGAATCTGATCCAAAAGAGCGTCTGAGACAAAAAACATGGCGGCAATCCTATTCAAGATCAAACAGCTTTCTCCCAGTAGGTCACGTCCAGCCAGCGGCCGAATTTGATTCCGGCTTGCGTGATGGTTCCGACGAGTCGAAAGCCCAGTTTGCGGTGCAGTGCAATGCTGGCCTGATTTTCTGCGGTGATAAGCGAGTAAACGCGATGGGTGGCGGAGTCGGCAACGGCCATCTGCAGGATAGCCTCCGTGAGAAGCTGACCGTAGCCCAAGCCGCGCGCATTTTTGTGAACATAGACCGACAGCTCCGTACTTGAAGCGTAAGCCGGCTTGGGGTTGAAGGTCGAAAGCGATGCGTAGCCCCAGACGGTGTGGTCTTGCTCCAAGACGATCAATGGGTGGTTGTCTTTGTTGTGAGCTTTGAACCAAACGAGGCGCTCTTCGAGACTGAGCGGTTTGGTGTCAAACGTAGCTGTACCGTGCTCGACTTCCTCGTTGTAGATCTCAAGCAGTCGCGGCAGGTCGGTCTCAAGGGCCGGGCGAATGATCGGGTGGTTCACTTTTCGATCCTTTTGAGATGCGCAATTCCATTTCGCAATAGCGGAAAACTAGCGCAAACGGAGACGAAAGTGGGCGATCGAGTCGTTTTTTTTCGAAAAAATCAGTTCAGGACAGAATCGAGAGATCGGCACCGCGTACGCATTGCAGAAAGTCATGCAGGTTGTGCACACGCAGTTTTCGGTACACATTGTTGCGGTGACCGTGCACGGTGCGTTGCGAAAGCGACAGACGTTCAGCGATTTCTTTGTTTGAAACGCCAAGAAGCAGCAACTGAGTGATTTCCTTTTCGCGCGGACTCATTTCCAGAAGTACTTCGGTGACTTTTTCGGGAGACAACTGGCCGCAGGAATGCGCCAAGCTGATGCGCACAGCCGGCTCAATGGCTTCGATGAGCGCAATCGTGTTAACGGGCTTTTGCAGGAAGTCCAAGGCTCCCGCTTTTAACGTGGCGACGGCTGTTTCTACGTCGGCGTGTCCGGTGATGAAAATGATGGGCAGCTGTATGCGTTGTTCCTTCATGAGAGTCTGCAGCTGCACGCCGCTCATGTCGGGCATTCGGATGTCCAAAAGCAGACAGCCCGGAATGCTCGGCGAATCCTGCGTGAGGAAATCCCGAGCCGAGGCATAGGCTCGCACCTGCCATCCTTTGCATTCGAGCATGAAGCCCAGGGCGTCGCGGATGTCGTCATCGTCGTCAACGATGCGGATAATGGTGCCTTGGCGTATGTCTGTTGCGTTGGCCATCTCAGAACTCCTTGCGGGAAATGTCTGTCGGGGTGCGGGAAGCGTTTTCGGGCAGGCTCGCAGCGCTCAGAAGCGTCACAACGGCAATGAGTCCGCCCTCAGGGCGGGCTTTAAATTGAATTTGGCCGCCGTTGGCCTCGGCAAGAGCGCTCGCGATGGTGACGCCCAGACCGAGTCCGGTGGCCTTGCTCGACAGAAGCGGTGTTTTGAGTCGATGGAAGTCTTCTTCGCTGAGCACTTTGCCGGAGTTTTCCACGCGTACGACCACTTGATCGGCGCAGGGAAAGGCTTCGATGATCACTACGGGGTGCGAGGCCTCGTTGCTTGCTTCCAGTGCGTTTTTAAGCAGGTTGGAAAGAATCAGTTCGAGCTCAAGTTTGTCGGCTCGGACACTCAAAGCCGGTTTGCACAGAACGTTGAAGGATGTTTTACGAAGAAGTTCGGCATTGAGTGTGGCACAGACGCGTTTGACCGAGGCTTCCACGTCAACCGAATCGTCTCGTGACGTGTTCCCGCGGTTGTAGGAGCGCACCTTGTCAACGATACTCCGCGTTCGGGCAAGCGCTTTTTCGATTCCGACGCGACTGATATCAAGCAGCCGCTCGTTGATGGGTTTGTTCTTGAGAATGTCCCGCTGGCTTTCGCAGTAGTACTGGATGACGGAAAGCGGTTGCGCGAGTTCGTGCGCGACCATGCTCGAGAGCTGTCCGACGACCGTGACCTTGTGCAGGCTTTCCATACGTTCGGAAAGCGACTGAATTTCCGCCTGAGCGTTTTCCCGTTCGGTGAGTGCTGAAGACAATTGAGCAGTACGCTTTCTGACCAGCACGGATGTACGCCAGCTGTGAAGCAGAAGGCCCAACAACAGCAAAGCGACGAACGCTGGCACTTGCCAGTGAGTGATGAGCCACCGATGCAGCGTCATTTCCCGAAGGTAGGCGTAGTTTTCGATTTTGAGCAGTCGATAGACGTTGTCGACGGCTCGCATGTCCGTGGTGACTGCCCAGCGGTGACCGTCGGGCAACAGGGGATGCGAGAGAATGGTACGGGCGATGACGTGCGCGATGATCGGATGCGCACCTTGTGTGACGGCCATCATGATGCCCGGGTACGTGTCGGTGGAATGTTTGCAGCCGATGCCACCGAAGCGGGGCGCCAGAACTCGATAACGGCTCTGAACTTCCGTGGGTTGAGCTTCCAGCCAACAGGCTTTTACCATGACGGCGTCGACCAGGCCGCGATCGAGAAGAGAGACGACTTCACTGTTGTCGGTTCGCTGCGTAAAAACTGTCTGAGCAAAGAAGTTTTCTGGGTCTTCACCGAGCTTGGCGATCTCTGCCAAGCCGATGCGATAGGTCATGAAGGCCGTAGCGAAGGTCGACCCGACGGAATATCCCTTCAGGTCATAGAGTTCGTTGAAGCGCTCGTCTTTGGCGCGCACGAGGAATGCGAGTGCCGTGGCGTTGTTCGGATCAGGCTGACGATCGGAAATCAGCGTTCCCACGGCTGTGGCACCGTACTGCGTCATTCGCCAGTAATAGCCGGAACTCGCGACGAAGGCGTCGACGCTCCCCTCGCGGATGCGTTCCGTAAGTGCGCCTGACGTGAGCGTTTCAAATTCCACCGAATGCGGCCAAAACGCTTTTTTTAAAAGATCGGCAGTTACCTGAGTGGCTTGCAGTGTCGATGGTAGTTCAGGCAGCACGATGCGAGCGATGCGAACCGGACGATTGGGAAGCGCAACAAGTGAGGCGCCTGTGATGATGTCGGGGCCGGGGAGCATGGTTTCGTCGAAGGACGAAGCAGGGGATTTTTTTTCTGACTGTGGTCCGAAAACGGAAGCAAAGGAGGCCGACGCAACCGCCAGGGCTGCGACAGAGATAAGCCAGAGAAGCTGTTTCCGGAAAGTTATGCGCATATGCTGAAAGATCGCGGCAAAAGGACGACAGGATATAGAACTTTCTTTAGTTGCGAAAGAGTTCGACCCTCACGCGTTCGCCTCGTTTGATGCCTTGCCCGTTGAGGCGAACAAAACCGCGTGCCGAATCAAAGACGCGCATGCGTCCTGTGCCTTTGATCAGAGGTTTCGCTGCGGACTCGTTTACGTTCACGCACAGTTCCCCGCAGATTCCCGCTTCGATGTCTTCGGTCATGACCGCTTCAACGGTTTGCGCCGGTGCTTCGGGCAGATGAAAGACGGATCGCACACTTTCCAGAAGAACGCACTGCACGATCATCATAACTGCTAACGGATTGCCGGGAAGCCCGATAAGACCCGCGTGAGGCAGACGCGCCGTCACAAAGGGCGAGTCGAGCTGAGTGTCGTGGCCGACGAAGACGCCGCCCGCATCGCTTACGGCCTGTCGCGTGTAGTCTCGCTTACCTTTTCCTGTGCCGCCGACGGTAATGATCACGTCGCAGACGGCATCGAGTTCGACCAGGGTGCGCGTGAGCTGCCGAATATCGTCGGGTACCACAATTGTTCGGATGTCCGTCACGCCGATGCGTGACATCAGAGCAGCAATGTATGAGGCGTTGCTGCAACGTCGAAAGCCGCTTGACAATCCATCGGCTTCTTGAGTGATTTCGCTTCCGGTGGCTACGACCGCTACGCGAGGCGAGGCCCAGCCCGCCACGCGTTTGACGCCGGCTTCAAACAAGAGCGCCATTTCGCGGGCTCCGACACGAGTGCCCGCCGGCACGATCACTTCACCGCGCTTCCAGTCGCTTCCTTGTTGCTCGATGTTGTCGCCCGGAACCACGCAGGACTGAATCTTTTGAAGATCCATGCTGTTGCGGGACGCAATCACGGCATCGGCGCCTTGCGGCACCGTGCCGCCGGTGTTGACCCAGATGGCCTGACCGATCTCAAGCTGCGCGTGAGAGCGTCCGTTTTCCACGCTCCAGGCGGCAGCCGTTCTCGTTTGCCCGTTGTCAGACGAGCGGACGGCCCAGCCGTCACGCAGGGCGCTCGTGTAGCAGGGAACGTCGCAGACGCAGCGCACGTCGTTCGCCGTGACCATGCCGAGCGCTTTTTCGGTCGGTACCGAGCAACAGATGGCGCGCATCCAGTCGGAAGGCATGCACACCGATTTCAAAACGAAGTAGTCCATGAGGATGTCCGAGAAAAGAGCGTTCAAACGGCAAGGTTTCCGCCGGTTTGCGGGCAGGCGCAAACCTCCGCTTGTGCGGTTGGAGGGATTGTGCCCGCGAGCCGACTTTTCTCCGGGTAAGCAAAATGCCTATTTCGCTGTTACATGAATGAATAACGGAACAAAATCAAAGGGTTAGCCAAAAAGGCGATTTGAGTGTTTCTTGATGCAGGTCGACTTACTCGAGTAATTCGCTCGAAAGAATTTCTGCTGGCAAACCGATGACTGCTCCCGGGGGAGATGTGTTTGCTTGATGCGCCGCGGTTTACCCCTAAACAGGCGGCCGCTTTTTGCGTGATCGGGATGACCCGTTTCGATCATGCGAAAAGCGCAAAGAACGAAAAATCAAAATGGAGAAAAAAATGGGTCTTAAGGAACTTCTCAAAAGCCTTGAGCTTCCTCAGGACATCACGCGCCGCGGCTTTCTCAAAGCAACCAGCATGGCCGCTGTTTTGACGATGGTCAACGAGGCCAGAGCCAAGCAGGGCGTGCGTCCCTACATTGTGCTTGAGACAGCCAAAGGTGTTTTGATTGCCGATCCCAATTTGTGCGTGGCCTGCCATCGCTGTGAGCTAGCCTGCACGGAATTCAACGAAGGCAAGGCTTCGCCAAGACTTGCCCGCATCAAGGTCACCCGCAATGTGTTCTTCGGACCGGAAGGTACGCAGAGCCTGCCCATGACGCAGGGCGTTTGGGGCAACGGCGTGGTGGTTCAGGAAACGTGCCGACAGTGTGCTCACCCGGTTCCGTGCGCCAACGCCTGTCCCCAGGGGGCCATCCGCGTGGATCCCAAGACCGGTGCCCGCAAGGTCGATACCAAGCTTTGCATCGGCTGCCACCTCTGCGAAAAGGCCTGCCCGTGGGGAATGATGAGCTTCGACGTCGAAGAGAAGAAAGCCAGCAAGTGTTTCCTTTGTGACGGTGATCCGAAGTGTGTGAAGGCCTGCCCGGCGGCCGCCATCCGTTACATCCCGTGGATCGACCGTACCGAAGATCGTCCGCGTCGCACCACGCACGGCTACTACGCCCAGGAAAACAACGCGCAGTGCTCGATCTGCCACCGCTAATCAGAGGAAAGGTTTCTTGCTATGACGAAAAAAGTTTGCGGCTACACGGGAAAAGGTCTCCGCATCAATCTGACGACTCAAGAAGTCAAGGTTGAAGCCACATTCCCCCGCTTTAAGGACGACATCGGCGGCACCGCCATCGGTTACAAGGTCTTTTGGGAAGAAGTCGATCCCAAAACCTCTTGCTATGACCCTGAAAACAAGCTCGTGATCGCTCCGGGCCCCTTGTCCGGTACGGGCGCCATCTGCTCGGGCCGTACCGCCATTACGACGCTTTGGCCTACAGCTTATCCGCAGTCGCTGATTTCGAGCGCTCATGTGGGCGGTGAACTGGCACACAAGCTCAAGTTTGCCGGTTGGGACTTCGTGATCATCGAAGGCGAGTCGGCCAAACCCATCTATCTTTACATCAACAACGACAAGGTTGAATTCCGTGATGCCAGCGCCATCTGGGGTCAGGGTACCTACCGCTCGGCTTCGATGCTCGCTCAGGAAACCCGTCCCGACGTCAGCATCGGCACGATCGGGCCGGCCGGTGAAAACGGTGTTCCGATGTCCAACATGATGGTTGATCGCTCGCACAGCGCCGGCGGCATCGGCTCCATCATGGGCAAAAAGAAGCTCAAGGCTCTCGTTGTCTGGGGCGACGGTGCCGTGCACATTGCGGCAAGCCCGAAGCAATGGGAAGAGCTCGTGGATCAACACCGCAGCATCCTGGGTGCTCATACTCAGTCCATCGTTCCGCGTAATCCCTCTCCGCTGCATGAGTACTACACGCCCGCGAGCCGTTGGTCGGCCTATCCGGGTGCTGTCTGGGGCGCAGCCAATCCGCCCGTGACCATCACCGAAAAGGCGATGGATCCGCACGATCTCAACCACATCGGCTACCGTACCTGCTCTTCCGAGTTCTATCTCGGCAAAGGCATGTGGCAGTACACAGTGCGCAGCACCGGCTGCTATGCCTGCCCGATTCGCTGCTACTCGGTTATTCGTGACGATCACACGGCGCAGAAGTATGGCATTCAGAAAATTACCGAACAAACCTGCATGCCGCTCTATGGTCGCTGGTGGTTCCCGAAGCTCGTGTCGGATTTGAAGAGCGACGTTGCTCGCGAAGCCAACCTCGTGGGGGTTCAAACCATTGACGATATGGGCATTTGGTGCAACTACGGTCAGTTGCATCGCGACTTCCGCGTCATGTACGAAAAGGGCCTTTGGAAGAAGGTGCTTCCGAAGGAAGAATATGAAAGCATCGATTGGAACAAGATCGAAAATCCGGATCCGTCGATTTTCCTGGATATTTTGCCGCGCATTGCATACCGCAAGGGCGAATTCGGTCGCTGGCTCGGTGAAACGACGCCGGTCTGGCTCAAGCATTTCGGCATGACTGAAGAGGAATGGCAGAAGGAAGGAAAGGCACTTTATTGGGCAATCGGTCACACCAAGCACCATTCCAACGAAAACGACGGTCAGATCGGCGTGGTGTTGAACTGCATGTACAACCGCGACCCGATGTGCCATGCACACATCAACTTCTCGACATCAGGTCTGCCTCTTGAGCTGCAAAAGAAGATTGCCGCCAAGTTCTGGGGTGATGAAAGCGCTGTCGATGGCATCAAGGACTACCGTCCGACTTCGCGAGCAAAAATGGTTCGCCTGCGCTGGTGCATTGCGCGTAAGGAATTGCACGACATGCTCGGCATTTGCTCGTGGACGGCACCGTGGGAACTCTCTCCGTTGCGCGAAAAGGGCTACATCGGCGACATCGAAATGGAAAGCAAGGTCTTTAGTGCCGTTACCGGAATCAAGATGACTCAGGACGAGCTCGATAAGGCCGGCCTGCGAGCCTTCCTGATGCAGCGTCTCTACACGATGCGTCAGTTGAAGAACCGCGACATGCGTCACGTGCACGACCGCTATCCGGAATGGATCTTCCACGACGCCAAGGGCCGCAAGCCTTTCACGAAGGGAACCATTGTGATGGATCGCGCCGATATTGAAAAGAGTTTCGACCTCTTCTTCGATGTGATGGATTTCGATCAGAAAACCGGTGCTCCGACGGAACGCTGCATCAAGTCCTACGGTCTTGATTGGATGCTTCCGGCGCTCAAGAAGGAAGGTCTGTACTGATCAACCGAGATATAGCCAAAGAATCTTCTGAAGAATGAAAGACAACGACATCACTACGGTTGAGAAAAAGGCCGAACCGATCCTGCAGATGCAGGCCGACATGCTCACGCTGATCGATATCGTGACGCAATCGTCCAAGCGCGTCGAGTTGATTGACCGCGATGCTCTCTATGAGGCGTTTTGCAAGACGGCCGCCAAGGCTCCCGTGCCGACGGCTCAGGAGTTGGTAGATCAGACGCAGGCGAAGTTCGACAAGGTGCTGCACAACCCTGAAAACGAGCATCCCATGCATTTCCGCTCCAAAAAGGAAATGAAGGCCGATGCCGGCAAGGTGCCGACGATGGCGGCGCAGCGCGAAGCTTTCTCGCGCCGCGAACTCATTGCCACATTGCTTTCCGGGCGCGTCACCGAGGCGCTTGCCGCAGCCGAGGCTCAGGAAAAGTCTGAGAACGAAGTGCAGGGCGAGGAACGAGAAATCACGCCCGAATACTTCGATAAGGTCTTGGACGAAGTACTCGCCGGCGACTACGGCATCGGGCGAATCGAGAGCTGGGACAACAAGGAGTTTTTCCATTTCCGTCCGCTTTTGTCGGGTTCTTACGCCCGCATGCTTTCGACGAAAAACAACCCGATCGAAGCCGTGGTGGACATGGTGCGCGAAACCTCACGCATCTATCCGGCTCTGACGCCGATTGATGTCTTTCAGGCTCCGCCTTTTGACATGAAGCCGGAAGACCTTCAGCAGGTTCTGAAACAGATCTCGGAAGATCCCGACAAAAAAGACATTCGATTCACAACCAACAGCATTGATGCGGTGTTTCTTTATTCGAACCGCTACATCGAAGACGACTACGCCGACGCCCTTGCCGACGTCGCGCTGGAAGCAGCGATGAATCCCTAATCGATGCGGTCTCATGCAAAGAGACCGGTTGTGAATACCGCTATTGAAAGGAAACAGGAATGACAACGTTCAAAAAACTGCTTTGCCCGATCAGCGCCTTGAGCGTGCTGGCTTTGGGTTCGGCATTGAGTTTTACCGTTGCAGCCGCGACGCCCGCGCCTGAATTCGACATTCAGGGCAAGCCCGATTTCGTGAAGTCTCTCGGTGACGCCGCCAATACCAAGATCGAACGCAGTACGGAGGAGACCAAGCGACTGATCGCTGAGGTATACAACGACAAGCTCGAGCAGCATGCCATGAGCAAGCATTTCGAAAAGGGCTTGACCTGTGTGACCTGCCACGATCAGCAGCGTCAGGGCGGCCCCGATTGGATGGCTAAGGTCACCAATCCGCCCATGAAAAAAACCTGCCAGGACTGCCATACGGTGCAGGCTGACATGCAAAGCCATACGCGCTCTCACAAGGATGTCGACTGCATCGGTTGCCACATGCCCAACATCCCGGTGGTGAGCAAGTTTGAGGAGGCGCTTAAGGGAACGGATCGCTTTGCGGCTGTCCGCCGTGCGCACCTCTACAAGATCAACACGGATGCTCAGGCTTCCATGGTGACCAAGGATCCTGAAAAAGGATGGGTGTACAGCCGCGACAAAGAAGATCACGGTTTTGTTGATCTGCAGTGGAGCTGCGGTCGTCCCGCTCCGGCCGATTGGACGGTTTGCGAAGGCCGCGGCTGCCACAGCCCTGCGACTTCCGAACTCGACAAGGGGCTGATCTACAAGTCGCAGCAGGAAATTGCCTATGAGGTGCAGAAGGTTCAGCGTCCTGTGAAGGAAAGCTGGGACCGTGTCGTCAAGGGGGTGGATCGCATCACGAAGCTTTTGGAAATCACGAAGATGACGCCGGCTGATCAAACTGAAGCTCGCCTGCTTCTGGATAAGGCTGCGGAAATTGCCGATCTGATCAAGAAGGACGGCAGTTGGGGCGCTCACGCTTCGCATTACACCAAGGATCGGTTGGCAGCGGCAGAGAGCTACCTTGCCAAGGCACAGGTTCTGATCGACAACGGCGGATATCGCCACGCGACCAAGTAACTCGAAGGGGACTTGGATAACGCAGGACGCACGTCAATGGTCTGTAAACAACGGACTTCGGCGTGCGTCTGCAGATCAGGAGAAAAACTGTGACTAAACCGACAATTAACCGCAGACAACTGCTCGGGACGGCAGCGTTGGGTATTGCGGCAGTGCCTTTGGCAGGCTGCACCGGCGTCTCCCGACAGGACAGTCAGCCGCATTACGTGATGGTCTTTGACCAGAACAAGTGTGTCGGCTGCGGCGAATGCAAGATTGCCTGCAATGAGACCAACAAGCTTCCGAAAGGGCGATCTCGCCTCTTGATGCAGCTCAACGGCGTCAAGCCCGACGGCAGCAATAAAAAGGATCGCCGCTATACCCGCGTGTCGTGTCAGCAGTGCGAGGAAGCGCCCTGCATTCGTGTCTGCCCGACGGGGGCGGCTCATCGCGACAAGGAAACGGGAATTGTGACGGTGGATGCGGATCTTTGCATCGGCTGCAAGTACTGCATCGTGGCTTGCCCTTACAACGTGCGCTACATCCGCGAAGATACGGGGGCGGCCGATCACTGCAATTTCTGCTTGGATACACGCCTGCACAAGGGCGAAGATCCGGCTTGCGTTTCGGCCTGCCGATATGACGCACTGGTGTTTGGCGACGTTAGCGATCCCAAGGCTTTCGTTACCAAGCTTCTTGATTTCAAAGACTCGGTGCGTGTGCGTCCGCAGTTGGGTACCAAGCCCAGCCTGCGCTACATCCCGTTGAAGAAGGAGTCGTAAATGGAACAAGTCATTGATTTCACGATCGGCTTTTCTGAAAACGTGGCCTGGCCCTGGCCGATTGCCGTGTACCTCTTTCTGGCCGGCATTTCGGGTGGTGCGTTTGCAGCGGCCGCTCTGGTGCGCATCTTCAGAAAGCAGACGCAGATCACACCGCTCTTTCAGGCGGCAAGCTTCATTGCGCTCGTGACGATTCTGTTGGGCATGATCTGTCTGGTGTTTGACCTCACCAAACCGTTGGATTTCTGGAAGATTCTTATCTTCTACAACCCGACTTCGGTGATGAGTGTCGGCGTGATGGCTCTTTTGGTGTTCATCCCGACGATGTTCTTGGTCACGCTCGTGAGCTTTTACGAGTTTGAACCGGTCAAGCGCCTTGTGGACGGCATTCCGTGCGGTGCCGCTCTTTTGAGCGTGCTGCGAAAGATCCTGCCGGTACTCACATGGATCGGTCTGGTGTTTGCGCTTACCGTTTGCGCCTACACGGGCTTTCTGATCAGTGCTTTGGTGCGTTTCCCGCTGATCAACACGGCTGTTCTTCCGGCTCTTTTCGTGGCTTCGGGGCTGTCAGCGGGCATTGCCTGCAATCAGCTCGGCGCTGTGCTGCTGGGTGAATCGCACGAAAGCCACGATGTGCATGTTTTGCACGTGGCCGAGTGGCCGGTGATGGCTGCCGAAGCGCTGTGCATCTTTATGATCGCTTTTGCTCTGATGACGGGTATCGAATCGGCTCAGATGGCGGCAAAGGCTTTTGTTGACGGCTTCTGGGCAACCGAATTTTGGGTGGGCGTCGTGTGCGTAGGCTTTATTTGCCCCGTGTTGTTCGCCTTCTTCAAGAAGTCGTTTGCTACCGTGGTCATTTCGGCACTGTGCAGCGTAGTCGGCATGATGTGCCTGCGCTTCTTTATCCTTTACGCGGGACAGCTCAACTCCATCGGCGGTTAAGCAGTCGCTAAACAAGGATTTAAATACAGGCTCGGTTCCTTAGGGGATCGGGCCTTTTTTGCGTTAGGGAGGAATTGTTAATTGGCGCAATTGTGAAAATTTACTCGAAAAACTGTTGCGCATTTGTGATAATTGAGCCTAAAAATGGTGGCGCAATTGTGAAAAGTGACTCAGAAAACTGCTGCGCATTTGTGAAAAAGGAGATTTGCGAACAATGTTTGAGCGAAAAGTTTTTCAGGAAATGCTCAAATGGAAGGAAAAGTACGCTCCTCACTACGCTCTGTTTCTCAAAGGAGCTCGGCGTGTAGGCAAAACAACGCTTGCGGAAAAGTTGGGACGCGAAGCATACGAAAGCTACATTCTGATTCGCTTTGACCAAGCTGATCAGGTCGTCAAAGACTTGTTCGTCAATGGGTTGCGCGATCTGGATGGTTTCTTTGCTCAGCTTCAGTTCGAATACAAAACACAATTGCATCGCCGCAAGTCTCTGATCGTGCTAGATGAGATACAGCTTTTTCCGCAGGCGCGGCAGGCGCTTAAAACGCTTCTGGAAGACGGGCGGTACGACTACCTCGAAACCGGATCGCTTGCCGGCATCACAAAACGAAGCAAAGATATTCTGATTCCGTCTGAGGAATACACGCTCGAGGTGCAACCTCTTGATTTTGAGGAATTTTTGTGGGCGAGCGAAGACACATTTACTATGCCGCTCATGCGGGAGCACTTTGCCAATAGAAAACCGATGGGGGCTCTGCATCAGGGCATGATGCGGTCGTTTAGCGAGTACATGCTGGTGGGCGGCATGCCACAAGTTGTTCAGGCATTTGTCAATGGAAAGGATTTTGGAAAGGCGGATTTCGTTAAGCAGCAGATCATTACGCTGTACAAAAACGATATGCAAGAACAGAACGAAGAAAATTCAGTTTATGTCAGAAATTTCTTCGACCGAATTCCATCTGAACTGTCCAAGCACGACAAACGTTATGTGCTATCTCACATTGATTCCAGTGCAAGGATTCGTAACTATCAAGGACCAATACGTTGGTTGGATGAAGCCATGATTGTCAATCTTGCCAGCAAGGTGGACGATCCAAGCGCGGCGTTCAATTTGGGCGTTACCGACCCGGCATTCAAATGCTATCTCTCTGATACCGGACTTCTGGTGTCACTGGCTTTCTCGGATCGGCTGTATTTGGAAAATGAGCTCTACAGAGCTGTCCTGCGGGATCAGCTTCAAGTCAACGAAGGCATGTTGGTGGAAAACGTTGTCGCGCAGTGCCTGAAAGCGAATGGACATCGGGCTTACTTCTACGTGGAGCGAAATCCTGCAACCAGAAAGACGACGATGGAGATTGATTTTTTGATTCGGCAAGCAAAGAAGATAATTCCCATTGAAGTCAAGTCTTCGGGGGCTTCGAGCATCAAATCGTTGCAGCGATTCAAAGAGAAATTCGGCAAACGTATCGGACAGGCTATCGTCTTGCATCACGGTGAAATCAAGTGTCAGGACGATGTGTGGTACTTGCCCTACTACATGGCAACGCTTCTCTGAATCGAAAAAGTCGAACGACTTAAACCAACGGCGTAAAATTCCTGTCAAACGTTTTTGCCCGAAAATTCTTCAGCCGTACACTTTTCCTCCTGTTCGGAGGAACGGGTGGGGCTATTTGTTGTTTTGGGCCGCTTTGAACTTTTGACGAGATTGGTGTCCTATGACTGCTTCCACCGCTGAGCGACCGCGCGTTATGGTCGATATGTCGGCCACGTTGATTCACCACGGCCACATTCGGCTTCTGAAAAAAGCAGCCGAGATTGGCGACGTTGTCGTGGTGTTGACCACGGACGAAGAAATCAAGAAAAAGAAGGGCTACACGCCGGAATTGAGCTTCGAGGAACGCAAGGAAATTCTCGAAAGCATCCGTTATGTGAAGGAAGTGGTTGCCGGCCCCTGGCTCATCAACGATGAATTCATGGACAGTGTTCACTGTGACCTCTTGGTGCATGGCGCCGACAATGTCAATCATGTGCGTCCGGAACGCCTTGTCATCTTCCCTAGAACGGAAGATGTGAGTAGCTCCACGTTGCGCGAGCGCGTGCTCGATTGCTTGATTCAGATGAATATCGATAGCAAGAAAGGCAACACGGGTGATAAGGTGGCTCGCTTCATGATTGAGCTCATCAAGAAAGAATTCAGACTCGAATAGTTGCCGATGCAGCGCAGAGACGGTTTTGCGGCTTTGCTGGCTTTGCCATTCGTGTCGGCGCTACCCGTGAGGGCGGCCGAGGCGAAACGTCGCATCACGGTATACACGGCCGTGGAGCCGGAGTGGCTCGCCGTTTACCGTAACGCCTTTGCCGCCGTTCGTCCCGACATCGAAATCACCTATGTGAGGGCTTCCGGAGGGCCGATCTGCGCTCGTCTTCTTGCCGAGAAAGACCGAGTGCAGGCCGACGCCGTGCTGGGGGTGTCAGCCATTGCTCTGGAAAACCTCAGAGCCAAAGGTATTTTGGAGCCCTATGCTCCGCACGAGGTCGAAAAGCTCAATCCCAAGATGGTGGAAAAGGATAACCATTGGTTCGGGATCAACGCTTGGGGAGGATCGGTCTGCGTCAATACGGATCTTCTCAGGAAAAAAGGACTTTCGGTGCCGCGCAGCTGGTCCGATTTGCTGCAATCTGAATTTCAGGACCAGATTGTCATGCCCAACCCGAGAGCCTCGAGCACGGGACTGATGTTTCTTCACGGTTTTGTGCAGGGGTTCGGCGAGAAGAAAGGCTGGGAGGTGATCGAAAAGCTGCACGCCAACATGCTTTTTTATGCGGCAAGCGGCGCGCGGCCGGCAGCCATGGCGGCACAGGGGGAAATTCCCATCGGATTGAGTGCTGCCGCTTTTCTCAAGCCTTTTTTGAAATATAAAACTCCCGTCTCGGTGGTGCAGCCGGAAGAAGGCATTGCGTGGGATGCGGAGGCCTGCGCGCTGCCGCGGGGGTGTCCTCATCCGCAGGAGGCGAAAGCCTTTTTGGATTTCTGCGCCGGACCTGCCGTCGGCCAAATTGCGGCTGATTTCAGCGGCATTGCGGCACGGGAGGGTTTTAGCACTGAAGAGGGCAAACGGATTGCCGAGCGTTTCCTGCCGATGGATTTTGCCCGCGCTGCAAAGGACAAAGATGTGATTCTGGCGCGCTGGTATGCGCTTGCCACTCGCTAAGGAAAAGGATGTGACAGGTATGACCGAACGCAAAGCCGCCAATCTGCAGCTCAAGGCCCTCACCAAAAAGTACGGTGAACAAACGGCACTTTACGAAACGACGCTCAACATTCCGGCAGGGCGTTTTACGTCCATTTTGGGACCGTCGGGTTGCGGCAAGAGCACGACGCTGATGTTGATTGCCGGACTGGAAAAGCCCACTGCCGGTTGCGTTTTGGTTGACGGAGACGATGTGACGAACACGCCTGTTGAAGAGCGCGGCATCGGCATTGTGTTTCAGAATTACGCACTTTTTCCAAATCTTACGGTCAAAGAAAACATCCTTTACGGACTGAGGGCAAGGAAAGCGTCCGAAGCAACGCTTTCATCTCGCCTGTACGAGATGCTGGAACTGACGTATCTCACCGATCTGTCCGAGCGTTATCCGGCCGAGCTCTCCGGCGGTCAGCAGCAGCGCGTGGCAATTGCGCGGGCTCTGGCGCCACATCCTCGTCTGCTGCTTCTGGATGAACCTCTGTCTGCGCTCGACGCCTGGTCTCGGGCTTCCATCGGCGAACAGCTCAGGGCGATTCAGGAGGCTTCGGGTGTGACAACGGTGATGGTGACGCACGACCGACAGGAAGCACTGTCGCTTTCGGATTATGTTGTTGTAATGAATGCCGGTCATGTGGAACAGGCTGATGAACCGAACGATATATACGATCGTCCGGCAAGCGAATTTGTGGCGACCTTTGTGGGCGGCATGAACATCGTGCGCATGCCTTTGATTCGAGAGGGGGCGGCAACGGGCCTGCGCTATGCCGACGTGAAGCTGTACCGTGCCACAGAAGCTGCGCTGACTCGCCCTTACACATTCGTCGGGCAAGTTCAGGCCGTTCAGTTCATGGGCGACGCGGTACGCGTCAAGGTTCTCCTGAACGATTTCCAAACAACCATCACGGCTGATGCACTGCGCATCAATACTGATCGATCGGTGTTTTCGCTACATTCGCTCATTGCCGTTGAACTGCCGGAAAGCGCCTGGCGCACATGGGGCGCGCAATGAGTTTAAGCCGCACGTACGACGGCCCGATGCCCAAGCTCCTCCTCGGAGGGCTTGTGGCTCTTTTGGCTGCAGGACTTCTCTGGCCGTTAGCCGAACTCGCGCTTCTCGTCGTGGCAGAAGGGGCGGGAGCGGCAGCGTTTTTAACGCCTTACAACCTGCGGGCCGTCGGCAATACGATTGTCATGGGGGCCGTCGTGGCTCTGACGGCGACCGTGCTGGGCTTTGTGGTGGCCTATGCCATCACGGTGACGCGCGCTTGCGGACGCGGTGCACTCAAGGTGCTCTTTTTGGCGCCGTTGTTTGCGCCCTCCATCATGCCTGCCATCGGGATCATCTATTTGGTGGGCAGCAACGGCTTGCTTTTCAATCTGGACCTCTACGGTCCTATGGGCGTCTTTTTGGCCGGACTCGTCTTTGCCTTGCCTCATACAGTGATGCAGCTGAGGTTAAATCTGGCAACCATGGATGTGAAGCTCCTGGCGGCGGCAAGAAGTCTCGGCGCCGGTCCCTGGCGGCGCTTTGCAACCGTGACGCTGGTGCATGCCAGAGCGGGACTGGCCAACGCATTCATGATCGCCTTCATTTTGACGATCACCGACTTCGGCGTGCCGAAAATGCTTGCGGGCGACTTTCCGATGCTTGCTACCGAAATTTATGCGTTGGCGGTGGGCGAGCAAAACTTTGCTGCAGCAGGGCTTTTGAGTCTTGGCTTGCTCATTCCGGCGCTCTTGGCGCTTCAAGTGACGCGACGCTTTTCTCAGACACAGACGAAGGCGGTGTTCCACGTCAGAGAACCCGAGCCTTCGCCGATGCGCGATGCTGTGGCCGGCGTTCTTGCCTGGTGTGTGGTCGGTGCGGAAGTGCTGGTGATCGGCGTTGTGATCTATGGTTCTTTCATCACGTTCTGGCCGTACGAAACGCAGCTCACGTTGGGCAATTACGCCTTTAGAAATTCAGCCTACGGAATCAGTCCCTGGCTGCATTCCCTGATCGTGAGCTTTGCCGTGGCGGCATTGGGAACCGTGTTGGCGTGGATGGGCGCCTACCTGACAGTTCGCATGCCGCAGTTGCCGGGCCTTTTGAGGGCGGCTTACGACAAACTTGCCTCGTTGCCCGTCTGCATTCCGGGGACGGTGCTCGGCTTGGCTTGGGCGATGACTTTTTCTGGTACGCCGCTTTTTACGGGGACGCTCGGCAGTCTTTTTCTGGTGATCGCCAATACGGTGATTCATCTCTGGAGCGTACCTCACATTACGGCAAAGGCCGGCCTGAGTGCTATGAACGGCAAGTTCGAAACGGTTGGTCAAACGTTGGGTGCCGGTCGGCTCGTGACGATTACACGGGTGATTGTGCCTTTGAGTCGTGCCGAACTTTGCGATATTTTCTCCTACCTTTTTGCTTCGGCTGTGACGACAATCTCTGCGGTGGTGTTTCTGTACACCCCTTCGAGCATTGTGGCGGCCGTGGCAGCCATCGACATGATCGACAGCGGCTTTATCAGTGAAGGCGCGGCCATGTCGTGCCTGATTTTTGTTTGCGCGTTGACAGTGCGAGCGGCCTCGCTTGTGGCCTCCGGTACTGTGTTTACCAACCGATGTTCCCGATAACGGCCATGCGACGCACGCTTCCCATTACGTTCGTTATTTTGAGTGTCCTGCTCGAGCCGCAGGCCGCCTACGCCTATCTTGATCCCGGTACGGGCAGCATGTTGCTTTCCGTTTTTGTGGGGTTGATTTCGGGCGCCTACTTTGTGATCCGAAAGCTTCCTTCTACGCTCAGAAGTCTCTTTTTCCGACTTACCGGCAAGACGGATGCCCTCAAGCACAATACGCTGACGTTCTATGCCGAAAGCGCGGCATATTGGTCGACGTTCAAGCCCATTCTGGCGGCACTCGAGACGCTGGGTGTGGAGAGCTCTTATCTTACGAGCGACGAGAAGGATCCGGTGTTTACCTCCGGTTTTAAGTGTGTGCATCCCCGCTTTATCGGCAAGTCCAACACAGCCTATACGGCGCTGGGATTTCTGCAGACCAAGGTGTTTGTGCTGACGACCCCCGGCATCGACGTCTTGCAGATCCGACGTTCTCCGGGCGTCGGTCGCTATGTGCATGTGGTGCATGCCGTGGGTGACATTCACACCTACAAGCTTTTCAGTTTCGACTACTACGACGCCGTTTATTGCGCCGGCCCCGGACAGGTTAAGAGTCTTCGTGCGCTTGAGTCGCTGCGTGGAACTCGCCCCAAAGAGTTGACGCAGCTCGGCTGTCCCTATGTGGACGGTCTGGTGGAGCGGGCAAAGAGAGCGGCTCCTCCGCAAGCGGGTACTGTCATTGTGGCGCCCACGTGGGGCCGCAACGGTCTGCTGACCCGAACCGGCGCCATGATTCCGAAGATGCTTGCGCAAGCGGGGTATCACGTGATCCTGCGTCCGCATCCGCAAAGTTTTGTGTCCGAACCGGAATTGATGGATAAGCTCGCGCAGGAACTCTTGCCTTTTGACAACGTCGAATGGGATCGACAGCCCGACGGTTTTGCGTCGTTGTCCCGTGCGCAGCTGATGGTAAGCGATATTTCGGGCGTGATCTTTGACTTTGCATTCGTCTTCCTGCGTCCGGTGATAAGCGTAGGTGCGGGGCCGCTCAAGGACGGGTTCGAAGCGTGGGAAATTCCGCACGAAGCTTGGGAAGTGAGTGCGCTCGATACGTTGGGTAAACGCATATTGCCCGGTGACGAGAAAAACGTGGTCGAGGCCGTGCAGGCTCTTTTGGCCGACGATTCTCGTGCGCGCGAAAAAATTCTCGCCTTGCGCGAAGAAAACGTTGTCAATTTCGGTGCGGCCGGCATGCCGATTGCGCGTGCTCTGGTCGCCGAAGTCGAACGCCTCAAGAATCAATCGACGCGCAAAACGCAGGCAAAGAAGGGACAGTAAGCGATGTTGGATTTCATTTACACGCTTTTGATTGCGCCGCTTGAATACTGGATGCATGCGGCTTTGGTTTGGGGCTACTCGCACACCGAAGCCTGGGGTCCGGCCATTGTCGTGATGAGTCTGGCCGTCAACGTGGTGATTCTGCCCATCTACATCAAGGCCGAAAAGTGGCAGGAGGGCGAACGCGCGCTGCGCAAGAGCTTTGAAGCCAAGGAGGCCATGATCAAGCGTACCTTCAAGGGGCAGGAACGCTTTGCCATGATTTCGACGATGCATCGTCAAGCGGGTTACTCGCCGTTTTTGTCGCTGCGCTCATCGTTGGGCTTTTTCCTTCAGATTCCGTTCTTCTTTGCGGCTTATCACTTCCTGTCGCATTTCGAGCCTCTCGCGGGCGTTTCCTTTCTCGGCATCGCTGACTTGTCCAAGCCCGACGCCATGATCAATCTAGGTGCGTTTTCAGTCAATGTGCTGCCGATTCTCATGACCGTCATCAATCTGGCAAGCGCGCTCGTCTATACGCACAACATGACGCGCCGCGACAAGATGCAGCTCTACGGCATGGCAGCGGTCTTTCTGGTGTTGCTATACGACGCGGCAAGCGGTCTGGTGCTCTATTGGACATGCAACAACATCTTTTCGTTGGGAAAGAACATCGTTTACAGCCTGCTCGAGCGCGTGCAGAAGCCCGCAGCGGCAATTTTTGGCGCGGTACGCGGCCGCTTTGCGCATCAATCAACGGAAGTCTTCCCCGGAGGGTGCCTATACGGTGTGCCGCTGATGTTCTGGGGCGTTGCCGTCATTCTGGCGCTTCTATCGAGCAATCAGGCGTTTTTTGTGCCGGAGAGCATCAAAAACGCCGTTTCGCTTTCGTCTGACTTTGCCTGTATCGCCAGCATTGTCGTCGCCGTTGTGCTGGCCGTGAAGTTGCGGCTTTGGAAGCATCACTGGGTTATCTTGCTTCTGACTGTTGTAGCTGCGTATTACGGTCTGCGCGTTTGGGGCAAGTGGTATTTCTTCGGGGCCAACCGCAAGAGTTTTGCCTTGAGCTCGGGTTTTCTTTTCTTGATTCCGGCTCTGGGCGTGCTTCACGCCGGCATTGATCTGCGACGCTTTTTGTACAGCGAAGCGCACAGTGCGCGTTCCACTAAGCCGGCAGAAACGCTACTGGCTCCGGCCGGTATCTGGATTACGTTGCTGCTGGCGGCATATCTTCCCGTGCAGGCGTATTGCACGGCTGTCGAAATTTTCTCCACACCTGACGTCGTTCTGGCTAAGTCGCTTTTGTGGTGCGCCGGCATCGGCGTTGTTGTGTGGTTGTTTGCTTTTTTGGCCGGTATCGTCGGATCGCGTAACTTTGCGGGTTATTTCCTGGGGGCGGTGACGCTTCTGTTTACCGTATATGCCTTCTTGCTTCCGCTTGATACCGGCACGATCGACGCTTTCCAAATCAGTAATCCCTCTGCGCTTTTCCGCTCGGCTAATCTCTTTACCGACTTAGCCGTGATCGTTGTGGTCTTCGGGGCGTATATCTGGCTGATTCGATCCGGTCATACCCGGTGGATCAAGAGCGTGTTTGTGCTGTGCATTGTGGGTTCGCTCGTCAACGGTTCATATCTCCTGTGGCAGAGCCGCGGTCAGTGGCAGACTGATACCGCTCCCCGGGAAACGGCGGTCGACGAGCTGCCCGACTACAACGACCGACTTTTCGGTTTTTCCAAGACCGGGGAAAACATTGTCGTTGTCATGATGGACGCTTTTACCGGTACGCATATGGAGCGCATTCTGCAGGCCGAGCCGGAACTCAAGCACGATCTTGACGGGTTTGTGTGGTACCCCGATACTCTGGCGGCCGGCCCATCGACCAATACGGGCATTGCTTCGGTTCTGTGCGGCTATGACTGCACGCCGCTGGCCATCAACGCGCAAGGCAGCGAATCGGTGGCGGAAAAGATCAATCGCAGTTACGGCAATTTCATCAACCGTCTCGGCGACAAGTGGGATGTTTCGCTATACGAGCGCAATTGGCTCGAAGAGATGCGCCTGCGAAAGTACACCGATCACGATGTCCTTGGACTTCGCTATCTGAGCGACGCCTATACCGACCGTTACATCGAGCGCAACGACATCGCCATCGGCCGCGGCAACACCGACGAGTTTTTGCTTGCCGTGTCGGTCTATTCCGCCGTGCCCTGGAGCGGCAAAAACCTGATCTATCGAGACGGCCGTTGGTTTGAAAGTTTCCTCGGAAACAAGAACGAAGTTCTGGTGCTGCGCGCTCTCAAGGACTGGGCGCTTTTCGATCAATTGCCCGAATTGTCCAATGCCAATCGGCAAAAGAGTACATTTAAGTTCATTGACACGGAACTCACACATTTTCCTTGGTTTATGGATCCGGGCGTTTGCCGCATTCAGACCAACCCAAAGCGTGAGATGAGTTCCGACGGGGTGCCGCTTGCGCATCTGGCAACGGAAACGTGTGCGCTCAAGGCGCTTGCCAAGTGGTTCGACTGGATGAAAAAAGAAGGCGTTTGGGACAACACGACGGTGGTGTTGGCCAGTGATCATTCGGCCGGCGACGATCCTGCCTACAGCAAGATTTTTACCGATGCCGGCATGGGCACAGGAGCGGCTCGCTCCAATGCTTTGTTGTTGGTGAAAAAAGCAGGACAAGCAGGAGAACTCAAGACTGACGATGCGCCTATGACGGCGGCCAAGGCGGCCGCACTTTGGACGGGCGTAGAACCTCCGCAACCGCGCATCCATATTTTGGGCAAGTCGCGCGGTGAGGGATATCTGATCGAACGTGTCTGGCATGTCAACGGCAGCATGTTTGATCCCAAGAGCTGGACGGAAAAGGATACCCAGGCACAATGATGATGTTAAATCCCAAAATCGTGTTTCGTGGCGAGTCCGCCTTTGTCGATAATTTCAAATTGTTTGATGTCGTACTAAATAACGGCATCACGCTTCGCGTAGCAATCGGAGGCGATGGCGACAAAACGCCGGTTTTGATGGTTCACGGTCACCCGCACACGCATGTGATCTGGCGCAAAGTGGCGCCGGCATTGGCCAAGGATCGCAAAGTGATTCTGGTTGATTTGCGAGGCTACGGTGATTCCTCGAAGCCCGAGAGCATGCCGGATCATCGTCCCTACAGCAAACGTGAAATGGCTTGCGATTTGCAATTGATGCTGCAGACACTCGGCATTGAGCAATGTGACTTTGTGGGACATGACCGCGGCGGGCGCGTGGGGCATCGTTTTGCGCTGGATTGGCCCGAGCGGGTGCGCAGGCTTGTTTTTATCGACATCGCGCCGACCGCTACGATGTACGAGCGCACTGACAAAGAATTTGCGACGCGTTATTTCTGGTGGTTTTTTCTGATTCAGCCCGAACCGTTCCCGGAAAAGCTCATCAACTTTGATCCGGAATATTTTCTGAGACACCACATTCGGGGACAGCTCAAGATTGAAGGTTCACTTGAGGAAGCGGTTTTTGAAGAGTACCTACGCAGCTATCGAAAGCCCGAAACGATCCATGCCATCTGTGAGGACTATCGTGCCGCAGCAACGATAGATCTTGTCGACGACAAGACTGATGCGGATAAACGTATCCAAGCTCCTTTGCATCTGCTCTGGGGCGCTCGAGGCACCGTTGGAAAGCTTTACGACGTGGTGCAGACCTGGCGGGACAAGGCCAGTGTTGTATCGGGCCGCGCGCTTGATTGCGGGCATTCGCCGCAGGAAGAGTGTCCTCAGGAATTTCTCAAGGAAGTCAAAGCCTTCTTGGACGGAAACAAATAGAGACGGACGGTATGTCGAGATTTCACGAGCTCATCACGGGATTTCATGGCTTTAGAAACGAATACCTGCTCAAGGACAAGGAATTTTTCGAGCAGCTGGCGCACGGGCAGAGTCCTAAGACGCTTGTCATCGCCTGTTGCGACTCCCGCACCGACCCGGCCATCATTCTGGGCTGTAAGCCTGGTGACTTGTTTGTCGTCCGTAGCATTGCCGCCATTGTTCCGGACAAGGATTCCGCCGGCAAACACGATGCGGTGATCGCCGCCATCGAGTACGGCATCAAGCATCTTGAGGTGCATGACATCGTCGTGATGGGACACTCTAACTGCGGCGGCATCCACGGTTTGCTCAATCCTGACAAGATCCGCTCCGAAGAATTCATTTCGCGCTGGGTATCCTTGGCGCTGCCTGCCGTTCAGCGTATCGATCATGAGAATCCCGGAATTGACGCGCGAATGCGCTGCCGCTTGTGCGAGGAAGGTTCCGTACTGCTTTCGATCGAAAACCTTCTTTCGTACGAGTGGGTGCACGAACCGGTGCAGGCCGGTCGCCTGTGTCTGCATGCCGTCTACTACGACCTCGGTCGCGCTCGTCTTGCTTTATGGAACAGCGAAACAGAAGATTTCGAAGAGGTTCCCGCTCTGCATTCTGCCTGATTTCGAAGCGAAGGAGCTTTGCAAAATTCATGTTTTTGCATGATTGAAACTTTTGTAATAACGCTAGTTTTTAAATTAAAATTCCATAAAAATCAGAAGCTTAAGATATTAATAAGAGGATCTTTTGCAAGGAATCTTGACTGCAAAACAGTAAGAGAGTAGAGTGATCGGAACGTTCAATAACTTGCTTTTTGCAAGAGAAGATCATTTTCAATACACGGAGTTTTGCAAATGTCGAGCGATAATCGGATCATTATTTTTGACACCACGCTTCGCGATGGTGAACAGGCGCTGCCGCAGAGTCTTTCGGCGCGTCAGAAGCTGCAGATCGCGCTGGCGCTCGAAGAGCTTGGCGTAGACGTATTGGAAGCGGGCTTTCCGATTTCTTCCAAGGGCGACTTTGAAAGTGTTTCTCAGATTGCAGCAACGCTGAAAAAAACGATCCCCTGCGGCCTGTCGCGTTGCGTTGCAAAGGATATCGAGGCGGCCGGAGAAGCCCTCCGAGTCGCGGAACGCTTCCGCATTCATACTTTCATTGCCACGAGCACGATTCACGTGCGCGATAAGTTGCGCAAGTCCTTTGACGACATCGTTGAAATGGCCAAGGCTTCCGTGAAGCTTGCGCGCAACTACACCGATGATGTGGAATTCTCTTGCGAAGACGCAGGCCGCACTCCGATCGACGAACTTTGCCGCATGGTGGAAGCCGCCATTGACGCGGGCGCAACGACCATCAACATTCCCGATACAGTGGGTTACACGCTTCCGACGGAATTCGGCGGCATCATCACCAACATCTTCAACCGCGTTCCCAACATCGACAAGGCGGTGCTTTCCGTGCATTGCCACAATGACTTGGGCATGGCCACCGCCAACTCGCTCACGGCCGTGCAGATGGGCGCGCGCCAGATCGAATGCTGCATGAACGGCTTGGGTGAGCGCGCCGGCAATACGTCGCTCGAAGAAGTGGCTGCGGCCTTGAACGTTCGCAACGGTTACTTTGAAGGGCTCAAAACCGGCATCGTGATGAAGAACATCGCCAGAACGTCTTCGCTCGTTGCCAAGATCTGCCACGAACCCGTTCCGCCGCACAAGGCCATCGTCGGTTCGAATGCTTTTGCGCACAGCTCCGGCATTCATCAGGACGGCGTGCTCAAGAATCGTCAGACCTATGAAATCCTAACGCCTGAGAGCGTTGGCTTTAAGGGCAACAATATGCGCATGACGGCGCGTTCCGGCCGCCATATGATCCGTACCTGCCTGCAGAATCTCGGCTACACGGAAAAAGACTACGACCTCGACGACATCTACGCCCGCTTCCTGAAGCTTGCCGACAAGAAGGGACAGGTGTTTGACTATGACCTTGAATCCTTGGTGTTCTTCACCAAGCAGGGCGAAAATGACGACGATACCTATCGCCTCGATCGCCTCAACGTGATGAGCGGCAGCGGCGACATGACGGCAACGGCTACGGTGAGACTGCAAGTCGGCAAGCGTACCCGTACGGACTCGAGCATCGGCAACGGTCCTGTGGATGCGGTCTATAACTGCATCACGCGTTTGACGGGCGTGCGCTGCAAGCTCACGAGCTTTGAAATTACTGCCAACGGTGCCGGCATGGACGCTCTCGGTCAGGTCAACATCACGGTTGATTATGACGGACGCGTATTCCACGGCATGGGGTTGTCGACCGACGTAATCGAATCGGCTGCTTTGGCTCTGCTTCACGCCATCAACAACATCGAACGCACCAAGCGCATTCAGGAGTTGAGAGAGCCTCCCAAGAAGGTTGACGATCTGGTGGCCGAACATCAGGCCTGATCGAATTCTTCAATAAGTCAAAGCCGTCGTTTCAGTAGAGAGCCGAAGCGGCGGCTTTGGGTTTCTTATGTTTCAAAAGGCAGTTTTTTGTCTGATCCGAGCTCTTCGGTGGACAAGCCCAGGAAAAGCGTTTGATAGTTTTCAAGCGCCGGATTGAAGGACAGAAAAACTTTTGCCTTTTCCTTCAATGACGAGATCTGAATTTTGGCCGGATTGCGTTTGATTTCGGCAAAACAGACGGTTTGGTTGAGGTCGTCGACCGCTACGCAGTCTATCTCGTTGATGCCATTGCGATCCCACCATGGCCCGACCTGGGTGAATAGACCGAGGTTGCGGAAATGGCGACGGTATAGTCTTTCGAGCACACGGCCGGACCGATTCGGATAATCGCGCAGAATCAACTGACGGATGGCTTGCGTATTGTGGCTCTGCAGAATGCGTTGATTGGGCAGGATAAAGGTAAACCAGAAATCCAACAGTTCGTCGTTGAGTTCATATGCAACGCGTTGACGCTTGGCGCCGTTTTGTCCGACCAGGTCCAGCGACTCGATCAGACCGTACTCGTGCTGAAGCTGATACAAATGCGCCGATACGTCAATTGAGAAAGACCTGATGAGTTCGGCGCGTTTGTTTTTACCGGCGGCAATACGTCGGAGAATCTCGTAGTAGGTTTGCGCGGAACCTTTAAACTCGGAGGCAAGCATTAGCTGTGCTTCGGAAAGCCAGACGGAATTCTCTTCTACGCCCAGCTGCAGCATATCCTCAAGCGTAAAGGCGCCCATCGGCAAAAAGTTTTGGATGTATTGCGCTACGCCACCTGTGAAGGCGTAGAGCGCCAAAAGGTCGTCTCCGCTGAAGTTCGGGCAATAGCTTTTGAAAACGGTTTTGACGAGATCGGGCAGGAACGGCTCGACGTGAAGAACAGCATTGTTGCGGGCAAAAAGCGGTGATTGACCGTTCTCGAAGATTTCACGCATAGAGCTTGCAACGGAGCCGCAGACAACGAGAAGCAACTGCATTTTTTCGTGGTGCAAATCCCAGAGCTTTTGCAAAGTGCCGTAGAAACTCGGCTCAACGCGACCGAAGTTCTGGAATTCGTCGAGCACCAAAGTGATCGGACGCTGTTTGGCGACTTCGAATACCTCCATCAGTGCATCTTCGAAGTCGTGAAGCCGCCGCGGGCGGGACCACCCAAGACATTCTCTCAGGCTTTCGGAAAAATCCTCGAGATTGGATCCGGCATCCAGGTGTGGGTTGATGTAGACGTAGACCGACGGCATATCGTCGCACGACGGCAGTGCCTCCAGGATGAGACGTGTTTTACCGACGCGGCGTCTGCCGGAGACAACGACAAAACGACTGATGGATTTGTCCTTCACGGTGGAGCGGAGTCGTTGCAGTTGAAGGAGCTCGCGTTCGCGACCGAAGAACGTATTTTTGGAAGCAGCAGACATCTGACACCTAAAAATGCGTAACATTATTACGCGTATTATTGTTACGCATTATGGCGTGAACCAAGAAAAGCGTTCCGAAGCTTCGTCAGAACTCAAACGAATAGAGCAGGTCAAGCGCTTGATCTACGCCGCTCACTGCTTCCACGTACAACCTCGGAATAACGCGATAGCGAAGCGTGAGCGTCGCCAGGGAATCGAAAATCCCCACGCCGTATTTCACTTTGAGACCCGGCAACACATAACCCGATACCACCAGCTGCGAGCTGTCACCGACGCCCTCGGTTTCAAAGCCGAGGCCGCTGATGCCGACTGCGTCGCCTAGCGATTCGAACACATGACTGCCTTGACTCAAGCCAAGGTTAATGAGGGCGGAGGTAATCATGGTATTGTCCGAGTCGCCCGACGGATCAAGACCTTCGCCGCGAATGAGGTAACTCAAGGCTTCCATTTCGGATTTTGCCGGATCGGTGAAGACGGCTACCTGCGGAGAATCAACCGAGCCGGTGACACGAATGCCAGCAATCACATCATCGGCTGTGCGATCCGGGTTGCGAATGGCTTCCAGGTCCAGAAGAGGATTGGCAACAGCCCCCACGAAATGGAATTCACCTCGGCGAACGAGCAAGTCTTGTCCGTAAGCCTTGAAGTTACCGCTTGGAACGCTGATTTGACCAGTTAAACCAAGGGTCCCATTGTCTTGAATCACATTGAGGTTCCCGGTGAGTCTGGCCTTTAGGCCCATGGCTTCAACACGAACATCATCCCCGATGTGAATGCGAAGATGGCTTTCTATGGGTATGGGCTTGCCGGCCGCCTTTTTCTTGGCACGCGGACGGTCCAGACGAACAACATCGTCGGAAACGTCAACAGCAGAAGCCGGTAGTTTGCTGACTGAAACTTTAGCCCAGGGAACCGAAATGGAGCCGTCAAGCTTAATCAGATCGCGGCTTGCCTCGCAGGTTACGTCAGTGGTGAGGTCAAACTCAATGTCAGGAGGTAAGGTCACGCGCAAGTTGCTTCCTTTGGTTGTCACGATCGCTTTGCCTTCACCGATAGTGCGCCAATCGGCTGCTCCGGAAAGTGTGACTTCTCCCTGAGGTGTTTTGAGGTGCCCTTCGAGGGTGGAAGAGTTGCCGTTGAAGATCAGTTTGATGTCGCTGGGCAACATTTCGAAGGGAAGTTTTGTTGAGTCAAGCTTGGCATTAAAAAGTCCGGTTCGTCCGTAAATCAGAGGCTCTTCCAACGTACCGGCAAAGCGCAAATTGCCGAACCACTGTCCTTCGGCGGATTCACCCGGTGAGAGGAAGGAGTTAACGAGAGTGGCGTCTACTGCGACGAACTTCAATGTTCCGTCGACGGTGCGGGTGTTGAACAGATCGCTCATGCGAAGCGAACCTTCAATGTCGCCGTTATCTTTGATGTCGATCTTCCAGTTGCCTTCAATGCTGTCCTTGGCATTGGCAAAGCTGAGTTGAACGGAATTGAACCCCACCTTCAGGTCGCTGAGATCCATGCGGTATTTGGTGCTGATGTCTTTTGCCTGCACGGTAACGCGGCCGCGAGGAAGTTCAGAAAGTCCCGCCGGTAGCGTCACGTCTGCGTTGGCCTGGATGATGCCGTCCGCAACAAATCGTCCCGGGAAGTATTGCTTGATGAAAGCAAGATCGAATTTCGGAAGGCTGAGCAGAATGCGCAGATCGCTTCGATTGGTGAGATCAAGTTTGAGATCGTTTTCCAGGCACAGTCGTGCATGGGTATGAGCCAGGCATGCTTTGCTGACATTGGCTCGGTTGAGGTCGGGCACATAAGCCAGGCGCATTGGTTTTTCAAGAGTGACGGGGCCGTATGCGGTTTTGACTTTGAGCTCGGCAAGGGCGCCAGCCCAATTGCCGAGCATACGTTCGTAAATGCCCGAGATTTTGGCGTCAACGGAAATTGGAGTGCCTTCCGTGTGTACGGTCAGGTTGTGCCGCAGTTCGTTTCCACGTAATTCAATCGTTGCTTTGCGTATGTCGACGCCTTGCGTCTTGAAGTCGGTAAGCTGCAGTGTCAGTCGACCGGAAACCACGTCGCGCGAACGCATGCGCCCGGTCAGATGGCCGCGCTTAAGTGTTGTGCCGAGATAGTCAATATTGCGTGCCGTCAGATCGGCGTTGATGACGGGCAGCCTCGTGGTTCCCGTTACGGCCAATGTGCCTTTGACCGATCCCAGCAGGTTGGGATCGACCAAACCGAAATCGGGAGCATCAATTTTGGTCTTGAAGTCCAGTTCCGGGATGTCTTTGGCAAAGTCAGCCTTTCCTGAGAATTCAAAGGTGTTGTCGCCGACGGCAAAGTAGAGTTCAGGGGCTTCCACAATTCCGTTGCCGTGTGATTCGACAGCGCCTGTGAGCGCCAACGATTGCCCGCGCAATTCCCCAAGAACCGTCAGGTCCTGCAATTTGGCTTTCCAGCGTCCGTTCTGACGAGAACCCCAGACGATGAAGCTGCCGTCGATTTTCAGAGGCGTTTGCGGCAGCACGGCTTTGGTATCGATACCCGAAAGATTCAGTGAAGCGGCGAAACGGGCGTTTTTCTCCCAGTTGGCCTGCCCGTCTATCTGAATGCGTCCGACGTTGGACTGCACGGAGAAGTCCGTCAGATGCGCGGCGACTTCCGATCCTTTGCCGCGGATGAGAACGTCAGCCGTAAAGCTGTGATTATCGTCAACGGGATAGGTCGCCTTGGCGGAGACTTGCAGCGCATAATCAACGGCCTTGCCCGAGAGATTGACGGAAACGCCGCTGATTTCCGAACCGGAAATTTCAACCTTATCGGCTTTGATTTCCGCAGACATCGGCAGACCGACTGTCGTGGGCGAAGCTTTCAGCACAAACGAAGCGCCTTCGACGCCTGGGACGTTATTGACACGGCCGCTGAGAGTGACAGTGTCGGCAAGAGCGCCTCGAGCTGAGATTTTTGCCGTTACGGTCACGGGAGGCTGCGGTTCCCGTTTGGGCAATAGGCCGCGCACGCTGTCACGCCATTGTTCTATGCGGCGCTTGAGCCGAGCATTTGCTTTTCGTCGGAGTTCGCGACGCTCTTCTCGCGACAAAGTTTTAATGTCGACCTGTTTTCTGGCCTGACCCTGAGCCCGATGTTTGGCACGACGTTCCTGGGCAGCCTTGAGTCGTTCGGCACGTACCTCTTTGAGTCGCTCGTAGAAGTTTTCAATGTCTTCCGTTGTCGGTTCGGCAACCGGCGGCACAGTGCCGGTTGGGATTGCTTCGCGGGGCACGAGAGATGAGACGTCAAGTTCAAGATTGACTTCATGAGGGGCATCGAGTCCCATCGTCATGCGTCCCGTGAGCTCCGCGTTCATGGCTCGGACGGCTATGTTTTCCAGTGTCGCGACGCCGTTTTGAGCGGTGAGCGCAAATGTAGCCGATTCGATGATTTGATCGGGATTGCCTTTGATGGCAAAGCGAGAAAGCTCAAAGTGTTTGAGATTAACATCCAGCGGCAGGTCGACGGTGGGGATTTCCGGCACAACGGGTTGCGAGAAGGTGCGCTTGAGCATGGCACCGAGCGGTTCGTCGGAGGGTGGTGTTTGGGCCGATGCAAGGCTTGAATCTTCCAGACGCACGGAGTCAATGTCGAGGCGATCTTTCGTCCAAACAGCCTGTGTCTGAAAAAGCCCAACGTTAACAACATTACCGTCAATGTCAGCCTGCAGGTTTTTGATTGCCACGCGCTCGACAATCACGGCAACCGGTGTTTTAAACCGCGAGGTCTGAGTTTCGTCAAGCTTTTGAGTAGGCGATTTCGGGACAGGCGTTGAAGCCGACGACGCCATTTCCTGCGTTCGAACGAGGAGTGAGGCGTCTGAAATCTCAAAGTCATGGAGAGCCACGCGCCGAGACAGGAGCTTGGCGACACTCAAGTCCCATGAAAGATTTCCGTGAAATGCCAGGCCGGGGACGTCGTACTGCAAATTGTCGGCTTTAAGCGAGAAGACAGAGCCGCTCAGCGATTCGATTCTCAGGCCGGGTACGGCTTTTTCGAGCGCGCCTTTGATGATTTGAAGGCCCGTTTCAGTGCCGAGCAGAAATCCGGGGACGGCTGCAAGCACGACCAGCACAGAGGTTGCACCGATGAAAAGTCTTTTGGCCCACGTCATAGTTCAGGCCCCAAACCGATGTAGAACTGGATACCGTTTTCCTCGGAGTCGCCCACCGGTTTTGCAATGTCAAGCTTGATCGGACCGAGAGGCGATTCCCAGCGCACGCCGATGCCTGCGCCTTTTTTCAGGTTGGAAAACTCAAAGTTTGTGTCAGCTCGGCCGATGTCGAAGAAGACGGCTCCCCACCATTTGCCCTTGACGCGCAGTTGGTACTCGATGCTGCCGGTGATCATTTTTGAAGCACCCGTCAGATCGCCGCTCTCATCCTTGGGCGAAATTGATTCGTAGTCGTAGCCGCGAATGCTTCTGTCACCGCCGGCAAAGTAGCGCAGATCCGGCGGAACGTCGTTGAAGTCGCCCGTTTCAATCCATCCGAGGTGAGAGCGCAGCACGAAGCGATGCTTGCGGGCGAACGTACGAATCAATGTGTATTGCGCTTCAAGCATCAGCGCGTCAATGTCCGAACCCCACATTTGGTTGGCATAGCCGATGGTGTAACGTTGCGAGTCGCCCCACTTGGGCATCAGGCCTCCGCGGCTTCGCGTACGCGAGAGTGAAAACTCGGGGTAGACCATCATTGTCTTGTTGTCAAGCGACCCCTGCGTGAAGTCGTCGAGTCGGAACTTCAGCGCAATGCCCTTTTGCCAGCCTTCGTAGAGATCCCAACGCCGAGTGGCGGCAAAAGTCAGAGAGTCCGCCTTGGTGTCGTTCAAGTCTTCGTGCTTGTATCCTCCGCCGAACATCCAGAACTGCTCCAGTGCATTTTCCTCAAGCGGCAGTTTGTAGGTGAGGTCAAGCATTTGCTCAAGCTTGGAGATGTCACCTGCAGCCTCAAGACTATGACCCGAATCGTTTAACCATGGCTTTTTCCAGATGAGACGCCCTCGAGGCCCGACGTCGGTGGAGTACCCGAGTCCCGTTTCCACAGAATTTTTGATTTTGGGCGAAACGCGAGTGTGAACCGGCAACTGTTTGGACTCACTCTTGCGGCCGGCAACTATGTCGGGCGTGACGACGATCGAATTGAACCATCCGCTTGCCGACAGCCTGCGGTTGAGTTCGGCGATGTTATCGGAGAAATAAGGTTCGCCCTCCTTGAAGGGGACGAGATTTTGCAGGATCGGTTCGCGGATTTGGCTTCCTGAAAAATCGACCGGACCGAACGTATAGCGTTCTTTGGGATCGAACACCAACAGCCATTGGCCTTCATTCTTTTCGGCATCGACCTGAAGTTCGCTTTGAATAAAGGTTCCGTCAAAGTGGCCGTAGCGCATGGCGGTGCGTTCTACGGCAGCTTTGAAATCCGTGTATTCCCCGTGGTTGAGTTGCGTGCCGGGTTTGGGAAGCTGACGTTGCAGACGGCGAAAGTGCGATCGGCGCGAGTTCTTTTCACCTTCAATGGTCAGCGTCGCTTTCGTGATGCGAACGGGTTCGCCGAGTTTGACGCGGGCAATGAGTAACGTCCTTTCTTTGCGCTCGGCATTTTTGCTCGCTTTGTCGGAGGTCGGATCGACATTGGGTTGAGGCTGCGGAGTATTGTCAGCAGTTATCGACGGTTTATTGGAAGATGCTTGTGCCTGAGTCTGCGCGGAATCGGGTTTGACCCAGCGGTAACGGATTTCGTACTGGTAATAGCCCAACGCTTCAAGTCCTCGGCGGATGGCCTTATCGACCTGAGAACGATAAGTGTGCTTGCGCGGAGGAGAGGCTTTTTCACGAATCGGTGTCAGAAGTGCTTCAACATTGTCCTTGGGCTCTCCTTGCAGACCGTCGACTCTGACATCAAACGCCCAGGCCGACAGTGCACATGCGAAGGCCATTACCGAAAGCGTCGTCTTGATGAAGACAGCATGAAGTCGCGGGTTGTACGGAGAGCCGACAACCTGTTTGGCAACAACCCGCATTGACCGATACGACACGCTGCGACCTCAGAGGCTTAAGAAACGACGACACAGGATGAATTGTGCCCGCAAAAATCCTGAAGTGCTAAATGGCGGTTCAGGAATGGATGGAACATGAATGCACGTTTTTCTCTTTCGGTAAACTAAGACGACACGAAGATGCGGTACTCGAGGAGATGATTTTATGGCAATCCTTCGATATCTAACTAAATTAACGGGACTTCAGGCAGGTGATGAGCCTGAAGTGCACGAGATTCCACTTGAATCATCTGAACCAACCAACGTCGGGCAGTTGACCGCGCGATTGTCTCGAGCTCTGAAAGCTCGACTGACTGAGGCAATGAAACAGGAAGGGTTTGACGACATCGATTCGGCGCACGGCGATATTCTCAATGTGCTCTACCGGCAGGGGTCGACCAGCATGACGGACTTGGCTCGTCGCTCGCATCGTACGAAAGCAACCGTCACCGTACTGGTCAAGAAACTAGAAAGTCTCGGTTATGTCCTGCGTTGCGCCAATACGCTCGATGGCCGTTCCTGTCTGGTTGATCTGACAGATAAAGGGAACGCTTGCCGGCAGAAATTTGAGGCCATTTCCAAACGCATGGATCAAGCTGTCCGGGGCGCTCTGTCGGTTGATGAGATAGAGACTTTGGAAGATCTTATGCGGAAAATCAGTGCACAACTGGAGAAGGCGGAGCACTAAAATTCGAATTTAGTTTGATATCAAATCAAACAATGAAAAAAATCCCAGACGTTTTTTGCGTCTGGGATTTGAATTTGGTGGAGGTGGCGGGAATTGAACCCGCGTCCGAAGCGATTTTTCCGTCGGATCTACATGCTTAGTTCAACAATTTTGAGTTCTCACCGTCTGTCCTGCCGTTAAACGGGCCTCCAGACGGCCAGCCGCTTGGATCTCGAAGTGCACGTCACGGCTCCGTGCGCTTCCAGTCACAGTGAAATGACGATGCTGCCGGTTTTACCCGACCTGAGCCTGTGACCACTCAGTGCATCGCTCGCGGCATTAAGCGGCGAGAGCGAAACGCTCGTTGTTGGCGTTTATTTTTTTCTAGTTGTTTATCGAGGAGACTAGACCTCGGCATGCGCCGTACGGCGTCCTACACCCCGTCGAAACCGGAACACCCCCATAAAGGGAGTGCCATTGTATTCGTTTCCACGGAAAAAGGCCATGAAAAGGCAGGAAAAAATGCGCGAAGTGTGTATGTCTCGGTGCACCGTTTTGTAACACGACCGAGCATTAATGCACCAAATGAGGGCGCAAGGCCGTACAATTTGGTGCGAATATGCCGTGAATTACGTTCTCAGGGGCCGTTTTACTGGAGTGTGAAAACTGGCATAAATTTTGCTTTTGTGTGGTTGGGCGGCGAAAGGGACCGCCAACATCAACAGACAAACCTTTTCCGAATCTAGGAGAAACCAATCATGACCTCGCCCGCAGACGTTCTGCAGATGGTTAAAGATAACGATGTCAAGTTCGTTGACTATCGTTTGACCGACACCCGCGGCAAAGAACAGCACATGTCCGTGCCTGCCCATCAACTTACCGAAGACACTTTCGAAGACGGGCAAGCCTTTGACGGCTCGTCTATGGCCGGGTGGAAAGGCATTGAAGCGAGCGACATGATTCTGATGCCCGATCCCGAAACGGCTCGCATGGATCCGTTCCGTGAACAGAACACTCTCATTTTGACTTGCGACGTTCTTGAGCCTGATACCGGCAAGGGCTATGCGCGCGATCCCCGCTCTCTTGCCCGCCGTGCCGAAAACTACCTCAAGAGCACGGGCATCGGTGACAAAGCTTTCTTCGGTCCCGAACCCGAATTCTTCATTTTTGACGGCGTGACGTTCGCCAACGAACCCCAGAACACCTTCTTCAAGATTTTCTCCGAAGAAGGTCCTTGGGCCAGCAAGATCGAGTACGAAGGCGGCAACCTCGGCCATCGCGCTCCGTTCAAGGGCGGCTATTTCCCTGTTCCGCCGGTTGACACGCTCGCCGACATCCGCGCCGAAATGGTGACGTTGCTCGAACAGCAGGGCGTTCCCTGCGAAGTTCATCATCACGAAGTGGGCGCCGCCGGTCAGTGCGAAATCGGTACACGCTTTTCCACGCTCGTGCAGCGCGCCGACTGGCTGCAGATCATGAAGTACACGATCTGGAACGTGGCAGCTGCCTACGGTAAGACCGCCACCTTCATGCCCAAGCCCATGTTCGGTGACAATGGTTCCGGCATGCACGTGCACCAGTCCATCTGGAAGGAGGATCAGAACCTCTTTGCAGGCAACGGCTACGCCGGTCTTTCCGAATTGGCTCTGTACTACATCGGCGGCATCATCAAGCACGCTCGCGCTTTGAACGCCTTCACCAACCCGACTACCAACTCCTACAAGCGTTTGGTGCCGGGCTACGAAGCACCCGTGAAGCTTGCCTATTCGGCTCGCAACCGTTCGGCTTCTCTGCGCATTCCGCACGTGGCCAGTCCCAAGGCTCGCCGTGTCGAAGTCCGCTTCCCCGATCCGACGGCCAATCCTTATCTCGCTTTCTCGGCGATGCTGATGGCCGGTCTCGACGGCATCCAGAACAAGATTCATCCGGGCGAACCCGCCGACAAGAATCTGTACGACCTGCCGCCGGAAGAAAATGCCAAGATCCCGACGGTCTGCTCCGAACTGAGCCAGGCTCTCGAATATCTTGACAAGGATCGTGAGTTCCTGACCCGCGGCGGCGTCTTCAGCGACGATTTGATCGACGCCTACCTGAATCTCAAGGCCCAGGAAGTCGATCGCTATCGTTGCGCCGTGCATCCGCTCGAATACGAGTTGTATTTCGCGAGCTGATGCCTTAAACACCGGATGCCGACGGAGAGCAGGAGCTTTGGTCGGCATCGGTGAGGTTTGTCTGTACGGCATCCCGAGGCAAATTCATATCGGGATGTCCGTGCGACGGTTTCTTTTCCTTTTGAAGAGACGAGCATCAGCAGGAGTCGCCAAATATGAGCCGAGGCAGCAGCAGTTTTTACGCCCGGCTTCAAGCTGCGGCGGATTTGTTATCCACGGGTGTCGTGGTGCTCGATCGTTACGCACGCGTGTTGTGGTGCAATACGGCTGCCGAAATGCTGATCGGTTGCTCGAGACGAAATCTCAAAGGTACGGACATCGGGCTTTTGATCACCCATGTGCGCGAATGGGCCGAACGCTTTTCCGACAAAGACAAAAAGCTTGTTCCCTATACAGCCGTTACCGAGCTACGCCGGCCTTTGGCTGAACCCGAACCTGTACAAATCATGCTCTCGAGCATTGCCGAGAGCGAAAGCAGCGTACTGCTTGAAATTGTGCCCGTACAAAAGGCGATGGACTGTGTTCGCCAGGAACAGGAAGCTGGCATGGGGGAGGTTACGCGTTCGCTCCTGCGCAATCTGGCCCACGAAGTGAAAAATCCGCTCGGCGGCATTCGAGGCGCCGCGCAGCTTCTGGAAGCCGAGCTCGACAATCGTGAGCAACGCGAATATACCGAAGTCATTATTTCCGAAGCCGATAGACTGCAGGGGCTGGTTGATCGACTGTTGCAACCCTATCGCCGAGAGTCTCATCTGGCTGAAGTCAATCTGCACGAAGTGCTCGAACGCGTGCGTAATCTGGTGAGCGCTGAATTCGGGTCGGGACTTTCCGTGCTTCGCGATTACGACGTCTCTGTGCCTCCCATTCTGGGTGATCGCGAGCAGCTCATTCAAGTCTTTCTCAATCTCATGCGCAATGCGGCCGAGGCCGGAAAGTCCTTGATTGCCGAAGGCCGTGCGGAACTCACTATCAAGACGCGTATTGCTCGCCAATGCACGATTCAGCGCAAGCGATATCGGCTTGCCGTCAATGTGCATGTGATCGACAATGGCCCGGGCATTGATAAGCGTATTCGCGAAAAGATTTTCTATCCGCTGGTCACGGGACACGACGGCGGCACGGGCTTGGGGCTTTCCATTGTGCAGACATATGTGGAGCGGCACGGCGGAGCGATTGAAGTCGACAGTCGGCCCGGCTGCACGGACTTCAGTCTGCTTTTCCCGTTGGGCGAACCGATCAATTAACTGGACAAAAAGAAGAAAGATGCGACAGATTTGGGTTGTTGACGATGATCGTTCGATTCGCTGGGTGCTGGAAAAGGCGCTCACGCGTGCTCAGATGCCGTTTCGCCTGTTCGAATCGGCTGCCGATGTGGTCAAAGCCTTTGAGCGTGACACGCCGTCGGTGCTGCTGAGTGATATTCGCATGCACGATATGAGCGGGCTCGACCTTTTGGCGTTCGTCAAGAACAAGTATCCCGGACTGCCCGTCATCATCATGACGGCCTTCAGCGATTTGGACAGCGCAGTGAGTGCCTTTCAGGGCGGTGCCTACGAGTATCTCGCCAAGCCTTTTGACATCAACAGTGCGATTGATCTGCTGCGCCGTGCACGTGAAGAAAGCGCCGTGGCCGAAAGCACGGACGCAAGCGAACTTGACGAAAAGGGTGAAGTACGTCGCACGGAAATCATCGGTCAGTCGCGAGCCATGCAGGAGGTGTTTCGTGCGATCGGTCGTTTGTCGCACAGCCACGTTACGGTGCTTCTGACCGGAGAATCGGGTACCGGCAAGGAAGTGGTGGCACGAGCCCTGCATCAGCACAGTCTGCGCAGTCGAGCGCCTTTTGTGGCGATCAACACGGCGGCCATTCCCCGAGAGTTGCTTGAAAGCGAACTTTTCGGCCACGAGCGCGGTGCGTTTACGGGCGCAAATCAGCTGCAATACGGTCGTTTCGAACAAGCCAAGGGCGGCACTCTTTTCCTGGACGAAATCGGCGACATGCCCGCCGATCTGCAGACGCGTCTTTTGCGCGTTTTAAGCGACGGTTATTTCTATCGAGTGGGAGGCACGCAGTCAATCAAAGCCGACGTGCGCGTGATTGCCGCAACGAATCAAAATTTGGAAGAGCGCGTGCGACAGGGACTTTTCAGGGAAGACCTCTACCATCGCCTCAACGTGATTCATTTGCAGCTGCCGCCGTTGCGCGAGCGAACCGAAGACATTGAGGCACTCGCCGATCACTTTTTGAGTGCCGCGGCATCCAATCTGAAGACCGAGCGCAAGCGTCTGACTCCCGAAGCGTTGCAAGTGATTCGACGGTTTCCGTTCCCTGGCAATGTCCGTCAGTTGGAAAATCTTTGCAATTGGCTCACCGTGATGGCGCCTTCGCAGTGGATTCGGCCGGATGATCTGCCGTTTGAATTCAAGACGGGAAACGGACAGACATCGGGCGAAACGGCCTCCGATGTCATGGCGACGGGTGCAGGAGGCTGGACGGATCAGTTGGCTGAGGTGGTGAGAGAGCTACTAAACCGCGGAACGCCGAAAACGATGGAAGAGCTCAACCGCGTGTTTGAAACGACGGTTTACAAGACAGCACTGGCGTTTACGCACGGCAAGAAGATTGAAGCGGCTCAGAAGCTTGGCGTGGGCAGAAACACGCTCACGCGCAAGCTTCAGGAACTCGGTCTGCACTGAAAAATCAGTGAGACTTTTTCGTGATGATGTCGATGCAGCACATCACGAAGGCCGAAAGCACGAATGTCAGGTGCAGGACGACATACCAAAGGAGCTTATCGTTGGCGATCGACTGAATGTCCATGAAGATGCGCAGCAGGTGGATCGAAGAAATGGCAACGATGCTTGCCGCCACCTTGTTTTTGAGAGAGCCCGCGTCCATCTTTCCGAGCCAGCCCAACTTTTCGTCTTTGCCGTCGTCAAGGTCCATGCGCGAGACGAAGTTTTCGTAGGACGAGTACATCACCATGACGATTAGGCCGCCCACCAGTCCCATGTCAATCAAGGACAGCAGAGAGAGGATCAAATCGCCTTCGCTGAGGGACAGAACGTGCGGCAGGACATGAAAGATTTCCTGAAAAAATTTGATTGCCAGAGCAATAAGCGCCAGCGATAGTCCCAAAAAGACGGGGGCTAGAAACCATCGAGCGGCGTAGAAAGTACGTTCAAACATGCGTTCCATTTCTAAAGAATGTTTTGCGTTGCGGTTGATTGGGGAAAAAGCGTCGCCAGAACAAAGGGCGCAAAGAGAAGTTCCGGCATTTTGACAGGAAAAACTTGGCTCAGGCTGAGATCTCAATCGAAAATGCAACAAATCGTTCGGAAAGCGAAGAGATCGAAATGGAGATTTTGGTAGGATTTCGTGCCGCTGGGCAGTTGCTATTCCTATTTTGTAGCAACTTTTATTTGAGTTTTTTGTTTTTCTTCTGACGCTTGTCATGCCCAGATCATTGCATTTAAGTGAATTTGAACGAGATTTCGCTGAACTTGGCGCCAAACCCACGCATATCCGGCGCCTGTGGCGTGCATGGCTCGGCTTGGCATCCTGGCAGTCGCAGGGACATGCCAGCTATCCGAAGGCGCTGCAGGAAAAGTTGCCGGAGATCCAAAGTCAACTCGAGTCGTTGGCTCGGTTTAACGTTAAGGAGAGCCGGCAGGCTGAAAGCAGCAAGCTTCTGGTGATGTTGCCCGACGGCGCGTGCGTGGAAGCGGTTCTTTTGCCGCGACAGGCGCTTTGCATCTCCACGCAGGTGGGCTGTGCCGTGGGGTGCGCTTTCTGTATGACCGGCAAGGGTGGGCTTGAACGTCAGCTTTCAAGCGCAGAAATCGCAGCTCAGTACGTGGCGGCCAATCGCATAAAGCCTGACATTAAAAAAGTGGTCCTGATGGGAATGGGCGAGCCTTCCCACAATTTGGCTGCAGTTAAGGAAGCAGTGGAGTTCATTGGCGACGTAGCGGGGCTGGCGCACAAGCAGATTGTGGTGTCCACCGTAGGCGACGAGCGTCTTTTCGATGCGCTGTCCACTTGGTCGGTAAAGCCCGCTTTGGCTTTGTCGCTTCACACGACCGATTTCGAGAAACGGCAAAAGCTTTTGAAAAACGCTCCTGCTCTGACGCCCGAATATCTGCTGCAGCGTACGTTGGACTACGCCGAACAGACCAAGTATCCGGCGCAGATCGAGTGGACGCTGCTGGCTGGCATCAACGACACTTTCCAAGAGGTCGAGCGACTGGCCGAACTTGTGGCCGGACGCTATGCAATGGTCAATTTCATTGCCGTCAATCCGACGGAAGGAAGCGACTTCAAGCGTCCCTCGCAGGATCACATTGAAGATCTCATCACTGTCTTGCGGCGCAAGGGTATCGTGGCAACGCTTCGTGACAGCGCGGCGCAGGATATAGAAGGGGGATGCGGGCAGTTGCGAGCCCGCCATCTGAGTGCTGCCCGCAAAGCGCCAATTTCGCTCGAAAAGCTGGACCGCTAAAGACGGTGACGAGTTCCGGCGGAGGCCCAGTCGACGTCGTCAAAGCAACATGCGAGCTGCGCGGCGGCCTTAAAGCCCGTGCAGTGGCACGGACGCCAATGTTCGACTTTGTACTGTGTCAGTTCCTGCATCCACAGGGGATAGTCGGCCGGCGCGACGCCGCTCAGATGCGTGCCGCCGAGCACAGTGTGGAAGTGATCGATGTCGAAGGTGCGGCTTGCGTAGCGCAGGATGTTGGGAAGACCGGCATGCGCGCAGCCCAAAAGCACGGAGGCGCCGTTTTCTGTTTGCACCAAGAGCGAAACATCATCGGCAAACGTATCGGGAACGATTTCACCGGCATCGGTGCGTTCAAACATATGATGAGTGCACACCCATCGGGGGTCGCGTGCTGAGGCGGGGACGGTAAACGCAATGACGCCGGGCACGATTTCAACGAACGGATCAATCGGCGAAAAGGCAAGACCTGTGAGCATTGAACCGCCGCCTGAAGCCCGTTTGGCATCTGCGTCGCCGAGTCGTTCGCGTCCAATGCCGGGAGCGGCCCACACACGAACGTCCGGTGCCATTCGCAGCACGTCCATGACGCCGGAAGTGTGGTCAAAATGACCGTGCGAGAGCACCAGGTCGGTGATGCGCTTGGCTTCCAGTCCCAGTGCTGTCAAATTGTGCTGCAGCGTGTGCTGAATGCCGCCCGTATCAAGCAAAACGACGACGTCTTCGGTTTGCAGCCACGCGCTGTAGCCCCATTCGGCAAGCAGGCTTTGCGAACTCGTTTGATTTTCCACGACGACGGTAAGCTGCATACGACTTCTCCGAGATGCGCTTGTTGTGATACTGCCGAGTTTAGGCCGCGTACAAGAAAAAAGCTTTCGAAGCGGTGAGGCATCGAAAGCTTTTGGCGTCAATTGTTGGCGTTGTCGTCCACGGGATCGAAGGTGATCTGCATGGAACGCGGTACGGTAGCCGTTTGATCCTTCGGACGCGGGAACGGCTTGCAGCGACGGATTGCCGTTTCAACCGCGTGGTCGTATGCCGGCAGTCCCGAGCTCTTGAGCTGCACCGGGTTGCCGGCTTGTTCGCCATTGGGCAGCAGATTGACGCGATAGACGGCCTGATGTTGGCCGCGCTCAATGCCTGGAGGCACTGCATAGAAGATGTGCGGGCGAATGCAGGCAATGACGCTTGCCGCGTACTCTGCCGAAGCCGTACCGGTAACGTTACGCACGCGCGTTCCGGGTGTACCGGTGGTTTTGCCCACTTGACCGGACTGCACTTGCGGCGCACCCGTGATGCGGGCCAGCTCCGCACGCCGCATTTCATCGGCAATGCGCTTCTGTTCGGCACGCTCACGGCGAATGCGTTCTTTACGTTCGGCTTCCTTGCGTTTTTTCTCTTCTTCGAGGCGCTTTTCCTCAGCCAGACGCGCTTCCTCTGCCTTTCGGGCTTCTTCGGCTTTGCGTGCTTCTTCAGCCTTGCGAGCCTCTTCGGCTTTCCGGGCTTCCTCAGCCTTGCGTTCCTCTTCCAGGCGTCGTTCTTCTTCCAAGCGCTTCTGTTCTTCTGCCAGCCGCTTTTCTTCCTCAAGGCGTTTGCGTTCTTCCTCGAGTCTTTGTCGCTCTTCTGCCAAACGCTTTTCTTCTGCTAAGCGGCGTTCTTCCGCCAGACGAATCTCCTCGGCGCGGCGAGCTTCTTCCGCGGCTCGCTCCTCTTCAAGCCGTTTTTGCTCGGCTATTCGCTCCTGTTCCAGACGCTCCTGTTCGAGGCGCTGTTGTTCCAGACGCTCCTCTTCAAGCCGCTTTTGTTCAGCCAGTCGCTCTTGTTCGAGGCGTTCCTGCTCCAGGCGCTGTTGCTCCAGCTTCTCCTGCTCGAGTTTTTCTTGAGCCAGACGTTCCTCTTCCAGACGTTTAGCTTCCTCCTCCTGAGGATCGGGTTGAGGAGCGGCTTCGGTGTCTTTCGGCAACGGTTTGTCGGGCGTTTCGGGTGCTTTGCCCGCAACGCTTTCGCCGGAGGCGTCTTCAGGTGCCCAGAGTTCGGCGTAGAACGACTCGGGTTCGGTTCGCCACTGAAAAACGGTAAATAGACCCACAAACAAAAGCGCGTGCACCCCGACGGCCGCTACCAGGCCGGCCGGGAGGTCAAAGGGCTTCTGGTTGCCGGGACGAACCGGGCCTCGGTTCTCGCTCTCGCTCATTGACGGCCACCCTCAATCTGAAGGGCCAGGCCGACGCGCTCGACATTGGCTCCCTGAAGAGCTTTCATGACGTCAATGACCTGTTCGTAGCGCACATCGCGGTCAGCGGCGATCACCACCGGGGTGTTAAGACCGGCCTGCGCGGTCTTGACGTTGTTGACAAGCTGCGGCATGTCGACCGGATGCAGACCGGACTTGGTCTTGATCGACAGACGGCTGTCGGCGTGCACGACCACTTGGATGTTATCCGTGGGGGCCTTGCCGGCCTTCTTCACGGACGGCAGATTGACCACGGACGGATTCACGAAGGGGGCGGCCACCATCAGAATCACAACGAGCACCAGCATGACGTCAATGTAGGGAACGACGTTCATGTCGCTCATCAGGCGACGCTTTCCTCGGCTGGATTGGTTACGCAAAGCCATAGCGACTCTCCTTGTCAAAGAGTGCTTCTTAGCGCTGGTGCGCGAGGATGTTCAGGAACTCTTCGCTGAAGCTGTCAAAGCGGTTGCTCAGGCGCTCAATGCGGTTGGCAAAGAGGTTGTATGCAGCCGTTGCCGGAATGGCGGCAAAAAGGCCCACGGCGGTGGCAACGAGTGCTTCGGCAATGCCGGGAGCAACGACGGCCAGAGACACGTTTTCAAGGCTTGACAGACCGGTGAAAGCATCCATGATGCCCCAGACGGTGCCGAACAGACCGATATAGGGAGAAACGGAGCCGATCGAAGCGAGCATCGGAAGTCCGCGCTCGAGTGCATCCATTTCACGCTGAAAAGTGGCGTTCATACTGCGGCGTACGCCCGACAAAACATCATCGGCGGGGCGATCGGGCATCTTCAGAAATTCGTTCATGCCGGCCACGAACATGCGTTCCTGAGCGCCGGTGCGCTCCGGGCGCGTGCTTGCCGTCTCGTAGAGCTTGGCAAGATCAAGGCCCGACCAGAAACGCTTTTCGAAGTCGTCGGTTTGACGGCGGCTTCGGGAGAGCACGAGCATTTTGGAAAAGATCGTGGCCCAGCTCGAAAGCGAGGCGATCAGAAGAATTCCCATGACGCACTTCACAACGATGGAAGCGTTCATGACGAGCGTGATGATGGAAAGATCGGCGGAAGTCATGTTCGGATAGTCTTAATTCGCAAAAACGGTCAATCAGATCGAATCGTCGGGGGCGTAGGGCTTCAAAGCGGCCAGAATGCGCGGATCGGCCTGCGTGGGGACGCCAAGCTTCATATCAACGGAAGCGCAGCGCACCTGGGCCGTGCAGATGGTTTCTTCACCGCGCACGATGGTCTGCTCGAAAATCACGGAAGCGCGGCGCAAAAGCTTGATGCGGGTCTTCACGGTGAGTGCATCGTCAAGCACGGCCGGACGCACGAACTTCATCTCGATGGTGCTCACCACAATGACGGGAGCGCCTTCGAGGTGCATCTTGCGTTGCTCGAGACCGAGCGTGCGCAAAAATTCCGTGCGTGCGCGCTCCATGTAACGCAAATAATTGGCGTGGTACACGATGCCGCCCGCGTCGGTGTCTTCCCAGTAGATGCGAACAGGAAAAGAAAAGATTTTTTCAGTCATATAACAAAGCGTCCGCGCTCGGCTCGGTGCGGACGCCGAAAATCGGTCAGAATTAGGCATTGCGCCTCCGGGCAAAAACCCTGTTTCGGGCGGGCGCAATCATCGAGTCGAAAGTATATTGGATTGCAATCGTGCGCGAAAGACGGATTGCCTTTTTTGAGAAGGACTTAAGTGTTTCTTTCTGTTGAAAAATTCACGCCGCTATTACGGCCGATTTTGTGCGCTGCAACACTCCTTGCGGCGGCATTGTCCTCGGGCTGTACGGATCCTGTCAACGCGCCTCGGGCGCTTTCGGACTATGTATCCAACACGCTTTTTACCTCCTTTTCGGGACGCAGTCCCAAAACGCTTGATCCGCAGGTGTCTTACTCAAGCGACGAGACGATATACACCTACGGCGTCTACGAACCGCTTTACGGCTACGAATACTTAAAGCGCCCCTATACGCTGATGCCGCTGACGGCCGAAAAAGTTGTCAAGCCCGTGTATCTTGATGCGGATAAAAAAGTCCTGTCCGGAGAGGCCGACAGCAAGGACATTGCGTACTCCGTCTACACGATTCCGATCCGAAAAGGCATTCAATTTGCCCCGCATCCGGCGTTTGCCAAGGATGAAAAGGGCGAACCTCTTTGCCTGACGCTCAATCCCGAACGCGCCAAGGCGCTCTCCAGCCCCCTGGAGCTGACCGAGCGCGGTACGCGAGAGCTTACTGCGCATGACTATGTTTACGGCATCAAGCGCATTGCGTCGCCGGCCGTCGTCAGTCCCGCTTTCGGTATTCTGCGGGCCTATATCGTCGGTTTCGACGAACTCAGTGAGGCGATCGGCAATGCATGGAAAAAGGCCAGAGAGGCAGGAGATTCCGCCTCGCGCATTGATCTCACGAAGTTTGACTGCGAGGGACTCAAGGCGCTCGACGAGCACACGCTGCAGATCACCATTCGCGGCAAATACCCGCAATTCGACAATTGGATGGCAATGGCCTTCTTTGCGCCGATGCCTTGGGAGGCCGAGGCGTTTTACGCCAATCCCGGTTTTGCAGAAAACAATATTTCCCTGGACACCTGGCCGGTGGGAACGGGCCCATACATGCTCACCGTGTCGCGGCAAAACCGAGAGCATGTGCTCGAGCGCAATCCCAACTATCGCGGACTGATCTATCCGTGTGAAGGTTCCGAAGAAGACCGCCGAAACGGCTTTTTGGCCGACTGCGGCAAAATGACACCTTTCGTGGACCGAATTGTTCTGACGATGGAAAAGGAGGCGGTGCCGACCACGTCGAAATTCCTGCAGGGCTATTACGACAGCCCTCAGATCACGCGTCTTGACGTGGGGCAGGGCTACATTGTGGCGATGGGGGACGATCCCGACAAGGAAAAGCTCTACAAGGAAAAGCGTCTGCAGTTTCCGACCGCTGTCGAAGCCAACCTTTGGTACATCGGCTTTAATTGGCTTGATCCTGTGGTCGGCGCCGGCAAGACGCCGCAAGAAGCGCGCCGCAACAAGCTGCTGCGCCAGGCGATTTCCATTGCGCTCGATTGGGAAGAACAGATAGCGATTTTTGAAAAAGGGCAGGGGCAGACTGCTCACGGTCCGCTGCCTCCGGGGCTTTTCGGATGGCGTGACGACGGACCTTCGGCCTTTAATCCCGTCGTTTACAAAAAGGACGGCGACGGGCGCGTCAAGCGCCGCTCGATAGAAGAGGCGAAAAAGCTCATGGCCGAAGCTGGCTATCCGGACGGACGGGATGCCCAAACAGGACGCCCATTGGTGTTGAATTTCGATTGGCAGGGAACGAGTGCCGGCTCCAAGTCGTTTTTGGACTGGACGGCGCGGCAGTTTGCCAAGATCGGTATTCAGCTTGAGATTCGAGCCACCGACTACAACCGTTTCCAGGATAAGATGGCCAAGGGATCGGCGCAGATTTACTACTGGGGGTGGCTGGCGGACTATCCGGACGCTGAAAACTTCTTCACGCTTTTGTACGGTCCCAACAGCAAAGCCGTCAACGGCGCGGGAGAAAACGCAAGCAACTATCAAAACGCACGGTTTGACGCATTGTTTGAATCGCTTCGCAATCTTGAAAACGGTCCGCGCAAGGCCGACGTGATCGACGAAATGATCCGTATCGTGCAGGAGGATGCCCCCTGGAGTTTCGGCTACTTTCCCACTTCGGCAGCAGCGCTTCATCATTGGGTGAAAAACGCCAAACCCACTCAAATGATTCGCAACAATGTGCAGTACATCCGCATCGACAGTAAGGAGCGTATGGCGCAGATTCAAGCGTGGAATTCGCCCGTTGTCTGGCCTGTAATTCTGATTCTGGTGGCCATTTTGGCGCTTGTTTGGTTTGTGCGGCGACATCTGATCAAACGCAGTCTGCAGCGCGGAATTCATAGGGAGGATCGTGCATGATCGGCTACATCCTTCGACGCATCGCCTACGGCTTTTTGATTTTGCTTGGCGTCAACGCGCTCACTTTCGCTCTCTTTTTTGCCGTCAACACGCCCGACGACATGGCGCGTTTGGCCATCGGCGGGCGATACGTCACGTCCGAAGCGATCGAAAACTGGAAGACGGCGCACGGCTACGATTTGCCGCTTGTCTATAACGACGAGGCGCAGGGCATCGAAAAGATTACCAAGACCGTTTTTTACACGCGATCGGCTCCGCTTTTGACGGGCGATCTGGGACTGTCGGATGCCGGTCGAAGCATCAATCGGGAAATTGCCGAACGCGTAGGCCCGTCGCTGGCACTTGCCGTACCCACATTTGTGCTGGGCGTTTTCGTGATGCTCGTCTTCTCCCTTATGGTGGTGCTGGTGCGACGTACCAAACTTGAGTGGGCGGCGGTGGCCTTTGCGGTCACGGTGATGAGCGTTTCGAGCCTTTTTTACATCATTCTCGGACAGTGGCTTTTTGCCAAAACGCTCAGGCTTGTGCCCGTTTCTGGTTTTATGGACGGCTGGCGCATGGCGGTCTTTTTGATTCTTCCGGTGGCTATCGGCATCTTCTCGCGACTGGGCAGCGACACTTTGCTGTATCGCGCCATGTTCCTTGAGGAAGTTGGCAAAGATTACGTCAGAACAGCCCGCGCCAAGGGGGCGTCGCACGCCCGCGTCATGTTCGTGCATGTGCTCAGAAACGCTATGCTGCCGATTTTGACGAGTACCGTGGCAGTGTTTCCGATGCTTTTCATGGGAAGCCTCATCATGGAGAGCTTTTTCGGCATTCCGGGGCTGGGCTCATACACGATCGATGCCATCAACGCGCAGGACTTTTCCATTGTCCGCGCCATGGTTTTTTTGGGTACCGCGGCTTATGTGCTGGGGCTGCTGTTGACGGACATTGCCTACACGATTGCCGATCCGCGCATTCGGTTGAAATAAGACATGTTTGACGTGAAGTTTGTTTTTCTCTGGACGGACGCCGTGTTGTGGCTCTTGGTGCTGGGCCTCATCGGCTACGTTGTTTACGTGCTGCGAACAGAGGAGCTTGCTCGCAAGTGGCGCAAGGTTCTCAACAATAAAACCGCGGTGGCGGCCGCGGCAGTTCTTTCGGTTTTCTTTGCGGCGGCCTTAGCCGATAGTGTGCACTATCGGCGTGCTCTGCCCGCAGCCGACGGTGCAGCCGTTGCCGCTTGGGACACCAAAACCGTGTCGCTTTTGGACGCATTGGTGGGTGAAAAGATCGCCGGGCGCGAAAGAAGCTACTCGGCTCCGTTTTCTCTTTACGACTTTGATAAGACGACCGTGGTGACCGAAGAGGGGCCCAAGCGCGTACACGCCAAACTCAAGGGAGCGGGGGCAAGCGTCAACGAAGACAAACCGTTGCAGTCGCTTTTTCGAAAGATCGAGATGGGAGTGATGACCGGAGCCGTCGGGGTCTTGACAACATGGCTTCTGATCGGTGCGGTTGCCGCCTGTGTGCGACGGGAAGGCTTTGGGCGGGCGATGATTGCCGTGACGGCACGAAGCAATCCGTGGAGGCCGGCCATTTTGGTTTGGCTGCTGGCTATTTTCCTGGGCTGCGTTTTGGTGTTCGTCTGGCCCGTTTGGCATCCGTTCGGAACGGATGCCACGGGCAACGACGTGCTGTACAGTGCGGTAAAGAGCATCCGCACGGCCTTTGCAATCGGGTTGCTGGCGACTTTTTCTACGCTTCCCTTTGCCGTGACGTTGGGCATTGCTGCCGGCTACTTCAAGGGCAAGGTTGATGATGTGATTCAGTACGTCTACACGACTATATCTTCCATTCCGTCGGTACTTTTGATTGCGGCTTCCGTACTGATGATTCAGGTTTTCATCGACAAGCATCCGGAGATGTATGCCACGGGGCTTGAGAGAGCCGATGTGCGGCTTTTCCTCTTGGCGGTGATCATCGGACTCACCAGCTGGGCGGGTTTGGCCCGATTGCTGCGAGCCGAAACGATGAAAGTGAGCGCCATGGATTTCGTGACGGCTGCCAAGGCCTTCGGCGTGTTGTCAACGCGCATCATGGCCAGACACGTTTTTCCCAACGTCGCACACATCGTCCTCATTGTCGCCGTACTCGACTTCTCGGGCATTGTTCTGTACGAAGCCGTGCTCAGCTATGTGGGCGTGGGTGTGGATCCGGTGACCGATTCGTTCGGTTCGATGATCAATGCGGCAGCTTCCGAAATGAGCCGCTCGCCTGTGATTTGGTGGAATCTGGCGGCAAGTTTTGTCTTTATGGTGACGCTGGTGCTTTCGGCAAACTTGTTTGCTTCCGGCGTGCGCGATGCGTTTGATCCGCGAAACGCAGGCGGCAAAGCGTAAGGAACGGCGATGGCAGAAATTCTCAACGTCAAGAATCTGAGCGTACGGATCGGAGGCCAAACTTCTCTGACGGCCGTTGACGACGTGTCGTTTTCGATCCGCTCGGGGGAATGCTTTGCGCTTGTGGGCGAATCGGGCTGCGGCAAGTCGCTTACGGCGCTTTCCCTGATGCGTCTTCTGCCCGACGGCTTATATATCGATCGCGGCGAGGTGCGCCTCAACGGAACGGATTTGCTGGAACTCACCGAGCGCGAGATGCAGGCCGTAAGAGGCGATCGCATCGCGATGATTTTTCAGGAGCCCGCCACGAGCCTCAATCCCGTGATGACGGTGGGTGAGCAGATTGTTGAAGCGGTTCGACTGCATGAGCGTGTCAGCAAGGAAGAGGCCAGGCAAAGGGCGCTGCAGTGGCTCGCCCGCGTCGGCCTGGACGAGCCGCAAAAGCGTTTTGATGCGTTTGCGCACGAACTTTCGGGGGGCCAGAAGCAACGTGTCATGATCGCCATGGCGCTGGCTTGTCGTCCCGATGTCGTGGTGGCTGACGAACCCACGACGGCGCTTGACGTAACGCGTCAGGCGCAGATTTTGGATTTGCTCAAGGAACTGCAGAAAGAGCACGGTATAGCCCTGTTGCTGATTACACACGATCTGGCGCTGGTGCGTCAGTATGCCGATCGGGTGGCGCTGATGTACGCCGGGCAGATCGTGGAACAGAGCAAAGTTTCCGATTTTTTTGAAAACCCGAGTCATCCGTATGCCCGTCTTCTTTTGAGTGCGGTGCCGAGTGCCGATAAAAGTGCGCAGACCCTTACCGGAATCGCGGGAAGTGTTCCGGAACTCTCGGCGATGCCCTCAGGCTGCCGTTTTGCACCGCGCTGTCCGGCTGCCAAAGAGGCGTGCTTGCAGAAGTGTCCGGCAATGCGGCCGACGGTTCCCGGTCGTTTGGTTCGATGCTTCTATCCTGATTCGCCGGTAACAAGCAGTACAACGCACTTGCAAAAGACGATGCGTTCCGAAGAAAAGGTACTGAAGCTCACGGACGTATCGGTGACGTACGGCAGCCGCGGCGGTCTCTTTTCTCGACAGAAGGCCTTTGAGGCGGTCAGTCACGCAACGCTGTCTTTGGCCCGGGGAAAGACCTTGGCTTTGGTTGGAGAGTCCGGGTCCGGCAAAACGACGCTGGGCAAGGCCGCCTTGGGACTTTTGGAAAACGCTACGGTGAGCGGCAGCGTGGAGATAGCCGGAGAGGTGGCCTTTGACGCACGCGGACGCTTTAAACGGCATTTGAGAAGTTGCGCGCAGATCGTGTTTCAGGATCCGTTTGCGTCGCTTGATCCGCGCATGAGCGTGGGGGAATTGGTGAGCGAAGGAATCATGGCGTTGTGTCCGGGGCTCTCCAAGGCAGATGCACGTAGGAAAGTGAGCGAGCTTCTCGACAGTGTGGGACTGCCGTCTGCGGCAGCCGATCGCCTGGCGCATGAATTTTCCGGCGGACAACGTCAGCGCATTGCCATTGCCAGAGCGCTGGCCGTTGAACCGCAAATCGTGGTTTGTGACGAGCCGACCTCCGCGCTGGATGTTTCGGTGCAGGCTCAGATTCTTAATTTGCTTCGGGAAATTCAGGCCGAGCAGGGCGTGTCGTATTTGTTCATTACACACAACTTTGCAGTGGTCGAATTTATGGCGCACGAGGTGGCGGTGATGCAACACGGGCGCATCGTTGAAAGCGGAACAGCTGCAGAAGTTCTCACGCATCCGCAGCACGCCTATACCCAAACGCTTCTGGCGGCTGTGCCTCGTCTTTAGTTGTGCGGAAAAGAAAAATGCCTCCGTGCGGGAGGCATTTTTCGAAGGCCTGGGAGCTGCGTTCCGACTAACGGGCGTCGCTTGCCTTGAACTTCTTTTCCAGACGGGAAACCAAGCGCGTGATGGTAAGCGTCATCACGAGGTAGATGATGGCCACAGACGTCCAGATTTCGAGCGAACCGTAAGTTTCGGCAATGATGAGTTGACCGGTACGGGTGAGTTCTTCGAAGCCGATCACGGACACAAGGGAAGAGTCCTTCAACATCGCGATGAATTCGTTGCCAAGAGGCGGAATAATGCGCTTGAAGGCCTGCGGCAGGATGATGTAGCGCATCGTCTGACCCCAGGTCATCCCCAGAGACAGGCCGGCGCGCATCTGACCGATTTCGATCGACTGGATGCCGGCGCGGAAAATTTCCGCCACGTAGGCGCCCGAATTGATTGAGCAGGCGGCCACAGCGGCAACGAACGGGTCGATACGCTGACCGATGATCGCGGGAAGCGCAAAGTAGATGATGAAGATCTGCACCAGCAGCGGCGTGCCGCGAATGAAGTCGACGTAGATCTTGGCGAGCAGACGCAACGGTGTGAACTTGGACAACTGAGCCAGAGCCGCTAAAAGGCCGAACACCAAACCCAGACCGACGGCCATCGCCGTGATCTCTAGAGTCACCAGGGCGCCCTGCAGCAACAAAGGCAGAGAATTGGTGATAAGGGAAAGATCAAATTCCATTGTGTTTTTATCCTGTTAACGGGGGAACGCAGGGGCGCAAAAAACGCGCGTCTCAACACTCGTCGGCCGCGTACTTCTGCGCATTGTACCGAAGCACTCGCGCAACCGCACCTATTGAGCAAAAATGCTTCGAAAGGTGTGCATTATGGACTTGACCAATTAAGACAAGTCCGAGGTCTCAGACTGGAAAAAACGATGGAGCGTTTGCATCGTGATGACCTCGAACGACGCATCGGGATATTTGCTCGCAAAACTTTTCGGCGCTTTTGCTTGCGCATTCGTCAATTTGCAGTCAAAGGCGTGAAGCGAACCGTTTTCGTCGACTTCCAAAAGATCCACTTCGCTTTTGTTGCGGTCGCGCCAAAAGTAGAGTTGTGTTTCGTCTTGTCGATAACGATGCCATTTGAGCCGCTCGATGATGACAAAATTTTCCCAGAGAGCTCCGCGTTCCAAATCACTACGAGATGAGAATGGCGTGAAATTGTCGAGTGCGGCGTTTCGGATGCCCAGATCGTAAAAGTAAATCTTCTTGGATTTTTTTAGTTCCGTTGCGAAGTTTGAGGAGTAACACGGCAGTGTCTTCACAATGAAGCTTTGCTCGAGAAGGCGTACACATCGCTCGACGGTGGGACTACTTAATCCGCACTGTTGTCCCAAACTGCTGAAAGAGCAGAGATTGCCGATGTTAGCCGCCAAAAGCCTAACGAGATGCAGAAACTGCTCTGAACGGCGGATGCCGGCGATGGCAAACAAGTCTTTGAAAACGATGCTCTCGAAGAGGTACCTTAAAGTTGCCTTGGATCTTTGCGGGTGAGTCACGATTTCCGGGTAGCTGCCTACTGTCAATCGAATGGGCAAGGACTCCATGACGTCAAGCCAACTATTGTGATCGGCCAGTTCTGACACGGACAATGGAAAAAGAGTCATCGGCCACAAACGTCCCGCGGCTGACTCCATGACACCGCCGGCCAATTCCAAAGAACTGGAACCAGTGGCAAAAATGAGGCACGAAGGTTTGCTGTCCTCCAAACGTTTGAGAAGCATGCCGATGCCCTGGATGCGCTGGGCTTCGTCAATCACCAGAACGTCAAGACCGGAAAGCAAAATCGAGATGTCCGCTTTGGAAGACAACGATGTGAGTAATTCTCGATCCTGAGGCTCGTCGCCCGAGAGCCATTTCACTTTCCGGTCTTGAAAAAGGTGCTCCAGCAACGTTGTTTTGCCTGTCTGTCGAGCACCGAAGACCACAATGGCTTTATCGGCTGGCGTGCGTTCAAGAAGAGCGGTGAGTGAACGTGCGATGTATGCCATTTCAGATAATTGCTAGTTGTACTTTACAAAAATCTAGATTTTTATTAAGTATAGTTTAAAAAAATCTGAAATGAAGCCAGTTGCGTCGAGTATTGCGATTGATCGGATCAATGGTGTAGATACAAGCGGACGACTGGACCAATACCCATGTTTTATTGTTGGGTATTTTTCATTAATATTCTTGACTCGCAAACTAGGTTATTAGAGAAGAGCGCTAGAGATCGGCCTTTGGGGCCGGTTGGGCGATCCACTTCGTCGGAAGGCAAGACTGTGAAACTCACCACGCGAGGCCGCTTTGCGGTCACCAGCATGATTGACCTTTCGCTGCACAGCGAAAACGGCCCGGTGCGGTTGGCTGACATCGCCAAGCGGCAGAAGATTTCGCTTCCTTATTTGGAGCAGATCTTTGGGAAGCTACGTCGTGCCGAGCTTGTCAAAAGCGTGCGCGGTCCCGGCGGCGGTTACCGTCTCGGGCGCGACGCCTCAGAAATCAGCGCCGGCGAAATTGTCGAAGCCGTCGAGGGCATCATGGACATGTCCCAGTGCCAGGGCGGTGCGGCATGCCGCGGCGGTGCACAGTGTTTGGCTCACGGACTGTGGGCGGACCTGAACGCCAAGATGGCCGAATTTCTCAATGCCCAGTCGCTGCAGTCCATCATGGAGAAAAGTTTGAAGGAGCACGCTCATCACGGCGAAGTGCGCGAACAGCCGATCATCGTGCACATCACCGAACCGAAGAGCTGAACAAAAGGACTGCCGCACGAAACAAATTAAAAATGCGCGCTCTCTCGGGCTGTTTGAGTCGAGAGCGGGCGCCAACAACAGTAAAGAGACGCAAAAATGCAGCATCACGTTGTTTATCTTGACTACTCGGCCACCACGCCTGTCGATCCCCGCGTGGCCGAAAAGATGATCCCCTACCTGTGCGAAAAGTTCGGTAATCCCGCAAGCCGCTCGCACGCTTATGGTTGGGAAGCCGAAAAGGCGGTGGAGGAAGCCCGCGGCCACATCGCGGCTTACATCAACGCCGATCCCCGCGAAATTGTGTTCACGTCGGGCGCAACCGAATCCGACAACCTCGCCATTAAGGGCGCGGCGCATTTCTATCGCGACAAGGGCAAGCACCTCATCACGGTCAAGACGGAACACAAGGCTGTTTTGGACAGCATGCGCCATCTTGAAACCGAAGGGTATGAAGTCACCTACCTCGATGTGCAGGAAAATGGCCTCATCGACCTCGAAGACCTCAAGGCAGCCATCCGCCCGGATACGACGCTCGTGTCCGTGATGGCCGTCAACAACGAAATCGGCGTTGTGCAGGACATCGAAGCCATCGGCAATATTTGCCGCGAACGCGGCGTGCTCTTTCACTGCGACGCAACGCAGGCGCCGGGCAAGCTCATCATCGACACGCAAAAGCTCAAGATCGATTTGATGAGCCTGTCCTCGCACAAGGTATACGGCCCCAAGGGCATCGGCGCTCTCTACGTTCGCCGCAAGCCGCGCGTGCGCATTGAGCCCCAGATTCACGGCGGCGGTCACGAACGCGGCATGCGCTCCGGCACGCTTGCAACACACCAGATCGTCGGCATGGGGGAAGCCTACCGACTGGCGCTTCTTGAAGCCGACAAGGATCGCGAGCACGCCGAAAAGCTCTCCAAGCGTCTGCTTGACGGCATTTTGAAGAATATCCCTGATGTGTACGTCAACGGTGATCTCAATCACCGTGTTCCGACGAATCTCAATATTTCTTTTGCCTACATTGAAGGCGAAAGCCTCATGATGGCGCTCAAGGACATCGCCGTGAGCTCCGGATCGGCTTGCACGTCGGCTTCGCTTGAGCCGAGCTACGTGTTGCGCGCCATCGGCCGCAACGACGAACTCGCGCACAGCTCGATTCGCTTCACGCTTGGCCGCTTTACGACCGAAGAGGATATTGATTTCACCGTGAAGCTTCTTACCGAAAAGGTCGCCAAGCTGCGCGAACTGTCGCCACTTTGGGAAATGCACAAGGAAGGCATCGATCTCGCCGAAGTGAAGTGGTCGGCTCACTGATTTGTCTCGAATTTTGAAAAGTTTGCATTGAGGACAGGAAAATGCCCTACAGCGAAAAATTGATGGATCACTACGAAAATCCGCGAAACGTCGGCACGCTCGACAAGAACGACGAATCGGTCGGCACCGGTATGGTGGGTGCTCCCGCCTGCGGCGACGTGATGCGTCTTCAGATCAAGGTCAACGACGAAGGTGTCATTGAGGACGCGAAGTTCAAGACCTACGGCTGCGGCTCGGCGATCGCTTCGAGCTCGCTCGTGTCCGAATGGGTCAAGGGCAAGACGCTTGAGGAAGCTGCCAAGATTTCCAATGCGGAAATTGCCGAAGAGCTCGCCCTGCCGCCGGTGAAGATTCATTGCTCGATTTTGGCCGAAGACGCCGTCAAGGCCGCCATCGACGACTACAAGGCCAAGCACGCCAAGTAAATCGAACACAACGCTTTATACGAGGACAAAACACAATGTCAGTCACTCTTACCGAGGCGGCGGCCCGCCACGTTTCCGCTTTTTTGACCAAGCGCGGCAAGGGCATCGGTTTGCGCCTTGGTGTCAAGACGAGCGGTTGCTCGGGTATGGCCTACAAGCTTGAGTTTGCCGATGTCGTCAACGAAGACGATCAGGTTTGGGAAAGTCACGGCGTAAAGGTCGTGGTAGATGCCAAGAGCCTGCCCTACATTGACGGTACCGAGCTTGACTACGTCAAGGAAGGTCTGCAGGAAGGCTTCAAGTACAACAATCCGCAGGAAAAAGAACGCTGCGGATGCGGCAAGTCTTTCCACGTCTAAGGCGTCGCAATGGCTCAAAACGCATTTACGCTTTTGTCGCTGCCTGCTGTCTTTGCGCTTTCCGAAGACAAGGTGGAGGAAGCCTGGCGCCGGGCAATCGCTCTGGTGCATCCGGATAAGTTTGCCTCTCGCCCTGCCGCCGAACGGCGTGTGGCCGAGCAGTGGGCCGGTCGCATCAATGAAGCGCGCGACGCACTCATCGATCCGGTGTCTCGAGCAACGCTTCTGCTGCAAAACGCAGGTGTGGATGTCGGCCGAGAAACCGACACGCGCATGCCGGGCGATTTTTTGATGCAGCAGATGATGTGGCGCGAGGCGCTCGAGGATGCCGACGGCGACACGGACAAGATCGAGCGTTTGACGGCGGAAGTTCAAGCTTCCCGAGACGAACTCATTGCTCAGCTGACGCGATTGATTGACGTCGAGCACGACTTCGACGGCGCCCGCAGTCAAGTGCGCCGTCTGATGTTTATCGAAAAGCTTCTCAAAGAAATTCACCGCGCGGGAAGCACCGCTGCCGCGCTCTAAAAAGAACAACAAAATGCTGGGACTTCTGCAGATTGCCGAACCGGGCATGTCGGCTGCGCCTCACGAAGAGCGCTTTGCCGCCGGCATTGATCTGGGCACCACCAATTCTCTGGTCGCGCTTGTTTTAAACGGAACACCTGAAGTATTGCCCGACGAAGAAGGGCACTTCCTTTTGCCTTCCGTTGTGCGCTATTTGCCCGAAGAGGGCGTCGCCGTCGGCTGGGACGCTGTGCCGCATTTGGCGTCAGATCCCCTGAACACCATCAGCTCTGTCAAGCGTCTGATGGGGCGTGGCATGAAGGATGTGACGGGCAATGTGATCGTTCCGTATCACTTCGAAGACGCGCCCGGCATGGTGCGCATTCAGACTCGCCAGGGCGTCAAGAGCCCGGTGGAGGTCTCCGCGGAAATTCTGAAGGTCCTGCGCGAACGAGCCGAACATCGCGTCGGTGCGGAGCTCGTCGGCGCCGTGATCACGGTCCCTGCCTATTTTGATGACGCACAGCGCCAGGCGACGAAGGACGCCGCAAAGCTGGCAGGCCTCAACGTACTCCGTCTTCTCAACGAACCTACGGCTGCGGCACTGGCATATGGTCTGGACAACGGAGCCGAAGGCAAGTATCTGGTCTACGACCTCGGTGGCGGTACGTTTGACGTTTCGCTTTTGAACCTTACCAAGGGTGTCTTTGAAGTGCTTGCTACGGGGGGCAATTCGGCGCTTGGTGGCGACGATTTCGACCATCGCCTGGTTTGCTGGGCCATTGAGAAGCTGGGGGCGGGACTGCATGCCGACATTCTCACGGCCTCGGACAAAAAGCGCCTGACGATTGCCGTCAAGGCCGCACGCGAAGCACTCACCGATGTGCAGGAAACTCGCGTGACGGTGGAACTTTCCGATGGCCGCAAGCTTGATGAAGTGCTTACTCGCTCCGAATTCGACGCCATGACGGCACATTTGGTGCAAAAGACGATTGACGCCGTCAAAAACGTGCTTTCTGACGCTCAGCTTTCCACCGACGACGTCAAGGGCGTGGTGCTCGTGGGCGGTTCGACCCGCATGCCGTGCGTGCGCGAGGCCGTTCGCGATTACTTCGGCCGCGAACCGTTCTGTGACATTGATCCCGACAAGGTCGTGGCGATCGGAGCTTCGATGCAGGCCAACAAGCTTGCGGGCAACACGTCCGAGGGTGACGACTGGTTGCTTCTTGACGTCACGCCGCTTTCGCTGGGGTTGGAAACCATGGGCGGCCTGGTTGAAAAGGTGATTCCGCGCAATACCGCCATTCCGACGGCGATGGCGCAGGACTTTACGACCTTCAAGGACGGTCAGACCGCAATGGCCATTCATGTGGTCCAGGGCGAACGCGAAGTGGTGGACAAGTGCCGCTCTTTGGCTAAGTTCGAGCTGCGCGGTATCCCGCCGATGGCCGCCGGTGCCGCACGCATTCGTGTGACGTTTCAGATTGATGCCGACGGACTTCTTTCCGTTTCCGCCCGCGAAATGACAACGGGTGTGGAAAGCTCGATTATGGTCAAGCCGAGCTACGGTCTGTCCGATGAGGATGTGATCCGTATGCTGCAGGAAGGCAATCGTGCGGCCGAAGAGGACATGCACGAGCGCGAACTGCGCGAACAGAAAGTCGAAGCGCTGCGCATCATCGAATCCACCAACTCGGCCTTGGCGGCCGACGCCGATCTTCTGTCTCAGGAAGAACGCAAGGTCGTCGACGATGCCTTGAGTCACCTCAACACGGTGCGTGAAGGAACGGATACCGAAGCGATCAAACAGGCTATTGATGCCGTTGCCAAGTCCACGGAAGAATTTGCCGCCCGACGCATGGACCGCTCGATTCGACTCGCTCTCGAAGGCAAGTCGGTTGACGATGTGCTCGGCCAGTAACGCAAACTCGGAAATAAGAAAATGCCGATTGTCACTATTTTGCCCAACGAAACGTTTTGTCCCGAAGGCGCCCGCATCGAAGTCAAGACCGGCGCCAAGCTTGCTCAGGCTTTGAATGCCGCAGGCATCAAGATTCCGCATGCCTGCGAATACAACTGCGCCTGCGCCACGTGCCACGTGATCGTCAAGGAAGGCTTCAATTCTTTGAACGAGCCCGACGATGACGAATACGATCAGCTCGACAACGCTTTCGGCAGCACGCCGCTGTCTCGTTTATCCTGCCAGACGGTGATGGGTACGGAAGACATTACGATAGAAATTCCGAAGAACAACCGCAATCTTGTTCATGAGGACTAGGCCATGACGCTCAAGTGGAAGGATGCGCAGCGCATCGCCGAAGAGCTCTACGACAACGAGCCCGATCTGGATCCCGTCACGCTGCGCTTGAGCGAATTGCGCGAGCGCGTGCTTGCTCTTCCCGACTTCGACGACGATCCGGAAAAGAGCAATGAACCGATTCTGGAGGCGATTCTCCAGGCCTGGCTCGACGAGCGCTAAAACCGAATGCGAGCGGTAGAGATGCCGCTCAATTCTTATCGGCTCTGCAAGTGGGCGTAGACAACCTCAATGGCCTGCTGCAGGATGGCGTCGCGCTTTTCCATCGGGGTTCCGGCAGGCGCTTTCAAATGCACGGCGGCATAGTAGCGAACACCTTTGTCCGTGACCAAAATCGCATGATTGGCGCGGGTCGCGCAGTATTCATCGGACCCTGCTCCGGAACGGTCGTAAAGCGTCCAGTTTTCGGGGAGGCGCGAACGGAACAGATTGCCGGCCATCTGATTGGATGCAAGGTCAGACAGCCATTGCTCACGAGCCGCCTGAGGCAATGTTGAGTCGAACCGCTGCCAATTGAGCGATGCATTGCTCGGTGTCGTTGTGTCGCGGTATTCATTTTTGCCGGACAGATTCAGATCCGGCTCCAGACGATCGCTGCGGGTGGTGTTGTCGCCCTTTTGCCGCAGCCACTCGGTCAATGCCTTCGGTCCGCCGGTATGCACAAAGATGAAGTTGGCGGCACGGTTGTCGCTCTGAGACAGAGCGGCGCGGCAGGCTTCCTTCAAAGTCACCTGCGTGTCGGGATCTACTTTTCCGTAGACGGGAGAATGCGGCACGATGGGCGTGGTTTTGATCGGAGCGTAGTGGTTTTCGAGTCCCAGTTCATAGACGCGCGCACATTCCAGAGCCTTGACGGTGCTGGTGAGAGGGAAACGCTCACGACTGCGCCACTCCAAAAGCACCTTGCCTTTTGCGTCACGAAGTGACACGCCGATGGCGGCATCGTACTTCTTTTCTAAAGCCACAATGGCCGCTTGAGACGCCTTGCTCGTCGGTGCGGTTTCGGTTGCGACAGTGCTGCAGCCGCTGATGACGACTGTACCGAGACAGAAGGCAATCAGGGGAGCTCCTAAGCTATGGAGTTTCTTGCCATGCGGCAAATTGTCTTGAGGATTGGTCGAAGACCAGAACAGCGCGTTTGAGTATGGGAGCATGTGTCGATTTTCCATAACGGCGGTCTCGGATTTGGGTGATGCCTTCGTCGAGAAGAGTTGGGATTTCGGATTGTGTTTTTGCAAACTTGATTTCGAAAACCCCAGTGTCGATCTTGAAGTGTGGAGAATGTTGATGTTCCCAGGGGAAGGGAGGGAAACGCTTGGGACATATCGTTTTTCGGCACAAAATGAGGCTGTTGACCATTGTATTCAAGGAATTCGCGCACTAAGAGCTTAATCAATGACGACGACCACCGGCGCATGATCGCTCGGTTTTTCCCATGCGCGCGGCACGGTATCGATCGTGACTTCCCCGATACGCTCGGCGATGTCGAAGGAGGCGAGAACGTGGTCAATGCGCAGGCCATGGTTCTTTTCAAAACCGGCCTGGCGATAATCCCACCAACTGTAGGTTTCGGGCGCGTGCAGACCGAGCGACCAGGTGTCCACGAGACCGGCTTTGATCAGCCGTTCAAATGCCTCTCGTTCGGGCGGTGAAACCAGAAGATTGCCCTTCCAAGCCTCGGGATCCCAGACGTCGGCGTCGGTCGGCGCTACGTTGAAGTCGCCTGCAAGTACCAGAGGCGTCTTCGACTGCAGTTGCTCGCGCACCCAGGTTGTCAGTGCGCTCATCCAGTCGAGCTTGTAGAGGTAGCGGTTGCTGCCGAGTTCGGTGCCGTTGGGCACATAGACGCCCGCAAAACGCAATTTGGTACCGGAAACGTGTTCGATGTCGGCGGCGATCATGCGCTTTTGTTCGTCAGGATAGCCGGGGATGTTGTAGACCACGTCGGACACTGACCTGATCGTGTTCTTGCGCGTGACGAGCGCTACACCGTTGTAGGTTTTTTGTCCCAGAAAAACGGCGTCGAACCCTGCCGCCTGAAGTTCCGCAAGCGGAAAGAGCTCATCGACGGTTTTCGTTTCCTGCAGAACAACGGCGTCTATCCGGGCGAGATCCATCCACTTGATGAGATGCTCGAGGCGCACCTTAATGCTGTTGACGTTCCAAGTTGCGATTTTCACGGGACAAAATCCTCACAAGAGCGAATTGAGAAAAACGAGACCCGTATCAACGGGCGTTAGACCGCGCTCAATCATGACAAAGAGGTCATCTTTGGTGACGCATTGAATTTCTTCTACTTCACCGTCAACGTTGCGGGGAGTCACGGTGTCGTCGACGATTACGCGGCACACATAAGCGTCTTCGGCCATCCAGCCTTCAGGCACGGTACGACGTACTTTAAGACAAGTCCAAACGCTGTCAATCGTGTAGCCGCAGGTCAATCCTGCTTCTTCGGCAATTTCCCGCTCCACAGCCGTTTCTCGCGATTCGTTTGCGGAGATCATGCCGGCTGCAAGAGCATCCCACAGTCCCGGATCCACTTGCTTCGTTCGGCTTCGAAGACTCACGAATACGCGGCCGTCGCGTCGGGTACCCACGGCATAGACAGATGTCGTGAGCATGCCCAGAAAGCGGAAAAGACCTCGTTCGGCCAAAGCTATGCAATGACCTGAATCGAGATCGAATACGTTCAGGAGCTCATCGCGCCATTGCACGAAGTAACCGGCGTCGTGCAAGGGACGCGCCACGCGGGCAAAGGCTTCGGTTAATGCTTGGGGATCCGGCGTTTTGATTTTCGGAAAAACGACAAGTGAATCGCCCCGTAGCGCGAAATTGTCAGCAAAGCGCCCATCGTTCGTTAAGCGTTCGGCAACGGAGCGTTGCATCAGCCCGATACGGTTGCCCGGTGCCGTCAAGACGACAACGGTGTCGTCCGGTTCTTTTTCAAAAATGACGTTTTGAAGCTTAGCCTTGAGTTCGGCAATTTGCTGAGAGGTGGGCACGGGAAAATCCTTCTCGAAAGAAAACGGCAGACCACGGCAACAAAACCGGGTCTGCCGTCGGCAGTCACTGAAGGCGATTCTTCAAAAGAGTCGCCGGATGTTTTTCTTTAGCAGCCTTCCGGACGCATTGCAGGGAAGAGCAGCACTTCACGAATCGTGGAAGCGTTCGTGAGCAACATCACGAAGCGGTCGATACCGATGCCGCAGCCGGCCGTCGGGGGCAGACCGTATTCCAGAGCGCGGATGTAGTCGGCATCGTAGAACATGGCTTCGTCGTCGCCGTGGGCCTTGGCTTCGGCCTGAGCCATAAAACGGCGGGCCTGATCTTCCGGATCGTTCAATTCGGAGAAGCCGTTGGCGGTTTCACGACCGAAGATGAAGAGCTCGAAACGTTCCGTCATCGTGGGATCGGTGTCGGAAGCGCGCGCAAGCGGGCTGATTTCCACTGGGTAGTCGACGATGAAGGTCGGCTGGATGAGCTTGCTTTCGGCGGTTTCTTCAAAGAGAGCCATTACGAGAGCGCCGATTCCGACGTCATCGCGCTGCGGAGCGCCGAGGCGAGCGAGTTCCTTACGCAGGAAAGCTTCATCCTTGAGGTTTTCTTCCGTGTACTGCGGAGCGTACTTGAGGATCGCCTGAACGGGGGTGAGCTGATCGAAGGGCTTGGAGAGATCAATTTCGGTGCCCTGATAGTTGATCACTTCGCTTCCGGTGGCTTCGCGGGCAACGTAGCGCAACAGGTTTTCCGTGAATTCGATCTGATCGCGGTACGTCCAGTAGGTGGCGTAGAACTCGATCGTCGTGAATTCGGGGTTGTGACGTGTGTCGATGCCTTCGTTGCGGAAGCAGCGGTTCAGCTCGAAGACGCGTTCAAAACCGCCCACCACAAGACGCTTGAGATAGAGTTCCGGCGCAATGCGCAGGTACTGATCGATGTCGAGCGCGTTGTGATGCGTGATGAAGGGTTTGGCGTTGGCGCCGCCCGGAATCGGGTTGAGCATCGGCGTTTCGACTTCGACGAAGCGGTGCTCTTCCATGAAGCGGCGAACGGCGCTTACGGCCTTAAAGCGCGTAGCAAAGCGCTTGCGGCTTTCTTCATTGATGATGAGGTCGGTATAGCGCTGGCGGCAGCAGGCTTCGACGTCGGTGAGGCCCTTGTGCTTGTCGGGAAGCGGGCGGATGGACTTCGTCATCAGGCGAAGCTTCTTGACGCGCACCGAGAGCTCGCCCTTGTTGGTGCGGAAAAGCGTGCCTTCGGCGGCAACGATGTCGCCCAAGTCGAGGCTCTTGAAAAGCGCGTAGGCTTCGTCGCCGACGTCTGCCGGCGTCACGAAATACTGCATTTCGCCCGTGAAGTCGCGCACGGTGGCAAAGGCTGCCTTGCCCATCACGCGCTTGAGCATCATGCGGCCGGAGACAGCCACTTCGATGGCGGCTTCATCGAGCTCTTCGCGCGACTTTTCTCCGTGTTCGGCGCGCAGATCCCCGAAGAGGTCCTTGCGCACGAAGTCGTTGGGGTAGGCGACGCCTTCTTCGCGCAGCTTGGCAAGCTTGGCGCGGCGCTCGGCGATGATGTGGTTTTCGTCGGTATCGGCAGCGGCTGCCGGCGTCTGCTTCTTTTCGTTTTCGCTCATTTTTTAATCCTTGTTGTGACGGGTCAGATGCCCATCTTGAGGCTTGCCTCAATGAATTGATCAAGGTCGCCGTCGAGCACGGCACCCGTGTTGCCGGTTTCGACGTTGGTGCGCAAATCTTTTACGCGGCTCTGGTCGAGCACGTAGCTGCGGATCTGGTGACCCCAGCCGATGTCGCTCTTGCTTTCCTCGAGCTTTTCCTGCTCGGCCATACGTTTGCGAAGTTCGAGCTCGTAGAGTTTGGCCTTCAACTGACGCATAGCCTGTTCACGGTTGTTGTGCTGGCTGCGGTCGTCCTGGCAGACCGTCACGACACCCGTGGGAATGTGCGTGATGCGCACGGCCGATTCGGTCTTCTGCACGTGCTGGCCGCCGGCGCCCGAAGCGCGGAAGACGTCCACGCGAAGATCGGCCGGATTGATCGTGATTTCGATCGAGTCGTCGATTTCCGGGTAGATGTACACAGAGGCAAACGACGTATGACGGCGAGCGTTGGCGTCAAAGGGGCTCTTGCGCACCAGACGGTGAATGCCCGTTTCGGTGCGAAGCGTGCCGTAGGCCCATTCGCCCTGAACGTAGATCGTGCAGCCTTTGATGCCTGCGACGTCGCCTTCGGTTTCTTCCGTGAGCTTCGCGGAGAATCCGGCGCGTTCGGCGTAGCGCAAGTACATACGCTCGAGCATGCTTGCCCAGTCCTGAGCTTCGGTGCCGCCGGCGCCGGCCTGGATTTCGATGTAGCAGTTTGCGCTGTCCTGAGGCTTGTTGAACATGCGCTTGAATTCGAGCTTTTCGACGTCGTGGCGGAAGGTTTCGACTTCCTCGGCCACGAGTTCGGCGCCGTCGAAATCTTCGTCGGCAATGGCCATGTTGAAAAGCTCCTTGGCGTCCGTGATGCCCGCGCTCAAGCGCTTGAAGCTCCCGACGAGGTCTTCAAGAAGTTTTTGTTCTTTGCTGATTTCCTGTGCGCGCTTGGGATCGTCCCAGAGCGCCGGGTTTTCAACCTCGCGGTTGACTTCTTCTAAGCGTCGTTCCTTGCGGTCGACGTCAAAGATACCCCCTAAGCTCAGCAAGACGGTGAGCAAGGTCGTCGCACAGATTGTTAATTTGATTGATGCGTTCGGCTTCCATTTTGAAGTCTGCGTTGTAAGGGCGCACAGAGCCCGCGGCCGGAAACCGTGCGGAAGACATCCGGTCGTTGGCAGGCGCCTCAGAGAAATTTGAAAACTCGCAATTTTACCTTGAGCGGCGTCGTCTTTCCAAGCTTTTTTCAGAAAAATCAAGGCTTCCGAAGCACAAGGCCGGCAGTGTGCGCATAAGCTGTCAACCGACGGGAAGGAGATGCTTTAATTAAAAATGAGAATAGTTCTCATTTATTGAGATGATAGGTAAAATAAGGGCTCCAACGCATTCGGAGTTGGCCAATAACCTGTTTTTGGTTGCGAAGCGGTATCCGAAAGACCGTTCGCACCGCGGCACACGAGGCTGGATGTGGAATTTCTAAAAGACAGTGTCGATTACTTCGTTTTCGGAATCCTCGGTTTGATGGGGTTCATCACAGTGTGGCTTACGGCCGAGCGCCTGATTTTCCTGCGCACTCTCGATCCCAAAGAGTACGACACGCAGGACTCGTACGACAAGGCGCTCACCGACCATCTCACAACGCTCTACATCATTTATTCCAACGCACCCTATGTGGGGCTGCTTGGGACCGTGCTCGGCATCATGATCACGTTTTACGACATGGGCACGACCGGGAACATCAACGCGGGCGAAATCATGACCGGTCTGTCGCTTGCGCTCAAAGCGACAGCTCTGGGTTTGGCCGTGGCTATTCCTACGCTCATCGTCTACAACGGGCTGCAGCGCAAGATCAACGTTCTTTCAACACAATGGAAGGAAGCGCACGGCAAATGATCGAGATACCCAAAAAGGAGCCGCTCAACATCGTACCCTTCATCGACATCATGTTGGTGCTGCTTGCGATGGTTTTGTCCATTTCGACCTTCATCGCCAAGGGAGAAATCAAGATCTCACTGCCTGCTTCCGAGGCAGGGGCGAAGGTAACGGCAAACGACAATTCCCGACTGGTGCAGGTTGATAACGCCGGAGTTCTCTATTGGGACGGCAAGAGCGTGACGGCGCAAGAACTTGACGAAGCCGTTAAGAATCTGTCTCGCCAGGAAAACGTGGTTCTTCGCATCGATAAGGATTCCAAGTTCGAGCATTTCATCACGGTGATTGATGTTTTTAAGAAATACCGCCATGAAAACTTCCGAATTGCGACAGAACACAAGGCAACATAAAGACAAAAAACGCCTGACAAGCTCGTTTTTCCTGACGTGCTTCATCTACCTGCCTGCGTTTGTGTTTGCTTGGAACTCCGTACCGGAGACAACGTTTAAGGCGGCGGGACAGGAGCAGACGGTTGCGCTTTCATTTGCGCAGATGAGCGGCGGAGGCGTATCGACACCGGAAGCAGCGGCTGCCGAATCGCTTCCGGAACCTGAACCGGAAGTACGAACAGAACCGAAGCCTAAGGAAATCGTCAATCCTCAACCCAAACCCGAGCCTGCGTTGAAAAAAGCGCAGCAAAAAAAGGTGGAGAAAAAGCCGCATACGCTGACGAAGTCGCAGCCCAAAAAGCAAGTGCGGAAGACTGTTCCGAAGACGGACAAACAGACCGAATCGAGTCAAGTGCAGCAAAGCTCTAAAGCATTGGCCCAGGCGCCGATTCAAACCGATCGAGGCGCTGCTACGGCTTCTGCGCAGGGCGGCATTGCCACGCTTGTCTTTGGTGAAAAAGACGATCCGTTTTTAGCCAAGGTCAAGCGCTGCATCGAATCGGAGTTGCGCTACACGCGTCGAGCACGTCAATTGCGCTTGGAGGGGACGGTAACGGTACAGTTTGTCGTGCGAAAAGATGGTTCGATGGACGCGTTTGAAATTCACACGACTTCGGGGCAGGTGATGCTTGACAACATGGCCAAGCGTGCCGTTGAGTCGGCTCAGGCACATTGGGGACAGCCGCAAAATGCAGTTCGCCTGCGCATTCCGGTGCGCTATGAATTGAAATAACGTATTGATTGATCCAGATGACAAGCCGCAAATTGGACGAATGATCAACCGGTGCGGCTTTTTTGAGTTTGCTACCCGATAAAAAGCCAATTAGTGCAATGAAATTTGGCCAACTGGTTAAATGAAAATCGGCCAAATAGGAAATGAGCGAATTTAAATACAAAAAGCGCATTGTCGACACGATGCTTAGGCGTCGTCTCATGACAATGGGAGCAGTGCTGATTGAGGGGCCTAAATTGTGCGGCAAATCAACCACGGCAATGCAGCAGGCTGCAAGTGTCCTCAATATGGAGCCAGGGCGAACACTCGAGCTCGCAAGGTTGGATCCAAAGCTCATTTTGCAGGGAGAAGTCCCTCGATTAATTGACGAGTGGCAGCTTGCACCGAATCTCTGGGATGCGATTCGCCGAGAGGTGGATGCTCGAAACGGAGAAAAAGGTCAGTTCATGCTGACGGGATCGGCTGTGCCGGTGGATGTATCCCTACTGAAACACAGTGGCACAGGTCAATTTGCCTGGCTCAAAATGAGGCCGATGACATTGGTCGAATCGGGTGAGTCGTCGGGAGCTGTCAGTCTGACAGCACTGTTTGCCGGAAAGCATGGAATCGGATGCGCAAGTAATGGTTCTTTGGAAGAAACGGCTTTTTGTGCTTGTCGCGGCGGCTGGCCGCCGGCCTTGCAGCTCGAACCCGAGTATGCGCTTGACCACGCTTTCAATTATGTGGAGGCAATCATCCATGCTGACATATCACGAGCCGACAACGTCAAGCGTAATGAAGAAACAACACGCCGCCTGTTACGAGCCTATGCCAGGCATCAGGGAGCGCAGATTTCAGCGCCTGAATTGGCGAAAGACATTGAAGGAAGCGAAGGCCGAGGCGTAACAGACAAAACGATCCTCGGCTATTTGAACGCTCTAAAGAAGATTTTTGTCATCGAAGATTTGCCTGCATGGAATCCGAATCTGCGTTCCAAAACAGCCATTCGAACCTCCGATACTCGCTATTTTTCCGATCCATCCATCGCCGCAGGCGCGTTGGGCATCGAACCGCAGGACTTGCTGTTGGCGCCGGAAACGTTCGGATTTGTGTTTGAAACGCTTTGCGTGCGTGATCTACGGGTGTACGCCGAGGCTCTGGACGGTAACCTATATCACTACCGAGATAAAAGCGGTCTCGAATGCGATGCGGTGATCCATCGTCGTAACGGCACCTATGGCCTCATAGAAATTAAGCTCGGAAGCGAACAAGGCATTGCAGACGGTGTCAGGACCTTGAAGGCGTTGGCAGATAAGCTGGATACCTCAAAGATGCAAAAGCCGTCATTTTTGATGGTTTTGACGGCGTTGGGAGATTTTGCTTATCGACGCGACGACGGTGTCCTTGTTGTCCCCATTGCGAGTTTGGGACCGTAGCCGAATATCCTACCGGAACGTAAAAAAAGTGAACGCTCCGGCAAGGATGAGAATCTAGCCTTCCACCGCTTCGATTACAAGCTGAATGGAGCGCCGCCCTAGGTATTCGTTGATCTCGGGGCGGTAAGCGAGCTTGACATGTGAGGCAAGCGGTTCGTTGCGCCGAAAGAAGATGCCTTCAAAGCGGTTGCCGGCCATGTCAAGCACAAGCTTTAAGTGCGTTTCTTTTAGGACGCGCTGCGAAAGAATGGTGAAGTCGTTGGCAAACACCGGACGCTCGAAACCTTGTCCCCAGATGCGGCCTGAAAGGGCATTAACGAGTCCGAACGTGATTTCCTCGGGAGCGAGTGCACCGTCCGTGTAGATGACGCGATCAAACGTCTCCGGACACACGGACTCTGAAACGGCCTTTTCGAAAAGTTCAATGAAGACGTCAAGGTTGTCACGTTTAATGGTGAGGCCCGCTGCCATGGCGTGACCGCCGAAACGCTCGATGATGTCCGGGCGCATCTTGCTCACATGATCCAAAGCGTCGCGCAGGTGAATGCCCTCGATCGAACGGCCCGAGCCTTTTAACAAACCTTCTTCATCATCCGGCGCAAAGGCGATGACGGGACGATTGATTTTTTCCTTGACGCGGCTGGCGACCAGGCCGACCACGCCTTGATGCCAGTCAGGCTCAAAAAGGGTTACCGTAGCGCGGTGCTCCCAGTCCATGTGGCTTACCAAAGCGTTGGCATCAAGCTGCATGGTGTCTTCCAGCTCGCGGCGTTCGCGGTTGAGCGAATCGAGCTCTTGCGCCAGTTCCTGTGCCGTGACAGGGTCGTCCGTGAGGAGACATTCGATGCCGATGCCCATTTCGGTGAGTCGCCCGGCGGCGTTGATGCGCGGAGCAATACCGAAGGCGAAGTCGCGCGCCGTAGCATTGGCCGGATCACGCCCGGTGACTTCAAAAAGCGCGTTGATGCCGGGGCAGGCCTGACCGCGCCGTACACGATTGAGACCTTGTGCGACCAAGACGCGGTTGTTGTGGTCAAGTTGCACGACATCGGCGACGGTTCCGAGAGCAACCAGATCGCTCAATTTGTCCAGACGAGGCTGTGACGCACGATCGAACAAGCCGCGGTTTCTTAGCTCAGTGCGAAGCGCCATGAGAACATAAAACATCACGCCGCAGCCGGCGAGGGCCTTACTTGGGAAATCGCATCCGTCGACATTGGGATTGACGATACAGGCGGCTTTGGGCAGGAGATCACCCGGCAGGTGATGATCGGTGATGACGACGTCGATGCCAAGCTCAGTGGCGCGTGCCACGCCCTCGACGCTGGCAATGCCGTTGTCGACGGTGATGATGATGTCGGGGTGGTGTGCTTGAGCGGCTGCATCCACGATGGCGGGCGTCAAACCGTAGCCGAGCTTGAAACGATCGGGCACGATGAATTGAGCCTGACAGCCCATCATGGCAAGACCTCGGACGGCGATCGCGCAGGCCGTGGCGCCGTCGCAGTCGTAGTCGGCAACAACCGTGATGCGCTTGTGGCTTTGAATGGCGTCAGCTAGAAACTCGGCGGCTTGCTGCGTACCCCGCAGCGAGGCAGGAGGCAAAAGTGCGGTCCAGTCTTCGAGCAGATCGTCGGAAGACTTCACGCCGCGCGCCGAAAGCGCGCGTGCGATCGGGCGAAGAATGCCCGCGTGTTCAAGCTTCTCGCTGACGACTTTGTCGTAGGGACGCAAACAAAAGCGGGTATTCACGAAGCATTCTCCAGAAAGAGGATCGAAGCGGGATTCATGTCCGAACCGGTAAGGCGCGCCAAAAGCGAGCGAGCAGACGAAAGACGCTTGGGACACGATACGGTAAAGCCGTCGCCCGTACCAACGATGAGCGCGGCGTCGCATCCCTTCTTTTTGGAGGCGGCACTCAGCACATCAATGCGTTCGCAGACTTCGGGAATACGAGCTTCCCAGGTTTGCCAATCTTGCTTGAGCCAAGGTTCGTAGAGGTTTTCGATGAGCGCGATGCATTCGCCCTGCGGAGCGTCTTCGAGCCACGATTCGGCTCCCGTAATATGGCCGATTCGTTGCAAAAGGATGCCTGCGGCTAACGCCCAGCCTTTGACAGCTTCGTTGTCGGTGAGCACCGAGCGGATCTTGGTGGGCGGATAGACGTAGTCAAACGCGCCGCCTCCGCCGCAAAGCCACACCGTCTCAGCGGGACTGCCCACGGCGGCAAGCGCCGTTTCACAGGTACCAAGCAGTTTGATCAATTCGATTTTTTCCGTCCCTTCAATCCAGGTTTCGGGATTGGCGTCTTGCGTTTGAACCACGTCAAAAGGAGCGGCGGCAGCCTCGAGCTTTTTCTTGCGGGTCAGATACAGGTGCGGATCCCAACGCTGCAGCACAAAGCCCATGTCAAGCAACACAGGCGTTAGCGCCGCACAGGCGGCCTCCATGTCGTCGTGAGACAGATTTGCCGGGGCAAGTGAACCGTCCTTGCGTCGGTTGCTAAGCGTCAGGGACCAGATGTCGCCCGAGAGCATCGGACCGTTTTGGACGGCCCAGGCATAAGGCGCGGAGGTAAAGGGAAGAGCGCGACGTGTCAAAACCGACCACATCCAGGACAGGTGCACGCTTTTGGCAAAGACGGAGGATCCGAGCGGCTGCAGGACGGGGTCGTCCGACAAGCGGCCTATGGTTTTGCGCAGGCGATCGATTGTTGCGCCGGAAATTATGTCTTTTGCTGCGGGTCCGGGAATCAATCCGGGGACTAAAAAGTAGACCTGTGCCATTGTGTGTTGCGCTCGCAGACTTCCGTGTGTTTCTCGAAAAAAATCAGCGCTTCACAGATGGATAAACAAACGCCTGCAAGCGGCGAAAACCGTGGGTTGCAGGCGCAGTCAGTTTCTGAAGCGCGTTTCGTAAGCGAGCTTCATTTTAGCAATCCGAAGGAGGATTTCGAGTTTGTCGGAGAGACGCAAAAACGGCGCAACCGTTTGGAGCTGCGCCGTTTGTTTGTGTTGTCGATTACGCTGGAAATCAGTAGTCCTGTCTGGTTTCCGTCTGTGCACCGAGCACCACGCGCATCAGGTCGGCCACGGTGCCGGAATTGGTCTTGTCCATGATCGAAGCGCGGTGTGCTTCCACGGTCTTGATCGAGATGCCGAGGTCATCGGCGATCTGTTTATTGAGTCGACCGGCGGTGATGCGCTCAAGCACTTGCTGTTCGCGTGTGGTGAGCTTGCGCAGCAATGCCGTGTTGAGGTTCTTCTGCTCGGTAGCACGACGGCGATCATGCGCCTCCTTGAGCATGCGTTCGACGAGCTGCTTTAATGCGGCCGGATCAAAGGGCTTTTCGATGAAATCCACGGCACCCTTTTTGAGCGCGTTGACAGCCATCGGAACGTCGCCGTGACCGGTGATGAAGATAATCGGAATATCGGCTCGACGTGCCAGGAGGTGTTCCTGCACTTCCAGGCCGCTCATGCCGCTCATGCGGACGTCAAGCAGCAACACGGCGATTTCGCGCGGATCGTACTTTGCGATGAAGCTCTCGCCGCTGTCGTAGAGTTCGACGCGATAGTCGCTTGCTTCCAACAACCAACGGATGGAGTCTCGTACCGCCTCATCGTCATCAACGACGTAAACGGTTCCCAGGGTTTTGACGGCATCGGATTGATAGGGGGAGTAGGCCATATGCTTCTTTTACTTCTGTTTCTGATGTCGGGGACTGCAACAATAGCTGCAGTCATATGCTATTGCGAATTGGAATCGGTTGCCGTACCTGAATCTCCGCTCTGTTGCGCAGTCTCGGCAGAGGCGAAGGTGGAATTCGGCAAAAGCACTTTAAAGATTGTACCGCCGCCCGCGTTTTCAGAGATGACTATTCTTCCGCGATGACTTTCCACTACGGATCGGCAGATGTTGAGACCGATACCCATGCCGGTCACCTTGGTCGTGAAGAATGGCGTAAAGACTTTATCGGGCTCGAGCGGCATACCGCAGCCGTGATCGGCCACCTCGAAGATGGTTTGCGTGTCGGTCGCCGTCACCGTGAATTCCACTGTCTCGGAATCCGTCTCCTGGCTGGCCTCCATCGCGTTTTTGAGAAGATTGAGCAAAACCTGTTCGATCATCACGGCGTCGCACACAAGTTCGTGACCGGGACACAGGACGCAAACCTTGATTTTCATGCCGAAGCGCTTGGCCTGAATCAAGGCAAGTTCCATGGTGGCCGCAACGATTTTGTCGACCGTTACGGTCGTGATGTTGGCTTCACCCCCTTTGGCTTTGGCAAAGCTTCGGATGCGGCGGATGATGTAGGCGGCGCGCTGCGTTTGGTTGATGATCTTGGTAAGCGCCTCGGCAACGCGGTCTTCGCTCGTGCGGCCCTTTTGCATCATGGTCAGTGTCGCGGAGGCGTAGTTCTGCACCGCAGCCAAAGGCTGGTTGAGTTCGTGGGCGAGAGAACTTGCCATTTCGCCCATGGTGATGAGGTGAGACGCGCTTTCGGCGGCCTTGGCTTGCACCTGCATCAGGTTTTCGACTTCCTTTCGGTCGGTGATATCCGTGACGGCGAGCATTTCCGACGCGCCTTTGCCCGGCCAGGGCAGCACGCTTCGTGTCACCGACAGCCAACGACCGTTTTTCTTGTCATGAATTTCGGCCGTATGACCGACGGCGGACGCCTGATTGAAGAGGTCGCGGATGCGCACGTGTCCTTCGACACTCTGCCCCCAGTATTTGCAGTAAAGCGCGTTGGCGTACAACAGTTCGTTGTTGTTTTCTTCCAGATGAACGACGCTTACGGCTGCATTCATGGATTCGATCATCATCACGGTGCGCTCGTGCTCGGTGGCCAAAGCCAGACGAGCGCGGCGTTGTTCGGTAACGTCTCTTACCGCGACAAGCCAACCCATGGATTTGGTCCTGCCCTGAATGGGTTTTAGTGGCGTCACCGAAATATGGCAGTCGAATTCGGCACCGTCTCGGCGGCGGGCCGTATATTCGAGTTCAACGACTTTGCCCTCGTGAAAGCGCTGCGGATCGGCTACATCCACCGATATGCCGATGGCTTCACGTACCGACAGTCCCACGGGACTTTCTTCCTTGTAGCCGAATAGCTTGTCAAAGGCTGTGTTGGAAAAGAGCACGCGCGAGGTGAGCCCTACAACAAGCAAGCCATCTGTAATCGAGTCATTGAAAGTTTTTTGAATGGCCACGCGGGCGCGAAGTTCCGTTTCCGAGCGCATCTGACGGATCTGGTAGCGTAAGAGCAGCGTGAGCGTAAACAGGAGTCCGAGTGCGAGAACGATGATGGTTTTGGCGGGAGTCGAATCCACCAGTAAGGTTTTGGGCGCTGTATTGGTGGTGATAAAGGAGACGTTGTAGGGCAAAGGCGAGAGCTGCGTTTCGACCGAGACACTGCCTTCGGGAATCGGCGCATAGAGGCTCGGCGGAAAACTGCTGCCGTCGACCAGAATGTCCAGTCGGTAAGCGGTGTGCAGATTGGCTTCGCCGACGAGATCCCTCAGCAGACGGGTAAGCGAGAGCGAAGCGATGACGCTTTCTCCGGTTGAAATCGGAATCACCAGGTCAGCATAGGTCGTCATGCGGTGCTGTCGAACGTACGGTTCGGAGAAGACCGGATGCTCGCTCATGATTGAGAAGGCAACGGCGTCCTGAGTGGCGCGCTGATCGGCAATGCTGGTGCCTACGGCGCGCGGCGTCATTTCGGAGTAGAGGTGACCTCGGCAGGCGGCACGAACGGAACCGTCGGGTTGTGCGAGGACCACTTCCCGGAGAGCCGGATGCAGCGCAAAGACAACGGCAAACACTTCGCAGTCTTCTGTTTGATAGAAGCGTTTGGCGGGTGCATCCAGGCTGTGCGCAAGCGTGAGCGTGCGTTCTTCGAACTGACGTGCGATCGACTGGTTGACCGCAGTCTGGGCGGAAGCTTCAAGCTTGCGGCTTTCGTCGTCAATAAACCAAAGACTCGTCGTGCACAAGATCAGAATGAAGACGATGGCCGCGACCGTCACATACAGGCCGAAGCGATTGACGCGCAGACTATCGGCGCTGATGAGTTCAAGCAGTTTGTCGTCGACTTTGATTTTGCTGGTCTTGAGCATGGACGAAGAAAAGCTGTCAACAAATTGGACGTGCCGGTTGCTTTCGGCTGCTGCAGGCTCCCATTGTAAAAGACCTAGGCTCGAGGACGGTAAAATGGCGGCATCCACACCCTTAGCATCTAAAGAGAATTTCAAATGGATCAGAACGAACTCAAGCGCCTGGTCGGCAAGGCGGCTCTCAACTATGTCAAGGACGGCGACGTGCTCGGTGTCGGCACCGGCTCGACGGTCGACTGCTTCATCGACGCGCTTGCGCAAAGCGGCATTCGCCCGAGCGCCTGTGTTTCGAGCTCCGAGCGCTCCACCAAGAAACTCCTTGAACTGGGTTTCAAGGTCATCGACCTGTCCGAAGTCGAGGAAATCGGCGTTTATGTGGACGGTGCCGATGAAATCAACGATGACTTCGAAATGATCAAGGGCGGCGGCGGAGCGCTCACGCGTGAAAAGATCGTGGCCTCGGTTGCCAAGATGTTCGTGTGCATTGCCGACGAATCCAAGCTCGTCAAGACGCTCGGTAAGTTCCCGCTGCCTGTGGAAGTGATTCCGATGGCGGTGTCAAGTGTCGCCCGTTCGCTTCGTAAGCTCGGCGCCGATCCTGTGGAACGTGACTTCACGACCGACAACGGCTGCCGTATTCTCGATTGCCGACAGTTCATGATTGAGAATCCCAAGGCGATGGAACAAACCATCAACGCTTTGCCCGGTGTCGTGACCGTGGGACTTTTTGCTGCGCGCGGTGCAGACGTTTTGCTGCTCGGTACGTCCGAAGGCGTCAAGACGATCGAAAAGGCGCGTTAATCGAAACAATCCGAATCGGAACGCAAAAAAGAGCGCCGCCGTGCAGGCTGGCGCTCTTTTTGCCGGAGTCTTGCTTATTCCACAGGGACGTGGTTGGGAATCGGATCCACGCCGTCGCCGAAAAGATAGTTTTCGCACTGGCTCAGAAGGTGCTTTCTTACATTGGGATCGGCGCAGTTCAGACCGTATTCATTGATCATCATCGTCTGAAGCTTTACCCATTCGTCCCACGCTTCTTTGCTGATGTTTGCCCAGATGCGCTTGCCGAGTTCGCCAGGAACGGGAGGATAGGCAAGGCCGGGGAGGTCCTTTTTGAGTTTTGCGCAATGCACGGTACGTGCCATAGTCGTTTGCTCCTTCTTTGTTAAAGCGTTTTTATAAAAATCTTAGAACGGCGGTGCCAGTTATACATCCGTTGCTTTTCAATCGGAAGATTTTCTACGGTGGCCTCTTCAAAGCCTCGCTTAATGAACCAATGCGCCGTTCGCGTGGTGAGTACGAAAATGCGCTTGAGGCCGGTTTCTCGAGCGCGTTGTTCGATACGGCGCAGTAATCGATCTCCGTCTCCGGCCCCTTGATAGTCCGGGTGCACGGCCACGGCGGCCATCTCTCCGATTTCAGCTTCGGGGTAAGGATACAGTGCGGCGGAGCCGTAGATGATTCCGTCGTGTTCGAGAACCGTGAAGTGACTGATTTCGCGTTCGATTTTCTCGCGAGGGCGCTTTACCAAAATGCCTTCGGCTTCAAACGGCTCGAGCAGTTTGACAATGGCTGCCACGTCGTCAATGGTGGCTTCGCGAAGCGACTCCATGTTTTCCGTGGAAATCATGGTGCCGACGCCGTCGTGAGTGAAGAGTTCCGTGAGAATGCCGCCGTCCATGGCGTAAGGCACAATGTGAACACGGTCAACGCCGCCCTTGATGGCCCGCAGAGCATAGCCGAGGTTGTAGACGTCTTCGTCGTCGACTTGTTTGCCCTGAATCAGGGCCTGCGCTTGCTGAGCCGTGAGGTCCTGTTGTTTTTCACCTTGAATGCGCACACCGTCGACACCGACCGACAAAATGAGTTTGTCGGCGTGTATTGCAACGGCAATCGCCGTAGCAACGTCTTCCGTGGTGAGATTGAAGGCTTCCCCTGTGGGCGAAAAACCCGTCGGACTTACAAGAACGATATTTCCGCGCGAGAGCAGATCCTGAATGCTCTCAGCATCCACTTTGCGGACAACGCCTGTGTGCAGATAATCCACCCCGTCAATGATGCCCATGGGGCGAGCCGTGACAAAGTTCCCCGAAACCACCTTGATTCGAGAGTGCTGCATCGGAGTATTGGGAAGACCTTGAGAGAAGGCCGCTTCAATATCAAAGCGCGTTTCGCCGCACGCTTCCTTGACGCACTCAAGTTCCTGAGGACCGGTGATGCGCACACCCTTATAAAACTGTCCTTCGAGCTTGCGAAGACTCATGAGCTCTTCAATCTGCGGGCGGGAACCGTGCACGAGCACAACGCGCATTCCCATGCTGGCAATGAGGCTCACGTCCATCACGAGATGATTGAGGAGCGTCCTGTCGGCAACGACTTCCCCGGCAAAACTGATGACAAAAGTTCGTCCGTGATGCAGATGGACATAAGGAGCTGCACTTCGCAGCCAGGAAACCCATTGCAGCCGCTCTCCGGCATCCGGTTCGCTTGGGACTATCGTTTCGTATTTTTCGGACATGGCAGTTTCCGAACGCTTTTTGTGAAAACTAAAAAGCATATTGGTGAAATTAGGTTGCCAAATTCTAAAGACTTAGAGTGCTGAGCGAAGTTTTACGTTTAACAAAAAAACAAGAGCATCTAAAGTTGAGGTGCAAGGCGAATCGGCGTTTCGGTAGACTTCGTCTGCACACTAAAACAATTGCAAAAACGAGACCTCAAGCGGTCTGTCAGAATCAAACTACATGAGTCAAAACGACAATCCATTCGGTGCACTCAAAAGCCTTGTTGAAAAAGGACAGATTCAAACTAAGGCTTGGGTGCCCACTTCTTCAGGCAGCAAAAAGCTTACGGCAGCAGCCTTGCGATACGCGGACGCGTCGGTAAAGAAGGCTTTTGAAGAAAGTACACGCCAGCAGACCCGTAAAGAACCCGAGTCCGAGAAGCCGGCTGCCAAGCCGGAAACCAAGCCGGCGCCGCGCACACATGCCGTGCGTCGTGAGCCGCAGGCTGTGAAGATGCCGGAAAAACAATTGATCGAGCGAAAACACGAATCGAAACGTGCGAGCAGCAAAGCGCAGCAGGTCAAGGATCAATCCAAAGCACAGCCGATGCGGATGAAAGCGGAGAGGCGCGTACTCAAAACGGTGCAGCCGGATTCTGCGAACGAATCCTCTCGCCGCGAATTGATGCCCGTTGCCCAGACGCGGCGTTCACCTTTTGTGCCGCCCAATCCGATTACGAAACCCGTGACGCTTGCTCCCGGTCTGCCTGTGAGCGAGCACGGAGAAGAACTTGTCAAAGCCATTCGGGAAAATCCGGTCATCGTCGTTTGCGGCGAGACCGGTTCGGGCAAGACGACGCAGTTGCCCAAAATCTGTCTTTTGGCAGGACGAGGAACCAAAGGCTTGATCGGACACACACAGCCGCGTCGCATTGCCGCGAGTTCCATTGCCAAACGCATTGCGGCTGAACTTGAAAGCGAAGTCGGCGAAATCGTCGGATACAAGGTTCGCTTTACCGACAAGACGATGCCGGGAGCGGCCATCAAACTGATGACCGACGGCATTTTGCTGGCCGAAACGCAGACCGATCCTCTGTTAAAGCGCTACGACACGATCATCATCGACGAAGCGCACGAGCGATCCATCAACATTGATTTTCTTTTGGGCTACCTTAAGAGGGTACTTGCCAAGCGAAAGGATCTCAAGGTCATCATCACCTCGGCAACAATTGATGCGGAACGCTTTGCCAAGCACTTTGAAATCAACGGCAAACCGGCACCGGTGTTTACGATCTCGGGGCGCACCTATCCCGTGCAGATTCGCTGGCGTCCGGTGGACGATACCGATGAGGCCGACGACAAGACGCTGATGGACGCCGTGGCCGATGCTTGTGATGAGCTGCAGATCGCCGGGCGCGGCGACATTCTGGTGTTTTTGCCCGGAGAGCGCGAAATCCGTGAAGCCGCCGAAGTGCTTCGTGCCCGTAATCGCCCCGGACTGGTGGAAATATTGCCGCTGTATGCGCGGCTTTCTGCGCAGGAACAGGAGCGAGTGTTCAAAAGCGGCGGCGTCCGGCGCATTGTGTTGGCTACCAACGTGGCCGAAACGTCGATTACGGTTCCCGGCATTCGGTATGTGGTTGACACGGGACTTGCGCGCATCAAGCGCTATAGCTATCGCAACAAGGTCGAGCAGCTGTTGGTTGAACCCGTAAGCAAGGCTTCGGCCAATCAGCGCGCCGGCCGTTGCGGACGCGTGGCCGACGGCATCTGCATTCGTCTCTACGACGAAAACGATTGGGCCAGACGCCCGGACTACACCGATCCGGAAATCGTGCGTTCGAATCTGGCAGCCGTCATTTTGCGCATGAAGGCTTTGAAGTTGGGCGACGTACGTGACTTCGATTTCGTGCAGCCGCCTCCGCCCAAAGCTATTGCCGACGGTTACGCCATTCTGTCGGAACTTCATGCGTTGGAGAAAAACGGAGAACTTACTGACGTCGGTCGCATGCTCTCGCGCCTGCCTGTTGACCCGAAGCTTTCCCGTATGTTGCTCGAAGCCTCTCGTCGCGGAGCACTCAAGGAAGCATTGGTGGTGGTTTCGGGGCTTGCCGTGCAGGATCCGCGCGAACGTCCGCTTCCCGCGCAGCAGCAAGCCGATCAGGCGCACAAACGATTTGCCGATGAGTCAAGTGACTTCCTGAGCTATATCAACATTTGGAATTGGTTCGAGACCGAGCGCGCCAATAAGACAAGCAATCGAGAGCTCACCGAAAAGCTGCATCGCAACTTCATTTCTCCTCGTCGTATACGAGAGTGGCGCGATGTGTGGCGTCAACTGAAGGAACTCACGGAAGAAATCGGCTGGAAGACGAGTGAGGAGCCGGCCGACTACGAGGCCTTGCATGCCTCTCTTCTGACAGGGCTTTTGGGCAATCTCGGTATGCGTGATTTGTCAGCCGATCTGCGGGCGGCTCCCTATCTGGGAGCGCGCGGCATTCGCTTTTGGGTCTGGCCGGGTTCTGCGTTGGCAAAGAAGGCCGGTAAATGGCTGATGGCTTCCGAGTTGGTGGAAACAAGCCGCTTGTTTGCGCGATGTGTGGCCGATATTGAACCCGAATGGATTGAGAGGGCTGCCGGCCACCTCATCAAAAAGAGTTGGAGCGAGCCGCATTGGGAAAAGACGCGTGCCGAAGTGGTGGCGCTTGAGCGCGGTACGCTTTACGGCTTGCCCGTGTACACCGATCGCCGCGTGCAATTTGCACCGCACGATCCGGTCGTGGCACGCGACATATTCATTCGTCAGGCGCTGGTCGAAGGATTGTACGAAACGCGTGCGCCTTTCTTTGCGCACAACAAGCGCTTGGTGCGAGAAATCGAAGAGATCGAAAACAAGACGCGTCGCCCGGACGTGCTCGTTGACGACGAGACGATCTACGCCTTTTACGACAAGATTCTGGATGCATCGGTCGTGGGCGGCTCCACGTTTGAAAAGTGGCGTCGTGTCGCGGAAAAAGAGAATCCGAAAGTTCTCTTTATGAAGCGCGACGATCTGATGCGACATGACGCAAGCGGCGTCACCGTGCAGTGGTATCCCAAGACCTACCGCGCTGCCGGTATCGAAATGGCGCTCACTTATCATTTCGAGCCAGGTTCTCCCCGAGACGGCGTCACGCTTGCCGTGCCGATTTTCGCGCTCAATCAGATCGATGCTGTGCGCTGCGAGTGGCTGGTGCCCGGTATGCTCAAGGAAAAGGTCAGAGCGCTCGTCAAATCGCTGCCGCAGCGCTATCGTCGCCATTGTGTGCCGATCGACAAGTACGCCGACGGATTTTTCGAGAGAACGGGCGGTGTACAGGTACAGTCCAAAACGCTAGTGGACGCGTTGATTGCCGATATTCGAGAACAGACCGGGACGACTTGCGAGCGCACCGACTTTAAGCTTGAAATGTTGCAGCCGCACCTGTTTATGAACTTCAAGGTGCTTGACGAACACGGGCGGCAGATCGGAATGGGCCGAAATTTGGCCGAGCTTCGTGCCGAGTTCGGTACTCAGGCGCAGGAGACTTTCCGCAATGTGGCTCAGGCCGACGCTTCCGTTTCGGCGGACCTGACAGACAACATTACCAATTGGACGTTTGGGGAATTGCCGGAACTCATGGAAATTCGCCGCCGGGGGCTCACGCTGATAGGACATCCGGCTTTGGTGGACAAGGGAGATTCGTGTGCTCTGGACGTGTTTGACGATTTGCAGGATGCTCGAAAGGCGCATCGCGCCGGTTTGCGGCGGCTTTTTCAGTTGCAACTTCGTGAACAAGTGCGTTATTTGGAGCGCAATCTGAACGGATTGCAGCGCGTGCAGATGCAGTGTGCCGTCATTGCGCCGATCGCCAAGCGTTTTGAGAGCTTTGAAGAATTGCGTTCGGACTTGACGGCAGCAGCCGTCGAGACCGCTGCGATGCAAGGCGACTGGCCGGTCAATGAGCTGCAGTTTCAACAGAAAAAGGACGAGGCACGCTCGCGTCTGACGCTCATCGGCGGTGAGTACCTGCGTCTGATGGAAACCGTGGCGGCCGAACTCACGGGACTCAACAAGAGACTGCAGGCCGCGCGCGCCTTTCCGGAGGCGGTCAAGGACATCGAAAGTCAGTTGCAGGGACTCTTTGTGCCGCATTTCCTGCTGAACATGCCGTTTGAACGCCTCAAGCACTATCCGCGTTACGTCAAGGCGATCAATGTGCGTCTGGAGCGTCTGCGCAATGATCCGGTGCGTGACGCGGGGCACACTGCCGAAATCCAAAAGCTTGCCGTGCCCCTTGCTCGCGAGATGGCGGCCCGTAAGGGTTCCGTCGACGAGCGGTTGGAAAATTTCCGTTGGATGATTGAAGAACTTCGCGTGTCGTTGTTTGCACAAGAATTGCGCACACCGATGCCAGTGAGTGTCAAGCGACTCGCCAAACAGTGGGAAGCCCTAAGAAGGCTCTAAGTTTGAAGAGCTCGTTGAAGACAGTTCGGCGCGAAGCGGTTATCCTTTCAGTAGGATACAGACGAAGCCCGACGACGAGGGTGCGGGCGGCGTTTGTGCGCTCTTAGAGTTGGAGGAGAGAAAAAGTGAAAACCATCGGTCTTGTGGTTGGACACCATTGCGACACGGCTCTTGAGATCAAGGCGGCGATTCTTGCCAAGGATGCATCCGTAACGGTATTGCTCGACGAAGGCGACTTCGTGGAGGCACCCGCCGATGCGACGGATGCGCTCAAGGAAGCGGCACGCAAGATCAACAACTTCAATGCGGTAAAGCGACTGCAGAAAGCCGGCGCCGACGTGATCGGCTTTGCCTGCGGATGCCCTCATCGCTTCTTTGCGGAGCTGCAGACGGAATTTACTGTGCGTCTGATCGACCCTGCCTGCGATTCGGGCCGCTTGTCGGCCGCCGAGTACGCTCAGGCTCTTTTGACCGCCGACGTCACACCGCTGCCCAAGCCCTTTAAAGTGGGCATGATCGGTGGTCTGGGACCTGCCGCGACGGTTGATCTGTACGACAAGATTGTCAAGGCGACGCCCGCCAAGACTGATCAGGAACACTTCAAGCTCGTGGTCGAACAGAATCCTCAGATTCCGGATCGCACGAAGTGCTTGCTCGAAGGCGGTGACAACCCGACGCTTTCCATGTACAACTGTGCCAAGCGCCTTGAAGAAGACGATTGTGACTGCATCATTGTGCCGTGCAACACTGCGCACGCTTTTGTGGCTTTGATCGAACCCTTCGTCGGCATTCCCTTCATCAATATGCAGCAGGTGACGATGCAGGAGATTCAGGAGAAGTTCGGCGACAAGGCTGTGATCGGCTTGATGGCGACGACCGGTACGGTGCGCTCCGGGCTCTACGGTCAGAAGGCCGAAGCCATGGGAATGCCCATGTACGTGCCCGATGACGAACATCAGGCGCGCGTGATGGCCGCCATTTACGGACCTCAGGGCGCCAAGGCGGGCTTTACCGACGGCGTGTGCCGCGAGGATCTCTGCAGTGCGGCCGAGTATCTCGTCAAGACGCATGGCTGCAATGTGCTGATTCTGGGATGCACCGAACTGCCGCTTATCCTTGATGAGGGGTTCATGACGATTGCCGGCAAGGAAGTCTTCATCATTGATCCGACATCGGCTCTGGCCCGCCGCGTGGTGAAGGTGGCGCAGGAAGTAGCCGCCGAACGCGGCGTGCTCTGAATGCTCAAACGAAAACGGGAGCCATAGAAACTCCCGTTTGAAATCGTGGAACGGACGCAGCGGAAAAGCCGGCGTCCGTTTTGTCTTTGTGAACGTCAGATGCGGTTGTCCGGAGCAAGCCATCCCAGAGAAGCCGAAACGGCGTTGACGGCGCTCAGAAGATGCCGTACCCAGTCGGGCTTGTGGCGCATTTCGATGCTCGAAGCGACGGTGACGGTGGCCACAATGCGGCCGGTCTTGTCGCGAATCGGAGCGCCGATGCAGCGAATGCCTGTTTCCAGTTCTTCCTTGTCGTCGGCCCAGCCGAGCTCTTTGACGCGGTTGATTTCCATGATGAGCTTTTCGGGTGTGCAGATCGAGTGCTGCGTGCGCGGTGCCAGTCCCGTGCGGCTGATGTAGGCGCTCACTTCTTCGGGGGGCATATCGCTCAAAAAGAGCTTGCCGCCGCTTGTGCAGTGCAAGGGAGCCATGGCGCCGATGCGGCGCGCCAGACGAACGCCCGTGCCGGGAGCATAAACGTGCTCAATGTACATGATCGAGTCGTTGCGGCGGATCGCGAGGTTGATCGTTTGACCGGTGCGCTCGAACAAAAGCTGCATCACGCCGATCGCTTTCTCGCGAATATCAAGTCGATCGCGCACGAGGCTGCCGTATTCAAGGAAAGTCAGCCCCAGGCGCCAACGGCCGTTGTTCATGCGATCGACGAGGCCGTCCTGGCAGAGATTCCACAGAAGACGGTGCACGGTCGACATGTGAATTTCGGTCATCTCGGAAATTTCATGCAAACTGACCGGCGCCGGGCAATCGGCAAGTGTGCGCAGGATGCGGCGTGCTCGCTCGAGCACCTGCACTTGCTTAATTTTGTCCTTGGGGGAGGCTTTCGAAACTTCAGCGTTGTCTGATTTGGAAGGCATGGCTTAGCACTCCTTTTCGGGATTGACGGTCGATTGCGTAAGAGCTTGCGCAACGATTTCAGCGATGTCACGTACAGGTTTGGGCGTTTCGTCCCGTCCGCAGGTTTGAGCCTGTGCACTCGTGAGCATGGTGAGGCAGTGCGGGCAGGAAACGGCAATTTCGTCAGTTCCGGTTTTGTTGAGTTGCTCAAGACGAAGGATGTTGATGCGCGAAGGCTTGTCCATGAAGATTTGTGCTCCGCCTGCGCCGCAGCACATAGCGTTGCAGCCACGTTTTTCGGGGTCCTTGAGCTTGACGCCGATCGTCTCGAGAATCGTGCGAGGATCGCGTCCGATTCCGTTGTGGCGCGCCAGATAACAGGCGTCGTGGAAGGTGACGCTGCCGGCTTGCGCCAGTTTGGGCGAAATGCGCTTTTCTTCGAGCAGTTTGGCGATGAATTGCACATGGCTCGTGACCGGGAAGGTGCCGCCTTCAAACTGCGGATACTCGTTTTTGAGCGTGTTGAAGCAGTGCGGACAGGCGGCCACAATCTGCTTGAAGTTGTACTTGGAAAGCGACTCGATGTTTTCGGCCGCTGCCGTTTGGAACAAGTATTCTTCGCCGGCTCGTCGGGCGAATTCGCCGTGGCAGCGCTCTTCACTCATGACGGCGAACTTGACGCCTGCGGCGTGGAAAATTTCCACCATAGCGCGCGCAATCTTCTGAGCACGGCGATCGTAACTAGCCGAACAGCCGACCCAATAGAGCACGTCGTACTCGACGCCGGGCTTGGCGATTTCAACGTCAAGTCCCTTGGCCCACTTCAGGCGGCTTCCGGGATCCATACCCCAGGGATTGCCGACGCTCGAAGTGTTTTCCAGAGCCTGAGCTAGACCTTCGGGGAAGTCGCCTTCTTCAAGCGCCAGATGACGGCGCATCTGAACGATGATGTCGGGAGTCGGAATCTGAGCCGGACAGACCTTGGTGCAGGCGCCGCAAGTGGTGCAGCTCCAAAGGGCGTCCTTGGAAACAATGCCGTCGATCAGAGGCTTGTCGGCATCAATGCCGTTCATGCGGGCCTTGAGCGATAAGATGAGAGCCTTGGGATCCAGAGGTGCACCCGAGGCGGCAGCCGGACACACGGAGGTGCAGCGTCCGCATTCGGTGCAGCCGTCGAAGCGGATGCGATCAATGCGACCGAACTGGCTGAATTCGGAAATGCCGAAACGTTCCTGTTCTTCAATGTCTTCGATTTTGGCAAGCGCACCGCGCGGTTCGGGTTTCTTGACGTAGATCGAAGTCGGGGTCTTGAAGAGGTGTGCGTAATAGGTCAGCGGAATGGAGGCGATAAATCCCAGGGAGGCCAGACCGTGAATAACCCAGATGAAGGTGTGGTAGACCTTGAGCGTTTCGGGGTCAGTGCCGATGAAAATCTGTGCGAGGGCGTTGCCCACGAAGCTCACGCCGGCCCATTGCGGCTGCTGAACGGCAAGACGTAGCGCTTCGAGTAAAAAACCCGTGAGAATGATGAAGGCGAGGCTGCCAAGCACCAGGGCGAAACGCCAGTTGGCTTCGACTTTGGGGTCGTGTGAAATAAAGCGGCGCCAAAAGCTAAAACCAAGAGCAATGAGGGCAAGGAGTCCTGCGAGATCAAGAACAAATTTGTAGGCAAGATAGATATTGCCCGACAGGATGCGTTTGCCGAAGACAAGCCAGGCAATGTCCCAATCGATGGTAGCAATGGCGGTGCCGAAGAAAAGAAAGATGAATCCCCAGAACAGCACGAAGTGATTTTTACCGGCGGCGGTGTCGCGAATGCGCTTTTGCCAGAACACTTCAAGAAGAGTGCGGCCAAGTCGGGCGTTGCGATCGGCAAGAGGTTCGGGTTGAGTTGTGGCTTGACGTTGCTTGACGGCGCGCACGATGCCGGCGATGCAGAGCACGACGGCGGCAATGCCGATGACGTATACGCCGATTTCCGCCCACAGGGGAACGTTCCAGAAGGCGGGACGCAGCGGTGTAAGGTCTTGCATGACGTTTGAAAGTTGTTGTTATATGGCTAGCTATATTCGCATGTCGCTTTAAAAATTTTCATCAGGCGCGAGATGCGATTTAATCGAAGGTCGCTACGATAGCGCAAAAAAGAGCCCGTGTCTTCGGCCAGGAATATGAGTTGCAGAGGCCGGAAACGACTTTTTTGATCTCGGTTAAGGCAAACTCGATTTTTGAACAATTTCCACAGCGTGAAAATGAATGAAAAAAGCCGCCCTTGCGAGAGAGCGGCTTTATGAACGAAAAATCGAGTTGATCAGGCGTTCTGTTGCTTGCGCCAGCGTGCGATGGCTTCCACGCATTCGGTCACGAGTTCCGGACCGCGGTAGACAAAGCCGGAATAGAGCTGAACGAGACTTGCACCGGCCTGCATCTTCACGACGGCGTCGTCACCCGACATGACGCCGCCCGAGGCGATCACGGGGAGCTTGCCCTTGAGGTGATCGGTAATCATGGCGAGGCACTCGGTGGAGCGGGCCATCAGCGGACGACCGGAAAGACCGCCCGTTTCGTTCCAGTTGGGAAGTCCCTGAACGGAGGAGTGATCGATTGTGGTGTTGGTGGCGATGACGGCGTCCATCTCGTGTTCGACGATGATGTCAACGGCGCGCAAGATGGCGTCGTTTTCAAGGTCGGGAGCAAGCTTTACGGCGATGGGCTTGTAGGGAGCTCCTTCCGTTTCGATGATACGGTTGCGTTCGTCGCGCAGAGCGCCGAGCAGTTCGCGCAGCGGGGCTTCGGCTTGCAGCGAGCGCAGATTCTTGGTGTTCGGGCTCGAAATGTTGACCGCAATGTAGTCGGCACGGTCGTAGGACTTTGCCAGACAAATGCGGAAGTCGCTGATTGCGTTTTCAATGGGGGTCACGGCGTTCTTGCCGATGTTGATGCCCAACACACCGCCGCGCAGGTGGAAGGCGTCGGCGCTCTTGAGGTTGCGCAGAACCTGTTCACAGCCTACGTTGTTAAAGCCCATGCGGTTGACGATGCCTTCGGCAGGAATGACTCGGAAGCAGCGGGGCTTGGGATTGCCGGGCTGAGCCACGGGCGTAATAGTGCCGATTTCGACGTGACCGAAGCCAAGCGCACCGAAAGCGCTCACGCGTTCGCCATCCTTGTCCATGCCAGCCGCCAGACCGATGGTGTTCGGGAAGCGAATGCCCATGACTTCAACGGGATCTTCGGGAGGCGTGTGAGTAAGAAGCTTGTGCAAGCCGAGCGTGGTGATCCAATCGAGATTGGCCATGATGACATGGTGAGCGGTCTCGGGCTGCATCTGAAAGAGGATGCTTTTGGCGAGTTTGTATAGCATTGTTGCCTGTTGGAAGATTTGCCGTTGATGAAAAAAGGTGTGCGGCGCGCCGCTCTCCGTCATCCTCCTTATATAAGAGGCCGAACAATTGCATCGGTCGCGACCGTAATCCTTAATTTTACCGAGGCTGCTGAAATCGGGCAAAAAATCGGCAGAAAACCGACTTGAAGGAGGAGTGCTAAGAGGTGGGATAATAAAAGACTCAGAAGCTAACAGCCTGAAATGAAAGGAAAAACATATGGACGGTCCAGAGGAGGCGAGAGGAAATTCAAGTTTTTTGAGAAAAAGACTTGACAACAAGAAGAAACCTCTTTAATATCCACAGTCTCGCTAGTCAATGGCGAGATGAAATACGGATCGCGGGGTGGAGCAGTCCGGTAGCTCGTCGGGCTCATAACCCGAAGGTCGGAGGTTCAAATCCTCCCTCCGCAACCAAAATCCAAAAGGCTTCCGGCAGGAAGCTTTTTTATTGAGAGGCTACGTTTCTCAATAAAGAGCGAAAAGAAAACAAAAAAAATTTTCGAAAAGCTCTTGACAAGACGAAATGAAGTTTTATAGAATTTCGATCTTGTCGCTGCTACGGCAGCAACGAAAAGTTCTTTAAAAACTAGGCAACGAACCGATAAGCGTGAGCGCGGTGAGAGAAGCGAAAACTGCAAAGCAGTGGTCTCGAAAAACAAACGAGACAAAGCGAATTTGTCCCGTGCTCATGGCTTAAAGCAAAGGAAGATTGAGAAGGCTACAAAAAGAGCCTGATCAATTCCGGCGAGAGTAATGAGCAAACCGGTCCCTTTTCACGAAGGGGCAAAAAAACAGAGATTGAACTGAAGAGTTTGATCCTGGCTCAGATTGAACGCTGGCGGCATGCTTTACACATGCAAGTCGAACGGCAGCATAGAGAGCTTGCTCTCTGATGGCGAGTGGCGAACGGGTGAGTAATACATCGGAACGTGTCCGTTTGTGGGGGACAACCACCCGAAAGGGTGGCTAATACCGCATAAGACCTGAGGGTGAAAGCCGGGGACCGCAAGGCCTGGCGCGAACGGAGCGGCCGATGACTGATTAGCTGGTTGGCGGGGTAAAGGCCCACCAAGGCGACGATCAGTAGCTGGTCTGAGAGGACGACCAGCCACACTGGAACTGAGACACGGTCCAGACTCCTACGGGAGGCAGCAGTGGGGAATTTTGGACAATGGGGGCAACCCTGATCCAGCCATGCCGCGTGCGGGAAGAAGGCCTTCGGGTTGTAAACCGCTTTTGTCAGGGACGAAAAGGTGCGGGTTAAGAGCTAGCACTGATGACGGTACCTGAAGAATAAGCACCGGCTAACTACGTGCCAGCAGCCGCGGTAATACGTAGGGTGCGAGCGTTAATCGGAATTACTGGGCGTAAAGCGTGCGCAGGCGGTTGGGTAAGACAGATGTGAAATCCCCGGGCTTAACCTGGGAACTGCATTTGTGACTGTCCGACTGGAGTATGTCAGAGGGGGGTGGAATTCCAAGTGTAGCAGTGAAATGCGTAGATATTTGGAAGAACACCGATGGCGAAGGCAGCCCCCTGGGGCAAAACTGACGCTCATGCACGAAAGCGTGGGGAGCAAACAGGATTAGATACCCTGGTAGTCCACGCCCTAAACGATGTCTACTGGTTGTTGGAGGGTAAAACCTTCAGTAACGAAGCTAACGCGTGAAGTAGACCGCCTGGGGAGTACGGTCGCAAGATTAAAACTCAAAGGAATTGACGGGGACCCGCACAAGCGGTGGATGATGTGGATTAATTCGATGCAACGCGAAAAACCTTACCTAGCCTTGACATGTCAGGAACGCTCCGGAGATGGGGCGGTGCCCGCAAGGGAACCTGAGCACAGGTGCTGCATGGCTGTCGTCAGCTCGTGTCGTGAGATGTTGGGTTAAGTCCCGCAACGAGCGCAACCCTTGTCACTAGTTGCTACGTAACAGAGCACTCTAGTGAGACTGCCGGTGACAAACCGGAGGAAGGTGGGGATGATGTCAAGTCCTCATGGCCCTTATGGCTAGGGCCTCACACGTCATACAATGGTCGGAACAGAGGGCAGCGAAACCGCGAGGTGGAGCAAATCCCAGAAAACCGATCGTAGTCCGGATTGCAGTCTGCAACTCGACTGCATGAAGTCGGAATCGCTAGTAATCGCGGATCAGCATGCCGCGGTGAATACGTTCCCGGGTCTTGTACACACCGCCCGTCACACCATGGGAGTGGGGTTCACCAGAAGACGTTTGCCTAACCGCAAGGAGGGCGGCGGCCACGGTGGGTTTCATGACTGGGGTGAAGTCGTAACAAGGTAGCCGTACCGGAAGGTGCGGCTGGATCACCTCCTTTAAGAGAAAAAGAGACGAAGAGTTTTGCAGGAACTTTTCGAATCGCGCTTACGCTTATCGGTTTGTTGTTAGCAGCAATTAAAGAGTGCGGCCGGGTCTTTAGCTCAGTTGGTTAGAGCATCGTCTTGATAAGGCGGGGGTCGATGGTTCGAGTCCATCAAGACCCACCACAGAAAAAACGGGGGCTTAGCTCAGCTGGGAGAGCACCTGCTTTGCAAGCAGGGGGTCAACGGTTCGATCCCGTTAGTCTCCACCAAGCACTTGCGCGTTTACAAAAATTCTTTTAAAATAAAGAGTTTCTGCGAGCGCGCAGCATTTTTCGCTGTGTGTTTTTTGTTCTTTAAAAATTTGGAAAAGAAGTAAAGCGTTCAGTCAACGGTTTGCCGGTGTTGATGAGACACGGGCGAGCGTAACGTTGATTGGAACGGGTTGTGATTGCATTCAAAAGAGTTTCAAATCGATCTTCATTGAACGAGAAAACAAACTCAAGAGAAACAGCGCGTTACTGTCACTGGAGAATCTTGCAGGCAAAAGGCTGCAGGGTTATAGGATCAAGTGACTAAGTGTATGTGGTGGATGCCTTGGCGATCACAGGCGATGAAGGACGTAGTAGCTTGCGATAAGCTGCGGGGAGCCGGCAAACGGGCTTTGATCCGCAGATTTCCGAATGGGGGAACCCACCGACGTAGGTCGGTATCACGCACTGAATACATAGGTGCGTGAGGCGAACGGAGCGAACTGAAACATCTAAGTAGCTCCAGGAAAAGAAATCAACCGAGATTGCGAAAGTAGCGGCGAGCGAAATTGCAGCAGCCCAGTGTTCTGATAGCACGAACGACAGCAGAAGGGTCTGGAAAGGCCTGCTATAGAGGGTGATAGCCCCGTATGCGAAATCGGACGTGTGGTACTAAGGAACCGATAAGTAGGGCGGGACACGTGACATCCTGTCTGAAGATGGGGGGACCATCCTCCAAGGCTAAATACTCGTGATCGACCGATAGTGAACCAGTACTGTGAAGGAAAGGCGAAAAGAACCCCGGGAGGGGAGTGAAATAGAACCTGAAACCGCATACATACAAACAGTAGGAGCCCCTGCAGTGGGGTGACTGCGTACCTTTTGCATAATGGGTCAGCGACTTACGTTTTGTGGCGAGCTTAACCGAGTAGGGGAGGCGTAGCGAAAGCGAGTTCGAATAGAGCGAAGAGTCTCAAGGCGTAGACCCGAAACCAGATGAGCTATCCATGGCCAGGTTGAAGGTGTGGTAACACACACTGGAGGACCGAACCGACTAGTGTTGCAAAATTAGCGGATGAGCTGTGGATAGGGGTGAAAGGCTTAACAAATCTGGAGATAGCTGGTTCTCCCCGAAAACTATTGAGGTAGTGCCTCGTGTATTGCTCCAGGGGGTAGAGCACTGTTATGGCTAGGGGGACATGGCGTCTTACCAAACCATGGCAAACTCCGAATACTTGGAAGTAAGAGCACGGGAGACAGAGCACCGGGTGCTAACGTCCGGACTCAAGAGGGAAACAACCCAGACCGCCGTTTAAGGTCCCAAATATTGACTAAGTGGAAAACGAAGTGTGAAGGCTAAGACAGTCAGGAAGTTGGCTTAGAAGCAGCCATCCTTCAAAGAAAGCGTAATAGCTCACTGATCGAGTCCTCATGCGCGGAAGATGTAACGGGGCTAAGTCAATAACCGAAAGCGCGGATTTGCACGCAAGTGCAAGTGGTAGGGGAGCGTTCTGTAAGCCTGCGAAGGTGGTTCGAGAGGACTGCTGGAGGTATCAGAAGTGCGAATGCTGACATGAGTAACGTTAAAGCGGGTGAAAAGCCCGCTCGCCGTAAGCCCAAGGTTTCCTGCTCTACGTTCATCGGAGCAGGGTGAGTCGGCCCCTAAGGCCAGGCTGAGAAGCGTAGTCGATGGGAAGCAGATTAATATTTCTGCACCATGTGCAAGTGCGATGGGGGGACGGAGTGCGAAAGATCATCCGGGTGTTGGATGTCCCGGTTTGTGAGTGTAGAAGGCCGACAGGCAAATCCGTCGGCGGATCTTCGAGACAAAGCATCGAGGTTCTACGGAACCGAAGTGATCGGAAGTGCTTCCAGGAAAAGCCTCTAAGCTTCAGCTTGCATATGACCGTACCGTAAACCGACACTGGTGGGCGAGTTGAATATACTCAGGCGCTTGAGAGAACTCGGGAGAAGGAACTCGGCAAATTGACACCGTAACTTCGGGATAAGGTGTGCCTTTGTAGCGTGAAGAGAGAAACACTCGGAGCGTGAAGAGGCCTCAGAGAATCGGTGGCTGCAACTGTTTATTAAAAACACAGCACTCTGCAAAGACGAAAGTCGACGTATAGGGTGTGATGCCTGCCCGGTGCTGGAAGATTAAGTGATGGGGTGAGAGCTCCTGATCGAAGTCCCAGTAAACGGCGGCCGTAACTATAACGGTCCTAAGGTAGCGAAATTCCTTGTC